>FTKT01319232.1_pt1 | contig 21465 bp, 19 predicted proteins | sample 1658271 | NCBI WGS metagenome assembly FTKT01 (sample SAMEA3914811, study PRJEB12502) | metagenome | biome: forest; material: soil | place: Canada | collected 2011-08-04 | depth 0.3 m | reverse complement strand
GCTGCACGTGCCCGTCGACGGGCCGCTGGACTTCAACCACGCCGGCGCGGCCCTGCTCGCCTGCGAACAGGGCGCCGGCTTCGGCCAGTTCTTCTCGTACCAGGTGCAGGAGGCGGTGCAGGCGAAGCGCCTGCGCATCGTGCTGGCCGCGTTCGAGCCGCCGCGCCAGCCGGTGAGCGTCGTCTACCCGCACGCGCGGCTGCTGCCGGCGCGCACGCGGGCGTTCATCGACGCGGCGAAGCGCGAGCTCGCACCCCTGGTTCAGGGCTGAAGGAGGGCGTTGCCGACGCCGGCGTTCATCGCGTTGAGGATGTCGCCGTTGTCCTGCGACAGCTCCCAAGCGAACACGCCGGCCAGCCCGGCCTGGCGCACGAAGGCGCCCTTGGCGAGCACGGTCCGCGGGTCGTCGTAGCCCATGAACAGCGCGTTGTGCGCGTTGTACAGGTTCCAGGACTGCGTCCGCGGATCGAAGATCGCCTGGTAGCCGTGCAGGCCGCGGCCATTGCGGTCGAGGTAGCGCGCGGCGAGTTCGCGGTAGTCGCTGGCGCCCTCGGGCGCCGGGTAGGTGCCGGTATGCGGCGCGCCGCTGAAGCCCGCGCCCGCAGCGGGCCTGGCCACGCCCGTGAAGCCGCGGCCGTACATCGCCACGCCGGCCACCAGCTTGCCCGCGGGCACGCCGGCGGCGGTCATCGTCTTCACGGCGGCGTCCAGGCCGTCGCCCGCGTCGGGCCCGCTCGCGCGCAGCGCCGCGTGGTTGCCGGTGGCGGGCGTCCAGCTGCCGTAGAAGTCGTAGGTCATCATGAAGATGTAGTCCAGCGACTTCGCCGCGTCGCGGTAGTTCACCTTGCCCACCAGCGCGCGGTCGGTGTTGATGGCCGACGTCACCAGGTACTTGCGGCCGTTCTCGGCGCTCAGCGTGTCGAGCGCCGAGCGCAGCGCCGCCATCAGGTCGGCATAGCCCTGCCCGTCGGCGGGCGCGCCCAGCTGCACGCCGTTGGCCGCGCCGTTGTTGGTGGGATGCTCCCAGTCGATGTCGATGCCGTCGAAGGCCGGGTGCGCGCGCAGGAAGTCGGCCGCCGACTTCGCGAACGCGGCGCGCGGCGCTGCGGCGTCGGCGATGTGGAAGAACGGGTCGGAGCCGCCCCAGCCGCCCACCGAGGCCACCACCTTCACGTGCGGCGCGCGGGCCTTCAGGCGCGCGAAGGCCGCGTCGAACGTGTCGTCGATGGCCGAGGTAGCGAGTTGGAAGTCGCCCTTGCCGGCGCACTTGGGCGCGTCCTCGGACAACTGGCCCGGCCCGCACACGTGCAGGAAGGCGTAGATGACGTGCGTGACGCTGTCGCCGTGCAGCGCGTCCACCAGCGCGGTGGGCTGCCAGTTGGGCGTGTAGACGCCGACGATCTTGCCGCCGCTGCGCTCGAACTCCAGCGGCTTGCCGCCGAACAGCGCGTAAGGCGCGGAGGCCGGTGCCGCGGGCGCCGCCACCGGCTTCGCGGCAATGGCTTGTGGGAGGAGTACCGCGCCGGCGGCGGCCAGCGACAGCATCAGTCGGAAGGCGGACGAAACGGCGAGGCGGAGCGTGGGCGTCATGGAGGCGGCGGGATCCAGGGTAGGCGCAGCTCGATCCACTCGAACCACTTTAGTACCACTATATAGCCAATCCACCGCGCGCGGCAGGTGAAAGTTCGCCGCGGCCGCCTCGGCGCAGACCGCCGCCCGCACGCGGCCTGCCGCTGGACCTCGCGCTGGAAGCCGCGGCGGCCAGCGCCTGCCCGGCGCCTTTCTCGACGGCACGCCGCACACCACGGGCGACGGCAAGGGCGACGTCTGGCACCTGATCAAGGCTGACGACCGCTCGCGCCAAGCGGCGCGCGGCCGCCTCAGCCGGAGGCGGACTCGCAGCGCGAGATGAGCTCGGACAGCGCCACGTCGAAGGCACGCGCGAGCTTCTCCGCGGTGGCCAGCGAGGGCATCGCGGCCGAGCGCTCGATCTCGCCCATGTACGAGCGGTTGAGCGAGGCCTGCCCGGCCAGGTGCTCCTGCGACCAGCCGCGCGATTCGCGCAGCTCGCGGATCACCGGGCCGAAGCGCGCGGAGGGCTGGCGATGCGCGCGCGGCACGTGCGGATGGAGGTCGAAGTCGGACATCGCGCTCATCGCCCCGCGGTCTCGTCGACGCGATCGTCGCGCGCGTTGGCCTGCGCGATGCGGCTGCCCGGCGGCACGCTGCGAGTGAGCCAGACGTTGCCGCCGATCGACGCGCCGCGCCCGATCGTCACGCGCCCCAGCACCGTGGCGCCGGCGTAGATCACCACGTCGTCCTCGACGATCGGATGGCGCGCGCCGCCCTTGTGCAGCGCGCCGTCGGCGTCGGTCTCGAAGCGCTTCGCGCCCAGCGTCACCGCCTGGTAGATGCGCACGTTGTCGCCGATGACGGCCGTCTCGCCGATGACGACGCCGGTGCCGTGGTCGATGAAGAAGTGCGAGCCGATCCTGGCGCCGGGGTGGATGTCGATGCCCGTGGCGCCGTGCGCCAGCTCCGCGACGATGCGCGCGATGAGGGGCACGCCCAGTTCGTGCAGCCGGTGCGCGATCCGATGATGGATCACCGCATGCAGGCCGGGATAGCAGACCAGCACCTCGTCGACGCTGCGCGCGGCCGGGTCACCCCGGTAGGCCGCGAGCACGTCGCTGTCGAGGAGCTCGCGGATGCGCGGCAGCGCGGCGCCGAACTCGCGCACGATCTCCAGCGCGCGCTCGTCCCGGGGCTGCGCCGCATCGCCGGCGAAGCGCGCGTTGTAGCGCAGCTCCAGGCCCACCTGCCCCAGCAGGGCATGCAGCGCCGTGTCGAGCGTGTGGCCGACGAAGTAGTCCTCGCTCTCCTGGCGCAGGTCGGGCGGGCCGAGCCGCATCGGGAACAGCGCGCCGCGCAGGCCGTCCAGGATGGCGACGAGCGCCTCGCGCGACGGCAGCTCGCGGCCGCTGATCTCGCGCGGGCGGGACTGCTGCTCGCGCCATTTCTCGCGGACGGCGCGCAGTTGCGTGACGATGCCGGCGAGGTCCAGCGCGGGGCCGGTCGAAGCGCGTCCGGCGAGTCGGGCGTCCGCGCGAGGGAGTGCGTTGACGACGGTCATGCGGGGGTCAGTCCTGCACCCACTTCAGGTCGCGCAGGCGCCAGCCACCCATCTGGCCGCGGCGGCGCTCGCCGTCGAGGTCACCCTCGAAGCCCTCGCTCACGTTGAAGACGGCCGTGAATCCGATCCTGGTGGCGGCCTCGGCGGCGATGGCCGAGCGCTTGCCGCTGCGGCACAGGAACAGCAGCACGTCGTTCTTGCCGACCTTGGCCTCGAGCTCGCGCAGGAAGCACGGATTGCGCGTCAGCGCGGTGCCCGTGGCCCAGGGCACGTGCAGGCTCTCGGGCACGTAGCCGACGAACTTGCGCTCCTCGCCGGAGCGCACGTCCACGAGCACGGCGCGCCCCGATTCGACCAGCGCCCACGCCTCGATGGGCGGAACGCTGCCGGCGAACGGCAGGTTGTCGGCGCGGGCCTGGCGGATGGCGGCCTCGAGAAGAATGTCTTCGTGCGTGTCGGCGAGGAGGGCGGACATCGGAACTCCTGGGTGATGGCTGTGGACGGCAGCCTCCAGGTTATGCACTCGTGCCCGCCGCGTGAAATACGCTTTGCGGCATTGCTTAGGCGGCGCGGGCGAACGGCGTCCGGATGTCGGCCAGGAACTGCTGCGCCCGCGGGTGCTGCGGGTGGTTGAAGAACTCGTGCGGCTCGGCGCGCTCCAGGATGCGGCCCTGGTCCATGAACAGCACACGGTGCGCGACGTCGCGCGCGAAGCCCATCTCGTGCGTGACCACGACCAGCGTCATGCCGTCGCGCACCAGGCCCTGCATCACCAGCAGCACCTCGCCCACCATCTCGGGATCGAGCGCGCTGGTGGGCTCGTCGAACAGCATCAGCGGCGGCTCCATGGCCAGCGCACGCGCGATGGCCACGCGCTGCTGCTGGCCGCCCGAGAGCTCCGACGGCCACGCGTTCGCCTTGTGCGCGAGGCCCACGCGATCGAGCAGTTCCATCGCCTTCTGGTGCGCCTGCGCGGGCCGGGCGCCGCCGAGCGCCACCGGCGCCAGCGTGCAGTTCTGCAGCACGCTCAGGTGCGGAAACAGGTTGAACTGCTGGAACACGAAGCCGATGCGCGAGCGCAGGCGGTTCACGTCGAGGCCGCGGCGATGGATGTCCTCGCCGTCGACCGTGATGGTGCCGGAGTCGATGGCCTCGAGCCTGTTGATCGTGCGGATCAGCGTGGACTTGCCCGACCCCGAGGGGCCGCAGACGACCACGACTTCGCCCTTGGCGATCGTCTCGGTGACGTCCACGAGGGCGTGGTACTCGCCGTACCACTTGTTGACGTTGTTGAAGTGGATCATGCGATGGGCGTGACGTCGGGAGGAAGGGTGCCGGGCGGCCGGGCGGGGCGAGGCAGGTCGCGGCGCGCCAGGCGCTTCTCCAGCTGGAACGCCACGCGGGAGAGTCCGAAGCAGAGCACGAAATAGGTCAGGCTCAGCAGGAGGTAGACCTGCGTGGGCCGCGTGAAGACCTGCGTGTTGATCTGCGTGGCGATGAACGAGGCCTCGGTCAGGCCGATGATGTAGCCCAGCGAGGTGGCCTTGATCGTGGAGACGAACTGGTTGACGAGCGAAGGCAGCATGCTGCGCAGGGCCTGCGGCAGGATCACCCGCCGCATCGCGCGTCCGTGGCTCAGGCCCAGTGCGCGGGCGGCCTCGTACTGGCCGTTGGGCACGCCCTGGATGCCCGCACGCAGGATCTCGGCCAGGTAGACGCCGTCGAACACCACCAGCGCGATGAGCATGGTGCTGAACTGGTCGGTCTTGTGGCCGGTGAGGCTGGGCAGGAAGAAGTAGGTCCAGAACACCACCAGCAGCAGCGGGATGCCGCGCACGATGTAGACGAGCACGGTCACAGCGCGACGCAGCGCGGCGATCGTGCTCACGCGCGCCAGGCCCAGCAGGAGGCCGACCGGCATCGCCAGGAGCAGCGCGAGCGCCGCCAGCAGCACCGTCACGGCGACGCCGCCCAGCGGCCCCTGGGGATACTGGCCGATGAGGAAGTAGAGCCAGTAGGTGTGGATGATGTCGATCACGGCGTCGTCCTCACAGCGTGCGCACCGGCCATTGCCGCTGGATCCAGGCGGCCAGCGCCGTCAACGCGAGCGACCCCGCCAGGTAGGTGACGGTGAGGAAGACGAACGCCTCGGTGCTGCGGAAGGTGGCCGACTCGACCCGCGCGGCCTGGTACATCATCTCGCCCACGCCGATGACCGTGGCCACGCTCGTGTCGTTCCACAGGATCACGATCTGGGACAGCAGCGGCGGCACCGTGACGCGCAGCGCCTGCGGCAGCACGATGAGCCGCATCGTCGCCAGGAACCCCAGCCCCAGCGCGCGGCCGGCCTCGAGCTGCACCGCGGGAATGGCGCGGATGCCGCTGCGGATGTTCTCGGCCATGAAGGCCGCGGCGTAGAGCGTCAGCGCGATCGCCGCGGCGACGAACTCGAAGTTGCCGGCGTACAGCCGTTCCTTGAGTGCGTCGGGCAGCAGCTCGGGCGCGCCGAAATACCAGAACAGGAGGTGCGCGATCAGCGGCACGTTGCGGATCGTCTCGACGTAGGTGGCGCCGAACGCGCGCAGCACGCGCGAGGGCGCCAGCCGGAGCAACGCCACCGCGACGGCCAGCGGCAACGCGCACGCGATCACGACGCCGGCGAGACGGAGCGAGACGGACAGCCCGGCCAGCAGCCAGTCGTGGTACTGGCCGTGCAGCAGCAACGCGAGGTCGAAACGGGGCATCCGGGCTCTTCAAATGCGAGAGCCCGGCCTCGCGCGCCGGATCGGAGCGAAAGGCCGGGCGGGGTCGCTCGTGGCGATCAGATCTTGTCGGTGTCGATCTTGAAGCTGCGCTTGTCGAACTTCAGCTTGGTGGCGGGGCCGTACCACTTGATGAACAGCCTGTCGGCCTCGCCCGAGGACTCGAGCTCCCGCAGCGTGCCGTCCACCACCGCCTTCAGCGCGGGCTCGCCCCTGCGCAGGCCCAGCGCCAGCGGCTCGGTGCTGATGTTGGTGGGCAGGATCGCGTAGTCCTTCCTGGCCGGCCCCAGCTTGGCGAAATCGTTCACCAGCGAGGCCTCGTCGTTGACGTAGCCCACGCCCTTGCCCTGCTGCAGCGCGAGGAAGGCCTGCTGCGTGGTCTCGAACGTGACGACGTCGACGTCGGGCACCGCCTTGCGGATGTTGGGCTCCTGCGTGCCGCCCTTGACGGTGAGCACCTTCTTGCCGGCGAGCTGCGGCACGTCGGTGATGCCGCTGCTCTTCTTGACCAGCACCTTCTGGCCGGTGACGAAGGTGGTCAGCGAGAAGTCGATCTGCGACTCGCGCTCCTTGTTGTGCGTGAGCGAGGCCGCGAGCAGGTCGACGCGGCCCTGCTGCAGCTCGGGGATGCGCGCGGCCACGGCCAGCTGCTTGAACACCGGCTTGACGCCGATCTTCTTCGCGATGGCCTTGCCGATGTCCACCTCGTAGCCGACGATCTCGCGCGACGCGGGATCCACGAAGCTGTTCGGCTCGTCGGTGCCGAGCACGCCGATCACGATCTCGCCCTTCTTCCTGATGTCGTCGAGCTGGTCGGCATGGGCCGCGGACATCAGCGCCGTGGCGGCGAAGAATGCGGCGAACAGGGGACGGAGACGGTTGCGCATCGAGATGCCTTCCTTGTTGTTGAGTGCGACAAAGGTTACCGGCGGCCATGCCCGCCACGAAGCGCCAAAAGCGCATAAGGTTTCGCGAACCGGCGCCCGACGAAAAACGCCGATCGCCATGCGCAACGCGTCGCTGGAGCGCAGCATACGCCTGACCAGCCTGCGGGTCATCCGGGCCCTGTCATCCTGCGCGTCGTCGCAGGATGACGGGGTTGTCGCGGGAACGGCGATTGCTCGACAATCGCCTCGCCCACCCCGCCGGACCCCGCTTGGACTCGCAGCCCAGAGACCTCGTCGTCGCCCGCCCCGAAGGCCTCTACTGCCCGGCGGGCGACTTCTTCATCGACCCGTGGCAGCCGGTGGCGCACGCGCTGATCACGCACGCGCACGGCGACCACCTGCGCCTGGGCCACGGCCGCTACCTCACGGCGGAGGCCGGCCGCCATGTCGTCACGCGCCGGGTCGGCGACGTCGACCTGCAGGGGCTGCCGTACGGCGAACGAGTCGTCCACAACGGCGTGAAGATCTCGTTCCATCCTGCGGGCCACGTGCTCGGGTCGGCGCAGATCCGGCTGGAGCACGGCGGCCAGGTCTGGGTGGTATCCGGCGACTACAAGACCGGCCCGGACGCCACCTGCCTGCCGTTCGAGCCGGTGCGCTGCGACGTGTTCATCACCGAGTCCACGTTCGGGCTGCCGGTGTTCCGCTGGGCGCCGCAGCAGGAGGTGTTCGACGGCATCAACGCATGGTGGCAGCGCAACGCCGAGGCCGGCCGCGCGTCCATCGTCTACGCGTACTCGTTCGGCAAGGCGCAGCGCGTGCTGTCGGGCCTGGATCCGGCGATCGGCCCCATCGTCGCGCACGGCGCCGTCGCCGCGATGGACGAGGCGTATCGCGCGTCGGGCGTGGCGTTGCCGGCCACGCAGAACGTGCTCGAGACGCCGGCCGGGGAGCTGCGCCGCTGCCTGGTCGTCGCGCCGCCGTCGGCGCAGGGCAGCGCGTGGACGAAGCGCTTCGGCGACTACAGCGACGCCTTCGCCTCCGGCTGGATGCTGCTGCGCGGCGCGCGCCGCCGGCGCAACGTCGACCGCGGCTTCATCCTGTCCGACCATGCCGACTGGCCCGGCCTGCTGGAGGCGATCGCGGCCACCGGCGCGCCGCGCGTGATCGTCACGCACGGCTACGTGGGGCCGCTGGTGCGCTGGCTCGCCGAGCAGGGCCTGCAGTCCGGCGCGTTCAAGACCGAGTACGGCGACGACGAGGACGTCAAGGGAACCGAGGAAGCGGTGCCGGAGGCGTCGCCATGAAGGAGTTCGCGGCCCTGTTCTCGGCGCTGGACTCGACGACGTCGACGAAGAAGAAGACCGACGCGCTGCTGGCCTACTTCCAGCGCGCGCAGCCCGCCGACGCGGCCTGGGCGCTGTACTTCCTGGCCGGCGGCAAGCCGCGCCAGACCGTGCCCACCGGCCTGCTGCGATCGGCCGCGCGCGAGCAGGCCGGCATCCCCGAGTGGCTGTTCGACGAGAGCTACGACGTCGTCGGCGACCTGGCCGAGACCATCGCCCACGTGCTGCCGCCGGCCCCGGCCACGATCGAGTTGCCGCTGCACGTGTGGATCGAGGAGCGGCTGCTCGCGCTGCGCGGGCAGGCGCCGGAGGTGGTGTCGGCCGCGCTGAAAGGCTACTGGAGCGAGCTCGACACGCCGGGCCGCTTCCTGCTCACCAAGCTGATCGGCGGCAGCTTCCGCGTGGGCGTGGCGCGCAGCCTGGTGCTGCGGGCGCTGGCCGAGGCCACCGGCATCGATGCGAAGCTGCTCGCGCAACGCCTGATGGGCTACACCGACAAGCACCACGCGCCCGATGCGGCGCGCTACGCATTGCTGGTCGACCCGGCCCCGCAGGCCGCGCAGGCCGAGTCGGGCCAGCCCTATCCGTTCTTCCTCGCGCACCCGCTGCAGGCGCCGGTGGAATCGCTGGGCGAGCGCGCCGACTGGCAGGTGGAATGGAAGTGGGACGGCATCCGCGCGCAGTTCATCCGCCGCGGCGCGGGCTCGTGGCTGTGGTCGCGCGGCGAGGACCTGCTCAATGGCCGCTTCCCCGAGCTCGACGCGATGCACGCGCTGCTGCCTGACCACACGGTGCTGGACGGCGAGATCGTCGTCTGGCGCGACGGCCGCGTGCAGCCGTTCGCGGACCTGCAGAAGCGCATCGGCCGCAAGACCGTGACGAAGAAGATCCTCGCCGACCTGCCGGTCGCGTTCCTCGCCTACGACCTGCTCGAGGCGGACGGCGAGGACGTGCGCGCGTGGCCGCAATGGCGCCGCCGCGAGCGGCTGGAGCGCATCGTGGCCGAGGCCGCGAGCCCGCTGCAGATCTCGCCGCTCGTCGATGCGCCCGACTGGGCGTCGCTGTCCGCGCTGCGCGAGGAGTCGCGCTCGCGCGGCGTCGAGGGCTTCATGCTCAAGCAGCGCGAGGGCCGCTACGGCGCGGGCCGCACCAAGGACGTGGGCACCTGGTGGAAGTGGAAGATCGATCCGTACAGCGTCGACGCGGTGCTGATCTATGCGCAGAGCGGCCACGGCCGGCGCGCCAACCTCTACACCGACCTCACGTTCGGCGTCTGGGACGGGGTGGCCGTACCGCGCAAGCTGGTCCCGTTCGCGAAGGCCTACTCGGGACTCACGGACGACGAGATGCGCCAGGTCGACCAGCGCATCCGCCAGACCACCACCGAGAAGTTCGGTCCGGTGCGCAGCGTGACGCCGACGCTGGTGGTGGAACTCGGCTTCGAGGGCATCCAGGCCTCGCCGCGCCACAAGTCGGGCATCGCGGTGCGCTTCCCGCGCATGCTGCGGCTGCGCTGGGACAAGCCCGTCGACGAGGCGGACACGCTGGACACGCTGCAGGACTTCATCGCCGAGGCGAAGGCCCTGCGGCGGCCCGGCTGATGGCCGGTTCGCCCGTGTCCGGCGCCGCCGCGCAACGCTGGCTCGCGGGACGCGGCTGGAAGCCGTTCGCGTTCCAGCGCGAGGTATGGCGCGCGATGAAGGAAGGCCGCAGCGGCCTGCTGTACGCCAACACGGGCACCGGCAAGACGCTGGCCGCGTGGCTGGGCGCGCTGCAGTCCCTGCGCGTGGAGACGCCGCCCGTCCGGGCGCGCGGCAAGCCGTTGGCGCCGCCGCTGTCGGTGCTGTGGATCACGCCCATGCGCGCGCTGGCCGCCGACACCACGCGGGCGCTGCGCGAGCCGCTGGCCGATCTCGCGCCGGCCTGGACGATCGGCCAGCGCAGCGGCGACACCTCGGCGGCGGAGCGCAGCGCGCAGGACCGGCGGCTGCCCACCGTGCTCGTGACGACGCCGGAGAGCCTCACGCTGCAGCTCGCGCGCGCCGACGCGCTGGACACCCTCGCCCACGTGCAGCTGGTGGTGGTGGACGAGTGGCACGAGTTGCTGGGCAACAAGCGCGGCGTGCAGGTGCAACTCGCGCTCGCCCGCCTGCGCCGGCGCCGCCCCGGCCTGATGTGCTGGGCCCTGTCGGCCACGCTGGGAAACCTCGACGCGGCGCTCGCCACGCTGGTGGGCGTGCCCGCGCACGGGACGCCCGAGCCCGCGCTCGTGCGCGGGGACGTCGCCAAGACCATCGTCATCGACACCTTGTTGCCCGAGCGCGCCGAGCGCTTCTCGTGGGGCGACCACATGGGCCTGCGCATGCTGCCGCAGGTGGTGCGGGCGATCGAGGAGAGCGGCACGACGCTGGTCTTCACCAACACGCGCTCGCAGGCGGAGCGCTGGTACCAGGCGCTGCTGGACGCGCGCCCCGACTGGGCCGGCGTCGTCGCGCTGCACCACGGCTCGCTCGCGCGCGCGGTGCGCGAATGGGTGGAGGCGGGACTCAAGGACGGCACGCTGCGCGCGGTGGTCTGCACCTCCAGCCTCGACCTGGGCGTCGACTTCCTGCCCGTGGATCGCGTGCTGCAGATCGGCTCGGCCAAGGGCATCGCGCGGCTGCTGCAGCGCGCCGGCCGGTCGGGCCACGCACCCGGTCGGCCCTCGCGCGTGACCCTGGTGCCCACGCACAGCCTCGAGCTGGTGGAGGCGGCCGCGGCGCGCCACGCGGCGCAGGCCGGGCAGGTGGAATCGCGCCGATCGCCGCGCGAGCCGCTGGACGTGCTGGTGCAGCATCTGGTGAGCATCGCGGTGGGCGGCGGCTTCGTGCCGGACGACCTGCTGGCCGAGGTGCGCGGCACCACCGCCTACCGCGACCTCTCCGACGCGAGCTGGCAGTGGTGCCTGGACTTCGTGCGCCAGGGCGGCCCGTCGCTCGCGTCCTATCCGGACTTCCAGCGCGTCGCGCCCGGCGACGACGGCACCTGGCGCGTGCCCGACGCGCGCCTGGCGCGCCGCCACCGCGTCAACATCGGCACCATCGTCAGCGACGCCAGCATCAACATCCAGTACCTGCAGGGCAACGCGCTGGGCAGCGTCGAGGAGAGCTTCATCGCGCGCATGAAGCCGGGCGACTGCTTCCTGTTCGGCGGCCGGCTGCTGGAGCTCGTGCGCCTGCACCAGATGACCGCGTACGTGCGCAAGGCGCCCGCCGGTCGCGGCGCCGTGCCGCGCTGGAACGGCGGCCGCATGCCCTTGTCGAACACGCTGGCCGACGCGGTGCTGCGCGAACTTGACGCCGCCGACCGGGGCGTCTTCGACAGCCCCGAGATGGCCTGCGTGCGGCCGCTGCTGGAGATCCAGCGCGCCTGGTCCGCGCTGCCGACGCCCGCCACGCTGGTGGCCGAGACCTGGAACAGCCGCGAGGGCTGGCACCTGTTCCTGTACCCGTTCGCCGGCCGCCAGGTGCACCTGGGCCTGGCGAGCCTGGTCGCGTGGCGCGCCGCGCAGCCCGACCAGGCGACGTTCTCGATCGCGATCAACGACTACGGACTCGAGCTCCTGAGCGCGCGCGAGATCGCGTGGGCCGAGCGCCTGCCCGCGCTGCTGGCCCCGCCGGCGCGGCCCGGCGAGCTGCTCGGGGAGGTGCTGGCCAGTCTCAACGCGACGGAGCTCTCGCGGCGGCGCTTCCGCGAGATCGCGCGCATCGCCGGCCTGATCTTCCAGTCGCACCCGGGCGAGCGCCAGTCGAACCGGCAGCTGCAGGCGTCGGCCGGGCTGTACTTCGACGTCTTCCGCAGCTACGACCCCGGCAACCGGCTGCTCGCGCAGGCCGAGAGCGAGCTGCTGAGCCAGGAGCTGGACGTGCACCTGCTCGCCGCGGCCCTGGCCCGCATGCACGGCCAGCAGTTGGCCGTCGTGGCGTTGGCGCGGCCGTCGCCGCTGGCGTTTCCGTTGATGGTGGAACGCTTCCGCGAGAAGCTCACCAACGAGTCGCTGTCGGACCGCATCGCGCGCATGGTGGCCGACCTCGAGGGCCGCGCGGGCGGCGACGCGGTGGGCACGGCGCACGAGGACGCGACGGCCGTGTTCGCACGGCCCGCCATGCAGGACGCCATCGCCGTCGATCGCGACGCGCCCGCGCCGGCGCGCCGGGCCACCCGGCGTCCACGCAGGCCGCGCGCATGACCCCGTCCCCGGCCAACGCACACCGGCTGCGGCTGCCCAGGCAGGCGCTGTGGCTGCTGCCCGAGTCGGCGGCCTGGCATGCCGAGTCGCGCACGCTGTTCATCGCCGACCTGCACCTGGGCAAGTCGGCCGCGTTCCGTGCCGGAGGCCTGCCCGTTCCCGCCGGCACGACGCAGGACAACCTGCGGCGCCTGGCGACGCTGGTGCACGTCCACGCGGCCGGGCGCATCGTCTTCCTCGGCGACCTGCTGCACTCGCGCCACGCGCAGCGCGCGTCGGCCATCGAACCGTTGCGAGCCTGGCGCGCGGACCACGCCGCGCTGCACTGCGTGCTCGTGCGCGGCAACCACGACGCGCACGCCGGCGATCCGCCGCCGTCGCTGGGCTTCGAGGTCGTCGACGAGCCCTGGCCCGTGGCCGGTGCGGACGGGCTGTTCGCCTGCCACCACCCGCAACGCGTCCCGGGCGGCACGGTCCTGGCCGGGCACTGGCATCCCGCGGTGGCGCTGCGCGGCCCCGCGCGCGACCGCGAACGGCTCGCCTGCTTCTGCCGTCTCGATGGCCTGCTCGTGCTGCCCGCGTTCGGCGCGTTCACCGGCAGCAGCCCGCAGTCGCCGCCCGTGGGCTCCGTGTGCTATCCGGTCGGCGGCGACCGCGTCTGGCCCGGCATCCGGATAGGCGGATGAGGCGCGCGCTCAGCGCTTGCCGCACCAGCCCGGAAGATGCGCGGCATCCTTGCGCGCGGCGAGCGCGAGCCCGACGCGGCGAGCCTCCTTCGGATCCGACTTGACGAGGCGCGCCGGCACGCGGGCGCGGAAATGGTTCGCCCACAGGAATTCGAGGAACGGTTCCTCGGGCTTGGCGAAGCCGCCGGCGTCCAGGACATCTCCGGCAAGGCTGCGGTACGGATCGTCCTTCAGCTCCTCGAAACGGTCGGGCATGTCCGTGAAGGGACGCCGGCGCCCCTTCGCGTCGTACACGTGCACCCAGCTGTGGTGATCGAGGAAGATCCAGAAGGCCTCGACGTCGAGATGCGACAGGTCCATGACGGGGCCGGCCTGGACGGAGGTGGCCTTCTCGTGGACCAGCGCCACGGCCGTGTGGTGATGGTCGAGCACGTAATAAGCCTTGCCCGGCCCCTTGACGACGGGAAAGAGCTCCTCGTGCATCGCGTCGCGCCTGGCCTTGGCACCCAGCTTTTGCCAGGACTTGCGCTTTTCCGCGACCTCGCGGAAACCGACCGTCATCTGCGTGGGACGCAGCTGTTCGAGGGGCACTTCGAGCAGATGGGATTCGATTCGGAACATGGATGCCTTCGGTCGTGAGTCCGGTCAGGGCAGCAATGGCCGTACCCACGCCCCGCTTCGTTCAGCTTCGATCGGCCGTCTTCACGGTGATGCGCCCATCGCGTTCGAGCACGGCGCGTTCGACGGGCGTCGATTCATCGCCGGTCTTCTTGCGCACCGCCTCGTCGAGATCACGGGCGGTGACCAGCGCCCGATCCATCTCGCGCTGGTCGCGCCGGCCCTGCCGGACCAGCTCGCGCTTGTCGCCGCTGACCAGCGACTCGAACCACGGCCAGCGCAGGCTGGCCATCGCCACGGCGCGATGCAGCACGACGAGCGCCACCCCCGCGCACATCGTCGGCCAGAACGGCGAGGCGCCGACCACGGCGCGGCTGAGCACCGAGCCCAGCAGCACGGCGACGCAGAAATCGAACGCGCGATGCTGGCCGATCGAGCGCCGGCCCGACACGCGGATCATCGCCAGCGTCAGCCCGAATGCCGCGGCGGCGCGCAGGCTCATCTGCAGGGCGTCCAGGTCGTCGCCCTCGCCGAACAACGTCAGCGCGAGGTCGTGCATGAGCTCACCCCGGCGCGGAAGGCAACGTGGCGCGCAGGTACGGCGCGGTGCGGCTCGCAGAGGCACGGGCCACGTCTTCCGGCGTGCCGCCGGCCACGATGCGGCCGCCGTCGTCGCCCGCGCCCGGGCCCATGTCGATCACCCAGTCGCTGGCCGCGACGAGGCGCATCTCGTGCTCCACCACGACCACGGTGTTGCCCGCGTCGACCAGGCCCTGCAGCTGCGCCATCAGCCGGTCGACGTCCGACGGATGCAGCCCCGTGCTGGGCTCGTCGAGCACGTACAGCGTGTCGCCGCGCTGCGGCCGCTGCAGCTCGGTGGCGAGCTTGATGCGCTGGGCCTCGCCGCCGGAGAGCTCGGTGGCCGGCTGCCCGAGCCGCAGGTAGCCCAGCCCGATGTCGCGCAGCAGCGCGAGCGGCTTGCGCACCGCCGGCTCGTCGGCGAAGAACGCCCACGCGTCGTCCACGGTCATCGCCAGCACGTCGGCGATGTGGCGGTCGCGCCAGGTGACCTTGAGCGTGTCCTCGTTGTAGCGCGCGCCGTGGCAGGCGGGACACGGCGCATAGACGCTTGGCATGAACAGCAGCTCCACGCTGACGAAGCCCTCGCCTTCGCAGGTCTCGCAGCGGCCCTTGGCCACGTTGAACGAGAACCGTCCGGCGTCGTAGCGGCGGCGCCGGGCCGCGGGCGTGGCCGCGTAGAGCTTGCGCACCGCGTCGAACAGGCCCGTGTACGTGGCGAGGTTGGAGCGCGGCGTGCGGCCGATGGGCTTCTGGTCGACGCGCACGAGACGCCGGATCGCGTCGGCGCCGGCGTGCAGCCGCCCGCGCGTGGGCAGCACCACCTCGGGGGCCGTCTCGTCGGCCTCGTCGTCGGGCGCCTCGGGCTCGTGGCCCAGGTGCGCGCAGACGAGTTCGACCAGCGCCTGGCTGACGAGGCTGGACTTGCCCGAGCCCGAGACGCCGGTGACCGCGGTGAACAGCCCCAGCGGAAAGCGGGCATCGAGGTCGTGCAGGTTGTTGCGCGTGAGGCCGCGCAGCTCGAGCCATCGCGTGGGCATGCGCGGCGGCCGGGCCCGTGCGGCCGGCGCTTCGAACAGGTAGCGCGCGGTGCGCGACGCGGCGACGTCGCGCAGGCCGGGCGGCGCTCCGCTGTAGAGCACCTGGCCGCCCTTCTCGCCGGCGTCCGGGCCCACGTCGACGAGCCAGTCGGCGCGCCGCATCACCTCCAGGTCGTGCTCGACGACGAACAGCGAGTTGCCCTGGGCCTTCAGCTGGGCCAGGGCGTCCAGCAGTGCCTCGCCGTCGGCCGGGTGCAGGCCGGCGGTGGGCTCGTCGAGCACGTAGATCACGCCGAACAGGTTGGAGCGGATCTGCGTGGCCAGGCGCAGGCGCTGCAATTCGCCGGGCGACAGCGTGGGCGTGCTGCGCTCCATGGCCAGGTAGCCCAGGCCCAGCGCCTGCAGGGTGGCGATCCGGGCCCGCAGGTCCTGCGCGATGCGTTGCGCGGCGATGCGCTTCTCCTCCGACAGGTCGGGCGTGCGGCGCACGTCGGGCGCGCCGGCATGCGCGGAGCCGCCCGCGGCCACGCGTCTCGCGGTGTCGGCGCGAGCCTGCGCGCGTGTGGGCGCGGCGGCGTCGCGCGCCACGTCGAACCGGCCCGCCGCGGCCGGCTCCAGCAACGCCGCCACGCGATCCAGCGACATCTGGCCCAGCGCGCCGATGTCGGCCCCCGCGAACGTCACCGACAACGCCTCGCGCTTGAGCCGCTTGCCCTCGCACATCGGGCACAGGCCGCCGATCATGTAGCGCGACACGCGCTTCTTCATCAGCGCGCTCTGCGTGGTGGCGAACGTGTGCAGCACGTAGCGTCGCGCGCCCGTGAACGTGCCCTGGTAGCTGGGCTCCATCTTCGACTTCAGCGCGGCCCGGGTCTCGGCGGGCGTGAAGCCGGCATAGACGGGCACGGTGGGCTGCTCGTCGGTGAACAGGATCCAGTCGCGGTCCTTCTTCGGCAAGTCGCGCCACGGCCGGTCCACGTCGTAGCCCAGCGTGACGAGGATGTCGCGCAGGTTCTGCCCGTGCCAGGCGGGCGGCCACGACGCGATCGCCCGCTCGCGGATGGACAGCGACGGATCGGGCACCATCGTCTGCTCGGTCACCTCGAAGACGCGGCCCAGGCCGTGGCAGTTCGGGCAGGCGCCCTGCGCGGTGTTCGGCGAGAAGTCCTCCGCGTAGAGCATGGGCTGGCGCGGCGGGTACGTGCCGGCGCGCGAGTAGAGCATGCGCACGAGGCTGGACAGCTGCGACACGCTGCCCACCGACGAGCGCGCGCCCGGCGTGCCGCGCGCCTGCTGCAGCGCCACGGCCGGCGGCAGGCCGGTGATCTCGTCGACGTCGGGCACGCCCACCTGGTCGATCAGCCGGCGCGCATACGGCGCCACGGACTCGAAGTACCGACGCTGCGCCTCCGCGTAGATCGTGCCGAAGGCAAGCGAGGACTTGCCCGAGCCGGAGACGCCGGTGAACACCACCAGCGCGTCGCGCGGGATCGCGACGTCGACGTCCTTCAGGTTGTGCTCGCGCGCGCCGCGCACCCGCACGAACGCGTCGCGCGCGACGGTGGTCGCCTCGGGGCGGTCGCGCGGCGCCATCAGGGCCCCGTCTCGCCGCCGGTGCTGCCCCACACGTTGCCGGTGGTGAAGCTGGATTCGTGCGAGGCCAGCAGCACGTACTGCGCGGCGATCTCGGCCGGCTGGCCGGGGCGGCCCAGCGGCGTGTCCTCGCCGAACTTCACGAGCTTGTCGGTGGTCTGGCCGCCGCTGGGCTGCAGCGGCGTCCAGTACGGGCCGGGCGCGACGGCGTTCACGCGGATGCCCTGCTCGCCCAGCTGCTTGGCCAGGGAGCGCGTCATCGACAGGATGGCCGCCTTCGTCGCCGCATAGTCGAGCAGATCCTCCGACGGGTCGAAGGCCTGCACGGACGAGGTGTTGATGATGGCCGAGCCGCGCCCGAGGTGCGGCAGCGCCGCCTTGGTGACATGGAACAGCGCATAGACATTGGTCTTGAGCACGTCGTCGAAGTGCTCGTCGGGGATGTCCGCGATCGACCTGAACGAGGCCTGGCGCGCGGCGTTGTTGACGAGGATGTCGAGCCCGCCGAGGCGCTTGACCGCGTCGCCGACGAGCTGGCGGCAGAACGCGGCGTCGCGCAGGTCGCCCGGCAGGGCCACCGCCCGGCGGCCCGCCTGCTCGATCAGCGCGACGACGGCCTTCGCGTCTTCCTCCTCCTGCGGCAGGTAGTTGATCGCCACGTTGGCGCCCTCGCGCGCGAAGGCGATCGCCACGGCGCGGCCGATGCCGGAATCGCCGCCCGTGACCAGCGCCTTGCGCCCGGCGAGCCGGCCGGAGCCGACGTAGCTCGTCTCGCCGTGGTCGGGCGGCGGCTGCATCCGGCAGGCCAGGCCGGGCCAGGGCTGCTTCTGTTCGGGAAAGGGCGGCCGGGGATAGCCCGGATCTTCGGATTGCTTCGTCATGGCGTCCTCGCGAGGGTCTGGGCCGATCAGCGGCAAGACGCATACCTCGCACCGCCGTTCGGGTCGCGAGTACGTGGAATGGATCGGGGAGGCCAGGCGCGAGGCCCCCCGCGCGTCGCGCATCGCCCAGGGGGTGGAGTGGATCGGCGAGGGCAAGACGCGGAACTGGAAGTACCAGGCCTGCTGAGATCAATTCTCACTTGGCGGGCGATGTCGGCATCGGCTTGACGTCGCCGCAATCGGTGGAGACGAACTTGCCGGCGATCTCGCTCTGGATGTGCATCGTCATCTTCGGGCTGACGTTGTCGGCCGTGGTGGCGGCGGTGAAGGCCGAGTCTCCCTGGGCGGTGAAGCTGCCGTGGCCGGTGACGCTGCTGCGCTCGGACTTGCAGGCGAAGTCGAACGACGTGGTGTTGCCCGAGGTGCTGACGTTGCTGCGCGTGCAGTGCCCGTTGTCCTCCGGCTTGAATCCGCGGTCGGCCTGCTCCTTGGTGACGCACACGCGGACCGTGTTGGCCGAACCCGAGCCCATGCCGACGCCGTGGCTGGCCATCATCTTCTCCATGGCCTCGCGCTGCTCGGGCGTCATCGCGGCCATGCGGGCCTTCATCTGCTCCATGGCGGCGTTCGCCTGTGCGTTGTCGGTCTTGACCGCGACGCTCTCCTCCCACAGGCCCGGCCGCAGGTGCGGCTCGGCCTGCGCGAGGGTGCCCGCGAGCGCGGCCACGCCGGCGGCAAGGAATCGGAGGCGAGAGTTCATGGACGGATCCCCCAGGGGTCGGTGACGGTGGCGCGGATTCTGCGCCGCGCCACGGCGCCGGAGAACCCCCTGACTCCTAGTCCGTGCGCCGGGGCGCGCCGATCGTCCTGGTGCCCGGCACCAGGCTGCGTTGCGCGCTGGCCTGCACGCCCGGGTTGTTCATCTGCTCGTTGAGCCAGCGCTGCAGGTCGGTCCACATCGCCGACAACTCGTCGGCCGGCACGGCGTGCGCGTTCTTCAACTCCAGCGTCATCACCGGCACGTTCTTCACCAGCCCGCCGTAGTTGCCCAGCGAGCCGGGGTAGACGCCCACGGGATCGAGCTGCAGGCTGCCCAGGCGCCGCGGCGCGGGCGGCGGCCCGTCGAAGTCGAGCAGGCCATAGGGCGCGTGCACCGAGACGATGAGGTCGGGATGGAACTGGTCGATCTGCTCGAGCAGCCAGCGCGACTCCGGCTCGGACAGCGGCCGCAGGCCAGGGAAGCGGCGCGGATCCTTGCGCGTGCGCTTGATCCAGTACGGCTGCGCGTCGCGCTCCCAGTCGGCGGTGGGGAAGTTGCGGTTCAGGTCGACGCCGTGCGCGTTGACGCGCGTGGACGGCGAGTGCAGCAGCCCGTCGGGATTGAGCAGCGGCACGAAGCGCCAGGCGACGTCGGCGATGGTCGGGCGCGTCGCCTTCGACGGGTGCGGCATCGCCGACGCCTGGATGCCGTGCGAGCGGGCGATCCAGTCGAAGGCCAGCGTCACCGAAGCCAGTTCGTCGCCGTGGATGCCGCCCAGCAGCAGCACCTTGAAGCGCGGAGGACCGTTGACCGGCAGCACGTCGTTGGACCACAGCGGCACGCCGTGCACGGAACGGCCCGAGCCGGCGACGAGGCCCGACGCGCGGCAGGCGGCGCCGTCGACGCCGGGCACCTGCGGCGCGAGCCGGGCGCACCACTGACCCAGGTCGGTGGAGGTCGTCGACGCGGTGGCGGCGGGCGCCGAGGCCGCCGCTGGAGGCTTCGCGGGTGCGGCCGGCCCGGCGCGGACGTTGGCCGGCGCGGACGGCGGCGCCAGGCCCAGCGCCAGCACGGCGGCGACGGCGATCCGCGCCGAGCGGCGCCGGCGCGCGGGAGAGGCGGCCGCCTCATGTTCGGGCCGGCCGCGGAATGCATTGATCACGTTCAGGTTCACCTTTCGACCCGCCAGTGTAGGCAGTGCGGCCCGACGCGCCGGCATCCCGCGTTTCATCCACAATCAAGCCATGATCGAACCGCTGCTCGTCCCCCGTGAATCCTTCGACGATCCCGACGCCGCCGTCGCCCGCGTGCGCGAGATCTACCAGGCCGGCGTCGACCACCTGCGCAAGCACCTGCACGACTTCGTGGCCGGCCGGGTGCCCGCCTCGCACGTGCGCGCCTGCTACCCGAGCGTGCGCGTGCACACCGACACGGTGGCGCGCGCCGACTCGGTGTCCAGCTACGGCTTCGTCGCCGGTCCCGGCACCTTCGAGACCACGCTGACGCGCCCGGAGCTGTTCGAAGACTACTACCGCGAGCAGTTCCGGCTGCTGCGCCAGCACCATGGCGTGAAGATCGAGGTGGGCGTCAGCCGCGAGCCGATGCCCCTGCATTTCTCGTTCGCCGAGCACGACCACGTGGAAGGCACGCTCACGTCGGAACAACGCATGAAGCTGCGCGACCTGTTCGACCTGCCCAACCTGGCCGCCATGGACGACGGCATCGCCAACGGCACCTACGAGCCGGGCCCGGCCGATCCGCTGCCGCTGGCGCTGTTCACCGCGCCGCGCGTCGACTATTCGCTGCACCGGCTGCGCCACTACACCGGCACGGCGCCCGACCACTTCCAGAACTTCGTGCTGTTCACGAACTACCAGTTCTACATCGACGAGTTCATCGCGCTGGGCCATCGCGAGATGGCGCGTGCCGACTCGGTGTACGACGCGTTCGTCGAGCCCGGCAACGTCGTCACGATGCGCACCGGCCTGCCCGGGCCCGCGGGCCCCGCCGGCACGGCGCCGCCGCGGCTGCCGCAGATGCCGGCCTATCACCTGCGCCGCTCGGACAACTCCGGCATCACCATGGTCAACATCGGCGTGGGCCCGTCCAACGCGAAGAACATCAGCGACCACATCGCGGTGCTGCGCCCGCACGCGTGGATCATGCTGGGCCACTGCGCCGGCCTGCGCACCACGCAGCAGCTGGGCGACTACGTGCTGGCGCACGGCTACGTCCGCGAGGACCACGTGCTCGACGAGGAGTTGCCGCTGTGGGTGCCCATCCCGCCGCTCGCGGAAGTGCAGGTGGCGCTGGAGCAGGCCGTGGCCCAGATCACGCAACTGGCCGGCATCGACCTGAAGCGCGTGATGCGGACGGGCACCGTGGCCTCCACCGACAACCGCAACTGGGAGCTGCTGCCGCACCCGGGTCCGGAGCGCCGCTTCAGCCAGAGCCGCGCCATCGCGCTCGACATGGAGTCGGCCGCCATCGCCGCGAACGGCTTCCGTTTCCGCGTGCCCTACGGCACCCTGCTGTGCGTGTCCGACAAGCCGCTGCACGGCGAGATCAAGCTGCCGGGCATGGCCAATCACTTCTATCGCGAGCGCGTGGAGCAGCACCTGCGCATCGGCATCCGCGCCCTGGAGCTGTTGCGCGGCTCGGGCGTGGACAAGCTGCACAGCCGAAAGCTGCGCGGCTTCGCGGAAGTCGCTTTCCAATAGCTTGCGCGGTCGCGCCCGGCGGCGTAGGCTGGGGGTTCCTGCCATCCGGCCGTGACGCGGTTCGGGTCGCCGCGCTGCCGCCTGGCGTCCCGGCCCGTGGAGACACGCGCCATGACGATTTTCGAATCCACCGATATTGCGGCGATCCGCAACGTGGCACTGGTGGGCGCCTCGGCCACCGGCAAGACCACCCTCACCGAGGCCCTGCTGCTGCGCGCCGGCGCCATCAAGA
>FTKT01000556.1_pt1 | contig 21528 bp, 18 predicted proteins | sample 1658271 | NCBI WGS metagenome assembly FTKT01 (sample SAMEA3914811, study PRJEB12502) | metagenome | biome: forest; material: soil | place: Canada | collected 2011-08-04 | depth 0.3 m | reverse complement strand
CCCGCCGCGCCACCCCGGCGCCACGGGAGGTGCGCGCGATCCCGCCAACCGGAATACCGACCCTTAACCCTGGGAACCCGGCCGACTACGCTAGGTGCCAACACGCCGGACGGCACTCACCCACGAAGCCGCCACGCCACCCGGTCCGCACACCGCGAGAACCTCGCCACCACACCGCCAGGGGGTGCCGCCGCCGCCATGAGCATCAGCCCACGAGGACCGAACGAACGGCTCGGCGCACTGTTGTCGCTGGCCCAGATCAGCAACGCGGGCCTGGCCCGCCGGGTCAACGACCTCGGCGCCCAGCGCGGCCTGACGCTGCGCTACGACAAGACCTCGGTGGCCCGCTGGGTCAGCAAGGGCATGGTGCCGCAGGGCCCGGTGCCGCACCTGATCGCGACGGCGATCGGCGGCAAGCTGGGCCGGCCCGTCCCGCTGGAGGAGATCGGCCTCGGCGACACCGACCCGACCCCCGAACTGGGCCTGGGCTTCCCGCGCGAGGTCTCCGAGGCGGTGCGCTCGGCCACCGACCTGTGGCGGGTGGACCTGGAGCTGCGGCGCGGCCCGGGCGGCGCGCGGTGGAGCGACAGCCTGGCCGGCACCTTCTCGGTGGCCGCCTACGCGACGCCCGTCTCGCGCTGGCTGATCAGCCCGGCGGACGGCTCGGTGGCGCGCGCCGAGGAGCACGCCGGCGGATCCGCCGGCGCCCGGGCCGGCGGCGAGCGCTCCGCCTACCGGGTCGGCCAGTCGGACGCCGCCAAACTCCGCGAGGCCGCCCAGGAGGCCCGCCGCTGGGACTCCAAGTACGGCGGCGGGGACTGGCGTTCGTCGATGGTCCCGGAGTGCCTGCGGGTCGAGGCGGCGCCGCTGCTGCTCGCCTCGTACAGCGACGCGGTGGGCCGCGCGCTGTTCGGCGCGACGGCCGAACTGACCAGGCTGGCCGGCTGGATGGCCTTCGACACCGGCCAGCACGAGGCGGCCCAGCGGTACTACATCCAGGCGCTGCGGCTGGCCCGGGCGGCCGCCGACGTGCCGCTCGGCGGCTATGTGCTGGCCTCGATGAGCCTGCAGGCCTGCTACCGCGGTTTCGCCGAGGAGGCGGTCGACCTCGCGCAGGCCGCCCTGGAGCGCAACCGGGGTCTGGCGACGGCGCGCACCATGAGCTTCTTCCATCTGGTCGAGGCGCGCGCCCAGGCCCGCGCGGCCAACGCAGGGGCGTGCGCCGCCGCGCTCGCCGCCGCCGAGAGCGCGCTGGAGCGCTCGCGCGCCGGGGATCCCGATCCGGCGTGGATCGACTTCTACGCCTACGACCGCCTCGCCGCCGACGCCGCCGAGTGCTTCCGCGATCTCGGCGTGCCCGCCAAGGTCCGCCAGTTCACCCTGGAGGCGCTGGCCCGGCCGACCGAGGGGTTCGTCCGCTCGCACGGCCTGCGCCTGGTGGTCTCCGCGATGGCCGAGGCCGAGGCCGGCAACCTGGACGCCGCCGTGGAGGCCGGCGAGCGCGCGGTGGAGGTGGCGGGCCGGATCTCCTCGCAGCGCAGCCGGGAGTACGTCCTGGAGATGCTCCGTCACCTGGAGCCGTTCCAGGGCGAACGCCGGGTACGGGAACTGACCGAGCGGGCGCGGCTGGTGCTGACGGCGCCGGCGTAATTCGGCGCGGGTGCGAACGCGTGCCCGCGAGGGCCGGTCCGGGCCGGCTCCCGTGGCACCATCGCGGGAGCGGCGGCGCGCGGATGGGAGCGGCAGGTGGCTTACGACTACGACGTGCTGGTGGTGGGCGGCGGGATCGTCGGGCTCTCCACCGCGTATGCGCTGACCCGGGCCCGGCCGGGGCTGCGGGTCGGGGTGCTGGAGAAGGAGCCGGTGCTGGCCGCGCACCAGAGCGGGCACAACAGCGGGGTGATCCACAGCGGCGTCTACTACCGCCCCGGCTCGCTCAAGGCCCGGTACGCCACCGAGGGCGCCGCCTCGATGGTGGCGTTCTGCCGCGAGTACGGCCTGCCGCACGAGGTGACCGGCAAGCTGATCGTCGCCACCCGGCCCGAGGAGCTGCCGGGCCTGGCCGCGCTGGCCGTCCGGGGCCGCGAGAACGGCATCCCGGTCACCGAGTTGACGCCAGGTCAGATCCGCGAGCACGAGCCGGCGGTGGCGGGCCTGGCCGGGCTGCGGATCGCCACCACCGGCATCTGCGACTACCCGGCGGTGGCCCGCTGCTACGCCCGACTGGCCGAGGAGCGGGGCGCCGAGGTGCGGACCGGCAGCGCGGTCCGGGCGATCGACCGGCGCCGCGACGGCGTCACCGTGCAGAGCGCGGGCGGCGAGCTGCGCTGCGCGGTACTGGTCAACTGCGCGGGCCTGCAGAGCGACCGGATCGCCCGGCTGGCCGGCGACGACCCGGGGGTGCGGATCGTCCCGTTCCGCGGCGAGTACTACGAACTCACCGAGAGCAGCCGGGGGTTGGTGCGCGGCCTGGTCTACCCGGTGCCGGACCCGGCCTTCCCGTTCCTCGGGGTGCACCTGACCCGCGGCATCCACGGAGACGTCCACGTCGGCCCGAACGCCGTCCCGGCGCTGGCCCGCGAGGGCTACCACCGGCGCACCGTCCGGCCCCGCGACCTGGCCGACACGCTGCGCTTCCCCGGCAGCTGGCAGCTCGCCCGGCGGCACTGGCACTACGAGTTGGGGGAGTTGCACCGCTCGCTCTCCAAGCGGGCGTTCACCGCCGCCGTGCGCCGCCTGCTGCCGTCCGTCACCGGCGCCGACCTGGTCCGCGCCGGGGCCGGGGTGCGGGCCCAGGCGGTGGCCCGGGACGGTTCACTGCTGGACGACTTCGCCTTCGCCGGCTTCGACCCGGCGGACCCCTCCTCACCGCGCCGCCTGGTGCACGTGCTCAACGCGCCCTCGCCGGCGGCCACCGCCTCGCTGCCGATCGGCCGCGAGGTGGCCCGCCGCGCGCTGGCGGCGCTGGCGGCGGGAGGCTGAACGCCGACGCCGAGCGCCCCCGTGACGCTCCTCACCCGCCGGGCCCCGGGAGCGGCCCCGTAGAATCGACGGCATTGTGACTTCGACTGCCCCCACCCCCCAGCTCCCCGCGCAGGCGCCCGCCCCGCGGCTGTCGCCCTCCGCCCGGCTGTCGGCCGCACCGGCCGGGTACCCGGCGCCGATGTACCCGCACCGGGCCACCGAGGAACAGCACAGCGAGCGCCGGATCCGCAGCTTCCAGCCCCGCCGGGGCCGGATGACCCCGGCGCAGGCCGGCGCGCTGGACCGCGGCTGGGAGCGCTGGGGACTGGCGATCGACGGGACCCCGCTCTCGCTGCCCGAGCTCTTCGGCGGCCTGCCGGTCACCCTGGAGATCGGCTTCGGGATGGGCGAGACCACCGCGGCGATGGCGGCGGCCGACCCGGCCACCGGCATCCTGGCCGTGGACGTGCACACCCCGGGCCACGGCAACCTGCTGAACCTGCTGGAGCGCAGCGGCGCCGAGAACGTCCGCCTGGCGGCCGGCGATGCGGTGATCCTGCTGCGCGACATGCTCCCCGACTCCAGCCTGGCGGGCCTGCGGGTCTACTTCGCCGACCCGTGGCCCAAGCCGAAGCACCACAAGCGCCGGCTGATCCAGTCCTCCTTCCTGGACCTGGTGCTGCCCCGGCTGGCGCCCGGCGCGCTGGTGCACTGCGCGACCGACTGGGAGCCGTACGCCGAGCAGATGCTGGACGCGCTCTCGGCCCGCCCCGAGCTGGTCAACCTGCACCCCGAGGGCGACGGCACCGGCTGGACCGAGGAGCGCGCCGACGGCACCGTCCCCGGCTACGCGCCGCGGCCCGACTGGCGGCCGGTGACGAAGTTCGAGCGCGCCGGGATCGCCAAGGGCCACGTCGTCCACGACCTGCTCTTCCGCCGGAGCTGACGACCCCTCAGGGCCGCCCGGGCCGCATCCGGCCGAGGGCCTGACCGGGGAAGGGTTCGTCCCCTACTCTTTTCGGGTGAGCAGTCCGTCCGGCGACGGGGACCAGATCACGCCCGGGTACGCCACCGGCCCCCGGGCGGTCGCCGCGCTGCGCGGCGCCGCGGTGGCGCTGGCGATGCTGGGCTGCGGAGTGCTGATCCTGCACCTGGTCCAGCGGCAGACCGGCACCACCGGACTGCTGGTCGGCGTCGGCCTCTCGGTCCTGCCGGTGCCCTTCGTGCTCGGGGCGCTGGCCTGGCTCAACCAGAGCGCCCTGGTACCCGTCCGGCGGCTCGCGTTCTGCCTGGCCTGGGGCTCCTGCACGGCGACCACGGTGGCGCTGCTGGCCAACGGCTGGGCGGGCGACTGGCTGACCGCCCTGCAGGGCACGGCCCGCGGCGAGCAGCTGGGCACCGAGTTCGCCACCCCGCTGATCGAGGAGAGCGCCAAGGGCGCCGTCCTGCTGCTGACCATGCTGCCGCTGCGGCGCGGCCGGCGGCGCGATCCGCGGGAGCCGCGGCAGCGGACCTTCGCCACCGGCATCGTGCTCGGTGCGATCACCGCCTGCGGCTTCGCCTTCACCGAGAACGTCCTCTACCTGGGCCGGGCCTTCACCGACGACCAGCAGCAGCGGCTCGACTCGATCGGCCTGGGCCTCTCCCCCAGCCTGCGCGACTACGACGGCACCGTGCACACCTTCGTCCTGCGCGCGCTGCTCTCGCCGTTCGCGCACCCGCTCTTCACCACGATGACCGGCCTCGGGCTGGCCCTCGCCCTGACCACCACCCGCCGCTGGCTGGCCCGTACCGCCGCCCCCGCCGGCCTGCTCCTCGCGATGGCCCTGCACAGCGGCTGGAACGCGGCGGCGGGCCTGGGGATGCACGGCTTCCTGACGGTCTACCTGGCCCTGATGGTGCCCTGCTTCGCCGCCCTCACCGGCCTCTCCTTCTGGGCCAGGAGCCGCCCGCCCCGGCACTCGGCCCGGCTCTCCGGCTGAGCCGGTCGGTCTAAGGATTTCCTTTCCGCACGGCCTTCACGTACTGTTTGGTTTACCGACGCGGGGTGGAGCAGCTCGGTAGCTCGCTGGGCTCATAACCCAGAGGTCGCAGGTTCAAATCCTGTCCCCGCTACTCAGTAGCACAGAAGGCCCGGTGGAGATCTCTCCGCCGGGCCTTCTGCTTGTGCTCCCGCGAACCCGCCGGCACGGCCTCGCGATTTAATCCGTTGCCCTCCCCGAGGTGGCCTGCCTATCGTGGCAGCACACTGAAAGGAGGTGATCCTGAGTTGAGTACACACGCGACTGCGCCCGTGCGCGCCACGCTGTCCGACTCGCTCGGGCGCGCCTTCGCAGTGGTCCAGGTCCAGGCCTGACCCTGCGGACGCGTACGGCGTAGAAGTTGTCGAGCCCCCGGGCCCCTCAGAGCGAGGACCCGGGGGCTTCGACATGCCCGGTCAGCTCCCACCGGTCGCCGAGGCGGTGCCGCAACTCCCGTTCGGCGCGCGCTCAAGGGCCCTGCGCGGCTTTCGCCGGGGCGCTACAGTTCGTCCCGACCGAGGGCTGCGACGAGTCGGACTGGGGCGGGCGGATGGCGCGTGGGAGAGGTCGCTCCGTGGAGGTGCGGCGGTGGCAGGCGGTCGCGTCGGCGGGGCTGGGCGGGCTGGGCCTGCTCGGACTGGTGCTCTACTCGACCGGTGCCGACCACCCGGTCAGTGCGCTCGGCGGCGGGCTGATGATCGCGGGGGCGACCGCCGTGGCCGGCGGCGGCCTCGGCTTCCTCTTCGGGATCCCGCACGCGCTGAGCAGTGCCGATCCCGGCACCGGCAGCCCGGCGAGCGGCACCGACCCGGCCGCGCCGGGCACCCGGTACACCGCCAACACCAATCTCGAACAGGTCTCCGACTGGCTGACCAAGCTGCTGCTCGGCGTCGGCCTGACCCAGCTCGGCAGCATCTGGGACCGGCTGCGCGCGCTGGGCCGGGCGCTGGCTCCCGCGCTGGGCTCGCGCGCCGACAGCCCCGCCTTCGCGGCGGCGCTGGTGCTGTACTTCCTGGTGCTCGGCTTCCTCGGCGGCTGGCTGCTGACCCGCCTGCTGCTGGCCGGCGCGCTCACCCAGGCGGACGGGAACGCGCTCGAACTCTTCACCCGGGCGCAGGAGCAGCTGCGCGAGGGCAACACGGTCGGCGCCGAGGACCTGCGGGTCCAGGCGATGGGCCACCTGGGGCAGTTCGCCTCGCAGGCGGTGCCGCAGAGCGCGGTCGGCGCGGCGGCGGCCGCGGAGATGCGCGCGGGCGCGAAGCGTTCGACGGCGACCCCCGAGGAGGTCCGCGGCCTCTTCGCCTCGGACGACGAGAGCCTGCGGATCCAGGCCCTGGCGCTCACTCAGGGCAACAGCGCGCTGGGCGACTTCGAGAGCGTGCTGGACTACATCGAGCACCCCCGGTCGGCCTTCGAGCACTACCACGCGCTGCTCGCGGCCCGCGGGCTGATCCCCCGGCTGGGCCGCGACCAGCGGATGCGGCTGCGCGCCGCGGTGGTCTCCCAGCTGCTCGCCCCGGACGGCATTCCGGACTCCTCCGACCGCCGCTGGGTGGCCGAGCGGATCCTGGCCCAGCTCGACTCGGTGGGCCAGGTCCCGACGCCCCGGCCGTCCGGGGTCTGACCTCAACTACCTGCCAGCAGAGGTGATCTGACGGTCAGTCGCCCAGCAGCGCGCGCCGCAGCGCGGCCGCCTCGTCGGGGTTCAGCCCGTGATCCGCGAGATAGCCCGCCACGCTCCCGTGCCGCTCGCGGATCCGGGCCAGCAGATCGGTGATCAGCACCGCCTGGACCGGGTGCGAGAGGCGGATCACGCCGTACGCGTCCACGTACTCCTGCGGCCCGTCCAGCAGGCCCAGTGCCTCGTTGGAGAGCAGGAAGTCGGCGACGATCTCCTCGTCGGGGACGCCGAGCAGGGCCAGCAGCACCGCGACGATGATGCCCGTGCGGTCGCGGCCGACCGCGCAGTGGACCAGCGCGGGCAGCGCCTGCGGCTCCAGCAGCCGGCGCAGCACCGCCACCATCGCCGGCCCGGAGTGGTCCGCCATCAGCGGGTAGACCTCCGCCAGCGGCGTGGCCCCGTGGTCGGTGCCGTCCTGGGGGAGCAGCGGGAGGTGGACCAGCTCGACGTCCCCGTCCAGGTCGCGGTCGGGGAAGCGGGCCAGCTCGACCGGCTCGCGCAGGTCGATCACGGTACGCAGGTCGAGCTTGGCCAGCTCGCGGACGCCTTCGGGCGTCAACTCGCCCAGCCGGCCGGAGCGGTAGAACAGATCGGGGACGACCGCGCGGGCGTTGCGCAGGCCGGGTATGGAGAGCGTTCGACTGTCCGTCAGGGATTCGTCCATGGCACAGCACGGTAGCGGGCGGGCCGGGACAGGGCGAGGACGTAGCGCCGCCGTCCGTCGGCGTGACGGCGCACCGTGCGCAGTTCGCTGCCCACCGCGCGGCGGCCGAGCTCGAACCGGAGCTCGTCCAGGTGCGGGGTGCGCCGGCTGCGGTCGTCGTGCAGCGGGTGCACCAGCACCTCGGCGCCCGGCGCGGTGACCCGGACCAGCTCCAGCAGCGCGGTCAGCTGGGCGCGCGGCCCGAAGAGCGCGGGGTAGGCGAAGAGCAGGTAGGAGCTGAGGGTCAGGGCGAAGGCGCCGTCGGCGAACGGCAGCCGGGGCAGCGCGGCGGCCACGTAGTCGCCGGGGTGCTCGGCGGTGTCGGCGGCGAAGAGCCGGCGGGCCCGGTCCCAGCTGCGCAGGTACTTCTCGTACGGGCGGTGCCGCTCGGCGAGGTAGCGGTGCGGGGCGGCGGGCATCGCGGCGGCCATCGTGTGGCGGGCGTCCTCCGCGCGGGCGAGCAGCTCGGGCAGCCCGGCGGCGTACGCGGGGTCGGCGGCGACCACCTTGCAGCCCAGTTCGCGGGCCTCGGCGACCAGGCCGGCCGCGCCGCCCGGGCAGTCCAGGACCGGGCCGGGGACGGCCCGCAGCGCGGCCCGGCTGAGGCCGAAGAGCCGGCAGTACTCGTCCAGCGGGCGGGAGGTGATGAGCATGACCGCATCGGAACACGGCGCCGCCCGCCCCGCATCCGGGACGGGCGGCGGACGACCGGTGGCCGGCGGGTCAGCCTGCCAGCAGCGTGCGGGCGGCCCAGAGGTTGACGCTGTTCAGCAGGCGGACCAGGGCCGGCAGCAGGAAGAGCAGCAGGATGCCGGCCAGCGCGACGCCCGCGATCTGCCACACCGAGGAGAGGTAGTAGACGTGGAGCACGCCGTTCGAGCCGGTGTAGTCGAAGACCTTGTACCCGGGCCAGCCGACGTAGGTCGGGAAGACCCAGGAGTAGACCGGCAGCAGGGCCATCGACCAGGCGGTCGCCCAGAGGCTCACGGCCACCGAGAAGGCGAGGACGGTCCAGGGGAAGATCAGCACCTGGTGGGCGACGGCCTTCCAGCCCACCGGGTCGGCCAGCCGCGCGGTGACGGCGCCCCAGGCGCCCTCCCGGGCCGGCCGGACCGGGGCCGGCTCGGCGATCCGGTGGCCGAGCAGCCGGTGGATCCGGTCGCGCTCCAGTCGGCCGAAGCCGCGGGCGCAGGTCACCAGCAGCGCCAGCACCGGGAAGCCCAGCACGGTGACCAGGGTGCCGGCGCCGAGCGAGAGGAGCGTGATCGCGCAGACGTAGCCCGCGATCGCGATCGGCAGCGCGCCCAGCACGTAGCCGAACTCGCGGTAGGTCTCCCGGGCGAACGGCGCGCGCCAGAAGTACGGTGCCTCGGCGGGGAGGTGGCTCTCGGCCCACTGCCGGCCCTCGGTGGTCCGGTGGCTCTCGGTCGTCGTCATGTCCCCATCGTGTCGCGCGGCGCACCGGGCCGGTATGAAGCCTCCCGGCGAACCGGGGGTGGGGTTATCCCCCGGTTGTGCCCCGTCAGCCGCCCTGCCGGCGCCACTCGTCCTCCAGCAGCGAGTACTGCAGCGCGTCGTACCAGGTGTCGCGCAGGTACAGGTCGTGCCGGATCCGGCCCTCCAGCTGGAAGCCGACCTTGCGCAGCACCCGGGCCGAGGCCAGGTTCTCCGGGTCGAGCCGGGCGGCCAGCCGGTGCAGGCCGAGGGTGTCGAAGCCGAGGCCGCAGAGCAGCCGGGTGATCTCGGTGGCGTAGCCGAGGCCCCAGGCGTCCTTGCGCAGCGCGTAGCCGAGGAACCCGGCGCGCTGGCCCTCGGTGCCGAGCACCGCGTTGCCGATCGGCTCGGCGTCCTCGCCGTCGGCGGTCAGCGTCACCGCGAGCCGGTAGACGGTGCGCGGCTGCTTCTCGGCCTCCTCGATGTACAGCGCGACCTGGTCCGCGCAGTCCTCCCGGTCGCGCGGCTCGAACGGCAGGTACCGGGCGGTCTCGGCGTCGCCGAAGATCGCGTGCAGGGCGTCGATGTCGCGCGGCACGTGGTGGAACTCGCGGATGGTGAGCCGCGGTCCGGTGAGCTCTACGGGATTCATGCTCGGTACGGTAGCGGCGCGCGGGCCTCACCTGCGGTTACCGTAACGGTCATGAACGACGACGACCTGCGGCTCGCCCCGCACCCGCGCACCGCCGACCTGCTGCGCTGGGCCGAGGAGCAGGGCCTGGAACCGGTGGCCGAGCGCCCGTTGAACGCGGTGCTGACGCTGCTGGAACTGGGTGACGGACCGGTGTACGACGGCTTCCCGGAGCTGACCTCCGCCCTGGTGCAGGAGCTGCTCTACGAGCGGATCCACCTCTACGTGGAGCCCGCCGAGGACGAGTCGCCGTTCGCGTACGGCGACGCGGTGCGGCTGCTGATCGATCATCAGCGCGCGGCCAAACGGCTGAACGCCAAGCGGCAGGCCCGGCTGCACGAGGAGGCCGAGTGGCAGGGCGAACTGCTCACCGGGCTGCTGCGCCAGCCGCATCTGGTGACCTGGCCGCGCCTGTTCACCCTGCTGCTGCGCGCGGACGGCGTGGACACCGCCGACCTGGCGGCCGTCCAGGACTGGCTGGACGCCTTCCGCGAGCTGGACGAGGAGCGCCGGATCGAGGCGTACGCCGCGCTGGAGGCGCTGGACCAGCCGGACGGCGTCGCCGGCTGGACCCCCGGGGTGCTGCTCTCGGTCGGGATGGCGACGGACGGGGCGCGCCTGCTGCTGGAGAACCGGCTGATGGAGCGCAGCTACCGCAACCTGGCCGGCCTCACCGCGCTGGGCCGGCCGATGCCCGAGGAACTGGCCGGCGACTTCCCGGCCTTCGAGGCGGCGGTGCAGGCCGAGGCGCTGCGGCTGTGCGGGCAGTGGACGGTGCCGGGGCTGCCGGAGCTGCTGCTGACGACGTACCAGGACCTGGCGCCCGAGCCGGGAGCCGCCGAGGTCGACCACTACCTGCTGGAGAACGACCTGGTGGAGCTGCCGCTCCAGGCTCTGGCGCAGTCGCTGGGTGCCGCGGGCGACGACCTCGCGCAGCCGTCGTCCGACGACGGCCCCGCGCGGGAGGCGACAGCGGACTGAGGCCGCGCACCGGTGTGCCCACGGCTTGAACCCGCGGGCACACCGGTGCGGTTACGGGTTGAGCCCGTGCTGCCGGAGCCAGACCAGCGGGTCGACCGGGGCGCCGCCGGCGGGGCGGATCTCCAGGTGCAGGTGCGGGCCGGTGCCGGGACCGGTGACGCTGCCGGTGGCGCCGACCCGGCCGAGCGGCGTGCCGGGGGCGACCTCGCCGGTGGTGACTGCGACCGAGGAGAGGTGGCAGTACCAGACCTCGGTGCCGTCGGGCAGCGTCTGGGTGACCCGGTAGCCGTACGCGCCGGACCAGCCGGCCGAGGTGACGGTGCCGGTCCCGAGGGCGGTCACCGCGGTGCCGGTGGGCGCGGCGAAGTCGAGCCCGCCCTGCTGCTGCGCCCAGTGGGCACCGGCGGACGGCGCGCTCAGCGTGTACTTGGCGGTCGGCAGGACGAACTGCCCGGCGCCGCGCACCACCGCGGAGGCGGCCTCCGCGGCGGCCAGCGCGGCCGACTCGGCCTGGGCCGCGCGCTTGGCGGCGGCCTCCTGGGCGGCCTCCAGCCGGACGCTCTCCAGCCTGGCGGTCTCCTGCCGGGCGGCCTCGTCGGCGGCGGTGGCGCGGTGGTCGGCCTGCTGCTGGATCCGGGCCGCGAGGGCGAGGCCGGGGTCGGCGGCCGACGCCTCGTCAGGGGCCGAGACCGCGGGCGCGGGGGCAGCCGGCATCACCGCGGCGGCGGCCGGTCCGGCCGAGAGCCCGGTGGCGCCGAGTGCGGCGGCCATCGCGGTGACTCCGAGCACCGGTCCGCCGGTCCGCACCTGCTTGGGGAAGCGGTGCCGGACGGCCTCGTCGGTGCCGGGGTGGTCGAGCAGCTGGGTGCCGCTCTCCGGAGAGTGCGTGAACGCCACGGGGGCGCGCTCCTTTCCTTCCTTCTCGCCTACCGGGTTAGCTGACGGGTTCGGAGCAGGAAGGTCTCCTACGGTCCAGCAGGGCTGGACCGATTCACCCCAAGGAACGGTGGTTCCCCGGCTCCCGGGCCCAGCCCGCAGGCTGGGTCACAGGATTAGGCGACGGCGCACGGTGCCGTTCGGGTACGGCGTTGCCGACCGCGCTGCGTTATCAAACGTTAATCCTCGCAGCCCGTGATTCCAAGACATCCAGTTGGGATTGTCATACTCTTCTGGGGCTGAATGGCCGTTTTGCCGCTAATGTTCCGTCAACTCGCTACAGCGCGTGACGATTCAACACCGGACCATCGGTCGTATGCCCGTCAACTCCCCTTTGGTGAGCGGTGGTTGCGGCCGCCATTTGAGTACCCGTACTCAGGTGCGGCGCGGCGCGGCCCGGGATCCTTCAGCCATGACTTCCTCCGTGCAGCCCCGGACCACCTCCGCCTACTTCATCCAGGCGGTCATCTCCTTCGCCGTCTCCGCCGGCGCCCTCTCGATCGGCATCGCCTACCTGCCGGTGAACGCCTGGATGCGCGCCTTCCTGGCGGTCGGCCTGCTCTACGTGGTCACCTCCGCTTTCACCCTGGCCAAGGTGATCCGCGACCGGCAGGAGAGCAGCGAGATCGTCACCCGCGTCGACCAGGCGCGGCTGGAGAAGCTGCTCGCCGAGCACGACCCGTTCCGGGTCGACGGGGTCTGAGCGGTCGACGGGATCTGAGCGGGGGCGGCGCGGCATCTGCGCACCCATCGCGGCGAGCCACTTGACGGCTAAGGCTATTAGCCTTAGCTTTATGGATGTCGGCAGGCGCCGGCGGCAAGGCCCGAAAGGCCAAGGAGGCCCGCGATGAACAGCACCCTCACCCCGCAGACCCAGTACCTCGACACCACCGGCGGCCGGATCGCCTACGACGACAGCCCGGGGACCGGCACCCCGGTCGTCCTGCTCCCGGGCATGCTCACCTCCCGCGCCGACTACCGCTTCCTGCGCCCGCTGCTCAGCGCCGCCGGCCACCGGGTGATCACCATGGACCTGCGCGGCTTCGGCGAGTCCTCGATTCCCTGGGACGACTACTCCCCCGCCGCCACCGCCGTCGACGTCGTCGCCCTGCTGGACCACCTGGGCATCGAGCGCGCCACCGTGGTGGGCCACTCCTACAGCGGCGCCAGCGTGGTGAAGCTGGCCGGCACCGCCCCCGAGCGGGTCGCCGGGATCGTGCTGCTGAACGCCTTCATCGAGAACCTGCCGCCGAACGCCTTCCAGCACCTGCTGATGAAGACCCTCGCCGCCTCCCTGGTCGCCTTCCCCTCGACCTGGGGCCTGTACCTGAAGAAGATGGCCTACCCGAACAACAAGCCGGCCGACTTCGACGAGTACGTCGACGGCCTGGTCGCCGCGCTGCGCACCCCCGGACGCAAGACCGCCACCCGCGGCCAGGTGGGCGGCAACTCCCAGCCGGTCGGCTGGTGCGAGGGCGTCCACGTCCCGACCCTGGTCGTGATGGGCGGCAAGGACCCCGACTTCCCGAAGCCGGAGGTGGTGGCGGACCGTCAGGTCGCGGCGCTGAACGGCCGCAAGGTGATGATCGAGGGTGCCGGCCACTACTCGATGGCGGACTCCCCCCAGGCCACCGCCGACGCGCTGCTCCCCTTCCTGAGCGAGGTCGGCTGATGCCCCGGGCCGGCCTGAGCCCCGACGCGGTGGTCGACCACGCACTGGCGCTGATCGACGAGCAGGGCCCCGACGCCCTGACCCTGGCGGCGGTGGCGGCCCGCGCGGGTGTCGCCACCCCGTCCCTCTACAAGCACGTACCGGGGGGGCTGGCCGCGCTGCGCCGGCTGATCGCCATCCGGGTCACCGGTGAACTGGCCGACCGGCTGCACCAGGAGACCGTCGGCCGGACCGGGGACGAGGCCGTCGGGGCCTGCCTGCGGGCCTACCACAGCTACGCGGTGGAGCACCCGAGCCGCTACGCGGCCCTGCCACAGGCCCCGGCGCCCAGCGACGACGAACTGTCGCAGGCCGCCACCCGGCTGGTCGGGACCGTGATCTCGCTGCTGGGCGACTACGGCATCGAGGGCGCCGAGGCGATCCACGCGGCCCGCGCCATCCGCTCCGTCTCGCACGGCTTCGCCGCCCTCTCGATCGCCGGCGGCTTCCAGCTCGGCGAGGACCTGACGGTCACCCAGGACCGGCTGATCGCCGTCCTGACCGGCGGCCTGCGGCGCTGGCCGACGGGCTGACCCGACCTGCCGCGCCGGCCGGCGGGTTGACCGGGGCGCGGGGCGGCGGGTTGACCGGGGCGCGGGGCGGGCAGAGTCCCGGCTGGCAGAGTCCCGGCGAGCGGCGGACCGGTGCCCGCGAGGGTCCGATTTCCCCGAACCCCTGGCCGACCGGGACTCTCATCGGATAGGACTAAAGTCCCATCCGGTACCGAACCGGAGGGGTACCGAGACCGATTCGTCTCCGAACCACGGCCAGACTGGGCCGACCCGGCCCCCGACGGCCGCCGGGCGCACCCACCCACCGCACAGGACGAGGGCCCATGACGCACCAGACCACGGTCACCGGCACCGACAGTGGCCCGCTCTCCGCGCTGATCCCCGGCCAGCGGGCCGCCGTGGTCACGGCCCTGCCCGGCGCCGGCACCGAGCGGACCGGCGGTCTGCGCCGCACCCTGGCCGTGCTGCGCGGCCTGCGCTCGATGGCCACCGTCCCGGCCGCCCCCCGGATCTCCTACGGCGAGAGCGACGGGCAGTAGACGGCACACCGGATGCGCTCGGGGCCGCTGAATCCAACGGGTATAAATAGGATATTCAGTAGTTATTGCGGCGGTTCTTGTCAGCAGGAGACCGGCCCCCGTTGAGCGACCCGAGGGACCTGCGATGGATCTGAGCTCACCCTGGCACCCCCACCGGTCCCGCCGGCCGCCGAGGACCCGTCCGGCGCGATCGGCCACCCGACCGCCAGATCCGCCCTGTCCTGCGTCCGCAGCCTGCTGCGCTGCTCCAGTGCGGCCGAGCTGCTCGGCGCCATCCTCACCGACGGCCCGGCCTGGATCACCGGTGAGGGCTCCGCGATCTACCTGCTGGACGGCGCCGGCATGCTCCGGCTACGGGCCTCGCACGGCCTGCCGGACTGGGCACTGGAGCGCTACGGCACCGTCGACCCGGCCACCGACCTGCCCGCGGCGCTCGCCCTGCGGCGGCGCGAGACCATCCTGCTCAGCCCGGAGCAGACCGGCAGCGACTACCCGAACACGGCCGCCGCGATGGGCACCGGCCTGGTCGCGCTGGCCACCATGCCGCTGGTCGTGGACGGCCAGGAGCTCGGCGTCCTCTCCCTCGCCCTCGCGCACCGCGGGACCGTCCCGCACCGCGACCTGGAGGCGCTGGAGACCATCGCCGAGACCTGCGCGCACCGGCTCTCCCACCTGATCGACCACGTGCACGCCTCCAGCACCGCCCCCGAGGGCGTGCGGACCCATACCGCGCAGTCCGACTCGCAGGTCAGCGAGCCGCTGCTGGCCGGCGCGGTGCGGGCCGCCGGCGCCGGCGCCTTCGAGCGCGACCTGGTCACCGGCGAGAGCTGCTGGGACGCCAGCGCGTACCAGGTGGTCGGCCGGCCGCCGCCGGACGGCCCGGGCCCGTTCCCCTCCCCCGGGCTGGCCCAGCTGGTGCACCCCGAGGACCTGCCGGACGTGCAGGCCGCGCTGGTGGACGCGCTGGCCACCGGCGGCCCGTACCGGCTCGGCTACCGGGTGATCCGCCCGGACGGCGAGCTGCGCTGGATCGACGAGTGCGGCGAGGTGATGCTCGACGTGCACGGCCGCCCGGTGCGGGTCGGCGGCCTGCTGGTGGACCGCCACCGGGCCGGCGCCGCGGACCCGGCGCCCGCCGGACCGGGCGAGGGCCTGCCCGGCGCCCGCTCCACCCTGCTGCTCGCGCTGACCCGCACCCTCTCGCGGGCGATCACCGTCCGGGACGTCACTACCGCCATGACCGACGTCGCCCGGCCGGCCCTGGGCGCCGGCGGCCTGGTGCTGGACCTGGTGGACGAGGGGCGGCTGCTGCCCGTCTCGCCCTCCGTCTACGGCGGTTCCCGCCGCGGCGAGCTGGACCGGCTGCACGAGCTGTCCAGCGGCGTGATGGAGCACTCGCTGGCCCGGGCCACCCCGCTGTTCAGCGAGCCCGGCAGCGCCGGCCCGGACCAGGAGGCGGCCGCCTGGGCCGTACTGCCGCTGGTCGCCTCCGGCCGGCAGGTCGGCTCCTGCCTGCTCACCTTCGCCACCGAGCGGGTCTTCAACCGCGAGGACCGCACCCTCTTCTCCTCCTTCGCCGGCATCCTCGCGCAGTCCCTGGAGCGCGCCCGGCTCTACGACGTGCACCACCACCGCGCCACCGAACTGCAACGGGCGATGCTGCCGCGCAGCCTGCCCACGCTGCCCGGGCTGGTCTCCGCGGCCCGCTACCTGCCCAGCACCGAGGGCATGCAGGTGGGCGGCGACTGGTACGACCTGATCCCGCTGCCCTGCGGCAAGGTCGGCATGGTGATCGGCGACGTGCAGGGGCACAACGCCGAGGCGACCGCCGTGATGGGCCAGCTGCGCAGCGGCCTGCGGGCGTACGCCACCGACGGCCACGACCCGGCCGCCACCCTGGCCCGGACCAGCCGGCTGCTCGCCGAACTGGACACCGACCTCTTCGCCACCTGCCTCTACCTCACCCTGGACCTGGCCACCGGCGAGATCGAGGGCGCCCGGGCCGGCCACCCGGCGCCGGCCCGGATCGCCGACGGCAAGGCGGTCGAACTCGACCTGCCCGGCGGCCCGCCGCTCGGCGTCGACCCCACCGCGCACTACCCGCTCACGGCCGACCGGCTGGCCGTCGGGGAGACCCTGCTCGCCTACACCGACGGCCTGGTGGAGGACCGCGGCGAGGACTACGACGAGTCGGTGCAGCGGATGCTCGGCAGCCTGGAACTGTGGAGCCGGCAGACCGGCCCCGACCGGACGCCCCCGGACCTGGCGCTGGAGCGGCTGGCCGACCTGCTGACCCTCAATGTGACCGAGCGTCACTCCCGCCCGGACGACGTGGCCTTGCTGCTGCTGCACCGGACCTCGCACTGAGCAGTCCGCCCTAGACTCCGCGGCATGGAGACCTCCGCCACCCTCACCCCGCTCCCGCTCGACCCCTGGCCGGCCCCGCGGTGAGAGCTAGGCGAGCTGTTCCGCCTCGGGCTCCTGGCGCTCCTCGGTCAGGTGCCAGTGCAGGTCGCGTACGCCGGGTTCCAGTGAGAGCCGGCTGATCAGCTGTTCCAGGGCGCGGGCGGGGTCGCCGGTGACGGCGACGGTGGCCCGGAGCTTGGTGTTGTGGTCGTCCTCGCGCCGGGCCCGCAGCCCGGTCGGGGTCAGCCCGTTCGAGGTGAGCGCCTGCAGCAGCAGCGCCCGGACCTGGGTCTCGGCCTTGCGGTCGCAGAGCAGGTGGATGCTGGCCCGCACGCCCTCGATGTCCGGGTCGTCCTGCGGCACCCGGTCGATCAGCCGGCCCGCGGGGCGCAGCACCAGATGGACAGTCAGCACGGCGAGGGTGCCGAGCAGCGCGAACCGCAGGTTGCCGGAGGCCGCCATCACCCCGACGGCGGCCGAGCACCAGAGCGTGGCGGCGGTGTTCAGCCCGCGCACGCTGGCGCCGTCGCGCAGGATCACCCCGCCGCCCAGGAAGCCGATGCCGGAGACCACGTAGGAGGCGACCCGGGTGGTGCTGCCGGGGTCGACCACGGCCTCGCTGTACAGGACGAAGAGCGTCGCGCCCGCCGCCACCAGGGCGTTGGTGCGCAGGCCCGCCATCCGGGCGCGCCACTGCCGCTCGACGCCGATCAGCGCGCCGCAGCCCACGCCGACCGCCAGCCGGGTCAGGAAGTCCAGGGTGCTGAGATGTGCCACGGGCGCACTCTATGGGCGCAGGCGGTGCGGGGTCCGTACCCCGCACCGCCTGTTCAGTCAGTGTTCGCCGTGCTCCCGCAGGGAGATCGACCAGATACCGCGGCCGTGGGTGGCCGCGTAGAGCTTGCCGTCCGGGCCGATCTTCAGCTGGTCGACGGCGACGGCCGGCAGCTCGCCGACCCGCTGCCAACCGCTCTGGCCAGGGGCCCGGTAGACCACGCCGAGGTCGGTGGCCAGGGCCAGCCCGCCGGTCTTGGTGATCACCAGCGAGTCGGCCGGCGCGTCGGGCAGGTTCGCCGAGATGTCCGTCCAGCTCGCGCCCGCGTCCTTGGACTCGAAGACGTGGCCGATACCCGCGCCCGGTCCCTCGGTCCAGTGCCGCGAGAAGCCGTTGACCGCGAGGTAGACGTGGTTGGCGTCGGCCGGGTCGATGGCCAGTGCGGAGAGGTAGCGGTTGGGCACGGTGGCGTCGGCGGGCAGGTTCAGCTGCTGCCAGCCGGTGCCGTCCGCGTTGCCGACCGCGATCCCGCGGGTGAAGCCCTGGTTGTTGCACGGGCCGCACCAGGCCGCGTAGACCTTGCCGCCGGAGGCGGCGACGGCCGTCGCCACGTGCCCGGCGCCGAGGTCGAAGGCGCTGGTCCAGGCGCCGGCGTCACGGATCGCGTAGCCCTGGCTCTGCACCCAGACGTGCCGGCCGCCCGCGATCCAGAGGTTGCCGTTCTTCTGGTCGGTGCCCAGCGGAGCGATGAAGCGGGCGCCCGAACCACCGAGCGCGTTGTCCGGCGGGGCCACCGAGAAGGTGGTCGCCTTGCTCGGGTCGATCAGATAACTGCCGTCGTTGACCGCGCAGTTCTGGGTGACGTTGATCGCCAGGTAGACGTACTCCTGGGCGATGTTGCACCCGTTGGCCGGATCGGTGAGGGTGTCGCCGCCGTCGCCGCCGAAGTTGGAGCCCATCACCTTGTCGCGCCCGCGCAGCACGGACTGCCCGTTGTCCTGCAGGCCGCCGTTGACCGCGACGCCGCCGTAGGTGAGGTCCTTGCCGACGCCCACCGAGTAGTACTGCAGGGTGTCGACGGTGCCGTCGTTGAGCGAGGTCCAGTCGGTGCCGTGGCCGGAGGCGTCCACCGTGCCGTTCAGCGGACGGCGGTAGACGCCGCCGTCGTTGCCGGCCAGGATGTAGGGCTTGCCCTGGTAGCTGCCGACCGCCAGCGCGTGCTGGTCGGGGTGCGTGGTCTGCGGGCAGCTGCCGCTCTGCTTGGTCGGATCGATGCTCCAGCAGGCGAAGTTGAAGTTCCAGTACGGACCGACGGTGTTCCAGCTGGCGCCGCCGTTGCTGGTCTCGAAGACCTCCTCCAGACCGGCGTAGACGTGGTCCGGGTTGGTCGGATCGACCGTCAGCGACTGGTCGTACCAGGACTGGAGCCCCGGCTGGTCACCCGCCCGGGTCAGCGCGGAGCCCGAGGCGGCGAGCTTCTGGTAGTCCGCCACCTTGGTCCACGGGCCGCTCGGGGAGCCGGACTTGGAGACGAATATGCCGGCCAGCGCGCTGTTCGGGTCGCTGGCCTGCAGGGCCGGCGACTGGTCGATGGCGTAGTAGCGCGAGCCGTCGGCGGAGCGGGCGAAGGTCACCTCGCCGACATCGGCGGCGTCCGTCGGCAGGTCACCGAGCGTGCTCAGCTTCTGCCAACTGCCGTCCGCCGCCTTGCTGTAGAACCCGTTGTAGGTGTCTCCGCCGCGCCAGCCGACGGCCAGCACCACCTTGGACGGGTCCTTGGGGTCGATCGCCACGTCGCTGGTGATGTTCTTGTACGGGGCACTCGGGTCCGCAGCCAGTGAACCACCGGACAGATAGGCCGGGTTGGGCGCGAACTCCAGGGTCCACGGGCCGCTCAGGTCGATCGTCGAGTGGCTCCAGACGCCCTTGCTGGTGGCGGCCCAGGCCTTGCCGCCGCCGAACCGCAGCTCGTGGATCGTGGTGCTGTCCAACTCGGCGCCGCCGACCCGGTTGTGGGCGGTGAACTTGCCGTTCTCGGGGTGCTCCAGCACGTAGACGCCGCTGCCCAGGTAGCCGTCGGCATTGGTGGTGGCCTCGCCGGTGCCCAGCCAGAGGTGGTTGCGGTCGTCCAGCGCGAGGGCGCCGGTGGCCTGGGTGGGCAGCTGGTCGCTGATCGGCGTCCAGTGGCCGCCGCCGACCGAGGAGCGCCAGACCCCGCCGCCGGCGCTGCCGAGATAGACGTGACCCTCGTTGTCGGCTGCCACCGCGGCCGCCCGGCCGGTGACATTGCCCATCCCCGCACTGGAGTTGGAGGCGGTATCACGGTAGCGGGGGTCGTCGGAGTTGTACGTCAGCCCGGTGACGTGCTGCCAGTCGCCGCCGGTGTTCGGCAGCGCCTGCAGGGCGCTCCAGGCGGCCCCGAACGCGCCGGGCGCGACGATGCCGGGAGAGGTACGGGCCTCGGCCCGCTGGTCGGCCCCCTCCTGGATCGAGTCGGCCTCACCACCGCCGTCCCCCTTGCCGGAGTCCAACGGCCTTACGGTGCTGCCGGTGTGGGGCAGTGGGGCGGCGCCGGCCGGTGAGCCGACCAGTCCCATGGTGGCGGCGACGGCGCAGATCGTGAGCCATCGCCTGGTGCGAAGTGGTGCCGACAACAGAACCTCCCAGTCGTCATGGACCGTGCCCGGCGCGCCCTCGGGGGCACGGGTGGGCCCCCGGGCGGCACCGGCGAGGGAGACTCGATCACAGCGGGGACCGAGGAAGCGAGGGGTAGACGAAAGCTTGGCCGATTCGTTGTCGAGCACCTGCCACTCGCTAGCCCGTTCGAGGGATTAATGCGCCGATCATGGCGATTCGTCACAGTAGTTCGCTGGTTTACGCCCTGACGGTTGATTGGCTGGCGGCCGAACTCGAATGGCCTATGGACGACAGGATGTACCGATCATGGGAATGGCCCGCACCTGGCTGCTGCGAGCCCTCGCCGCCGGCGCCGCGACCGCGCTCGTCCTCCCGCTGGCCGCGGGGCCCGCGGCAGCCGCGGGCGGCGGAACGGGCGGCGCGACGAGCGGGACGGGCGGCGCGACGAGCGGGACGGGCGCCGGAACGGGCGGCGCGACGAGCGGGACGGGCGCCGGAACGGGCGGCGCGACCGGCGGGAACGGCTACGGCCGGTGGGGGGTGAACGGCACGCTCAGCCTCCCCGCCGCCTCCTTCGTCACCACCAGCACCAACCCGAGCACCCCCACCTCCGCCGTGCTCGGCGCGCAGACGCCGTTCGGCGCCGTGTACGGCAGCTCGAAGGGCCAGTCGTACCTGCTCCTGCAGACCGCCGCCGGACGGGCCCCCTCGAACACCGTCCTCACCTTCGCCGCACCGACCGTGGCCGGGAGTTGGGGCTTCGCCCTGGGCGACGTCGACGCCGACCAGGTGACCGTCTCGGCGACCGGCGCCGACGGCCGGGCCGTCACCGCCGAGGAACTCGGCTGGCAGGGCGCCTTCAACTACTGCGCGGCCCCGGCGAGCGGCTGCGTCGGCACCGACCTGCCCCTCTGGGATCCGGCCACCGCCACGCTCACCGGCAACGGCCCGGACACCAACGGCGCCTCGGGCTGGTTCCGGCCGACCGTACCGGTGCGGAGCCTGACGCTGCGCTTCACCGCGCAGAGCGGCAGCCCGGTCTACCAGCTCTGGACGGCCGGCCGCACCGCCGCCGTCAGCGGTCGGCTCACCACGACCGGCTGCGGACTCCCCGACCCCACCGTCCTGCACCTGCGACACCCGGACGGCACCGACACCGGACTCACCAGCACGGCCGCCCCGGACGGCAGCTACTCCTTCTCCCCGGTCACCCCCGGCCGCTACCAGGTCGCCCTGGACGAATACGCGGGGTACACCCCCGACGTTCGGACCCTGGATGCGGACGTGTCGGAACGGAACGTCGAACAGGTCGACTTCCGGCTTCAGTGCCCTCGGGAGGAGGTCCTGCCGTCGAGCAGCCCGACACCGTCGCCGTCGCCGACTTCCGCTTCCCGCTCTGCGACCCCGACGCCCAGCAGCGCCACGAGGCCGGAGCTGGCGGACACCGGGGCCGTAGACCTCGGCGCCCTCCTCGCCGGCGGCGCCACCCTCACCGCGGCAGGCGGCACCCTCCTCCTCACCACCCGCCGCCGCCGCG
>FTKT01000074.1_pt1 | contig 21606 bp, 19 predicted proteins | sample 1658271 | NCBI WGS metagenome assembly FTKT01 (sample SAMEA3914811, study PRJEB12502) | metagenome | biome: forest; material: soil | place: Canada | collected 2011-08-04 | depth 0.3 m | reverse complement strand
TCGGCCAGCGCGGCGGCGCGCAGCCGGTCGGCCGACAGCGGGCGGGCGGAGGCGGCGGGGAGCGGCGAGGCGGCGGCGAGTCCGGCGGCGGAGGCGGACGCGGCGGACGACGGGGGCGGCAGGGTGGCGGCGGACCCGCCGCCACCCACCGTCGCGCACCCGGTCAGCAGGACGGCGCCGACCGCCAGAGCGGCGGGTCGGCACGGGTACCGGAGCGGTCGGGGCGGCATGGCGGCCTCACAGCGGTCGACGGACGGCGGATTCGTCACCGTACCCGAGGATTCCGGTGACCCAGCGTCACGAAATGAGAGTCCGTTAGGCCAGCGGTGCCTGATTGATCACACACAAACCCCCCGGAGGCGGTTACCGACAAGGCGTCGATAGGATGACCGCGGCCGGTGGACCGTACCCGGCCGGGCTGACCGACACCGAAGCCGGCCGAGCCCTTCATCCGCTTCCGGAGGGTTTTCCGTGCCGGCTGGAACGTTGTACCGCGGCCGGGAAGGCATGTGGAGCTGGGTGGCTCATCGAGTCACCGGCGTCCTCATTTTCTTCTTCCTGTTCGCCCATGTCCTGGACACCGCCCTCGTTCGGGTGTCGCCGCAGGCCTACGACTCCGTCATCGCGACGTACAAGACGCCGCTGGTGAACCTGATGGAGTACGGCCTGGTGGCCGCCATCCTGTTCCACGCCCTGAACGGCCTTCGGGTCATCGCGGTGGACTTCTGGTCGAAGGGCCCGAAGTACCAGAAGCAGATGCTGTGGAGTGTCGTCGGCGTCTGGGTGGTGCTGATGGCCGGATCGTTCTACTCGATCCTCCAGCACACCCTGATCAACTGGTTTGGGAAGTGAGCCGGCATGTCGACCGAAACATCTGACATCGAGCTGGTCTCCTCCTCGCAGGCGCACACCGGCAAGGGACTGGGCACCGGCAATCCGGCCGCCGAGTTCGTGATCGAGCCGCCGCGCACCCGCACCAGGACCACCCCGCGCCGTACCCGCACCAACTTCGAGATGCTCGCCTGGCTCTTCATGCGCCTGTCGGGTGTCGTGCTCGTGGTGCTGATCCTCGGTCACCTGCTGATCATGCTGGTGCTCGACGGCGGCGTCTCCAAGATCGGCTTCGCCTTCGTGGCCGGCCGCTGGGCCTCGCCGTTCTGGCAGGGCTGGGACCTCCTGATGCTCTGGCTGGCCATGCTGCACGGCGCCAACGGCATGCGGACGGTCATCAACGACTATGCCGAGAAGGACTCCACGCGTCTGTGGCTGAAGACCCTGATGGGTGCCGCCACGGTGTTCACCGTGCTGCTCGGCACGCTGGTGATCTTCACCTTCGACCCGAACATCTAATCGGCGTAGAGCGCAGAACCAGAGGCGACTGACACACCATGCAGATTCACAAGTACGACACCGTCATCGTCGGCGCGGGCGGCGCCGGCATGCGCGCGGCCATCGAGTCGACGCAGCGCAGCCGCACCGCCGTGCTGACCAAGCTCTACCCCACCCGGTCCCACACCGGCGCGGCCCAGGGCGGCATGTGCGCCGCCCTGGCCAACGTCGAGGAGGACAACTGGGAGTGGCACACCTTCGACACGGTCAAGGGTGGTGACTACCTGGTCGACCAGGACGCCGCCGAGATCATGTGCAAGGAGGCCATCGACGCGGTCCTGGACCTCGAGAAGATGGGCCTGCCCTTCTCCCGCACCGAGGCCGGCCGGATCGACCAGCGCCGCTTCGGCGGCCACACCCGCAACCACGGCGAGGCGGCCGTCCGCCGCTCCTGTTACGCCGCGGACCGCACCGGTCACATGATCCTGCAGACGCTCTTCCAGAACTGCGTCAAGCACGGCGTCGAGTTCTTCAACGAGTTCTACGTGCTCGACCTGCTGATCAACGACGGCAAGACCGCCGGCGTGGTCGCGTACGAGCTGGCCACCGGTGAGATCCACGTCTTCCAGGCCAAGTCGGTGGTCTTCGCCTCCGGCGGCACCGGCAAGTTCTTCAAGGTGACCTCCAACGCCCACACCCTCACCGGTGACGGCCAGGCGCTGGTCTACCGCCGCGGCCTGCCGCTGGAGGACATGGAGTTCTTCCAGTTCCACCCGACGGGCATCTGGCGGATGGGCATCCTGCTCACCGAGGGCGCCCGCGGCGAGGGCGGCATCCTGCGCAACAAGGACGGCGAGCGCTTCATGGAGCGCTACGCCCCGGTCATGAAGGACCTCGCGTCCCGTGACGTCTGCTCGCGCGCGATCTACACCGAGATCCGCGAGGGCCGCGGCTGCGGTCCCGAGGGCGACCACGTCTACCTGGACCTGACGCACCTTCCGCCGGAGCAGCTGGACGCCAAGCTGCCGGACATCACCGAGTTCGCCCGCACCTACCTCGGCATCGAGCCCTACACGGACCCGATCCCGATCCAGCCCACCGCGCACTACGCGATGGGCGGCATCCCGACCAACGTCGAGGGCGAGGTGCTGCGCAACAACACCGACGTGGTCCCCGGCCTGTACGCGGCCGGCGAGGTCGCCTGCGTCTCGGTGCACGGCGCCAACCGCCTGGGCACCAACTCGCTGCTGGACATCAACGTCTTCGGCAAGCGGGCCGGCGTCGCCGCCGCGAACTACTCCTCGACGGTGGACTACACGCCGCTCCCGGAGAACCCGGCCGAGAAGGTGCAGGCGCTGGTCGACAACCTGCGCGACTCCACCGGCACCGAGTCCGTCGCGCAGATCCGCAAGGAGCTGCAGGAGACCATGGACGTCAACGCCATGGTCTACCGCACCGGCGCCACCCTGAAGCAGGCGTCCGAGGACATCGCCGCGCTGCGCGAGCGCTACAAGCACGTGGCGATCCAGGACAAGGGCTTCCGCTACAACACCGACCTGCTGGAGGCCGTCGAGCTGGGCAACCTGCTCGACCTGGCCGAGGTGCTGGTGGTCTCGGCGCTGGCCCGCGAGGAGTCGCGCGGCGGTCACTTCCGCGAGGACTTCCCGACCCGTGACGACGTGAAGTTCATGCAGCACACCATGGCGTACCAGGAGGTGGCCGAGGACGGCAGCACCTCCATCCGCCTCGACTACAAGCCGGTCGTCACGACCCGCTACCAGCCGATGGAGCGTAAGTACTGATGAGCGCCCCCACGATTGACGCCCCGCACTCGGCGGCGCTGGACGCGGCCGAGGCCGGCGGCGTGCAGATGATCACCTTCACCCTGCGGATCCGCCGGTTCAACCCGGAGGAGCACCCGGACCCGGTCTGGGTGGACTACCAGCTGACCATGGACCCCAAGGAGCGCGTCCTGGACGCCCTCAACAAGGTCAAGTGGGAGCAGGACGGCACCCTCACCTACCGCCGCTCCTGCGCGCACGGCATCTGCGGCTCGGACGCCATGCGGATCAACGGCCGCAACCGGCTCGCCTGCAAGACGCTCCTCAAGGACGTCGACCCGGAGAAGCCGATCACGATCGAGGCCATCAAGGGCCTGACGGTCCTCAAGGACCTGGTCGTGGACATGGACCCGTTCTTCCAGGCGTACAAGGACGTCATGCCGTTCCTGATCACCGGTGGGAACGAGCCGACCCGCGAGCGCCTGCAGTCCGCCGAGGACCGCGAGCGCTTCGACGACACCACCAAGTGCATCCTGTGCGCCGCGTGCACCTCGTCCTGCCCGGTCTTCTGGAACGACGGCCAGTACTTCGGCCCGGCCGCCATCGTCAACGCGCACCGCTTCATCTTCGACTCGCGCGACGAGGGTGCGGAGCAGCGCCTGGAGATCCTCAACGACCGTGAGGGCGTGTGGCGTTGCCGCACCACCTTCAACTGCTCGGAGGCCTGCCCGCGCGGCATCGAGGTCACCAAGGCGATCCAGGAAGTGAAGCGGGCGCTGGTCACCCGCCGCTTCTAGGAGCCTTCGCAACAGCAGCACCCAGAGCGCCCCGCCGGCCCGTCCGGCGGGGCGCTCCGCTGTCCGCGGGCAGTCACGTCGGGCAGTCATGCGGGCAGTCACGCGGGCCGGAATATCCCTGCGACAGCCCTGAGGGCCAGTGATAGTATCCGCTCGCTCATCAGATCTTCATGAAATACGTACGTGCTTCGTCCCGTACGTCACAGTCGCCACAGCACGTTCCACCCAGGCCGGATGACGGTTCGCCAAACCCGTTCGGCCCGAACAGGCCCGCCTTCACAGCCGAGGCGGTCGCTGCCGCAGGCCGGTGGACCTGCGCCTGGGAGTCCGATCAACAATGGGGGCCAGTCACCCGTGCATGTAAGAGTCCGACCGGCAGCTCGGGAGCAGAGAGGGCGCCGCTTCACATCCGTGCCGCGCCTCTTCGCAGTCCCGCTGCTGGTCTCCGCAGTCCTCTTCTCGGTCCTGACGCCAGTCGGCGTCGCGGCGGCCGCGGACAGCCCGTCTGCCGCACCGACGGCCACGGCCGGCGCCAGTGCTCCGACTGCCGTTGCCCCGACCACGCCCACAGCCGCTCCGAGCAGCACCGGCAGCGGCAAGCCCGCCACCGCTCCCAGCCGCCAGACGGCGAGAAGCGCGGCAATCACCGGTCCCTGCGGCGGCGCCCTGGCCTTCGGTGAGATCCGCAACTGCGCCGGTATCAGCGGGAGTCAGGTGCAGACGTACACGGTGACCACCACCGTGGCGCACGACCGCCTGCTGTTCACCTACCACCAGGACCCGACGGCCTCCGCCTCGATCAACGTCAGCCTGACCGACGGCACCGGCCAACCGGCTCCCTGCCAGTACACCGGGAGCACCCCGCAGGTCTGCCCTGCGGAGACGGTCGGCACGTACACCCTTACCCTGAGCCCGAGTTGGGGACAGGCCGCCTACTCGGTGTCCTTCGACTCCGCCCTCGCCGGCAAGTGCACCGACTACCCGGCCGCGCAGTTCGCCTTCGGCAGCACGGGCCTGAGCGGCAATCAGGCCGACGGCAGCACCGGTGACTGCTACCGCTTCACCCAGCCGACCGGCGCACTGCTGACGCTGAGCGCGCCGGTGACCCCCGCCTGGGGCTCCCAGAGCCCGCTCACCCTGACTGACAGCACCGGCGCCTCGGTCTGCCAGTACCTGACGTCGTGCCGACTGACGGGCACCGCGCCGTACACGGTGCGCGTGGCCAGTCCGCAGTCCACCGCGTTCGCGTACACACTGCTGATGCGCCGTCTGGACGCCCCAGTCGGATGCCGGCAGCTGCCGCTTGCGCCCTTCGGCGACCCGGGCTCGGCCGCAGCCGACGGGTCGGTGCAGCTGGGCGACCAGACCTGCTTCAGCATCTCCGCGCCGGCCGGGCTGCTAGGCGTCCGGCTCATCAACAAGGGGGGCGCCGGCGGCGCATACCCGTCATGGGCGATCCTGGACGGGACCGGGGCACAGGCCTGCTCGTCCAGCCCGTGCAAGCTTGCTACGGCCGGCAGCTACAACCTGCTGGTCCAGCCCGGCTCGTACGGCGGCTACGACTTCCGGGTCGCCGCGGTGGCGCTGAGCGCGAACACCGGCTGCGCCGGCTCGGTAGGCACCGGCTTCGACCTGCCAGCCGTGCAGGGCAACCTGGTCTCGTCGGTCGAGGTCGACTGCCAGCCCTTCGACGCCCAGCCGGGCGACCGCATCATCGGCGCTGTGGGCGACAGCTGGATCACCGATGCCACCGGTGCCGACATCTGCGTCCGGGACTTCACCCAGGACGGCTGCGTGCTGCCGGGCAGCGGCCCGTACCGCATGCTGACCGCCAACAACTACGGGACCACGGGCGCCTACCAGCTCCAGATCCGCCGGCTGAACAACCCGGTCGGCTGCCCGAGTGCGCTTCCCCAGCCGTACGGCACCCCGACGGACACGAGCCCCGCGTCCTGCCGGACGCTCCAGGTGACCAGCGGCGGGCACTACGTGATCTCGTCCGCCAACTCCTCGACACTGATGCTCTACAAGCGCGACGGCACCCGGCTCTGCGCGGATGTGTCACCCTGCGATCTGCCGAGCGCTGGATCGTTCACGTTGCTCAACAGCGGTGGCTCCCTCACCTTCCATTCGCCCACCGAGACCGGCGGCTGCGTCGCCGGGGACGACAACGCGATTGTGAACGGCCCGACCGTCGGCACACTGCCGAGCGCCGGCGTGCAGAACTGCTATCTGCTCCCGAGCCCGCAGGGATCCCGGGTCGGGCTGATCGCCCCGCCGAAGCGGGCCGGCCTCATCGACGCGGGGATCACCGTCCTGGACGCCACCGGCCTCCAGCAGTGCGCCGTGTCGGCCGGGACCCAGTTCTGCGACCTGAAGGGCACCGCACCGTTCCGAATGCTGGTCGGCGGGACCACCACGGGGACGTACTCGATCAACGTGGTGCGGCTCGGACAGGACCGCGGGTGCACCTCGTTCGCGGCGTCGGGCTTTGCCACCGTGCCGGCCCCGGGTGCCAAGGCCTCGCTCGCCGCGGACCGCACGGCGGCTTGCTTCTCGCTGCCTGCGGGTTCGCACTCCAGTGCCGAGATGCTCGACTTCGGCTACAGCGCGCTGGGGGCCGTCCCGCCCCAGATCCTGGCCGGTGAGTTGTACGTCAACGATTCCACGGGCGCTGAGGTCTGCCGGACCTTCGCGTATGCCTCCACGCAGGCGATGTGCCAGCTGGATCCGGCGAAGTCCTACACGGTGCTGCTGGCCGCCGACGGGTCGACCAACGACTTCCAGCTGGTCCGTCGTGACATCAGCGCGGGTGCCGACTGCTCGGCGGCTGCTGACACCACGGTCGGCGGAGCGCAGACCCGGACCGTGCTCAGCTCGGGCCTGGACGCCCGCTGCATCCGGATCAACGCGGCGACCGCCGACCAGCTGATCATCTCGACAGCGACCGACAACGGCGCGACGAGTGTCCTGGTGACCGACTCGAACGGAAAGTCAGTCTGTGCCACTGGTCGCTACCAGGCTCGCTGCACGGTCAACGGATCGATCGACTACCAGGTGATCGTGACACCGACCGCCTTCAGCGGGACTCCGATCACCAGCCGCCTGGACATCTGGCGGATCGTCACCGACAACGGCTTCGCGGCCGAGTGCCCCGCGGTGGCCTCGAGCGCCAAGGGCTTCGGCCCGTTCACCGGGACACTGACGGCAGATCACCCGGTGGCCTGTGCCGTCGTGCCGGTCAAAGCCAGCGACAGTTTCACGGTGACCGGGGTCGGAGACTCGAGCAACCTCAAGAGCCCGCAGGTCAGCATGCTGTCCCGGAACCTGTTCACGCAGGGCTACCTCGGCAACGACTACTGCGGAACCAACTACGGCGCGACCCAGGCGTCCTGCAACGTCTCGTACAACTCCCCGGACCGCCAGGCGCTGCTGCTGCTGACGCTCCGTCCGGGCGGTGACAACGTGCCCTACAACGTCTCGGCCACCTGCTCCGGTACCTGTGGAGGCGCCACCGTCTCCATGGACTCGGTCTCGCCGGCGGCCGGCACCACCGGCACCACCGCGACGATCACCGTCAAGGGCACCGGGTTCACCCCGCAGAGCTACCTGAGCCTCAACACCAACAGCGGGCAGAAGCAGGCGACGGTCAAGAACGTCTCGGCCGACGGCACCACGCTGACCGCCACGCTCGACCTGACCGGCATGGCTACCGGCACCGGGCGCCTCACCCTGGGCTCCAGCACAGTGCTCAACCAGTCGTTCACCGTGGTGGCCGCGCTGCCCCCGGGCGGCGGGCGCTACACGGCGGCCACCCCGGCACGACTGCTGGACACCCGTGACGGGATCGGCCGCTCCGGTGGCACCCCGGTCACCCCCGGCGGCGTGGTCTCGCTCGCGGTGGCGGGTCAGGAGAACATCCCGCAGGGCATCAAGTCCGTGGTGCTGAACGTGACCGTCACCAGCGCCGCGAGCGGCGGACACCTGAGCGCCTGGGCCTCCGGCTCGCCGCAGCCCAACGCGTCGAGTCTCAACTGGTTCGCCGGGCAGGAGATCGCCAACCAGGTCGTGGTCCCCGTCGGTCCGGACGGCAGGGTCAACCTGCTGAACGGCGGCTGGGACACCACCCACGTGGTGGTGGACGTGTTCGGGTACTTCTCGGACAACGCCGCCGGGACGATGTACACCCCGGTGGCCCCCGCCCGGATGCTCGACACCCGCCAGGGCATCGGCCGTCCCGGCAACGACAAGGTCCCCGCCGGCGGCACCGTCTCCCTCCAGGTGGCCGGCGTCGACGGAGTGCCGCAGGGCGTCAAGGCCGTGGTCCTCAACATGACCGTGACCAAGACCGAGTCGAGCGGCCACCTGACCACCTGGGCCTCCGGCTCGGCCCAGCCCAACACGTCGAACCTCAACTGGGCGGCGGGCGACGAGATCGCCAACCTCGTCGTGGTCCCCGTCGGCCCGGACGGCAAGATCAACGTGCTGAACGGCGGCTGGGCACCGACCCACGTGGTCGCGGACGTCTTCGGGTACTACTCGGACAGCGCCGCGGGCTCAACCTTCACCGCTGTCGACCCCGCCCGGATGCTGGACACCCGCCAGGGCATCGGCCGCCCCGGCAACGACAAGGTCCCCGCCGGCGGCACCGTCTCCCTCCAGGTGGCCGGCGTCAACGGCGTACCGCAGGGCGTCAAGGCCGTCGTCCTCAACGTGACGGTCACCAGCGCCGACGGCGGCGGCCACCTGAGCGCCTGGGCCTCCGGCTCACCGCAACCCGACGCGTCGAACCTCAACTGGACCACGGGCGAGGAGATCGCCAACCTCGTCGTGGCCCCCGTCGGCCCGGACGGCAAGATCGTCCTGCTGAACGGCGGCTGGGCACCGACCCACCTGGTCGCGGACGTCTTCGGGTACTACTCGTAACGCCGCGCTGAACGCCTGAGGGCCCGTCCGGTCTCCTGACCGGACGGGCCCTCAGTCATTGCGCCTACTTCAGGACACCGAGGTCCTTCGGGGCGGTGTAGCCGTCGAAGGTGACCAGGTGACGGTCGGCGGTGACGGCCCAGAGGTCCGCGACACCGTCGCCGTTGAGGTCGCCCGAGCTACCGAGCGTCGGGTAGGCGGCGGTGGTGAAGCCGCTCGCGACCACGCCGGAGGTCGGGTCGGCCAGCGCGCTGAAGTCCACCGTGCCGGCCGCTGTCAGCGGCAGCGGGTAGACGTGCAGCTGGCCGGTGGCCCGGTCGCGGGCCCAGAGCGCCTGGTTGCCCTTGGCGTCGGGACCGGGGGCGATCAGGTCGAGGCCGGTCCAGGTGCCCGAGGTGGTGAGCCGGCGGGCGTCCTTGAATCGGCTCCCGAACCTGCTGCCCTCGAAGAGCCAGAGGTCGCCGTTCTCCACACTCACCAGCGAACGGGCATACGGGTCGGCCGAGGTGACGGGGCCCAGCGCGACGAGCTGGTCAGCACCGGACCAGTCGCTGGTGAAGCCGGCCGGGCAGCTGATCACCGTGCCACTGACGTCCTGGCACACCGTCGGCCTGGCCGTCGTGACAGCGGACTGCGGGCTCAGGTCCAGCGAGCCGGAGTTCCCGTACATGAGGAGCGCGGCACGGCTCACGCTGGTCGAGAGGTCCCGCACGAACACCGTGTCGGCCGGATTGCTGTTGGGGTTCCAGCCACGGTGGATCACCTCATAACCCGCCCAGCTGCCGGAGCCGCCTGGCGCCTGGGCGGCCGGGACGGTCTCGCTGGGCACGGTGCTGCCGGCAGCGCCGCTGATCACCTGGAGGTTGCCCGCCGCGTCCGGCAGGACGATGTCCGGGATGCCGTCGTTGTCGACGTCACCCAGGGCCTTCGGCGGATTCGGGTTCAACGGGGCGTAGAAGTTGTAGCCGAACGGCTGCGAGACGTTGCCCGCGTTGTCCACCGCCTGGACGGCGAGGGTGTTCGCACCCCAGTTGCCCGGCTTGAGCTGGATGCTCGCGCTGCCGTCGGCGGCCGCGAGGACGGCGTTCGGGGCCGCGCAGCCGGTGAAGACACCGAGCGTGGCCGGGGCGAGCGCGTACAGGTAGCAGGCCACTCCCGAGGCCGCGCCGCCGGCCGGGACCGGGTCGCTGCCCGCGATGGTGAAGGTGCCGCTCTGGCCGGCGAACTTCGGCGGGGTCACCCCGGAGCCCGAGGCCGGGAAGTCGGTGGAGGTGACCGACACCGACGGGGGCGTCAGGTCGACCCGGAAGTGGCACGGGTCGGTGGCCACGGTGCCGCCGGTCGCGGCCACACTGGCGTGCCAGGCGTAGCCGTGACCGTCCGTCAGGCCGGTGGCCTGGACCCGGGCGGTGCCGTCGGCCTGCACCGGGACCTCGCTGTGCAGCAGCTGGACGGCCGGCGAGACGCTCGTGTCGCGCGCCTGGAAGTGCACCTGGGCGCTGGTACCGGCGGGCGCCTGGACCGTGACGCCGAGCGTGGCGGTCGCGGTGCCGATCCAGCCGGGCGCGGTGGTCGGGTCGCAGGCGTCGGTGTGGATGCCGGTCGCGGCGAAGCCCGGGCTGGGCAGCACCTTCGGGCTGCCGATCACCGGCGCGGCGTCCGCCGCGAAGGCGGTCGGCACGGCGGCCGCGGCGATCACGAAGGTGGCCGCGCCGGCCCCGGCGAGCAGCCGCCCGAGACCCGGGCGACGGTGGTGAAAGAGTGTCACTCTGTGCTCCCCCCTGTGGAGATGGTGTGTTCGACCTCGAAACAGGGGGAACTCTCGCAGCCCGCAACGGGTGCGTCAACGGCTTTCCGGGCGGCCCGCCCGCAGGCCGCGGACGCCGACCAGGCCGACCAGGATGCCGAGGGCGAAGGAGGTCACGGCCAGGGTGAGGTGGATCCAGAAGAAGGCGGTGGGGTGGGAGTGGTCGCCGTTGGTGAAGGCCTGGTGGCCGGAGTCCTTCCACAGGTTCTTGACGAAGGTCAAAGAATGGAAGACACCCAGGAGGATCTACCACCCCCGGCGGCGGGCCCCGCCGGCAGGGCCCACATACTTGAGGGATCGGCTACCCCGCTCGAAGGACCACACCCATGAAGCTCACTCGCCCCGTCTCCTGGTTCCTTACGGCGTTCGGCGCGTGGTCTTGGATGGTCTGGGTGACATTCGCCAAGAACCTCTGGGCCGACTCCGCCCACCAGGCGTTCACCAACGGCGATCACTCCCACCCGACCGCCTTCTTCTGGATCCACCTGGCCCTCACCATCGTGTCGTTCGCCCTGGGGACGGCCATCGGCGTCATCGGCATCCGGGGCGTTCTCGCCGCCCGACGCGCCGCCCAGTAACAGAAGCAGCCCCGGCGACGGGCGACGGTGGCCCGCCCGCCCGTGGGGGACGTACGACGGCCGGGCCGGTCAGCGGGTCCGGGTCAGCCGATCACGTGGTCCGGGTCGTCCAGCCAGGCCCGGTGTTCGCCGGCCACGGTCACGGTCAGGCCGAGCCGGGACAGGTCCGGGCTGTCGTGGCGCCGCCACCACTCGCGGGCGGCTGTCACCTCGTCCCACAGGTTCCGGGGGCCTGACTGCGAGACGGCATGCTCGCCCTGCCAGTCGGCGAGGCGGCAGTGGGCGTACGACTGCCCGTCCCAGATCTCGAACCGGCCCGTGCCGAACCGGTCGTAGGAGGCCCAGACGCTCTGCCGAAACAGGCCGGGCATCCGCAGGCCGATCGCGAACGCGGCGTCGGTGCTGTCGGCGACGTCGGCGGGGTCGATCTCCGATCGGCCGTAACGGACGTCTTCGATCTCGAACTCACCGCTGTCGGGCCGCTGGTCGCGGACCCACATGAACGCCACGTCCGCCACGAACGGGCCGCTTGCCGACTTGCCATCATCGGCGACCGTGAGCCGCGCCAGTGCCCCGTTGCAGAAGGCGGTGCCGTACGGGGCCAGGATCACCCCGCCGGGTTCGGTCTGTTCGATCAGAGCAGCGGGCAACCGCTGGACGGCAGCGGTCAGGTGCACCCGCTGGAAGGGCGCCCCGTCGGGGTCGCCGAGCATGCCGTCACCGACCACGACCCGGGGCCGCAGGCCGAGCGCGTCGAGCCGGGCTCGGGCCTCGGTGGCGAGCTTGGGGTCCACCTCGATAGTGACGACGTGGTCAGCGCCGAGCCGGTGGGACAGCAGGCCCGCCGTCCACCCCGTACCTGTGCCCACCTCCAGGACGCGCATGCCGTCGGCAACGGCCAGGTGGCGGAGCATCGTTGCCACAACCGTGGGCATGGAGCTGGACGAGGACGGGGTCTCGGTCCCCGCGTACAGCTGCGTGACCAACGGCAGGTCCGAGCCGGCCACCTCCGCCCATCGAGCCGGGTTCGTCTCAATGTCGATCCACTCGCCCCCGTGATAGATCCGCGCCGGGGTGAAGCTGTCACGTGGGAGGGCGCGGAACGCCTCTTCCCAGTCGGCCGACAATGCCCCCGATTCCCGGAGCCTGTCAGCGAGTTCGTCCCAGGTCATCGACTGCCTACTTCCCGGGCTTGGGCAGGTTGGTGGGCGGCGCGTCCCGCTGCCCGTCGTGCGGGGCCGTGTCCGGCGAACCGGAGTGGCCGCCGCCCGAGCCTCCGCCCGCCTTGCCGGGCCCGTCGTTGCCGCCGCCTCCGCCGTGCTTTCCCATGGCTGTGCCTCCTTGTGGTTGACGTGCTGTCCGCGTCTCCGTGCGCTGCCGTCACTCCGGCGGCATCGGACCGGGGCCGGGCGGACGGTTGGGGCCGGGCGTGGGAGTGGTCATGCCGGTGACTCCTCACACTGAGGTGTGCCGGATCACCGGTCGGTGTCCGGGGCATTCGGTGGTGCGGAACCCGCTCCAGTCGGCTGCCTGCCAGGGATGACGGCCGGGCGGGAGTCAGTTTGGGCGGCCAGCAGCGCGGGTGGTTGGCCTCGCGCACCCGGGCGAGCATTCGGCCCGCCGTCGCCGTTCGTCAGCCGTCAGCCGTCAGCCGTCAGCGGTCAGCGGTCAGCGGTCAGCGGAGCCTTGCTGAACTCCTCCGGGGTCAGCACCGGTCGAGGCCCGGCGGTGCGCTCGCGCGGCCACGGGTGCGCCTTGATCCACTCGAACGGATCCACCGGGCCCGAGTCGCCTTCGGCCTGCTCGCCGGCACTCACTCGATGCCCTTGTCAAGGCACTTCTCACTGCCACAGGTGCAGAATGGCCTCCCGCGCGGCGTACCCCTGATGACCCGTGCGGAGTACGCCGGGTCGTACTCATCCAACGGGTTGCCAACCGGGGCGCGCTGACGCTGCTCGGCACGGTACTCAGCGAGGGTCCTGCGTTGCACGCCCGTCGTCATCTGCCCACTCCTCCCACTTGGTGGATACCAAGGTCCGGCAGTCGCCCAGGACGGTGGAACCTCGCACAAAGGACACTTCGGGACGTCCCTTGTGCGGTAGAACGTCCCTAACAAAGGCCCGGTGTCTGTGGGGAGACAATCGCGATGCCGAACGAGAGACTGAAAAGCGTTATGACGTCAGGCGGTTGGACGCACGCCGCCTTGGCGGAGAAGGCCGGCGTGGACACCAAGTCGGTTGAACGATGGGCCAACCAGAACAGGACGCCCCGGCTAGGGACAGCCCGCCTGGCTGCCGAAGCGCTGGGAGAAGACATGTTCGCACTGTGGCCGAGCCTGCGGCAGCCACGCGCCGCGCGCGCGATAAGTCCTGAACTGGTGGGCCTGTACGAGCAGCGGGCCGACCTGCCGGTCTCCGTCTTCGTGGACCTGCTCGGCAAGGCCACGGAGCGGATCGACGTCCTGGTCTACGCAGCGGTCTTCCTCCACGAGGCGTACCCCCGGCTCAACGACCTGATCCGTGAGCGCGCCGCCGAGGGTTGCGCGGTCCGGATCGCCCTCGGTGATCCCGACAGCGAGAACGTCAGGCAGCGCGGCCAGGAAGAGAAGTTCGGCCACGGCATCGAGTCTCGCTGCAGACTCGCGCTCATGCACTACCGCCCGCTCGTCGGGACTCCCGGGATCGAGATCCGCACCCACTCGACGACGCTCTACAACAGCCTGTACCGGGCAGACGACCAACTACTCGTGAACGCGCACGTGTGGGGCGTCAACGCCTTCGGCGCTCCCGTCTGGCACCTGCGGCGTTCTGGCACGGGGACGCTGTTCGACACCTATGCTGCGAGCTTCGACGCGGTGTGGGACACCGCTCGACCGGTTGAGGAGAACTGATCACGTGGCCCGAACCGAGTACTACGACGATCCCGACGCCCCGAAGCCGAACCGGCTGGTCGTGGCGGCATCCGCCGTCGTGACCGACGACGCGGGCCGCATCCTGCTGCAACGGCGCACCGACAACGGGCTGTACGCGTTGCCCGGCGGGACGATGGATCTCGGGGAGTCGCTGCCCCGGACGGCGGTGCGGGAAGTTCAGGAGGAGACCGGACTTGATGTGGAGATCACGGGCCTGGTCGGCACGTACACCGACCCCCGCCACATCATCGCCTACTCGGACGGCGAGGTCCGCCAGCAGTTCAACGTGTGCTTCACCGCTCGCATCACGGGTGGAGAGCTGAGGATCTCCAACGAATCCACCGACCTCCAGTTCGTCGCCCCAGCCGAGATCGAGAACTTGCCGATGCACCACACGCAGCGGCTCCGGCTCCAGCACTTCCTGGAGCACCGGGCAACTCCCCACCTGGGATAGGCATCCGTACGACGAAAGGCCCCCGCCCGACCCTCGAAAGGGTCAGGCGGGGGCAGTGAGCTACTCAACGGCTCGGGTAGGGCGCACGGTGCCACAGGCCCCGGCTGTCCTGCCAGAGCCCGACTGTGGCGGGCGGCAGGCACCTGCGGGCGCCATAGGGGCCGGTTCGGTGAGCGTCGCCCGCGCGGGTGCTGGCGAACGTCTCGTGACAGGCCGGGCAGTGCTCGGCGCGCCGGCCGGACCAGCGCCGACCGCACGGCGGGTGAACGACGGTTCGGATAGGTGCCTCCGTACTCCTGCCAGGGCAGGGATTTCGCGGCTTGGCGGGCCGTTCCGCAGCCGGTTGGGCTCGGGCCGACTGCTGGCTGACCCACGCGCCCGGGTGGCAGCGGCACGGGGGTTCCTGCTGACCGGGCGGCCCTTCGCGTACGCGCAGGTGCGCGTCTGCACCCGCGTCGTGCACGCGCGCGTGGGCCACCTGGGCCAACCGGCCGAAAGGCCAGGTCACAGCGGGTGACGAAAAATCGGACCGGAAAGTCCCAGACCCGTAGCCAGGCCGAATCCTGCTATCACGTAGCGATCAGGGGAACCAGGAGGGGAGTCCTCCCCCAGGCCCAGGGGATCCCCGGGGCCAGAGTCGAAGGATCTTAGTGGGACAACTCCCTTTGGTAATCGGTGCATTGACCAGCTATCGTCCGATGCCATGGCAAACACAAACTGGTCGGTCCGCTACCCGGTCGATCCGGCCATCGGCCCCAACACCCCGATCCCCCTCGGGGGCAAGCTGCTCGGCACCCTCCACGCCGCCCTCTCCGACGCCCCGATCGAGGCGTGGGAGTTCGAGGTGCGCGGCGAGGCAGTAGAGAGCTTCGACGACTTCCAGCGACTCATCAACGAGGCAGAGAGCGTCCAGTACGGCGAGTTCGTCGCGCGCGCGAACGGCATCGTCGTCGAGTCCAGCTGATAGAGGGCCCAGTGGCCGCGGGGGCGCACTGGAGTAACCTTCTCGTTGGCTTTGCGCCGCGTGCAGGACGGACACAGATCCAGCGAGGAAGCGGAAAGTACGACGAGAACCCGCACCCCCGCCACCCTGTGCAGCCCGGGTGCGTCGGGCGCTCGCGCAGCCGTGACCAGCGGCCACCGGCCTGCCGGTCGGCGTCGCTGCCCGCGCGTCCCTCGCGCCCGGACTTCACCGAGTGGTGACAGCCGCGCAGGGCTTGCAAGTTGGCCACGTCGTGGTTGTCGCCGGGGTTGATGTGGTCGCAGTCCGCTGCCAGTTCGGGGCAGCGGTCGCCGATGTCAGTGCGTATCCACTGGTACCGCCAGCCGGCGCGGTCCATCACGAACCGTCGTCGGGCGGGCCAGCCACGCGGTAGGCGCTCGGCTCGGTCACTGCCTTGCCAGTTGGGCACTCGGCCCCACCACCTTCGGTAGGCCAGCCACACCAGCGCGACCACCAGGACCAGCACCAGGTCCACGCTCACCACGTCCCAGCCGTCCGCGCGGTGCGGCCCGTCGTGGTGCACCACGGTGCGCTGATGACCGGGACGACCACGGGGTGAGGCACGACCACAACAGGCGGTGCAGGATCACCTGTCAGCTGAGCCAGTCCTCACCCGTGGTCGCCGAGGGCGGACCCGCAGTCGGATCATGAACGGTGTCCGGGTCCGCCGACGGATCGAGCCGGCCAGACAGGCCGCCTGTGTAGTCCCTGGCGTACTCCAGCCGGTCGGTGATCAAGCGGTCCAGTGCCCTCCGGTCTGCTGCCCAGTTGATGCCGCCGCGCGGAGCCATGATCCGCCACTGCCGTTCGTTCGCCTGCCATGGATTGCCAAGATCCTCGTCAAGGCCCTCGACGGCATCGGCCAGTGACGCCAACTCATCGACAAGAGAAGCCAGTTGCTTAGCCAGATTCAGAGCTTCGGTGCGCTTCCCCTCCGCAGTGACGCAGATGTCCGCCCGCCAGTTCGGCCGAGCGCTGATCGACGTCGTCCGCACGGCTCCGGCGGCCTCGGCGGCAACCTGATAGACGGCCAGTTGGGCGCGCTCCGCCTCGGCGAGCTTGGACATCAGCGGACCCCTGCTGGTCGCCTTCGGGATCGGCTTGCCCTCACGGACAGCAGCCTTGGCCGCCCACGCGTCCTTGTCGTCAAGGGCCGCCAGGTCTGCGCGCACTCGATCAACTGCGTCGTCGCTGTCCGCCCGACGCCCGTGCAGTTCGTCCATGCGGGCCAGGGCGTCGCGCACTCTCGCTGGCGTGCAGACGTAGGCATAACCAGGGACAGCCCGGGAGGCGATCTCGTACAGGCGCTCAAGCTGCTCGGTGCGCTGCTGCTCCGGCATCAGGTTCTCGGTCATCCGATTCACCCCGCCAGCCGGCGAGCGAGCACCGAGGCCGCCAGCTTCATGGGGTCGATGTCCAGGGTCGGGGGCGGATCAACCGGCCCGCCGCTGGGAAGCAGCGACTTGGGGCGGGTGTTCAAGTTGGCAGGCATGGCCTTGATCGTTTCAATAAGCCGGTCAGCGTCCGCCCGGATCTCTGCCTCAGTGCTGCCGTTCAGCCGGTCGGCCAGGCCCAGCGGAAGACCGGAAGTCTTCGCAATCGCCTCTCGGACGGCAGCGAGTCCCGCCGCGCGCTTGTCCCGAGCGCCGTCCGAGCTGGCCTCCCCGACCTCCGACACGGCTTCCCGCACTGCATTCTTCACGAATTCCCTGCGGTCCATAGCAATACCTCTTTCACGTAGTTGCGGCGCACACGCAGGCCGGAACCCAAAACGGCCCCGCCTTGCCGAGTGCACGCACGTCCGAGACCGCCGAATGCCTCGGGAAAGCAGCGCACCCGAACAGGCGGGGCGGACCGACAGGAAACACGCTGGCTGCCGGAGCACTATGAAGTTGTTGTTGTCGGGGCTGTTCGACTCGCTCCCGTTTGAGGCACACCCGGCGCCACAGAAAGATTAATGGGGGGTGGTAAAGAAGTCGGCGCGTGCGCCCGGTTCACAGATGCAGTCTGCGAACCGGGCCGCTCGGCTAGACCGCGACAACCTCCAGCACGGCGGCGCGCTTCCGCTGCCGGTACGACTTTTGGCGGTGGGCGTTGGAGCAGTAGCTCCGCGCCCGCCCGACGCCGTCCCATCCGGCATTATTCCCGCAGCCTTCCAGCTGACAGCTGGCTTCCCAGCGAGCTTCCTCCGCAAGTTGTCGCGCGCCTCTGGCTGTGCAGTCCTCGCACCATGCACCGTGACCGTTGGCAAAGTCAGCTGGCGTGCCGCACTTGTCGCAGGGGCGCCCCCGCCAACCGGCCGGGCGAGTGTCGGCGCGCTTAAGTGCCTGCAGACAGGCGTTCGAGCAGACGGCGCGCTGGCGTCCGGTCAGCGACTTCTCGCACCAGTTACAGGCAGTTCCAAAGGTGAACAGATCAGCTCCTCTCGGGTCGTGTTACAAAAAGCGACTGGCAGTGACAGGGGTTTCCGTTTTTCCCTACAGAGCTTTCTAGGGACTTGTATAGTTGGATTGAGCTCCAGGTACAGCACTAAAAATATTCATAACAACCCTGCTCTCCGTAGCGGCTTCGACCATTTGAGTTAACGGGGGGTGGTCAAGGATCCCGCCCGCGCCGTCAGCCCCGGCGGTCAGCGGGCCTCGGATACAACTACAGCCCGAATCACAGAGACAGACTCTCTGCGATTCGGGCCGATTCCGGCTACTCGTCAGACGATGACCAACGGCCGGTTGTGCCCAGTGATGTGCGCCAGTTCCTCAGCCGTGGGCGTCGGCCGCCAGTCCAGCGTCACCCGGTCGGCAACGGGGATGACCGACCGGTCAGCGCGCCGTCCGGGGCCCACCGCCACACCGGATAGAAACAGGTTGAGGAACTGCCGACGCTTGACGGTGTCCCAGCCCGCCCACGGGGACTCCGGCCCCAGCGGGTCTTCCCCAGCGGCGAACCACTCCACCGGAACCCGCACGGCTCGGGCCGACCTGTCGTCCAACTCCCGCATGCGCTCAAGGCACTTCTCCTCGTACGCCTGGTACTGCAACATCGTCCCCCGGAACGCCGCCGATCCCCGTTCCCCCTTGTAGATGCCCGCCTTCCGGTCCTCGTACAGCTCCGCGATGGACTGCCGGACGTGCTCAAGGTGGGCCTGCGTCTCGGCACGCTCGCTCTCGACCCCGGCAAGGTCCTCTTGCTCCGCGAACCGTGCGGCAGCAGCCACCAGCCATGCCTGGTCGTCCGGGTCGGACAGGTCGGCACTGCTGATCTTCGCCCATACCCGGCGGGCAACGTGGTCATCAAGGTGCACGATCTGCACCGACAGGCCGCCGTGCCCGACGGGGTTCGCGCACATGTAGTAGCGCCCGCTCTTGCCCATCGAGCCCTCGCACGTGGCGCAGCGGGAGAACTTCCAGCCGGACAGCAGCGACGGCACGCTGTTCTCATACTGCCGCTCGGCGAGACCGCGCTGACCGATCTTCTCCTGGAGCTCCAGCCACGTCTGTCCCGGGATGATGCCCTGGTGCGGCGTCAACGGGGTGCCCGACTCATCCCGGGCGATGACGTTGGCCAAGGTTCCCTTGGGGCCCTTCGGGACACGCACCGAGGCGAACCCGCCGATGCACGGGTGCGTGAGGATGTGACGCACGGTCTGAGCGCGCCAGATGATCCCGGTTCGCTGCCGGCCGGGGAACCCGCGCTCCTGGACCGCCTTCTTGCGTGCCTCGGTGTTCCGCTGGGTCGTGGTGCCGGGGGCGGGTGTGCCCTCCTTGTTCATGGTCGCCGCGATGCGGTTGTAGGCGTAGCCCTTGAAGGCGAGGTCAACCAGCTTCCGGACCACGTCGGCGTAGGCCATCTCCGCTTCGTCCCAGTGGTCCTCGTTGGGCTCAAGCGTGGTGACGGTCAGCTTCCCGATCACCTCCCGGCGGGCCTTCATACCGAAGGGCGGAGTGGAGGAGTGCCGCCCGCCAACGGCCTGGATCTCCTCCTTCGCTCCGGCGGTGCGGGCCGCCTTGATGTCGGAGTCCTGTTTGGCGAGCGCGGCGATCAGGGCGAAGATCGCCTCCCCGACGGGGTTGCTGGTGTCGAGGAACGGCTCCTGGACGCTGACGAGTCGCACGCCGGACTCGCGCAACTTCTTGTCGATCGTCATGGCCTCGTAGGCGCCCTGCCTGGTGAGGCGCGAGAGTTCGTTGATGACGATGACGTCCAATTCCCCGCGTTCGACGGAGCTCATCATCTCTTCGAAGTCCGGCCGGACGACCTTCGGGTCCCACCCCGACTTCCCCACATCCTTGTACTCCCGGACCACCTGCCACTTACTTGTGGCACGGGCGGCGACCAGCGCGTGACCGGCACTCAGTTGAGCCTCGGGCGAAGCCTCGGAGGCGTCTGGGCGCTTGCTGGACTGGCGGGCGTACAGCCCCACCCGGACGACGTCCAGTTGGTCCGAGGGGATGTCCGGGGCGAGGAAGGTTGCCATGTTCTGAGCTTGCCGCACCGTCTGACCTGCGCTTTCCGCTTTGCCTAAGCTTTGCTAGGTACCTCCTCATCAAAGGTGGTCCAGATGATCATGGACCAGACGCCGAAGGCGGCCAGGAACCAGGAGGTGCGGCGGCTGAGCTTCATGGGGGCGCGTTCCTTGGTGGGGACGGGATGGACTTCTCAGTATGGGAGGGGGGCCGGTTGGCGCAGTCGGCGGTCCCCTTTCGGGGGGCGGCCTGCGACGGGGGCGGATAGGCAGGCGGATGGGCGGATACGGTCACGAAGTGCGTTCAGCTGATCACCTGATGTGTCGTACCGGGCGCTGGGCCGCCACCGCCGCGGCTGCCGCCCTGCTGCTCTGCGCGGCACCGGTGGCGGCCGCCGCCCCGCGCGACGACCCGCCGCCGCCGGGTCCGGCCGTCGGCGGGGAGCGTCTGGGGCGGTCGGGCGTGCAGGTCGCGCCCAAGGCCGGCGCCCCCGCGCTGCCCGCCGGGCTGACCGGGGCGTCCTGGCTGGTGGCCGACGCCGGGACCGGCGAGGTGCTCGCCGCCTACCGTCCGCATCTGCGGCTGCCGCCGGCCAGCACCCTCAAGATGCTCTTCGCCGACACCGTGCTGCCGAGGTTCGACCGCAACGCCGTGCACCGGGTCGCCCCCGAGGAGCTGGCCGGACTCGGGGCGGGCAGCAGCCTGGTCGGCATCAAGGAGGACCTCGACTACCGGGTCGAGGACCTGTGGCGCGGGGTCTTCCTCAGCTCGGGCAACGACGCGGTGCACGTGCTGGCCCACATGAACGGCGGGATCGAGCAGACGGTCCGTCAGATGCAGGCCCGGGCGAAGGCGCTGGGCGCCGCGGACACCCGGGTGGTGACGCCCGAGGGGTACGACGAGGACGGGCAGCTCTCCTCGGCGTACGACCTGACGCTCTTCGCCCGCGACGGCCTGCGCAACCCGGACTTCCGGAGCTACTGCGCCACCCGGGACGCCCAGTTCCCCGGCGCCGTGGACCGCAGGACCGGGCAGCGCGGCACCTTCGGCATCCAGAACACCGACCGGCTGCTGGGGAAGTACCCGGGCATGATCGGGGTCAAGAACGGCTACACCAGCAACGCCGGCAACACCTTCACCGGGGCCGCCGTGCGCGGCGGCCGGACGCTGCTGGTCACCGTGATGCACCCGGTGGGGTACCAGCAGGTCTACGAGGAGAGCGCGGCGCTGCTGGACTGGGGCTTCGCGGCCGCGGGCAGGGTCGCGCCGGTCGGGACGCTGGTCGCGCCGGCCGAGGCCGCGCCGACCGCGTCGGCCGTCCCGGCGGCGCCGCCCGCGCATCCGGCGGGCACGGCGGCCGCGGTCGCCGCCGCGGTCGCGGTGAAGCCGCCGCACCCGGACGCCGGGCGCCGGACCCAGGTCGCCTGGACGGCCGCCGGGGCCAGCCTCTGCGCGGCGCTCGCGGGCCTCTGGCTGGCGGCCCGACGGCGCCGGCTCACCAGCCGTTCCGCCGGCCGACCCGCCGAACCGCCGGCACCCGGCGAGCCGGCCGGAGCC
>FTKT01003195.1_pt1 | contig 21630 bp, 25 predicted proteins | sample 1658271 | NCBI WGS metagenome assembly FTKT01 (sample SAMEA3914811, study PRJEB12502) | metagenome | biome: forest; material: soil | place: Canada | collected 2011-08-04 | depth 0.3 m | reverse complement strand
GGCCCCGCTGCCGGCGGGCGAGGCGGCGCCGATGAACCCGCCGCCCGCAGCCACCGCGCTTGCCAGGGCAGTCAGTTCTTCCGCAGGGGCAGTGATGTCCACCTCATCGAAGGTGGGATCGGAGAGCAGTATCACGGGCGGCACTCCTTCAGAAGGTCGGACCTCACGTCAGGGCCGTCCGGCTGCCGGTGGGTCAGGACGGGTCGAACTCGCCGCGGCCTGCCGCTGCGGTGAACGCGGTCCAGCCGTCGTTGGAGAAGACGAGGGCGGGGCCCTCAGGGTCCTTGGAGTCCCGGACGGGGACGACGCCGAGGGAGATGAACTCGCGGGCGAACTCGATGCAGTTGCCCTGATTGGCGTCCGACCGGCTGCTCTTGCGCCACGTCGCGGTCGAGAGGTCGAGTGGGGTCATGATCGTCTAGTCCTTCCATGAGGCGGCGAATGAACCTGGCGGACTGCTCGATCCCCACCAGGCCCCGCTGCCGGCGGGCGAGGCGGCGCCGATGAACCCGCCGCCCGCAGCCACCGCGCTTGCCAGGGCAGTCAGTTCTTCCGCAGGGGCAGTGATGTCCACCTCATCGAAGGTGGGATCGGAGAGCAGTATCACGGGCGGCACTCCTTCAGAAGGTCGGACCTCACGTCAGGGCCGTCCGGCTGCCGGTGGGTCAGGACGGGTCGAACTCGCCGCGGCCTGCCGCTGCGGTGAACGCGGTCCAGCCGTCGTTGGAGAAGACGAGGGCGGGGCCCTCAGGGTCCTTGGAGTCCCGGACGGGGACGACGCCGAGGGAGATGAAGTCGGGGGCGAACTCGATGCAGTTGCCCTGATTGGCGCCTGAGTGGCTGCTCCTGAGCCAGGTGGCGGCCGAGAGATCGATTGCTGCCATGGTCGTCCAGTCCTTTCATAACACGGCGAATGAACCTCGCGGACTCACTTGCCGACAGTGCCTGCGCGCGCGTCCGATCATACTGATTGGCATACCTCACCACCTCCTCGGGATCAGTGATGAAGTGTCCGCGAGCCAGGCTCTCCGAATAGATCCGAATCTGACCGTTCGGCATCTCCAGGAAGATGGGGGAGGCCATCGGCGACACAGTAGTCTCGCCGTCGCCGAACGGGACGATCTGGATGATCACGTGAGGCAACTCGCCAATATCGAGAAGATGTTGAAGCTGACCTTTCATCACTGATCGGTTTCCGACTACTCGTTCGATCGTCGCTTGATCGAGGAGGGTCACCAACTGGGGTGCGCCTGGCGCGAACAGCCGAACCTGCCGTCCCATACGGTTGGCGATACCCGTATTGACGGTCTCTTCATCGGGGCTGAACGTTTCGAACAGTGCCCGCATGTACTCCTCGGTCTGTAGCAGTCCGGAGATGTGTCCGGACTGCAACTCACGAATCGCCCTGGCCTGCGCCTCCACCGCCACGAACTCGCGGAACCAGTCGGGGTGGTGGTCGCTGGCCGGATCGCGTTCCACGTAGCGGAACGCCCGTGCCAGGTGTTCCGTCCCGAGGGCCCGGTCGCACTGCTCGGCCAGTGAGGCCGTCGGGAGTGCCCGGCCGTTCTCCAGCAGGCTGATCCACGACTGGTCCACGTGCACTATCGCCGCCAGCTCGGACTGGGTCAGACCCGCCTCTTTCCGGGCGGCGGCGAGATCCTCGCCCCAGAGCGACGCCGCGCTTCCGGTGGCCACTTGGACAGGCTTTCGACTTACCACGCGCGCCCTTCCCCATGAGTCGTGAAGTCTCATACCTCAACGCTTGGTGATCGACCTCTCACAGGATGACACTGGTTCAGCAGCCGAATCAGGCCTTTCCGCGAATCCTCGTCGATCTCGCGTGACACCACGTATCCCGGAGGTTCCCCATGTTCCGCCTCGTCAGCGCCACGACCGAAACGCCGAGAACCCGGGACCTGCGGACGGTCCCCGACCGCTCGGGGACGGGCGCCGGCGCCCGTGGGGAATCGCCCCGACCGGGCGCGGGCGCGCCGGAGGATCCCCGGCCCGTCGCCGGGTGCGCGCCGTGCTCGGTGCTGGTCGGCTACCGCAGGAGTATGCGGGCGGCCGGGGATCACAGCAGGGCCAGCGACGCCAACGTGTTGCTTCGGCGGCACCTCAACGAGGGTACGCATGGCTGACGGGCCGTCGGAGGTGCCGGACTGGGCGTTTCCTGACGACACGGTAGCGGACCTCGCCGCCGTCACGGACCCGCTCGATCAGGCGCAGCGGCCGAACCCGTCCGCCGCCGAGGCCGCCCGTCGTCGGCGCCTGCTGGAAAGCCTTCAGCAGGGCCGCCGCTACCGGGCCGTCGCACCGCCTCCGGCGCGATGGGGATGACCGCCGCCCAGTCACGTGATCAACCGTCAGAAGCGGCCCAGATCAATGAATTTGGAGCGGCCGTGCCGAGCCCGTGCAACGGTTCCGGCGAGCAGGCTGACTTCGGGGACACCGCACGGACTATGGATGTACGCTGATTTCTGATCACGCTCGGTGTCCGTCAGCTGACGAAAGTGGCCCGATGTCCTACTTGACGCGCAAGGTCTCACGGCGGATGAAGCATGGGCTCAGGGATGGCGAACTGGTGGTGAACGCCACTCCGGCGGCCCGGCTGGGGGGTATGCGCGAGCTCGCCGCCACCGCGCTGCCAAACGGCCTCGGTGTCGTCGGGACCATTGCCGGATCCCGTATAGGAGCGGGAGGAAGAGTGAATATCGATCCCCGTGCAGCCGGTTCACGAGTGTCGCTGCCCCAGCGGTGCACCGTCGCCGTCACCAACCTGCGGCTACTGATATTCGAGAACAGCTCTTTGACGAACAAGCCGAAGACGCTGGTGTACGAGGTGCCCCGCGAGCAGATTGAGTGGATCGGTGAGCCGGTCGCCGACCCGGGTCTGTTGACCAAGACGGAGCGGGTCGTCATCGGCGTGCGCGGCCCCGCCATAGTGGGGTGGGAGGTCCCGCGAGTCTACACACGTCAGGGTCATGCGCTGCTGGCTGAACTGGCACGGCAGACAGCGCCCGACCGGCAGCAGGACGGGCCGATCCCGCCGGCCTGACTTTCATGCCGAACGTTGCGGGGCCTGATCGGGTAGTACATCTTCCCGGTGGCCGGGTCGAGGGCGGCGAGCATGTGCATCACGCCGTCGTAGCGGTTGTAGGTGGCCCGCAGCCGGTCCGTCGCCGTCCGGCTGATCCGCTGCAGCCGACGACCCTCGTCCATGCTCACCGGCCGGACGACCACTCCCGGACGACGTCCCACGACCACCTCCACGCTCACGGCCTGGAAGCAACCTGCCGGGGCCGTCGGCTCGCTGATCCGCGGTGCTCAGCTGACCAGTCCCGTCATCGTGTGCGGCCCTACCGTCGGTTCGAGCAGCGACAACGTCCGTTGCTGCGCGTCGAGGCCGACGCGGATGCCGACCGGCATCGGCAGGTTCGGGCCGGCATGCCCGAACTCGACGTTGCCCAGGACCGGGATGTCACGGTCGCCGAGTACGTCGAGGACGATCTCGGACAGGGACGGGGACGCGCCGGGCTCAAGCCCGTCGATGTCGCGCGGAATGCCCACGATCATGCCTGAGATGCGATCGAGGATGCCGCTGTGTCGCATCACCTGCAGGTAGTTCCACACGTACGAAGCCAGGCCGCCCAGCTCCTCCCAGAACAGCACCGCACCGTCGAACCGTTCGAGCGGCAGCGCGAAAGGCGTCGCCTGCGCCAACACGATGCGGTTGATCACCCCGCCGATCAGCGGGCCTTCGACACGACCGGGACGCCAGCACTCCCACGACGGGCTCGCCGGCAGCGCCCCGATGGCCTCGGTACCGGTCAGCAGCCTGAAGTAGAGCGCCTCCAGTTCCAACTGGCGCGCGACGGGAGCAGACCGCCAGTGTCCGCCGAAGCCGGGGACGGCCATGTCGGCATGGAACCCGATCAGACCCGTGCGCGCGTAGAGCACCAGGTGCAGCAGCGAGATGTCGCTGTAGCCGAGGATCGGCTTGGGGTCGGCCCTGATCGCCTCGAAGTCGATCAAGTCGAGGTAGCCGAACGCCATGTGGCCGCCGTCGCTGGCGACGATCGCGCGCACCTCGGGATCGCGTAGCAGACCGTTGAGCTCCTTGGCGATCTCCTCCGGCGTGGCCACGCCCCACCAACGGTGGCGCCCTGCTTCGAGCAGCGGAGCCCGACGCACGCGGAACCCCATCCGCTCCAGCACGACCACCGTCTGCTCGACGTTGGGTTCGTAAGCGGCCGGCAGCGGACCGGACAGCGCTGCGATGACGACAAGATCTCCGGGCCTCAGGGCACGCGGTCGAAGCAGCCGGGGCGGCGCGGAATCAGTCATGGCGCCAGTGTCGCCCGTGCCATCGGCGGGGGCACGCGATTTTCGCTGGTCGTCCGCCCCGGCGCAGGCCTTTCTCGCTGCGGATGCGGGCGCGTTCCCGGCGCTGGGCTGCCAGGACGTCGGGATGGCGGGCGTTGACGTTGCGCCAGCGCAGGTGGCGGTGCAGTTCGCGGGTCTGGACCGGGTGGTTCGGGTGGTCGGGGTTGGCGAGCGTGAACTGCCGCAGTGGGCCGAGGCGTGCCTCGATCGGGTTCGCCCAGGAGGTGTTGGTCAGGGTGAAGCAGAGGTGGACGTTGTTGTTCTTCGCCCAGCGGAGGATCTTCCTTCTGACACGGTGAAGGAATCCTCTCGCACCCTGCCGCCGTCACGTTCGTCGGGCTGACCGCGGATTTCGGCGTTCATCGGACAGCAGCACGGCCCTGGCGTGAGCATGTGCGTTGCGGAGCACCCAAAGATCATCAAACGCGACCTCACCATGACCGAACACCAAGGCCGGAAAGGCTGAAGAACAAGCTGAGAGCAACTCACGCACAATGCTTGACTATTGCTCCCAGGCACGCTCCGATTGTGCATGCCAAGGCGGAACCCACCGCCTGCTCAGTCGAAGGAAGCCCATGCTCAAGCTCCCCAAGACAGGTACGTCGCTCAGGCGCACCCTCACCGTTGCCGCCATGGTCGCGGCCGCGACAGCCCTCACGGTCACCACCGCTTCGGCGGACACCCGATGCGCGTACTTCACGACGAGCCAGCCCGACTGGGCACCCGGCACTACCTGGGGATCCTGGCCGAACGGCGGGTACGTAGGCCCCAACGCCGTGTACATCGACTTCCAGACCGACGGAAACCTGGTGCTCCGCAACGGGCGAACCGGGAATGCCGTCTGGGCCTCCGGGACCTGGGGCACCGGAGTCACCCGGCTGGACTGGTCGGCGAGCGCCAGCGGCATCGTTCTCTACAAGTACGACGGAAGCATCGAGTGCACCATCGCCGGCTACAACGCGTCTGGTGGCTGGGCCCAGGTGCAGGACGACGGCAACTTCGTCTTCTACAACTCCAGCGGCGCTGCGGAGTGGGCGACTTCGTGGGGCTGGGGCACCTCGCAGTTCAACTACTGTGGAGTCACTGGACACTGAGGTTGCCTCGGGTTGCCAGCGCCAGCGCCAGCAGCCCGCTGGCAGCCCGAAGTCCACCGGTGCCGCGGCCGCCGTCGGCAGTGACTGCGTTACTGGCTGTTGTCTTTCCGGTCTTGAGGCTGCGTTTCCGCTGGTCGGGAACAGGGGTGGTGGTCTCGGCGAGTGCTGTCGTGTCGTCGCTGGGCGACCATGAGGCGTTCCTTCGCGAGGAGTTCGTGGGTGTGCTGCTCGATGAGGCCGTCGAAGTAGGGCGCCAAGGTCGCGGCGACGGACGCCACGGTCCGTGGGCCGGGCAGGATTCGCCGGTCTGCTCGCTGCTGGGCGCCGGGTCGATCGGTACCCCGGGCGGAGGCGACCGTGGTGCGCAGAAGCGGGGGCAGCAGGTGCTGTTGCTCGGTGTCGAGCGATTCGAGGTGTGGTTCTCCCGGGCCCCGTCGCGACTGTCTTCATGGACCTGGAGAGGGCTGCCGGTGTCTCGCTGGCCCGCTATCGGGGCAGGTCGCCGATGGGTGCGAGGTTGTGATGGGAGGTGCGGCAGCGCCACCAGGCGCCGGCGTCATCAGCGGCCGGTTCCATCGGATGCGAGTGCCCGGGGCAGGGCGGCCACTGGATGAACTCGAAGCCGGAGAGGTGGTCCTGGACCAGTTCGGCGATGTACGCGGTGAGTTGGCCGGCTGGAGGGCTCTGCTCGGTGCTCCGGCTGAACTGGAAGGCTTCCGACCGCAGGCCAAGGAGGAGAGTCCTCGCTCCGTCGTGACTGTCTTCGGTGAGTGTCCAGCAGGTGTCCGGTGGGACATCTGCTGGGATTGTCCGCCGGAGATCATTCCCGACCCGGGCGCAGGGCTCGGCGAACTCGGTCGGTACGTCGTGCGGTGGTGTGCCGACCAGGTCCCAGGTGCTGGTGATCCTCATGCTGTCAGGCTATGGCTTCGCGCTACGAGGATGGCTCCTGGGTTCTCGACGGGCTTCGACAACCCTGGGCTGCGCGGGGGAGTACCGGGCGAGGCCGACGTCCGGGCTGACCGGTGGATCTTTAGGCTTGAAAGTCGCTATCCGAAACCGGTCGCTAACACATAGGAATGGATTCTCGGCCTGACCGGCCGTCCGCGATGAGAAGGAGCCACCAGCCATGACTCGCCTTCGCACCACATGTATGGCGCTCGTCGGCGCCGCTGCGATGTTCGCCCTGAGCGCCGCGCCCGCCCAGGCCGCCCCCGGTGACGTCACCACCGTTTGTGGGAGCGTTCTCACCCCGACCGGCTACGTCGACGTCAGCTGGGGCTACAGCAGCAGCTGCGGGACGCAGAGCTTCAGCCCGAACATCAAGCAGATCAAGCAGCTCACCGGACTGCCCATTGGCACCGTGGTCCAGGCCTGCGGCACCACCTACCAGCCCGCGGGCTGGATCCAGACCGGTTCGTACTACAGCAGCAGCTGCGTCGCCTGGTCGAACCCCAGCTTCAACAACAACGCATGGCAGCTGAAGCGCGTCTCCTGATTTAGTCCCGGAGGACCTTTTTCAGTGTGCGGACGGATTTGGGTGCTCCTCGGCGGAACTGCTTGTCCGTCAGCGGCCCGAGCTGGTGGGGTGACGAATTTCCAGGGCGACCGCCCCCGTGGGACGTGAACATCTGCCCTCCGTGGTCCAGCGGGGCTCCGGCGGCGAGGCAGGCGCTGTTGATGAACAGGCCCGGACCGGGCTGCTCGTTGGTGTTCACGGGCAGCCCGGTGGCGGATTGGCCAGGGGTGATCGGCGCGGACTGCGCGTTGCTGCCGGGTCGGCTGCCGGCTGGTCCCGGTGGCCTCGGCGGATGTGCGGTGCTGGTGCCTCCGCCCGGCCGCACTGTGCACTCGTTGGGTGGCACGAGGCGTCGCGAGACCGTACGGTCGGGCCTCGCACGCAGGTCGGGGCCGATCCGTGCCGGGCGGCTGTCACCACGGGGGTGGTCCGGGGCGGAGCGGCCTCTGACGTGTCGTCAGGAGAGGGTCTGCCCGGTCGGCTCGCGCGCCACCGAAACCCCAACCGTCACCGTCAGCGGCCTCACGGGTACAGCACGGGAAAGTCCGCCTCAGCCCAGAGGGCACGGGGGGTACGGAGAGCATCGGGAGCAGCGGCCTCGTCGTCGGTGCTCCAAGTCCAGGCCCGGCTGGACTCGTTGACGGACGGCCAGCCCGGGTCCCCGGTGGCGGCGAAGGCGGCCCACGCCCGCACCATCCGGCGTGCCAGCAGGTGGTCGGCGGCGGTGGGGGCGCCGCCGATGAGGAAGGCCAGGCGGTCGTCGTCGAGGTTGCCGAAGGCGAAGGGGATGTCCGCGCAGTGCCAGGCCCGCACGGGCCCGTCCGGGCCGGTGCGCCGACGGTCGAAGCGGGACAGGAACGCCCGGCCGCCGGCTCGGGCGTGAAGCTCGGCGAGCCGGTTGCTGTACTCGCCGAACATGAGGTCCCCGAAGACGGCGAGGTAGGTATCGAGGACCGGGGCGTCGGGCAGTGCGGCGCGGTAGCCGGCCACCAGGCCGTCCGGGAGGCCGAAGTCCTCGGCGAAGAGCGCCAGTTGTTCATCGGTGGTGATCTTCGCGCAGCTGCCGACGGCGTCGAGCAGCCAGTACTCCTCCGTGGTGTGGCAGACCAGCAGGTCCACGTCCCGGGTCGCGCCGGCTGCCATCGCGGTGAGCGGGTCGGTGGGCAGGACGTGGCCGTCGAGGACCGGGGCGTAGAGCGAGGGGTCGTAGTGGCGCGATCCGGAGGTGGGGGCACGCCGGTAGTCGTCGACCACCCGGTCTGAGGAGCTGACCAGGGCCTGCGCCGTCGCGGCCGTCAGGCCCTCGGCGGTGGCGGGGCAGCCCGCGACCGCAGCGATCTCGCGGGTGGTCGCAGCGGCGATGTCCAGCGTGTAGCAGGGGCTGACGGCGCTGTGCGCGATGGCGCGGTGGAAGAGGCCGCGGGCGCGGTCCATCACCATCAGGCAGGCGACCGAGGCGGCCCCGGAGGACTGGCCGGCGATCGTGACGTTGCCGGGATCGCCACCGAAGGCGGCGATGTTCTCGCGAACCCAGCGAAGCGCCGCGACCTGGTCGAGCAGGCCCCGGTTGTCCGGGTAGGCGCTCGCTTCGGCGTCGGGGACGTGGCCGAAGCCCTCGAAGCCGAGCCGGTAGTTGAGGGTGACCACGACCAGACCGGCGCGGGCCAACACGGTTCCGTCGAAGTCGGGTTGGGCCGAGGAGCCGAAGGTGTAGGCACCGCCGTGGATCCAGACCAGGACGGGCAGGCGGCCGCCCTCGGGGGCCGGAGTCCACAGGTTGACGGTGAGGATGTCCTCCTCGTCGGGTGACCAGGCGGGTGCGCCGGGCAGTTGCGCCGACTGCGGGGCGATCGGGCCGAACTCCGTGCAGTCCCGCACGTCGCTCCACGCCGGTGCCGGGCGGGGCTCGCGGAACCGGTTGGCGCCGAACGGCGGGGCGGCATAGGGGATGCCAAGGACGGCGACGACGTCGGCGTCGGCCCGAAAGCCCTGGACCGAACCGTTCTCTGTCCTGAAGATGTCGATGGGGAGACTGCCTCTCGCTGCACGCCGGACCGCCCGGAAGGGCGCGGCTTCAGCTTGGCATCGGGCGGCGGTCCAGGACCAACACCAAGATCACCGGGATTGACCCGGTAATGATGTCAATCCCCTGCGGCGGCAGGCCCGCAGCACTGCGGGACGCGCTGTCCCGGTCCGTCCAGATCCGTCCAACTCCCTTGCTGGACCGGGCTGTCGAGGGTGAGACTCCGATTGGCGGACGCCACTGCGGACCCCACTGCGTCGAGGCGTTCTCCCAGCACGACAACCCCGGGGGCGGCTACAGCCGGGTGTACTACGGTGACGGCTGCTGACGGTAAGAACCTGGGGCGTGAGCGCGACGAGTCCGCCCGCTCACGCCCCAGTCCAGCAAGCAGAGCCACCTCGCAGGCGGCCCGGCACCGGCTGAGCCACCTCACAGGCGGCCCGGCACCGGCTGCTGCCGCCGGTCAGTAGCCGAGGGTGATCCGCTGCTGGACGAAGCTGCGCTGCTCCAGGGCGTCGACCACGGCGGCGGCCAGGTCGCCGACGGTGATCCGGCTGTCGCCGGTTGCGTCGGTGATCGGGGTGTCACGGGCCTCGACGCGGTAGACGCCGGTCTTCTCGCCCGGGACCAGGTACATCGGCGGCGGGCTGACGTAGGTCCACGCCACCGGTGTCTGCGCGGCGCGCAGCAGGTCCAGCGCCTCGGTCTGGTCCCGGGCGGTCTCCAGGTACGCCTCGGGGAAGTCGGGCGCGTCGACCAGGCGCCGTCCGTCCGGGTCCTCCAGGCTGCCGCCGCCGCCCAGGAAGACCAGCCGGTCCACGCCGGCCTCGGGCAGCGCCGCCAGCAGGCCGAGGGCTCCCTTGGGAACCAGCCGGTCGGGGCCCTTGAGGCTGGCGACGACGGCGTCGTGTCCGGCGATCGCCGTGCTGAGCGCGGCGGGGTCGGTGACGTCGGCGTTCGCGCTGCCCAGCGGGGTCACCTGGTGCCCGCGCGCGGTCGCCTCGCGGGCGACCGCGCCGCCGAGGTTGCCGCTCGCGCCGATGACGGCGATCTTCATGGTGGTCTCCTGACGTTCTGTCGAACTCTGCTGGGCTGAACTCTGCTGGGCTGAACTTTGCTGAGGTGAACTCGGCCGGGGCGCGGCCGCATCGGGGAGCGAATCGAGGAACGCCGCGATCAGCGGGGCGATCTCGGGCAGCTTGTCCTCCAGTGCGAAATGTCCGGTCTCGAAGAGGTGCAGCTGCGCCTGCGGCAGGTCGCGCAGGTACGCCCGCGCCCCGGCCGGCGGGAAGAAGGCGTCCTCGGTGCCCCACAGCACCAGTGTGCGGGGCTGGTGCTCACGCAGCCACTGCTGCCACTGGGGATAGCGGGCGAGGTTGGAGTGGTAGTCGAGAGCGAGGGCGACCTGCGCCTCCTGACGCCCCGGCAGGTCGAGGAAGTGCTGGTCGAGGGTCCAGCCGTCGGGGGCGACCAGCGCCGGGTCGGTGGTTCCGCCCTCGTACTGGCCGCGGGTCACCGGCAGCACCAGGATCTCGCGCACCCGCTCCTCGGCGCCCTCGACGCCCGGGCGGTTGGCGATCATGCCCCGGGCCAGCTCGGAGAGGCCCTCGTCGTAGGCGTTCGCGTTCTGGATCACCAGCCCGGCGATCCACTCGGGGTGCCGGACGGCCAGCCGCAGGCCGACCGGGCCGCCGAAGTCGAAGGCGTAGAGCGCGAACCGGCTCAGCCCGAGCGCCTGGACGAAGCCCTCGACCACGTCGGTGAGCCGCTCGAAGGAGTACGTGAAACCCTCCGGTACCTCCGTGTGGCCGAAGCCCGGATAGTCGGGGGCCACCAGGTGGTAGCGGGTGCCGAGGGCGTCTATCAGCCTGCGGAACTGGTGCGAGGCCGAGGGGAACCCGTGCAGCAGAAGCAGCGTCGGCGCGTCCGCCGGGCCGGCCTCGCGGTAGAAGACACGCACGCCGTCGACGTCCACGTAGCGGTGGGTGACCTGGGCCAGCGGGCCGAGCGGGATGTTCGGTGATGCGGTCATCTCTGGTCTCTCCTGGCTGGTCTGATGCCCCGGCAGCAACGGGTGCGCCGGGCCGGCGGCCGTCGGCGCACCGTTCAAGCACCGACGTTAGCGCCACCGGCCGCGGGCGCCGGGGTGCCGTCGGCGCCAGGAAGAGGACCACGCGTGCCAGCGGGGACGGTGCGCGCCGAGCGGGAGGGGACCCGATACGCCGACCGGGGGATCCGATACGCCGATCGGGGGAGTGGATGCGCGGAGAAGGGGACCGGACGTGCCGAGAAGGGGACTTCGCGCGCCGATCATGCCCGTTGAGCTGGACGCGCACCCGCCGCCTATGCTGGCGGACGTGAACGGGGGAACGATTTCGGTCCAGATGGGGCGCTTCGTCGTCGATCTGGCCAGGGAGCTGGGGATATCCCCGGAGAAGTACCACCAGGTGCTGGGCCTGGACCGGGAGACGCTGGCTGACGACCTGTCACGGGTCCCCACCACCTCGGGCACCAGGCTCTGGCGACTGTTCGCGGAGGAGGCGACCCGGGGGGATCTCGCCGCGCGCGTGGTCGGCGAGGCCGGGCCGGGCCGGCTCGGGGTCTGGGACCACCTCTTCACCTCCGGGCGCACGCTCGTCGACGGTGCCCGCGACGCGGCCCGCTACCTGCCGGCGGTGAGCGATCCGGACGTGGACTCGATGGAGGTGGTCGAGGACGGCCGCCAGGTCACCCTGCGGTACTCGACGCAGTCCGAGGACCTGGAGGCGGCCCAGGCCGTGCAGGAGTTCGCGATCGGCCTCTTCCGGCGGCGGCTCTGCGAGGCGAAGCGGCAGCCGCTGGTCCCGGTGCAGGTCAGGCTGACCGGTGACGCACCGCTGCGGCACGGCCACCTGATCGAACTCTTCGGCACCCGAAGGATCGAGTTCGGCGCCGAGGAGGCGTCGATCACCTTCCTCGCCGCGGACTTCGACCAGCCGCTGCCCGACCACCGCCCCGGACTCTCCGAACTCCTGCGCCGGCACGCCGACCTGACGATGGCGCTGGCCAAGCCCGTGCTCGCCTGGCCCGACCTGTTCCGGGCCGCCCTCGGTGCCGCGTTCGAGGAGGAGACCCTCTCGCTGGCCGCGGTGGCGCACCGGCTGCTGGTCAGCCCGCGCACCCTGCAGCGCCGCCTGGAGGAGCACGGCACCACCTGGAGCGAGGAGGTCGAGGCGGTGCGGCGCGAGCACGCGATGCGCCTGCTCCAGGAGACCGACCTCGGCATGGCGTCGATCGCGGCCCGGGTCGGCTACGCCGACGTGCGGGTGCTGCGCCGGGCCGTCCAGCGCTGGTACGGCCATTCCCCCAGCTCGCTGCGGAAGTCGCTGGCCGGCACCTCGTAGTCCGGGCGCTAGTCCGGGCGCTGGTCCGGGCGCGAGGGGCCGCCGCCCCCCTGCCGCGCGGGGGTGTAGCGCCGTGAGGGCGCCTGCTGAGGCGACGCGCCGAGGGGTCTAAATCGGATAATCCGTCAGATTCTCTGCTGAGATGGGCGAATCCGGATCGGCGCGGCACGGTGGAGGCGGGAATGTCGGAGCGGCCCACGTCCCACGGCGAGGCACCGGAGGGGTCCGCGGAGCGCCGCAGGCCGTACGAGCTGGTGCCGCCCTCGGTACGGGCGGCGGCGGCGTGGTCGGTGGTGGTGATCCTCTTCATCACGGTGGCCTCGCTGGTCGTCTTCGCCTTCGTGGAGCTGCGCGCCGCGACCATTCCGATGATCGTCGCGCTGCTCGGGACCGCGCTGCTGCATCCGGTGATGCCGTGGCTGGTCGGGCGCGGACTGAGCCGGGGGCTGGCGGCCGGGCTGACCTGCGTGGTGCTGGTGGCGGCCGTCGGCGGGGTGCTGGCGCTGCTGACGAACTCGCTGGTGCACAGCGCGCCGCAGATCGCCTCCTCGCTGGACCAGGCGGGGAAGCAGTTCGCCAGCTGGCTCGGCCCCGCCGGGGACAAGCTCCAGCAGGCCATCACGCAGTCCGCCGGTTCGGGCGGTGCGGCGGGCAGTTCGCTGGTCAGCTCACTGGCCAGCGGGGTGCTCTCCGGACTCGGCATCGCCACCCAGCTGATCACCGGCGGCGTGCTCGCGCTGGCCCTGGTCTTCTTCTTCCTGCGCGACGGCCACCGCAGCGCCGACCTGGTCCGCGGCGTGCTGCCCGGCGAGCACGCCGAGACCGTCATCGCCTGCGGACGGCAGGCGTTCGCGGCGATGGCCGGGTTCATGCGCGGCACCTCGCTTATCGCACTGATCGACGCCACCTTCATCACCATCGGCCTGCTGATCCTCGGGGTCCCCGGGGCGGCGGGCCTGGGCGCGCTGGTCTTCCTGGGCGCGTTCATCCCGTTCATCGGGGCGTTCCTCTCCGGCACCGTGGCCGTCCTGGTGGCGCTCGCGGACGGCGGGCTCAGCAAGGCGCTCTGGACGCTGGGCGTCGTGCTGGCGGTCCAGATGGTGGAGGGCAACGTGCTGCAGCCGATGATCCAGAGCCGGACGGTGGAGCTGCATCCGGCCACCATCATGTTCGCCGTGGTGGCCGGCTCCGGGATCGCGGGCATCATCGGCGCCCTGCTGGCGGTGCCGGTCTGCGCGGCGGCGCTCGGCATCGTCTCGGTGCTGCGCGGGCGCCCGCTGCGCGCGGCCGTCGGCGCCGGCGATGACGCAGGCGCCGCCGGCAGCGGGTGACTGACTGCCGTTCAGCCCGTCGCGCAGGGCCTTCCAGCGGCCGCCTATGCTGCTGACGAGCAACGATTCACCCAGCGAAAGGGCAGGGCGCATGGACGAGCGGCAATGGAGCCCGGACATCCTGGGCACACCGTACGAGGCCACCGAGCTGCCGCTGCGCCCCGACGCGGAGGGGCCGGTCACCGCCACCCTGGTCCGGCGGATCGCACCCGCGGGGGACGGGCCGCGGCGGGCGGTGCTGTACCTGCACGGCTACGTGGACTACTTCTTCCAGACGCATCTGAGCGATCATTTCGCCGCGCTCGGCTACTCCTTCTACGCCCTGGACCTGCGCAAGTACGGCCGTTCGCTGCGGCCGCACCAGTCGCCGAACTTCGTCACCGACCTGGCCTCCTACGACGAGGAGCTGGACCAGGCGGTCCGGATCATCCGCGAGGAGGACGGTCACCGGCAGCTGCTGGTCAACGGCCACTCCACCGGCGGCCTGGTCGCCGCGCTCTGGGCGGACCGGCGGGCCGGCACCGTCGACGGGCTCTTCCTGAACAGCCCGTTCCTCTCGATGCCCGCCGCCCCGGTGGTCCGGACGCTCGGCGCCCCCGCGGTCGGCGCGCTGGGCCGGCTCGCGGCCACCCGCAAGCTCCCCTCCGCGCTGAACCCGCACTACGTGCACAGCCTGCACCGCGACCACCGGGGCAGCTGGGACTTCGACCTCTCGCTCAAGCCCGCCGAGGGGTTCCCGCTCTACGCGGGCTGGCTCGCGGCCGTCCAGCGCGGCCACCGCGAGGTGCGGCGCGGCCTGGGGATCGACTGCCCGGTGCTGCTGATGGCCTCCACCTCCAGCATCTCCACCACCAGCTGGGACCCGGCCCTGCACCACCGCGACGCGGTGCTGCGCGCCGACGACATCGCCGCGCTCGGCCCACGGCTGGGCCGGCTGGTCACCGTCGCCCGGATCGAGGGCGGGATGCACGACCTGGTGCTGTCCGGCCCGCAGGCGCGCGAGCAGGTCTTCGCGGAGCTGGACCGCTGGCTGAAGGCGTATCAGTGACGGAAGCGCAGGATTCGGCGCGGTCGGGTGAGCTGGATGAGCCGGACGAGGAGTCCGGTCCGCTGCCCGTGCTGCGCGAGGTCGCGCTCGGCACCGCGAAGCTGATGCCGGATCTGGACTGCGACGGCGGCTGGCTGCTGACCCTGGACGGCACCCCGCAGTCGTACGTGGACCTGGGCGACCCGACCCACCTGGAGTTCGAGTACACCCGCCGGATCGGCCACCTCGCCGACGCGCTGGGCGTCGAGGGCGAGCCGCTGGAGGTGCTGCACCTGGGCGGCGGCGCGCTCACCCTGCCGCGCTACCTGGCCGCCACCCGGCCCGGCTCGCGCCAGCGGGTGGTGGAGGTGGACGGTCCGCTCACCGAGCTGGTCGCCGAGGTGCTGCCCTGGTCCGGCACCGGCATCGAGGTGACGGTCGGCGACGCGCGCGAGGCGCTGCGGGAGATCCCGGCCGGGACGGTGGACCTGCTGGTCGCGGACGTCTTCCAGGGCTCCCGGACCCCGGCGCACCTGACCTCGGTGGAGTTCGTCGAGCTGGCCGCCGCCGCGCTGCGCCCGGGCGGCTGCTACGCGGCCAACCTCGCGGACGGCGCTCCGCTGGACTTCGCGAAGGCGCAGGCCGCCACCGTCCGGGCGGTCTTCCCGGAGACCTGCCTGGTCGCCGAGCCCTCTGTGCTGCGCGGGCGGCGGTTCGGCAACATCCTGCTGGTCGGCTCCGACCGGCTGCTGCCGGTGGCGGCGCTGGCCCGCCGGCTGGCCGCCGACCCCTTCCCGGCCCGGCTGGTGGACGGCGAGGAGCTGCGCCGCCTGGTGCGCGGCGCCCTGCCGGTGGCGGACGCCGCGGCCCACCGGTCGCCGGCCCCGCCGGCGGGCGCGTTCAGCATCGGCTGAGCGGCGGCGGGTGGCCCGCGGCCCGTCGGGCGTCGGGCGGTGGGCGCGCGGAGGGGACGCGTTCGACGGTGCGGAGCTGTCGCGGTGTCAGAATGCGCACGGCAGGCGTGGGAGCGCCGGCCGGACAGCGCGGGTGCGGGACCTAACGGAGGAGACCAGCGGATGGGTGAGCCAACGATCACCGGCACCGGTAGCGGCGGCGGCATGGGGGAGCCGGTGTCGGCCGAGCTGGGCGAGGTGCCGCAGACCGCGCTCTGGACGCTCTACCACCGGGCCCTCGAAGCCCGGCGCCCGGACGCTCTGCTGGTGGACCCGAAGGCGGTGGAGCTGGTCGACCGGATCGACTTCCCGTTCGAGCGGGTCTTCGGGGCGGGCGGCGGACTCCAGGCCCAGCTGCAGGCGCTGCGGGTCGGGTGCTTCGACCGCGAGGTGGCCGACTTCCTGCTGCGCTGCCCGCGCGGCACGGTGGTCTGCCTGGGGGAGGGGCTGGAGACGCAGTTCTGGCGGGTGGACAACGGCCGCGCGAACTGGCTGACCGTCGACCTGCCGGAGGCCGTGGCGCTGCGCGAGCGGCTGCTGCCGCCCGGTCCCCGCCAGCGGCTGCTGGCCTGCTCGGCCACCGACCCGCGCTGGATGGACGAGGTGGACCCGGCGCAGGGCGTGCTGATCACGGCGCAGGGGCTGCTGATGTACCTGCGCCCGGCCGAGGTGCGCCAGGTGATCGCCGGCTGCGCCGAGCGGTTCCCCGGCGGGTCGATGGTCTTCGACGCGGTGCCGCGCTGGTTCAGCCGGCTCGCAGTGCAGGGCAGGCTGCGGTCCCAGGGCTACCAGGCACCGCCGATGCCCTTCGGCATGGACGCCGCCGAGCGGCCGAAGCTGCGGACCGCGCACCCGGGCGTGGCCGGGGTGCGCGACGTGCTGCCGCAGGCCGGGCGGGGCGTGCTCGGCGCGCTGCTGCCGTATCTGCAGGCGCTGCCGGTGATCGCGGCGAAGCGGCCGTCGGTGACGGTGCTGGACTTCGCGACGACAACGGCGACAACGGCGACGACGGCGACGGCCACGGAAGCGGGCGCGTCCGGCAGCTGAGAGTGGCGCATGCGGGGGCTCGGAACTTAAAGGCTTAGCAAAGCGTTGCGCGAGGAGGCGGCGGGTTAGGCTGCCCTTTTCCCGCACTGAGGGACCCTCGTCCCGACCTGCCCCTGGAGGTACCGGCCTTGCTGCACATCGACGCGTGGATCCAGAGTGTCCCACCCGGGGCGGTCTACGCGCTGGTCGGCCTGATCATCGGGATCGAGAGCCTGGGCATCCCGCTGCCCGGTGAGATCGCCCTGGTCACCGCCGCGATGATGGCCTCCAGGGGCACCGTCAACCCCTACCTGGTCGGGCTCTGCGCGGTGGCCGGCGCGATCATCGGCGACTCGATCGGGTACTCGATCGGCCGCAAGGGCGGCAAGCCGCTCTTCGAGAAGCTGGGCCGCAAGTTCCCCCGGCACTTCGGGCCGGACCACCTGGCCACCGCCGAGCGGTCCTTCCAGCGCTGGGGCATGTGGGCGGTCTTCTTCGGCCGGTTCGTGGCGCTGCTGCGCATCTTCGCCGGACCGCTGGCCGGCGCGCTGCGGATGCCGTACTGGAAGTTCCTGATCGCCAACGTGCTCGGCGGCGTGATCTGGGCGGGCGGCACCACCGTCGCGGTCTACTACATCGGCAAGGCGGTCGAGAAGTACCTGCAGAACTTCTCCTACATCGCGCTGGCGCTGGCCGTGGTGGCGGGCGTCGGTTCGGCCCTGCTGCTCAAGCGGCGGGCGGCCAGGACGCGCGCGGCGCACGAGGCCGAGACACCGGCCGAGGAGCACGCGCCCGCCGGCGAGTGACGAGGCGTCAGACGAGCTTCGCCCCGTCGCGCGGAGGCAGCCCGAGGCGGGACTAGGATCATGGTCCGGCATACCCGCGAGCGACGGAGACTCTGATGACCCAGCAGCAGTGGACCGCAGTGGACGCGTACCTGAACGAGGTCCTGGTCGGCGAGGACGCGGCGCTGACCGCGGCCCAGGAGGCCAGCGCCAAGGCCGGGCTCCCGGAGATCGCGGTGGCGCCGAACCAGGGCAAGCTGTTGAACCTGCTGGCGCTCACCGTCGGTGCCCGCCGGATCCTGGAGGTCGGCTCGCTCGGCGGCTACAGCGCGATCTGGATGGGCCGGGCGCTGCCCGCCGGGGGCCGGCTGGTCTCGCTGGAGATCAGCCCCGCGCACGCCGCCGTGGCCCGTGCCAACCTGCACGAGGCGGGTCTGGAGAAGGTCGCCGAGGTCCGCACCGGCCGGGCCGTGGACAGCCTGGCCGAGCTGGTGGACGACGGCGCGGAGCCCTTCGACCTGGTCTTCATCGACGCCGACAAGCCCAGCATCCCCGAGTACTTCGAGTGGGCGCTGAAGCTCACCCGGCCCGGCTCGCTGATCGTCATCGACAACGTGGTGCGCGGCGGCGCGGTCGCCGACGCGCAGAGCACGGACGCGTCCGTACTGGGCGTGCGCCGGGTGCACGAGCTGATCGCCGCCGAGCCGCGGGTGTCGGCGACGGCGCTGCAGACGGTCGGGTCGCGCGGGTACGACGGGTTCACCCTGATCCGCGTCGAGAGCTGAGCACGGGCGCGGGAGCTGAGCACGGGAGCTGAGCGCGGGTGCGGGTGCGGGCGCTGAGCACGGGCGCGGGAGCCGCGCGCCGTGGCGGCCGGGAACTTCATGCCGAGAACTGAGGACACGTCATGCGAGTAGGACTGCTGGGCACCGGCCCCTGGGCGCAGCGGGTGCACGCCCCCGTACTGGCCGCACACCCCGGGGTGGAGTTCACCGGGATCTGGGGCAGGCGCCCGGAGGCGGCCGCCGAGCTGGCGGCCGTCCACGGCGTGCCCGGCTACCAGGACCTGGACGCCCTGCTGGCCGCCGTGGACGCGGTCTCGGTCGCCCTGCCGCCGAGCGTGCAGGCCCCGATCGCGGTGCGCGCGGCCGAGGCCGGCTGCCACCTGCTGCTGGACAAGCCGCTGGCGATGGACGTGGACTCGGCCGCAGCCGTGGTCACGGCCGCCGAGCGGTCCGGGGTGCGCAGCCAGGTCTTCTTCACGCTGCGCTACGACCGGGACCAGTCGGCCTGGACGGACGAGCAGGCGGCGGCGGGCGGCTGGTTCACCGCCCAGGCCCAGTGGCTCGGCGCGGTCTTCACCACCGACAGCCCGTACGCCGCCTCGCCCTGGCGCCAGGAGAAGGGCGCCCTGTGGGACGTCGGCCCGCACGTGCTCTCGGTGCTGCTGCCGACCCTCGGCGAGGTCGAGCAGGTCACGGCCGCGGCGGGCCCCGGGGACACCGTGCACCTGACGTTCCGTCACTGTGACGGTGCCTCCAGCGGTGCCGTGCTGAGCCTGACGGCCCCGCCGCAGGCCGCCGGGATGGCCCTGGAACTGCGCGGCGAGGCCGGGGTGACCAGGCTGCCGGACTCCACCGGCGGCCCCGGCGCCGCCTTCCACCGGGCCGTCGACGCCCTCCTCTCCGGCGAGCCGCACCCCTGCGACGCGGCCTTCGGCCTGCGCGTGGTGCGGATCCTCACCGCCGCCGAGCAGGCCCTGACCACCGGCCGTACGGTCCGGTTGAGCGGTTGAGCGGTTGAGCGGTTGAGCGGTTGAGCGGTTGAGCGGTTGAGCGGTTGAGCGGCTGAGCGGCTGACCGTCCGACCGCCGGGCCCGTGTCAGACGGCGAGGACGATCTTGCCCTTGACCCGGCCCGCCTCGCTGAGTCGATGCGCCTCGCCCGCCTCCCGCAGCGGCAGCACCTTCTCGACCGAGGCCCGCAGGACGCCGTCCTCGGCCAGTTCGGCGATGCTCGCCAGGTCGGTCCCCGAGGGGGTGAAGCCGAACTCGACGAAGCGTAGGCCGCGTGCCTCGGCCTGCTCCCGGACCGTGCTGCGGTCGGGACCGGTGCCGCGCACGTCGATGAGCGTCCCACCCGGCGCGAGCACGTCCAGCGACCGGGGCCCGTAGTCGCCGGCGATCGGGTCCAGGACGACGTCGACGTTCCGCACGGCCTCGGAGAAGTCGACCCGCGTGTAGTCGATGACCTCGTCGGCGCCCAGGTCGCGGAGGAAGGCGTGCTTGCCCGCGCGGGCCGTGCCGATCACGTACGCGCCGCGTGCCTTGGCGATCTGCACGGCCAGGTGGCCGATTCCGCCGGCGGCCCCGTGAACGAGGACCCGCTGACCCGCACTCAGCGAGGCAACGCGCGTGAGCGGTTGCCAGGCGGTGAGGCCGACGGTCGGTATCGCGGCGGCGTGCACATGGTCCATGCCCCGCGGCACGGCGGCGAGCCACTTCTCCGACGTGACGGCGTACTGGGCGTAGGCGCCGTGGGGCGGGAAGGCGTTCCCGAACACCAGGTCACCGGTCCGGAACCGGGTCACCTCCGCGCCGACGGCCTCCACCACACCGGACAGGTCCAGCCCCAGCGTGAACGGTGGTTCGCCGAACCTGCGCACGTCTCCGGAGCGGATCTTCCAGTCGGCGGGATTGACGCCGGCGGCCCGGACGCGCACCAGGACCTCGCCCGGCCCCGGCTCCGGCCGGTCGGTCTCGACCAGTTCGAGCACCTCGGGGCCGCCGAAGGACCGCTGGCTCACGGCGTGCATCCTGTTCGTCATGGAGACCCTCCTCAGGGGACCGCGACCGCTCGATCGCTGCTCCCATCCTGGTGGGGGCAGGTACCTATTGCATAGAAGGCACCTTTTTGATACCTAGGTACCTCATGGATACCTCCTCGGGACAGGACCTCGACCGCTGGACCTCCACCTACCGTCGCGACTGTCCGTCGCGCACGGTCGTCGAGGTGCTCGCCAACAAGTGGACGCTGTATGTCCTGGCGGCCCTGCGGCGGCAGGACGGGCCGCTGCGCTTCAACGAACTCCGCCGACTCCTCGACGGCATCACGCAGAAGATGCTGACCCAGACGCTGCGCGAGCTGGAACGGGCCGGCCTGGTCCGCCGCACGGTCTACGCCAGCGTTCCGCCCCGCGTGGAGTACGCCCTGAGCGACCTGGGGGTGGAGGCCGGACGGCTGACCACCGCGATCGCGGAATGGTCGGTGGCGCACGTCCCGGAGATCGCCGCCGCCCGCCAGGCGTTCGACCTCCAACGCGGCTCCGAGCCACTCCAGGTGACGCCGTGACGCCGTGACGCCGTGACGCCGTGACGCCGTGACGCCGTGACGGCAGCCGGAGCCGCGGTGCGGAGCCCGGGCTCAGCCCGGTCGGCGCAGCAGGTCGAGCTGTTCGCCGAGCGTGCTGCGCAACTCGGCGTGCCGGGGGCCGAGTGCGGACCGTGGGTCGGTCCAGCGGTCGGCCGGGTAGCACCACACCGGACGGCCGACCAGTTCCGCGGGCTCCCAGTCGAAGCGCGGCCACACGTGTGCGTGCAGGAAGCCGTCGGTGTTCCCGAGGATCTCCAGGTTCACCCGCCGGAACGCCGGGTCCAGCAGGCGGCAGGCGCGTTCGACAGCCTCGCCGACCCGGTCCATGTCGGTGAGGAAGGCCAGCCGTTCGGCCCTGGGCAGCTCGGACAGCCGCTGCACCGACGGCCGGTCCGTCAGCAGGACGGCGTAGCCGGGCAGGAACTGCACGTCCCCGATCACCGCGAACCCGGAGTCCAGCCGCCGTAGGACGGTCGGGTTCTCCCCCCGGAGCGCGCTGCCGATCCGGTCCGTCCGCCAGGTTCCGCTCATGGCGGCGAACCTACTGCAGCGCCCGGCATCCGTCGTTCGGCGGGTCGGTGCCGGAGGGCGTCCACCCCGCACGGCAGTGCCCGAGCTTCGCGCCGGGTCGGGCCGGCCGGCGCGGGGGCCGGCGGGGTGTCAGGAGCCCGGCGGCGTTCTCACAGTGGGCGGCGGTCTGCCGGGCGGCGGGGCGGGATGGGGGTGGCGGGG
>FTKT01000595.1_pt2 | contig 21679 bp, 17 predicted proteins | sample 1658271 | NCBI WGS metagenome assembly FTKT01 (sample SAMEA3914811, study PRJEB12502) | metagenome | biome: forest; material: soil | place: Canada | collected 2011-08-04 | depth 0.3 m | reverse complement strand
GGTGCGGTCACTGGTTTCACCGTGTTTCGGTGGTCATAGCATGAGGGAAACGCCCGGTCACATTCCGAACCCGGAAGCTAAGCCTCATAGCGCCGATGGTACTGCAGGGGGGACCCTGTGGGAGAGTAGGACGCCGCCGAACAATCATTCCAGCTAAGCCCCTACCCGGGTTCCGGGTGGGGGCTTAGCTGCGTTTACGGGCCATTGTGGCCGGCTTCCGCCGCCATCGGCGAGGCCGGGCCGGCGGTGGCCGCCGTACGGACCGAGGGCGTCCCGGCGGGTGGGAGTTCGGGCAGCGGCTGGCCTGCCGGAACAACTGAACACGTGTCCGAGTAGGATCCCGGTGGTTCGGACGGGTCGGTGGGAACCACACGCGGCCCGCTCCGGACAAGGCGGTGCGGTTCACCAACTTCCGCCCGCCCGCAGCCGAGATCCAGGGGTTGATCAACGAATGGCACGTCCATCCCTTACCCGCGCGCACCGGGCCCTCCTCGGCCTGGTCGCGGCCGGCGCCTGCCTGATCTCCGGGATCGGGTTCGCGGGCTCGTACTCGGCTGTGCGCGAACTCGCCCTGCACAAGGGGTTCGGCGCCTTCTCGTACGCCTTCCCGATCGGCGTGGACGCCGGCATCGTGGTGCTGCTCGCGCTCGACCTGGTGCTGACCTGGCTGCGCATACCGTTCCCGCTGCTGCGGCAGACGGCCTGGCTGCTCACCGTGGCGACGATCGCCTTCAACGCCGCCGCCTCCTGGGGCGACCCGCTGGGCATGGGGATGCACGCGGTCATTCCGGTGCTGTTCGTCGTGGTGGTGGAGGCGTCCCGGCACGCCGTCGGGCGGATCGCGGCGATCACCGCGGACCGTCACATGGAGTCCGTCCGGATGATGCGGTGGATACTGTCGCCGGTGCCGACCTTCCGGCTGTGGCGGCGGATGAAGCTCTGGGAGCTGCGGTCGTACGACGAGGTGGTGCGGCTGGAGCAGAACCGTCTGGTCTACCGGGCCCAGCTGCGCTTCCGGTACGGGCGTGGCTGGCGGCGCGCGGCGCCGATCCAGGCGCTGCTGCCGCTCAAGCTGGCCAAGTACGGCGTTCCGCTCGACCTGACCGTGCTGGACCAGCTGGCCGGACCGGTCGTCCAGGAGGACCGGGCGCGCGCCGAGGGGCCGGAGGTCGCGGCCGTGTCGGCGTCGGTGGCCGTGCCGGCGCTGGCCAAGCTGGCCGCGGAGCGGTGGCGGGACGCGCAGCCGACCCCGGAGGCCCAGGGCGTCCAGGGCGTCCAGGCTGTCTCGGGCACTCAGGCCGGTGGAGCGGAGCCGGAGGTGAACGCGGGTCAGCCCGTGGCTCAGGGCGCTGGTCAGGCGACGGATCCCGCGCAGGCAGAGGTGTCGAACACGGCGCGTCCGGCCGGTCAGATGTCGCCCTGGTTCAAGCCGCCCCGGGTGGCCCGTCCGCCGGCGCCGCAGGTCTCCGTCCGGCAGGGGCAGGTCCGGCCGCAGGCTCCGCGGCCGGAGGAGGACCCGGTGCTGGTCAGGCCCCGGACGCGGGCTCAGGCTCCGGACCAGGCCGGCGTGTTCGGACCGCGGGTGGTGCCGGCCGCGCCGGCGGCCACCGAGCGGCGCCGGACGGTCGCCGCCGGGCCGGACTTCGGCCCCGAGGCCTATGGCGAGCCCGGGTACGAGCAGGAGTACGAGCAGGACTACGAGCCGCAGTTCGCCCCCGATCACGACACCGCCTTCGAGGACGGGTTCGACCTGGAGCCCGGTCCCGCGGTGACCGTCGACCTCTGCCTGGACGCGCTGATCGCGATCAAGGACGCGGGCGGCCCGGACCCCGACGAGGAGGGGCTGGCCCACTACCTGCACACCACCTACGGCGCGGTCGGCGCCCGGCCCGACAGCCCCGTCCCGGTCGCCGAGGTGAAGCGGCTCTGGAGGGAGCTGCACGCCAGCTACGCGAGCCTGGGACGGGAGTAGGCGCAGGTCCACGCGTTGGTCGGCCATTGACGCCCGGCGACGCCCACGGCTACCTTCACATCAACAAACTGTTGAATGACTGTAGCGTGGAGGAAGCCGGATGTCGCAGGTCGCAGTGGACGGAGCGGGCAGCAGCCCGGAGGGCCTGGCCTTCTCCAGCGCCGCGCGGGCCGCGGTGGACGCGCTGCTCGCCCCGGTCGACGCCGAACTGGCGCGCCGCTACCCAGGGGACTCCGGCAGCCGGCAGCCCGTCCACACGGTCTACGTCCCGGCCGACGCCTTCGCCGCGGACACCGTCGCCGACTGGGGCCGGCAGGCGCTGGCGGCGCTGGACACCCACGCCGGCACGCCGGCCGAGCTGGCCGAGGCACTGGGGGTGCCGGCCGACGAGCTGATCACCGAGGTGCACGCCCGGGTCCGCGCCAAGCTGGAGCGCGAACCGATCGAGGACCTGCGGATCGACTTCGAGGACGGCTACGGCCCGCGCCCCGACGCCGAGGAGGACGCCGAGGCCGTCCGTGCCGCGCGCCTGATCGCGGCCGCGGTCGCCGACGGCAGCGCGCCGCCGTACATCGGGATCCGGATCAAGTGCATGGAGGCGGCCGTCCGCGAGCGCGGCATCCGCACCCTGGAGCTCTTCCTCGCCACCCTGCTCGAAGGCGGCCGCGAGCTGCCCGCCGGGCTGGTGCTCACCCTCCCCAAGGTCACCTACGCCGCGCAGGTCACCGCGCTGGTCCGGCTGCTGGAGGACTTCGAGCGCCGGGCCGGGCTGCCCGCCGGCCGGATCGGCTTCGAGATCCAGATCGAGACCACCCAGGCGATCCTCGGCCCCGACGGCCGGGCGACCGTCGCGCTGATGATCGAGGCGGCCGAGGGCCGGGCCACCGGCCTGCACTACGGGACCTTCGACTACAGCGCCTCCTGCGGCGTCAGCGCCGCCTACCAGAGCATGGACCACCCGGTCGCGGACCACGCCAAGGCCGTGATGCAGGTGGCCGCCGCCGGGACCGGCGTCCGCCTCTCGGACGGCTCGACCAACGTCATCCCGACCGGTCCCACCGAGCAGGTCTTCGCGGCCTGGAACCTGCACCACCGGCTGGTCCGCCGCTCGCTGGCCCGTGCCTACTACCAGGGCTGGGACATGCACCCGGCGCACCTGCCGACCCGCTACGCGGCCGTCTACGCCTTCTACCGCGAGGGACTCGCCGCCGCTGCCGCCCGGCTGGCGGCCTACGTGGCCAAGAGCGGTGGCGACGTGATGGACGAGCCGGCCACCGCGAAGGCGCTCAGCGGCTACCTGCTGCGCGGGCTGGACTGCGGAGCCGTCGACCTGGCCGAGGTGACCGCGCTGACCGGGCTGGACCGCGAGCAGTTGGACGCCCTCTCCGGCCGCTGAGGCCGAGCCGTCGAGGCGGGCCCGGTGGATAGGCTGGCGGTGTCCCGCCGCCAGCCGCCAGGAGAGCCGTCCCCCATGTCGCAGCCAGCCCCCAAGCCGTACCTGACGATCCGGGGGGACGGCAGCCACGAGATCGAGGTGAAGCGCTCCCGCTTCATCTGCCATCTCGCGCGGGTCGGCGACGAGCAGCAGGCGCATGAGTTCATCGCCGCCACCCGCAAGCGGTACTGGGACGCCCGGCACAACTGCACCGCCTTCGTGGTGGGCGAGGACCAGCGCCGCGAACGCTCCAACGACGACGGCGAACCGGGCGGCACGGCGGGTGTGCCGATGCTGGAGGTGCTGCGCCGGCGCGGTCTGACCGACACCGTCGCGGTGGTCACCCGCTACTTCGGCGGGGTGCTGCTCGGCGCGGGCGGCCTGGTGCGGGCGTACGGGAGCGCGGTCTCGGAGGCGGTCGACGCGGTCGGCGTGGTGGAGCGCCGTCCGGTCGCGCTGCTGCTGGTCGGGGCGGACCACGCCACGGCCGGGCGCCTGGAGAACGAGCTGCGGGCGGCCGGCCACGCCGTGCGCGGGCTGCACTACGAGGCGGCGGGCGTGCGGATCGAGGTCGGCGTCCCGGAGCCGGGGCTGGCCGCCTTCCACGCCTGGCTGGCCGAGGCCAGCGCGGGCGGCGCGGTCGCAGTCCCGGCCGGACACACCTATGTCGAGGTGCCGGCGGGCGGCTGACGACTGCACGGTGTGACGACCCGTATCGGATGCGCTTTCGGCCAATGGTCACTTGAGTGGTTTCGGCCCTGCCGGGTCGTCAGTAGCCTGACGTGACCGTCGAGTCCAGGAGCAGATCCCGAGATGGCCGTGATTCGCAGTATTACCATCGAGCCGGGCGAGAACACCGGCTGGCACTATCACCCGACCCAGGTGCAGGCGGTGGTGGTCTCCGGGACGCTGACCCGGGTCCTGGCGGACGGTTCGGTGGTCACCACCCGACCCGGGGAGTCGCTGGTCGAACTGGCCGGACCGGACCAGGTCCACATCGGCATCAACCACGAAGCGGAGCCGGTGGTGATTCTGGCCAACTTCGAGGAGATCGAGGGCTGTCCGTTCGCGGTTCAGGTACTCTCGCCCTCCGCTGCCCTGCAGGACCGCGCGGACCGGAGCGCGGCCATACGTCTGGTGGGGCCCGCCCAGAACCCGTAGGCCGCCTCCGGTGCCCCGCACGGGGTACCCGGCGCGGACCGCCGGCCACGCCCTGGTGGCGCTCGAACGAATTGACGGTGCCCGGAGCTGGAACTTCAGCTCCGGGCATTTGCGTTCTCCCCTCAAGGACCAGGTCGGCACCGGCCGGCCGAAGCCAGTCATCACCCCGTCGATGGAGGACTGTCAGACCCCACCAGCGCACCACGGAGGCACCATCCATGACCACCGACACCTTCGCGCCACCCGCTCCCACTGCCCCTGCCGCCCTCGCCGTCCGGACCGGCCCGCCCCAGCCGGGGCACGCCACGCCCTACCGCATGACGGTGACCACCCGTCAGTCCCACCGGGACGCGGTCGCGCTGGCCGACCAGTGCCTGGCCGACTGGCTGAAACACGAGGGTCTGGAGCCGCCGCCGGACGACCCGGCCGCCGCGGACACCGCCACCCGCCACCGCCTGGCCGACCGCGTGCTGTTCGACCGGGACGCCGGCCCGTTGGCGGTCCGCGCCCCGGGCACCGAGGCCGGCCGCTACACCCGCCGCCGGCTGCGCACGCCGGCCCCGCACGGCACCCACCAACTCACCCTGACCATCGCCACCGAGGCCGACGGCCCCACCTGGGTCCGGCTGGAGGCCGAGCACCAGAGCGCCGACCCCGGCGTGCGGACCCCCGGCCGGGTCCCGGTCCCCGAACTCGCCCGCGCCCTGCTGCCCCTGCTCGACGCGCTGGACGGCACCGGCGAGGTGCGCCCGTCGCCGCGGCTGATCACCGCCGCCGAGGTCGACACCGTCATCGACGAGCTCTGCGATCCGCTGCGCCGACTGCCGACGGTGATCGCCAGCGTCCCGGCCGACCTCGATCCGCGGGCCTGGACGGCCGAGGTGCTGGACCCGCTGCTGCAGGGCGTGCTCGGCCTCGCCACCGGCTATGTGCTGGCCCCCGACGCCCGGGTGCGGTTCAACACGGCGCTGGAGTTCCACACCGTCTACGGCGGCGCGGTGCGCACCTATCTGCCGGAGGTCGACCCGGCCTCCCGGCGGGACGCCGCGCGCCACCTGGTGCTGCCCAGGCACCGGATCGAGAGCGAACCGCGGCGGGCGGCCGCGCTGCTCGCCCGTGAGCCGCGCCGGCTGGCCGACCTGGCCCTGCTGCCCGGCCCGCTCGCCCGGGTGCCAGTGCTCCGGGCGCGGCCCGTCGAGGTGCGCCCGTCCCCGGACCAACTCGACGAGCTGGTGGGCGAGCTGACCCAGTCCCGGCAGGCCGGGGCGGACGAGATCCAGCGGGTCCGGCGCAGTCTGCACCGCTCGTACCGCCGTGAGTCGCGGCTGCGGACCGAGAACGAGGTGCAGAGCACCGCGCTGCGCCGGGTCAGCGCCCAGCTGCGCGCCCTCAACAGCCGGCTCTGTCCACCGGGCTCACTCGCGCCGGACCCGGCCGAGCTGCTCGCCGAGCGGTCCGGCGGTCCGGCCAGCTTCACCGAACTACTGGGCCGGATCGGCGAGTTCCCGCTGCTGAGCTTCACCGGTGACGAGAAGGAGACGCTGGCCCTGGACGAGCAGACGGCCGGTGCCAGCTGGGTCAGGCTCACCTGGGACGGGCTGACGGCCCTTCAGGAGTACGCCTCGGTGGCCGTGCACGGCGCGGCCGGCGGGGACTTCAAACGGTGGTGCGAGCACGCGCCGGTCGGCGGCAGCCACTTCCCGCCCCGCAAGGCGGTCCGCGGCGAGTCGCGGACGGTCTGCAGCCACACCAAGATGCGCCGCGAGCGGATGTTCGCGGTACCGGCCAGCGTGGACCCCAGCGGGCGCGCCTTCATGGGCGCCCACCTGCGGATCGGCGGGGGCCGGACGGCGCCGCGGCTGCACTACCTGGACGACTGCTCGGCCAGCGGCCGGATCTACGTCGGCTACATCGGCCTGCATCTGACCAACACCCGCACCAACTGACCCCCGTCGGCCCGCATCTGACCAACACTCGTACCAGCTGACCTCCGTCGGCCGATACCGCGGTACCACCTGGTACCGCGGTATCACTCCGCGCGGCGGCCGGACGGTGGAGAATGCTCCACGGGGGGTATGCCTCCCCCCAGCCTCCGACCGGGGGAGCCCCCTCGGCGAGCGCGGCCGGCCCTCGCGTGGCCCGGCCGCCGCGGACGTGCGGGACGAGCATGGGGGATCAGCCACCGATGCAGGACTCGACCAAGCGCCAGCCGGGCTTCGGTGCCGCCGCCGACCCGCGACCGGGCTTCCTCTCCTCGGTGCTGCAGGCCCCGGACGCCGCGGTCGAGCGGTCGGACGGCCTGGACGCGGCGGTGGCCGAGCGCGGCCGGGCGGCCGAGCTGACCCACCATCGGACCAGTACGGTCCGCGCCGAGCGGCAGAAGCTCGCCGACCTGCTGCACCGGTTGGCCCTGCCGGTCAGCGCGATGGACTTCGAGAGCCAGCGTCGCAGCTACGAACCGCGGCCCTACCCGGCCGGCCCGCCCGAGCCGGACGCGACCCGCGAGCCGCGCTGGGGGGACTTCGCCCCGGACGGGCCGGCCGCCGGTGACCCGGAGGCCGGCCCGTCCAAGCGGCTGCTCGACTCCGGCTACCAGCGCGAGCTGGCCCAGGCCCGGCTGACCCACCAGCGGGCCTTGCGCCAGTGGCGGGCGGGGCGGGCCGCCGCGGTGGACCCGCAGGAGGAGCAGGCCCGGCTCGCCCACGAGCGGGCCGAGCAGGCCAGGGCCCGGGTCGTCCAGGAGTACAACGACAGCCTGGAGGAGTGCCGGCGCGCCTACCGGCAGGCCGAGCCGGCCGCCGTCGAGTCGCTGCTGGAGCGGGCGCTGGCCGCGGCCGAGGCCGCCACCCCGGACCTGCCGGCCGCCTGCCGGGCCGTCTTCCGCCCGCTGACCCGCACCGCCGTACTCGACCTCGACCTGCCGCCGCTGGGCCTGGTGCCCTCGCTGGACGGCTACCGGCTGACCACCGACGGCGAGATCAGCCCGGTGCCGCGGCCCCCGCAGGACCGGTCGGCCGACTACCTGCGGCTGGTCTCCCGGCTCGCGCTGCGCGCCCTGCAGGCGGCCGACGCCGTCGACACCGACGGCATCCTGGCCGGCGTGGTGGTCAACGGCTGGCTGCGCGAGCCGGACGGCCCCTGCCTGCTCAGCGTGGACGCCGACCGCGAGGCGCTGGCCCGCACCCGGCTGGTGCCGGACGGCGAGCCGGTCGAGCTGGAGACGGAACCGGGCGTCTACGCCGCCGCCGAGCAGGACGAGGCGCTGGTCCGGCTGCGCGAGCTGGGTGCCTCGGTCAGCCCCGACCCGTACGCGCGGGCCGGGGTGCGGCCGTACGCCGCGGCGGGTCCCGCCGTCGCCGCGGTGGTGGACCTGTCGCCGGTCGAGTTCGCCGGGCTGGTGCGCGAACTGCTCACCCGGGGCGGGCTGACCGACTGGAGCGTGCGGCTGCGCGGCGGCGCGGGGCTGGTCGCCACCGGCAGTGGCGCGCCGGACAGCGCGCTGCCCGGCCGCTGGGTGGTCTGCGCGACCCGCGGGGCGGCCCCCGTGGGCGCCGACCAGCTGCGGACCCTGGCCGAGGCGGTCGCCGAGGAGTCGGCCACCAAGGGGCTCTGGCTGACCAGTGGCGACTTCACCGAGGAGGCGCTCGACCTGATCGACACCGACGGGTTCCGCCATCTGCACCTCGCGGACGGCACCGGCTTCCGCTCGATGGCCGAGACGCACCTGGGGCTGCCGCTCTCGGTGGCCAGCGAGTAGCCGGCGGCGGCCGCCGGGTGACCGCACGTCAGGCGCCGGGTGACCGTGCGTCAGGCGGTCACCCGGACGACGGCGTCCGGCAGGCGGGACGGCGCCGCGCGGCGCAGGCTGGGCCGGAAGGGGTCGCGAGCGCACCGGAGCCGCGCCGGGAGCGGGCGGGAGCAGCCGGATGACCGCGATTCTCGTCGCGTTCGGCGCCTTTGTGATGACGCTGATCGGCGGCTTCGTCGCCCAGCGCACCGGCGACCGGCGACACCTGGTGCTCGGTCTGGCGGCCGGTCTGATGCTCGGCGTGGTCGCCTTCGACCTGCTGCCCGAGGCGCTCTCGCAGGCCCCCGAGGAACTGCACGGCGTACCGCAGGCCCTGCTGATGTTCGCCGCGGGCTTCCTGACGATCCACTGCGTGGAGCGGTCGGTGGCCATTCACCGGGCGCACGAGGGCGAGTACGCCACCCACACGCACGCCCACGGACACGCGCACGCCCACCACGGCCGGGCCTCGCAGGGCGTCGGCCTGACCGCGGCCGGTGCGCTGGTGGGCCACAGCCTGATGGACGGCTTCGCGATCGGCGCGGCCTTCCAGGCCGGCGGCACGGTCGGCACGGTGGTCGCCATCGCGGTGGTCGCGCACGACTTCGCCGACGGCTTCAACACCTACACGGTGACCCGGCTCTACGGCAACGACCGCCGCCGGGCGCTCGCGCTGCTGGGCGCGGACGCGCTGGCGCCGGTGACGGGCGCGGCGATCACCCTGCTCTTCACCATCCCGGAGCGGCTGCTCGGCCTCTACCTGGGGTTCTTCGCCGGGTTCCTGCTCTACCTGGCGACCTCGGACATCCTGCCCGAGGCGCACAGCCCGCACCCCTCGCGCTCCACGCTGCTCTGCACGCTGGCCGGGGTCGGCTTCATGTGGCTGGTGATCGGCCTGGCGAACTAGGTGGGCCGGTTTGAGCATGGGCGTGGGATCAGCGCGCGGCGGCGGGCGGGACGCCAGGTGGCACCTCCCGGCCGGCGGCCGGGGGAGTCGCGCGTTCGGCGGGAGTTGTTCGGACGAGCCCCGGCCCGGTGTGGGCGTCGACGCCGCGTCAGTGCGGGTCGGCCGGGCCGGCGGCGGCCTCGCGCAGGGGCCAGCGCCGGCGCATCGCGGCCAGGGCGGCGGTGATCGCCGGGCGCCGGGAGGCCTGGGTGCGCCAGACGGCGAAGACCCGCCGGGCCGGCTCCGGTGCCACCGGCCGGGCGACCACGCCGGACGGCAGCGTGCCGCGCCCGAGCCGCGGGACCAGGCCCACCCCGAGCCCGGCCCCGATCAGCGCGAGCTGGGTCTCGAACTCGCCGACCCGGTAGTGCACGTCCGGCTCCTCGCCGACCTCGCGCATGGTCCGCACCAGCCAGTCGTGGCAGATGTTGCCCGGCGGCACGCTGATCCAGCGCTGACCGCGCAGCCGGTCCACCGGAACCACCGCCAGCCGGGCCAGCGGGTGCTCCTCGCGCAGCAGCAGATCCACCGGGTCCTGCCCGAAGTCCAGCCGGGACAGGCCCTCGGGCACCGGCAGCGGCACCGTCGGCCAGTCCTGCACCAGGGCGAGGTCCACCTCGCCGCGGGCGACCAGCTCCACCGCGAGGTAGGGGTCGCTCTCCAGCAGCCGGACGTCCAGCTCCGGGCAGTCGGTCCGCAGCTCGGCCAGCGCCCCCGGCAGCAGGCCGCGCGCGCCGGTGGCGAAGGCGGCCATCAGCAGCCGCCCGACGGCCTGTCCGCGCTGTTCCTCCAGGGTGACCTCGGCCTGCTCGACCAGGGCCAGCACCCGCTGCGCGGTCGAGGCCAGTTCGAGGGCCGCGTCGGTGAGCACCACGCCGCGCCCCTGACGCTCCAACAGGGTGGTGCGGGTCTCCCGTTCGAGTTTGGAGATCTGCTGGGAGACCGCCGAGGAGGTGAAGCCGAGCGCGGCCGCCGCCTTGCCGACCGAGCCGTGCACCGCCACCGCGTGCAGGGCGCGCAGCCGTCCGAGATCCATCATGGGCCGAGTATGCCGGATTGGTTAGCAGCGCTGACGAGTGGGCTTCAGTATTCTTCGCTGGTGCTGAAGAGTCCCTGTCGGCCATGCTCGGTCCATGCCCGCTCAGCCCACACCGCAAGGTGCCTCCTCCGCTGCCATGAATCCTCGTCACATCGGCCTGGCCGTGCTGGTCGCCGCCGTCTGGGGCCTCAACTTCGTGCTGATCGACGTCGGACTGCGCGACTTCCCGCCGCTGCTCTTCTGCGCGCTGCGGTTCACCGTGGTGGCCGTCCCGGCGGTCTTCTTCATCGGGAGGCCACGGGTGGCCTGGCGCTGGGTGCTGGCGGTGGGCCTGGTGCTCGGGGTGGCGAAGTTCGGCCTGCTCTTCCTCGGCATGCACGCCGGGATGCCGGCCGGGCTCTCCTCGCTGGTGCTGCAGAGCCAGGCGGTCTTCACCGTGCTCTTCGCGGCCGGGATGCTGCGCGAGCGGCCGGCGCCGCGGCGGATCGCCGGGCTGGCCGTCGCCTCGGTCGGCATCCTGGTGGCCGCCGTCGACCACGGGCTCGGCGGACCGGTCACCTCGTTCGTGCTGGTCATCGCGGCCGCGGTGGCCTGGGGGCTGTCCAACGTGCTGACCCGCAAGGCGGCGCCGCCGGACATGCTGCGCTGGATGGTCTGGGTCTGCGCGGTCCCGCCGCTGCCGCTGCTCGCGCTCTCGCTGCTGGTCGAGGGACCGCGCGCCGACCTGCACGCGCTCACCTCGATCAGCGCCTCCGGGCTCGGCGCGATCGCCTACGTCGGCTGGCTCTCCACCCTCTTCGGCTTCGCCGCCTGGGGGTTCCTGCTGCGCACCTACGACGCGAGCGCGGTCGCCCCATACTCGCTGCTGGTCCCGGTCTTCGGGATGTCCTCGGCCTGGCTGCTGCTCGGGGAGTCGGTCAGCCCGGCGGCCTTCTGCGCGGCCCTGCTGGTGATCGCCGGGGTCGGGCTCATCGCGCTGCGCCCGGGGACGGTGCGGCTTCGGCCCCGGGGCCGCAGCTGCGCGGCGAGCGCCGCGGGTGCGCCGCTTCCGCGGTCCTGAGCACGCGCAGCATCACGGCGACGTCCGCCGGATCCGCGCCGCTGAAGTACTCCTCGGCGACCTCCTGGCGCACCTGCGCCAGGCGCTCCACGGCGGCCAGGCCGGCCGGGGTCAGCAGCAGGCCGACCGCGCGCCGGTCGGCCGGGTCGGGGACCCGCTCCACCAGGGCGGCCTGCTCCAGGGCGTCCACCACGGTGGTGGCGGAGCGAGGGGCGATGTTCAGCCGCTCGGCCAGCTCGCTCAGCCGCATCGCCCGCCCGGGCGTCTCGCAGTCACCCGCGTGGGCCAGCACGCGCAGCGCGCGGCCCTGGGCGGGGGTGATGCCGTAGGGCTCCAGCCGGTGGATCGTCCGGTGCCGGATGCGCTTCATCGCGCGGGTCAGTTCGTCGGCGAGTTCGGCCGCGCCGTCGGCCTCGGCCGCACCGTCGGTTTCCGCTCGGCGGGCGGCGTGATCGGTGGACGGGCTGGTCATGCGCTGGCTCCTCGGCGGTGGAATGCGCTCAGGATATCGGCCCGGAGGGTTACGGATCCAGCCACATGGTGAGCTAGGCTCAGTAAATCAGAGACGCGCGGGCGGCAAGAGGCCCGCGCCCTTTCCTGGAGGACCCATGCCCCGCTCCGAAGCCCGCGTCGAAACCGACCGCGCCGCCCGCTACGCCAAGCAGCTCGCCTCGCACCTGGGCCGCAAGGTCACCGCGCACTGGGACGCCGAGACCGCGCGCGGCGAACTGACCTTCGGCGCCGGCAGCGCCACCCTGCTGGCCGAGCCGCAGGCCCTGCTGCTGACGGTCGAGGGCCCCGCCGAGAGCCTGCCGCGGCTGGAGGACGTGGTGGGCCGGCATCTGGTCCGGTTCGGCAGCAAGGACGAACTGGTGGTGCAGTGGCACCGGGACAACGGGGAGCCCGGGCTGCTGCACCGCAACGCCGGGGAGTGAGGCCCGCGGACGGGTTTCAGCGGGGCTGCTCTTCGTGGTCGGGCGGCCCGGGGCGCGGCAGCCGGCGAGTCGGGCCCCAGAGCACCAGTCCGGCCAGGCACCAGCTGGCCAGTACGTCCAGGAACCAGTGGTAGTCGCACCAGATCAGCCCCCAGCCGACGCCCAGGCAGAGCAGTGCGGTGGCCGCGTACAGCCCTCGGCGGGCTCGTGCGCCGAGCGTGCGGCCCAGCAGCAGCGCGCCCACGCCGTAGGCGATCGCGGAGGTCGCGGTGTGCCCCGACGGGTACCAGCCCCACTGGTCACCGGAGAGCGGCAGCCCGGCCGGGCCCGGCCGGGCGAAGCAGATCTTGGCCGGGACCACCAGTAGCGGGATCAGCAGCGCGGCCAGCGCGGCGGCCGGCAGTGGCAGCCACCAGCGCCGCAGTCCGGCCCGCCGGCTTCGCCAGGCGGCCAGCGCGCCCGCGCCGAGCAGCACCGGAACGGCCGGCACGCCGCCGCCCAGGTCCGACAGGGACTGCGCCAGGTGGTCGAGCGGCGATCCGTCCAGCGCGTGCCGGGCGTGCGCCACGGCCGAGCGGATCGCGCGGTCCAGCCGCAGCAGCGGACCGGTGGCGGCGACCTGCCAGGAGACCAGCGCCAGCAGCAGGAGCAGCGCCGCGGGAAACAGCGGCGAGCACAGGGCATGAGCAGACCGCCCCGGGGCGGGGGGGAGTGCCCCGGGGCGGTCGGGGTGATCGCCGCTCCGCGCGCCCCGGGGGGTGTGGGCCGGGCGGCCGGTCGATCGGTCCGGTGCGGGCGCCGCCGTCAGCGGTGCCCGGTGATCCTCGGCGGCCGGCTGTCCGAAGATCGGTGGGCCGGCCGAGGAGTGGGGCTCGTTGTCCATCTGCCGTGACACTACGTCAAGCCGATGGTGCCGGAGGCCGGTTACCGGAGGTCCGCACAGCATCTTCACCAGAATCGGGGCAACCTCCACGGCTGTTCAAACGTCTGCGCGCCCTTGCCACAGAGGCACGGACGCGCAGACGCTCGAGCCAGGGCGAGTGGCCCGGGCGTCGGAGGGCTCACCCGGGCGTTGGCGGGCTCAGAGGGCGGCGAAAGCGCTCTCGATGATGTCCAGGCCCTCGGCGAGCAGGTGGTCCGGCATCACCAGCGGCGGCAGGAAGCGCAGCACGTTGCCGTAGGTGCCGGCGGTCAGCACCACCAGGCCCTGGGCGTGGCAGGCCTTCGCGATGGCCGCGGTGATCTCCGGGTTCGGCTCCTTGGAGCCCGGCTTGACCAGCTCGACCGCGATCATCGCGCCGCGGCCGCGGACCTCGCCGATCACGTCGTACTTCTCCTGCAGGGCGTGCAGCCGGCCGGTCATGACCTCGCCGATGTGCCGGGCCTTGCCGTTGAGGTCCTCGGACTTCATGGTCTCGATGGCGCCCAGCGCCGCGGCGCAGGCCACCGGGTTGCCGCCGTAGGTGCCGCCCAGGCCGCCGCCGTGCGCGGCGTCCATGATCTCGGCCCGGCCGGTCACCGCGGCCAGCGGCAGACCGCCGGCGATGCCCTTGGCGGTGGTGATCAGGTCCGGGACGATGCCCTCGTCGTCACAGGCGAACCACTGGCCGGTGCGGCAGAAGCCGGTCTGGATCTCGTCGGCGACGAAGACGATGCCGTTCGCCTTGGCGTACTCCACGATGGCCGGCAGGAAGCCCTTGGCCGGCTCGATGAAGCCGCCCTCGCCCTGGATCGGCTCGATGATGATCGCCGCGACGTTCTCGGCGCCGATCTGCTTGTTGATGATGTCGATCGCCTGCGCGGCGGCCTCGGCGGCGCAGTTCTCCGCGCCCGTCAGCCAGCGGTAGGGGTAGGCGACCGGGACGCGGTAGATCTCCGGAGCGAACGGCCCGAAGCCCTGCTTGTAGGGCATGTTCTTCGCGGTCAGGCCCATGGTGAGGTTGGTCCGGCCGTGGTAGCCGTGGTCGAAGACCACCACGGCGGTGCGCTTGGTGTGGACGCGGGCGATCTTCACCGCGTTCTCCACCGCCTCGGCGCCCGAGTTGAAGAGCGCGGTGCGCTTCTCGTGGTCGCCCGGGGTCAGCTCGTTGAGCTGCTCGGCCACCGCCACGTAACCCTCGTACGGGGTCACCATGAAACAGGTGTGCGTGAAGGCCTCCAGCTGCGCGGTGGCCTTGGCGACCACAGCGGCGGCGCTGTTGCCGACGTTGGTCACGGCGATGCCGGAACCGAAGTCGATCAGCGAGTTGCCGTCCACGTCCTCCAGCACGCCGCCACCGGCCCGCGAGATGTAGACCGGCAGCGTGGTGCCGACCCCGGCCGCGACCGCGCTCAGCTTGCGGGCCTGCAGCTCCTGCGACTTCGGGCCCGGGATCGCGGTGACCAGACGGCGCTCCTGCGGGAGCTGCGTTGCGGCGCTCATGGTGGTTCTCCAGACGGCTGATTCGACTCGGTCCTCGCAGGCTACGGCGGCCCCCCGCACCCGGGCATGCGCCACTCGGGCGCACTGCGCCGTCCGACTTGTCCTGCCCGGCCACTGGCGGCAACACGGGGATCGCCGACTTCCGCTCCACTACATTGAGCGCGGGCGTGTCGTCCCTCGGGCGGCATGGGTAAGGAAACTGCCGGGCGCGTCGGGGCAAGGGAGCGGGACCGCAATGGGACTGGACGGCACACCGGGACAACACGTGGACCTGGCGGGCCAGGCACCGACCCCCTTCCCGCACCAGACCCACCAGCCGCACCCGGCACCACCGGGCGGCGCGCCCGCGGGCCGGGGCCCGGGCGCGGGCCTGACGGCCTGGGCCACCGAGCGACGAACGGCGGCGGGGCCGGGGGTGTACCGGTACGGATACCGGCCGGTCGAGCCCGCCCGCGGCGAGGACGGGCAGGTGGCGGCGGGGCCGCTGCTGCTGCGGGCGGGGTTGAACGCGGTGGCGGCTTGGCTGGCGTTCCAGCCCGGCACTGTCCTTGTGCTCTACCTGGTAAAGCTCACGGTGTGGCCGCCCAAGGCGACTGCGACGGAGATCGAGCTGACCCAGTACTTGATCAACCTGGTGGTGGCAGTGGTTCTGCTCGCAGTCTTCGGCCGCATGGGCCGTTGGCGGGAGGTCTGGCGGCGGTTCGGGGCGCCGGTGTGGGCGGGGGCGGTGACGCAGGATGCGAGTGTTGCCGTGGTGCCGCAGGAGGTGCCGGAGCGGGATGTGTGGCGGGTGTTGCGGGAGGCGGGGCAGGTTGGCGCGGTGCAGCGGTTGGAGGGGGAGGCCGCGGGGGGGTGGGTGACCGATGTCGACTACGTGCGGATCCACCGGGTCTGGCGGGAGGTGCTCGCCGAGCCGCAGTTGGTGACGGCGTTCGGGGAGCAGGTGGCGGTGCGGGGGGCGGCCGCCTGTGCGCATCCGTCGGAGGCGCGGGATCTGCCGGTGCGGGTGGCGGAGCACGATCTGCTGTTGGGGCAGGTGCGGTTGGGGACGGCGCAGGACGTGCCGAAGAATCCGGCCGGTCACCGGGGGGCGGGGTTCGCGCTCGACCAGGAGCTGCTGGGGACCTCGCTGCTGGCGGTGGGCCCGGCCGGGACGGGGAAGACGGGTCGGTTGGCGCGGCCGGTGGCGGAGGCGCTCTGCCTGCAGGCGCTGGCCCGGACCGCCTGCGTGGTGGTGATCGGCGCGGCGGAGGCCGATCTGGGGCCGGACGGCGCGTTCGACGTGGTGATCGCGCCCGGTGACCCGTCGTCGCCGTACGGGCTGGACCTCTACGGCGCCGCTCGTGACCCGGACGAGGCGGCCGCCCGGCTGGCGGACGCGCTGCTGCCGGACGAGCTGGCGATGCGCGCGGAGAGCGCGCGGATCGCGTTGCAGCAGGTGGTCGGGCCGTTCCACGCGGGGTACGGGCGCTATCCGACGGTGCGTGAACTGCGGGCGCTGCTGGGCGGGGAGCCGGCGGGCTGGGAGAAGCTGACGCAGGAGTTGGAGGCGGCCGGCCGGTTCGCGGTGCACGAGCCGGACCTGCTGCACCGCCGCCGCCAGCACGGCCGGGCCGACGATCCGGGGGCGCTGCTGGCGGACCGGCTCGGCCTGCTGGACCGGCCGGCCTTCGCCGGGTGCTTCGACCCGGCGCCGGGGGCCGCCAAGCCGGCCTTCGCGATGCGCGCGCTGGAGCATCCGCTGCGGGTGCGGGTCAAGCTGCCCGAGCGCAGCCACCCCGAGGCGGCCCGGATGCTCTCCCGGCTGGTGGTGGGCCAGTTCGTGCAGGCGGCCACGGCCCGCGAGGACCGTTCGCTCTTCGCCGGCCTGGTGGTGGACGACGCGTCGGCGGCGCTGGACACCGCCGTCGTGCAGGCGCTGCCCAGGATGCGCGGGGCCAATGCCGGCGCCGTGCTGCTGCTGCGCAGTCTGGTGGATCTGCCGGAGGCGCTGCGCGCGCCGCTCTTCGGTGCGGTCGGCTGCCGGATGGCCTTCCCGGGGATCGCGCCGTGGGACGGAAAGCTGTTCTCCGAGGTCTGGGGCACCGTGCTGGTGCGCGAGCGGGCGGTGACGCTGGCGCCGGACACCTCGGGGGGCACGGTGCGCAAGGCCGCCCGGCTGGTCCGCAAGGCGCTGTCGGGGACCTCGGCGCAGACCGAGAGCGTGACCACCCGGGAGGTGGAGCGGCAGCGCTGGTCGCCGTCCGACCTGGCGCACGCGCTGCCGGCCGGGCACGCGGTGGTCTCGCTGACCACGGTGGGCGGCGAGCAGGTCCCGCCGCTGCTGGTCGACCTGCGGGCCTGAGACCCGTCGCCGACTGGCCTCGCCTGACCTGCGGAGGTGACGTTGCGTAGCCGGACGGCCGGTGTTCGGTTAGTTACGCGGTGGTGGATTCGGCGACGCGGCTTGTCCGCAGCGTCCATAATGGGAGGGAAGCTCTCACCACCCTCCGCCCGGCGGCAATGACGCCGCCGGGTCGTCCCACCGAAGGTGCCATGCCCCCCACACTCGCGTCCGTCGTGCGCAACTCCTCGCTCCATCTCACGGTCCTCGCGGGCGCCGACCACCTGGAGCGGCCGGTCCGCTGGGTGCACACCAGCGAGCTGGACGACCCCACGCCCTTCCTCGAAGGCGGCGAGCTGCTGCTCACCACCGGGATCAAGCTGGGGCGGAGCACCAAGAGCCTGCAGGCGTACGTGCACCGGCTGGCCGACGCGGGGGTGGTCGGACTGGGCCTGGGGGTCGGCCTCTCGCATGCCGAGGTGCCGCAGCCGCTGGTGGACGCCGCGGCCCAGCGCGGGCTGCCGCTGCTGCGGGTGCCCGAGCCGACGCCGTTCATCGCGATCAGCAAGACCGTCTCGGCGGCGCTCGCGGCCGAGCAGTACGAGGCGGTGACCACCAGCTTCGAGGCGCAGGAGGAGCTGACCCGGGCCGCGCTCGGGCAGAACGGGTCCGCGGCCGTGGTGCGCAAGCTGGCTGCCCGGCTGGGCGGCTGGGCGGCGCTCTACGACAGTTCGGGCGCGCTCTCGGTGGTGGCGCCGGACTGGGCCGCGCGCCGGGCCGCCCGGCTGGCCTCCGAGGTCGACCGGCTGCGCCGCCGCCCGGCCCCGGCCAGTGCGGCGCTGCAGGGCCGGGCCCCCGGGTTCGACACCGCCGACGAGGACTTCGTGGTGGTGCAGTCGCTGGGCGCGGACCGTCGGGCCCGCGGCTTCCTGGCGGTCGGCACCGAGGACCGGATCACCCCGACCGAGCGCTATGTGCTGAATGCCGCGGTCGCCCTGCTCACCCTCACGCTGGAGCGTTCGCGCGAGCTGCGGCACGCCGAGGAGCGGATGGGCGCCGCGCTGCTGCGCCTGGTGCTGGCCGGCCAGGTGCCGACGGCCCGTCAGGTCGCCGCCGGGCTCTTCGGGGGTCTGCCGGAGGGGACGATACGGGTCCTGGTGGCGGGCGCGGCTCCCGGCGCCGAGCGCACCGGCGACCAGGAGGCGCCCGCGCACGACCTGACCGAGTTGGCCGAGCGGGCCGAGCAGGCCGGCGGCCGGGCCGGCGAGAAGCTGCTGGTGGCCCGCGAGGCGACCGGCAAGGACAGCAGGGACGGCCGGGACGGCAAGGAGAGCCGGGACGGCGCCGGGCCCGCCGAGCGGCTGGTGCTGCTCGCGGTGGACGGCGGCGCGGTCCACCGCGCCTGTCTGGGCGCGGTGGAGGAGCACGACGGTCTGGCGCTGGGCGTCTCCGCCCCGGCGCCGATCGAGGAGGCCGGCGGCGCCTTCGCGCAGGCCGAGCGGGCACTGGCGGTGGCGCTGCGCGGCGGGCGCCGCTCGGTGGGCCACGAGGAGGTCGGCGCGGGCTCGCTGCTGCCGCTGCTGGGCGAGGACGCGGTGGCGGCCTTCGCCGAGGGCCTGCTGCGGCCGCTGCGCGAGCACGACCGCACCGCCCGCGGCGACCTGGTCGCCAGCCTGCGGGCCTGGCTGTCGCGGCACGGCCAGTGGGACGCCGCGGCCGCCGACCTCGGCGTGCACCGGCACACCCTGCGCTACCGGATGCGCCGGGTCGAGGAGTTGCTGGGCCGTTCGCTGGACGACACCGACGCCCGGATGGAGCTCTGGCTCGCGCTGAGGTCCGGCGAGGATTAGGCCAGGCTGTACTGGAGCGCCGGGTCGACCGCTCCACCGCGTCCAATCCGGTTCGGGGGTCCGCCGCCCTACCGTGGGTGGCACCATCCACGCCCGTGGAGCGCACAGCACTAGGAGAGGGCCGGTACCACCGTGACCACGACCCACGCATTCTGGCTGGCCGGCCGCCAGGCGACCGGTGACAGCAGCTTCGAGGTCCGCCACCCCTGGGACAACAGCCTGGTCGGCACGGTCAGCGTGCCCACCGACGCCCAGGTGGACGAGGCGGTGGCCGCCGCCGCCGCGGTCGCCCCGGCCTTCGCCGCGACCCCCGCGCACGTGCGCGCCACCGCGTTGGACCACGTGGCCAGGCGGCTGACTGAGCGGACCGAGGAGCTGGCCCGGCTGATCACGGCCGAGAACGGCAAGCCGGTCAAGTGGGCCCGCGGCGAGATCGGCCGTGCGGCCTCGGTCTTCCGCTGGGCGGCCGAGGAGGCCCGCCGGACCAACGGCGAGACCATGCGGCTGGACACCGACCCGGGCGGCGTGGGCCGCTTCGCGGTGGTGCGCCGCTTCCCGCGCGGCGTGGTGCTGGGGATCGCCCCGTTCAACTTCCCGCTCAACCTGGTCGCCCACAAGATCGCCCCGGCGATCGCGGTCGGCGCCCCGATCATCCTCAAGCCGGCCCCGGCCACCCCGCTCTCCGCGCTGGTGCTCGGCGAGATCCTGGCCGAGACGGAGCTGCCGGCCGGCTCCTGGAGCGTGCTGCCGGTCGCCAACGCCAAGATGCCGGCCCTGGTCCAGGACGACCGCCTGCCGGTGATCTCCTTCACCGGCTCGGACACGGTCGGCTACCAGATCATGGACTCGGTGCCGCGCAAGCACGTCACCCTGGAGCTCGGCGGCAACGCCGCGGCCGTGGTGCTCGCGGACTGGTCCTCCGAGGCCGACCTGGAGTGGGCGGCCACCCGGATCGCCACCTTCGCCAACTACCAGGGCGGCCAGTCCTGCATCTCGGTGCAGCGAGTGATCGCCGACAGCGCCGTCTACGACGCGCTGGTGGAGAAGGTGGTCGCCAAGGTCCGGCTGCAGGTGACCGGCGACCCGAACCAGGACACCACCGACGTGGGCCCGCTGGTGGACGAGAACGCTGCCAAGCGCGTCGAGTCCTGGGTGGAGGACGCCGTCGCCAAGGGCGCCAAGGTGCTCACCGGCGGGACCCGCGAGGGTGCGACCTACGCGCCGACCGTGCTGGCCGAGCTGCCGGCCGACGCGATCCTGGCGACCAGCGAGGTCTTCGGCCCGGTGCTGTCGCTGCACCGGGTGGACTCCACCGACGAGGCGTTCGCGGCCGTCAACGACTCCAAGTTCGGCCTGCAGGCCGGCGTCTTCACGCACGACGTGCAGACCGCCTTCCGGGCCCACCGGGAGCTGCAGGTCGGCGGCGTGATCATCGGTGACGCCCCGTCCTACCGCGCTGACCAGATGCCGTACGGCGGCGTCAAGGACTCCGGGGTGGGCCGCGAGGGCGTCAAGTACGCCATGGCCGACTACACCTACGAGCGAGTCCTGGTGCTCACCGGCCTGGACCTGTAGAAGTCCGGACCTCCGGGCATTTCGAGCCGCATCCGCAGGGCCCCGCCGTCGGCGGGGCCCTGCGCCGTTGACACCTTCCGCCCGTCGGCGTAGTCCGGATAGCGGGGGATCGACGGAAGGAGCCCGATCATGTTGGGTGATCAGATCGGCGAGGAAACAGGCCAGATCGTCGTGCAGCGGGTGCTGGAAGGCGAACACGGGCTGCCGCCGGCCGTGGAGACCACGTTCCGGGCGACCGGGCAGCTGCTGGGCACCCCGGTGGTCGAAATGGCGACATACACCGCGCGGCTGCGCGTGGACGGGACGCTGGCCGGGGTCGGCCAGGGCATCCTGATGAGCCCGGACGGCTCGCACGCCAGCTGGTCGGGCCAGGGCGTCGGCACCTTCACCGGAGGTGGCGGGGTGAGCTGGCGCGGTTCGGTCGTCTACAGCAGCGATTCGCCCGCCTTCGCGGGGCTGCGCGGGATCGCCGGGGTCTTCGAGTACGAGAGCGACGCGGCCGGAAAGACGACCGGAAAGCTCTGGGCCTGGAAGTAGCCGGGTACGGCGTGCCGCCCGGGCACGCCACAATAGGGTCCATGAACTCGCTCGCCCACCCGCAGTTGCGCTTCACTCCGGTCGTCGACGATCCGTCAGGTCCGCGGGAGCTGGTGATCCTCGGCTCCACCGGTTCGATCGGCACCCAGGCCATCGACATCGTGCTGCGCAACCCGGACCGCTTCACGGTGGTCGCGCTCTCGGCGGCCGGCGGACAGGTCGAGCTGCTGGCCGAGCAGGCCCTGCGGCTGGGCGTGCACACCGTCGCGGTGGCCCGGCCCGAGGCCGAGGCCCCGCTGCGCGCCGCGCTGGCCGAGCGAGCCGCCGGCCGGCCGCTGCCCGCCGTGCTGGCCGGCCCGGACGCCGCCACGGAGCTGGCCGCGCTGCCCTGCCACTCGGTGCTGAACGGCATCACCGGTTCGATCGGCCTGGCGCCGACGCTGGCCGCACTGCGGGCCGGCCGGGTGCTGGTGCTGGCCAACAAGGAGTCGCTGATCGTCGGCGGCCCGCTGGTGAAGGCGGTGGCCGCGCCCGGCCAGATCGTCCCGGTGGACTCCGAGCACTCTGCGATAGCGCAGGCGCTCCGATCCGGTGCGGCGGGGGAGGTGCGGCGGCTGGTGCTCACGGCATCCGGAGG
>FTKT01000645.1_pt1 | contig 21687 bp, 19 predicted proteins | sample 1658271 | NCBI WGS metagenome assembly FTKT01 (sample SAMEA3914811, study PRJEB12502) | metagenome | biome: forest; material: soil | place: Canada | collected 2011-08-04 | depth 0.3 m | reverse complement strand
GCGGGCGGCGCGAGCGGCAGGCGGGCGACTAGGCGGGCGCCGCGGGCCGTTCCGTTCGCGCCGTTCGCGCCGGACGTTCCGTTCAGGTCGGCCGTTCCGTTCGAGTCGGACGGGTCCCGCGCGGTGAGGGTGCCGCCGTGGTGGGCGGCCAGGTCGCGGGCGATGGCCAGGCCGAGGCCCGCCCCGCCGTGGTCGCGGCTGCGGGAGTCGTCCAGCCGGGCGAAGCGTTCGAAGACCCGCTCGCGGTCCGCCGCCGCGATGCCCGGACCGTCGTCGCGGACCGTCAGCACGGCGACGCCGGTGCCGCCGCCGGCCGGCGCCGGCTCGCCGTGCAGGGTGACCTCGACCCGGTGCTCGGCGAACCGCTGCGCGTTGTCCAGCAGGTTGGTCACCAGCCGGGTGAGCCACAGGGCGCTGCCGGTCACCTCCAGGCCGCCGGCCAGGTCCAGGGCGACCGGGACGCGGTCGCCGCGCCGGGCGTCGACGGCCTTGCGGACCAGGTCGCCGAGGTCGAGGGTGCTGACCGGGACCGCCTCGGCGGCGTCCATCCGGGCCAGCAGCAGCAGGTCGGAGGCGAGCTGCTGGAGGCGGGCGGTGTCCTCCAGGGCGCCGCTGATCAGCTCGGGCATCAGGTCCGGGTCGGGGATCGCGAGCGCCACCTCCAGCTGGGTGCGCAGCACGGTGATCGGGCTGCGCAGCTCGTGCGAGGCGTCCGCGATGAACTGCCGCTGGCGGATCCCGGAGGACTCCAGCCGGTCCAGGGTGGCGTTCATGGTGGCGGCGAGCCGGGCGATCTCGTCGCGGGTGCCGGGCTCGGGGACCCGGCGGTGCAGGTCGCGGTCGCTGATCTCGGCGACCTCCGCGCGGATCGCCTCCACCGGCCGCAGGGCCCGCCCGGTGACCCACCAGGTGACCGCGCCGACCAGCGCGAGCAGCAGCGGCACGCCGACCATCAGGGCCGCCACCGTGGTCTTGTCGGCCGCGTCGGCGTCCCGCAGCGAGGTCCCGGCGTAGACGGTGACCAGCCCGGCCTCGGTGGCGGTGGTGACCTGGACCACCCGCTGGCGGTGCTCCTCGCCCAGCGGGCCGACGTCCCAGGTCCGGCGCACGGTGCCGGGGGCGGTGGGCAGCACGGTGGAGATGGCCGCGCGCCCGACCAGGTTCTGACTGGAGGTCAGCACCTTGCCGTGGGCGTCCACCACCTGGATGAAGTCGGCGCCGTGGGTCGGCGGCAGCAGCGTGTCGAGCTTGCCGGCCACCGCGAGCTGGGCGACCGCGGCCGCCTGCTGCTCGGCGTCGTTCTCGGCGTTCTGCAGCAGGTTCGCGTCCAGCAGTCCGACCAGCGCGAACGCGGCGGCGGCCAGCGCCAGGGCCACCACCGAGCAGGCGCCCAGGGTGGCCCTGGCCCGTACCGTCATCGGCCGCAGCCGGCGCAGCCGCCGGGCCAGGCGGCCGGGCCCGGCGCGCCGGGCGGACGGCTCAGCCACCGTCGGCCGCCAGCCGGTAGCCGACGCCCCGGACGGTCTCCAGGGTGCTGCGCCCGAACGGCGCGTCGATCTTCCGCCGCACCGCGCTGACGTGCACCTCCACCACGTTCGGGTCGCCCTCGAAGGCGGTGTCCCAGATCTGCTCCAGGATCTCCCGCTTGGAGACCACCTCGCCGGACCGCCGGGCCAGGTACTCCAGCACCGCGAACTCCCGGGCGGTCAGCCGGATCTCGGTGCCGCCGCGGACGCAGCTGCGCCGGGCCGGGTCGATCACCAGGTCGCCGAGCTCCAGCACCTGCGGGCGCCGGCGGCCGGTGCGCCGGGCCAGCGCGCGCAGCCGGGCCACCAGGACCACGTACGAGAAGGGCTTGGAGAGGAAGTCGTCGGCTCCGGTGTCCAGCGCCTCGGCCTCGTCGTACTCGCCGTCCTTGGCGGTGAGCATCAGGATGCCGGCCTCGCTGCCGGCCGCGCGCAGCCGCGCGCAGACCCGGTAGCCGTTGATCCCGGGCAGCATGATGTCGAGCACGATCACGTCGTAGTCCTGCTCGCCGGCCAGCCACAGGCCCTGCGGGCCGTCGTGGGCGACGTCCACGGTGATGCCCTCGGCCTGCAGACCCCGCTGCAGGGCCGCGGCCAGCCGCTTCTCGTCCTCGACCACCAGTACGCGCATGGGATCAAGGATCGCAGGCCGTTCGCGCACTTTGCTGAAGACCTCTTCAGATGTCTTCAGCTCAGCTTCAGCAAGCGGCGCCCATGCTGGGCCGCAGCCGGGCGCGCGGTCCGGCTGCCCTGAGGAGCAGCCCGATGTCCCAGTCCGCCCCCGTACCGCCCGAGCGGGCCGCAGTGCCCGCCTCCGGGCCCGCCGGCCCCGGCCGGCTGCGGGGCCTGGCCCGACGGTCCGGTGTCCGCTGTGCGGCGCTGGGGGCCGCGGTGCTGATCGCGGGCGGCGGCGCACTCGTGATCGCCGGTGACCACGGGCGCGGCGGGCCGGAGTACGACCGGCCCGGCTACGCGGCCGACCGGCAGGACAGCGTCCGCGGCGAGCGCGGCGGGCACGAGGAGCCGCCGGCCCACGGCCTGCTCGCCCCCGCGGCGCTCCCCGGACTGCCGGCCGTCCAGGCTGCCCAGAAGGCCGAGGCGGCCGTCCCCGGCGGCCGGGTCGAGTCGCTGCGCCCGGTCGCCCGGCAGGGCGGCGGCCGCTCCTGGCAGGCCGTGGTACTCGGTCCGGACGGGGTCCGCCACGCGGTGACCGTCGACGGCACCGATGGTACGGTCACGGGCAACACGATCACCAACAGCACTGACAGCAACGGCAATTCGGGCAAAAAGTGAGGAATGGACCGGAGCTGACGGATCATCGCCCGAGCTGTCGGCGCCCGGACACCCGTGGTCCGGACCGCCGCCCGCGGGCCGATCGGCGAGTGGCCTACCGCCGCCCGCCGGACCGGCTCCGGCCATGAACCCGGGGCCGGCCCCGAAAGGGAGTTCGCAGCCGGCCCGTTTCACCGCCCGTCACGCCGTTCGTGACGCCACAGCAGTACCGAACCCCCTGAGTGAGGTGCGGCCGGTTCCCTATCCGACCGCCTTGGAAGGAGCCTGATGCGGTCGAGAGAGCCGCGCCGGATCACGGTCGTCTCCGCGAGCGTCGGAGCCGGCCACGACGGTGCCGCCGCCGAGCTGGTCCGCCGCCTTCGGGCGGCCGGATTCGAAGCCGACTGCCACGACTTCCTCGACCTGCTGCCACGGGGCTGCGGCCGGCTGCTGCGCGGCAGCTACGCGCTGGAGCTCCAGGTGGCGCCCTGGGCCTGGGGCTGGCTGCTGCGCGGGCTGGAGAAGCACCGCTTCTCGGCCGCGCTGGTCGGCGGGCTCTTCGCGGTCGCGGGCGCCCGGCGGATCAGGGCGCTGGTCGGCCCCGAGGTGCGCGCGGTGGTCTCCACCTACCCGCTGGCCAGCCAGGCGCTCGGCCGGCTGCGCCGTCGCGGCAGCCTGCACACGCCGGTGGCCACCTTCCTGACCGACATGTCGGTGCACCCGCTCTGGGTGGCCGAGGGCGTCGACCTGCACCTCGCGCTGCACCCGGTGGCCGCCGCCCAGGCGACCCGGCACGGTGCCGCCTCGGTGCAGACCTGCGGCCCGCTGGTCGGCCCGGCCTTCCGTCCGGTGCGCAGCGCGGCCGAGCGGCTGCGCGGGCGGGCCCGCTTCGGCCTGCCCGCCGACCAGCCGGTGGCCCTGGTGGTGGCCGGCTCCTGGGGGGTGGGCGAGGTGGAGCAGACGGCCCGCGAGATCGCCGCCTCCGGGGTGGCCGTCCCGGTCACCGTCTGCGGCCGCAACGAGGCACTGCGCGAGAAGCTCCAGGCCGCCGGGGTCGGGGTGGCGCTCGGCTGGGTGGACGAGATGCCCGAGCTGCTGCGGATCTCCGACGTGGTGGTGCAGAACGCCGGCGGGCTCACCTCGCTGGAGGCGATGGCCAGCGGTATACCCGTGGTCAGCTACCGTTGCCTGCCGGGCCACGGAGTCACCAACGCGGCCGCGCTGGACGAGGCCGGGCTCGCGGTCTGGATCCGCGACGAGCAGCGCCTCGGCTCGGCGCTGGCCGACGCGCTGGCCGGCCCACCGGTCGCGATCACGCACCCCGCGCCGTGCCCCGACGACCTGATCGCCGCCCTGGCGGGTGGCGCACCGGCACCCGTACTGGAGGTGGCCTCTTGAGCCGCAGCAAAGTCCTCGCCCTCGCGGCGGGCTCCCTCGCGGTGGCGCACAGCCTGCCCGCGCTCACCTCGCTGGGCCCGGTGCGCCCGCTGCTCGCCCCCCGGCTCAGCGGCCCGGGCGACGCCGGCCATGTCGCGCTGACCTTCGACGACGGCCCGGACCCGGCCTCCACCCCGCTCTTCCTCAAGGAGCTGGAGAAGGCGGACGTGAAGGCCACCTTCTTCCTGCTCGGCCGGATGCTGGCCAAGGCCCCCGAACTCGGCCGCGAGCTGGTCGACGCCGGGCACGAGGTCGCCGTGCACGGCTGGGCGCACAAGCCGCTGCTGATCCGCTCCCCGCGCGCCACCGTGGACGACGTCCGGCGGGCCCGCGACCTGATCGCCGAGGTGACCGGGCAGCAGCCGCTCTGGTACCGCCCGCCGTACGGGGTGCTGAGCGCCTCCGCGCTGTACGCCGCCCGGCGGACCGGCCTGCGGCCGGTGCTCTGGACCCACTGGGGCCAGGACTGGACGGCCAAGGCCACCCCCGACTCCGTGCTGCGTACCGTGACCCGGGCCCCGTTGGCCGGCGGCACCGTGCTGCTGCACGACTCGGACTGCACCTCCGCCCCCGGCGCCTGGCGCTCCGCGCTCGGCGCGCTGCCCCGGCTGCTGGACCGCTGCGCCGAGCAGGGCCTGAAGGTCGGTCCGCTGCGCGAGCACGGCCTGCGCTGAGGCGCGCCGCGGCCGCCCGTGCGCGGGCGGCCGCAGCGGCGTCGGTTCAGTTCGCGGGTGCCAGCACCACCGGCAGGGCCTGGTGGCCGTTGGAGATGAAGGAGGCCACCGGCGCCGGCCGATCGTCCGTCAGCCGCATGGCGGGGAACCGCTCGAAGAGCGCGGGCAGCGCCACGGCCGCCTCCAGCCGGGCCAGCGGGGCGCCGAGGCAGAAGTGCGCGCCGTGGCCGAAGGAGACGTGCTCCTTGCCCGGCCGGGTGAGGTCGAAGGTGTCCGCGTCCTGCGGGTGGACCTGCGGGTCGCGGCCGGCGGCGGCGTAGCCGATCAGGATCGCCTCGCCCTTGCGGATCAGCACCTCGCCGGCCTGGATGTCCTCCACCGCGTAGCGCAGCGGCAGGTTGGCCACCGGCGCCTGGACCCGCAGGGTCTCCTCCACCACGTCGTTCCAGGAGGCCCGGCCGGACCGGACCAGGGCCAGCTGCTCGGGGTGGGTGAGCAGCAGGTGGATGGCGCTGTCGAGCAGGTTGACCGTGGTCTCGTGCCCGGCGCCGATCATCAGCAGCAGGGTGTCCACCAGCTCGGCCTCGGTGAGCGCGGCCTGCGCGCCCGGGGTCTCCTCGTCGCGGGCGCTGATCAGCAGGCTGGTCAGGTCGTCGCCCGGCTCCTTGCGCTTGAACGCCGCCAGCTCGCCCAGGATCCGGTGCACCTCCAGCACGTTGGCCTCGGCGTCGGCCGGGCTGATCGCGGTGGCGAACAGGCCGTCCACGCAGGTCCGCAGGCCCGCGCGGAGGTACTCGGGCACGCCGAACAGCTCGCAGATCACCTGGATCGGGATCGGGTAGGCGTAGGCCTCGCGCAGGTCGGCGGCGGCGCCGGCGGGGGTGGCGGCCAGCTCGTCCAGCAGCTCGGCGGTGATCTGCTCGATCCGCGGCCGCAGCGCCTCGCTGCGCCGGGCGGTGAAGGCGCCGGCGACCAGCCGGCGCAGCCGCCGGTGCTCGCCGCCGTAGGCGGTGAACATGTTGTCGGCCGCCACCCAGATGGTCAGCGGCCAGTCCGCCGGTATCTCCCCGTCGACGAAGGCCGTCCAGTGCTGCCGGGCGCTCTTGGAGACCCGGGGGTCGGCCAGCAGCTGCTTGACGAGCTGCTGGCCGCCCACCGACCAGACCTGGACGCCGCCGGGCAGCTCCACCCGTGCCACCGGGCCGTCCCGGTAGAGCCGCTCGGCCTCGCCGTGGATGTCCTGACCCAGCGGGTCGATGGTGAAGGGGCAGCCGGCGGTTGCGGCGTCGGTGTCCATGAAACGGCCTCCAGGGGTGTGGTCGGGGGCGTCATCCGGCCGTCGGCCGGGTTGCGGCTCACCGCTACCACTTCGGGGCGGCGGCTCGGCTCATCCCAGCAGATCGGCCACGCACTGTCAGCAACTTGTCTCAGAGCGTTAGTTGCTGTCCTGACTTGTACTCAATCTGGCGCAAAGCGATCGGTTTGCGCCGCGGCGCCGTGGGCGGGGCGCCGGCGCGCGGGGCGGGCGCGCTGGATCGACCGGTTCAAGGTGATGATCGGCCCCGGATCGCCACCTGGCGCCGGTACCATCCGGAGCTATGACAGAGGCAGCGCGGGGGGCGCCTTCGGCCGCCGAGGTGGCCGGGGCAGCCGGGGTCGAGGGAGCTGACGAGGCGTCAGGGAGTGCTGGGGCGGCGGGAGCGGACGGGACGGCCGAGCTGGTGGAGGCGGTCGAGGAGGCGATGCCGGCGCCGTTCGCCGACCACTACATCGTCTGCGGCGGCAACGCGCTGGCACACCGGCTGATCCTGGAACTGATCGAGCACTACGAGGTCCCGGTGGTGGCGATCGTCCCCGACCGGGCCCGTGACCACGGCCCGCGGATCGAGCAACTCGACGGCGTGACGGCCGTCCTGGAGTTCGGCTCGGTGACCGAGGAGGCGCTGCGCGCCGCGCACGCCGGCAGCGCCCGGGGCATCGCGCTGGTGGACGGCGACGACCAGGCCAACATCCACGCCGCGCTCACCGCGCAGGGCCTGGGCCCCGCGATCCGGATCGTGCTGCGGATGTACAACCAGCGGCTCGGCGAGCAGATCCAGCACCTGCTGAAGAACTGCGCCGCGCTCTCCGGCTCCGCCACCGCCGCCCCCGCCTTCGCCAACGGCGCGCTGGCCCGGCCCAACTCGGTGCAGGTCGGCGACCGCTTCCTCTACGTCGCCTACGACGCGGACATCAGCGCCGGCCACCTGTGCGTGGCCGCCGACCGGATCGACCGTCAGGACCTGAGCCGGCTGCGCCTGCTGCCGGACACCGGCCCCGCCTCGCGCGAGTTCATCCGGCTGGCCACGGCCTTCGGCGAGGGCGGCCCGATCGCGGTCGGCGCGCCGCGTCCGGGGGAGGCCACCGAAGGCGACCAGGACGGCCTGGCGGTGCTCCAGACCCTGCGCACCGAGCCCCCGCTGCGGGTCTCGCTGCTCTCCCGGCTGCGCTTCCGGCTGCAGGACACGCTGCGCTTCCTGACGCTGGGCCGGATCTGGCTGGTGGTCATCACCGCGCTGGCGATCGGGATCTCCTCCCTGGTCATCTGGTCGCTCAACCGGAACTTCGCCTGGACCGTCTACGCCGTCCTGCTGGACGTCGCCGGGGCCGCCCAGCCCGACAACCCGGCCGACCCGAGCGGCGGCACCGGCGGCACCTGGCAGCGGATCGCCCAGGTGGTGATCACCCTGCTGGGCGTCCTGGTGGTCCCGGCGGCCACCGCGATCACCGTCGAGATCCTGGCCGCCGCCCGGCGCGGGCAGCCCAAGACGCCGAGCGCGGGCCTGCGCCAGCACGTGGTGGTGGTCGGGCTCGGCAACGTGGGGACCAGGGTGGCCGCCCTGATGCGCGAGCTGGGGGTGCCGGTGGCCTGCGTGGAGCGCGACCCGCAGGCGCGCGGCATAGCGGCGGTGCGCGCCCTCGGGATACCGGTGGTGGTCGGCGACGGTCCGCTGGAGGAGCAGCTGAGACGGGCCCAGGTCCGGCACAGCCGGGCGGTGGTCGCGGTGACCAACGACGACGCGGTGAACCTGGAGGCCGCGCTGGAGGCGCGGGCCGTGCGGGAGAACGTGCGGATCGTCGTGCGGCTCTTCGACGACGACTTCGCCCATCACGTCTACGCGACCCTGGGCAACGTCGCCTCCCGCTCGGTCTCCTACCTCGCGGCTCCCGCCTTCGCGGCCGCGCTGATGGGCCGTGAGGTGCTCGGCACCCTCTCGGTCTTCCGGCACGTGCTGCTGATCGCCGAGCTGACGGCGGAGGAGGGCGGCGCGCTGGTCGGGATGAGCCGCAACGACATCGAGGCGCTGGGCGGCCTGCGGGTCCTCGCGGTCCGGCTGGCCCGGCAGCCGGCCAGCTACCAGTGGGGCTTCGCCGACCGCAGCCGGGGGCTGGCGATCGGTGACCGGGTGGTGCTGGCCGCCACCCGCAGCGGCCTGGGCCGGCTCAACACGGCGGCGCCGGAACCGCTGCTGGTCGACCCCAGCGCGGATCCCACGGCGGATCCCACGGCGGATCCCACGGCGGACCCCACGGCTGATCCCACCGCGGATCCCACGGCTGATCCCACCGCCGAGGCCGCCGGGGTCTGAGCCGGCGCCGGGCTACCGCAGCAGCGAGGCCCGGCGCCACAGGCCCTGCGAGCGGTGGTCGATGATGCCGAGTTCGGTAAAGAAGGCCACCGCCTTGCGGGACCACTCGACCTTGGTCTGCTGCCAGTACGGGTTGGCGAGGGCCGCCGCCCGGGCCTCGCGCGGGTCCAGGCCGGCCAGCGCGTAGACCCGGGGGTTCACCACCTCGTTCACCGCCTCGAAGGCCAGCACCGCGAGCACCCGGCGGAACAGGGCCCGCCGCGCCGGGCTCATCGCGGCCCAGCGGCGCTCCAACTCCGGCTTGGCGTAACCGATGTGGCGGGCCTCCTCGATCACGTGGATCCGGGCCACCGAGCGGGCCAGCGGCTGCAGGCTCTCGTCGCGGATCATCTCGCGCTGCATCGCGTCGGTGAACTCCTCGACGAATATCGCTCCCGCGAAGGTCAGCGTGGTGTCGTTGATCAGCATGTGCAGCTTGCCGCGCCGGTGCGCCCGCCGGGAGGGCCGCGCCGACGGGTAGCCGGTGGTGGTGATGTACCGGGCGAACATCGTGGAGTGCCGGCACTCGTCGGCCACCTCGGTCAGCGCGTACTGGTGGTGCTGGGTGGTGAGGTCGCCGTTGTAGACGTGCCGGATCAGTCCGTGCATCAGCAGCAGCTCGAACCAGATCCCCGCCGAGGTGACGCTGGCCAGCTCGTGCACGCTCAGTCGGGCCTGCTGACGCGGCGTCAGACGGTCCCACAGGGGGGTGCCGTAGAGCGAGACCCGGTGCGCGGGGATGGCGAAGTGGTCGGGGTCGACGGGCGCGTCCCAGTCGATCTCGGTCTGCGGGTCGTGGCTGTGCCGGGCGGAGACCCGCAGCAGGCGTTCGGCGGTCTGCTCGCGGGCCTCGGCGGGGGTGGGGGAGAGGTCTCGCACGGTGCTGCTCCAGGGTTCTGCGACGGAGTGTCGGCGACAGGGTTCAGCGGAGGGTGGCGGGCGGACCGCCCAGGGCGCGCAGCGAGAAGGTGATCAGGGCGGGGATCAGGTCGTCCGGAGCCCGGCCGTCGGCGAGCGGGCCGACCAGCGCCTCGCCGACCCCGCCGACCAGCAGCGCGGCGGTCAGCTCGGGGTCCTGCGCGGGCAGCCGCCCGGCGGCCACCCCCTCGGCGATCCGGGCGGCGATCACGTCGCGGAACGCCCGCCGGAAGACCAGCCGCTCGGCCTCCACCTCGGCGTCCACCGGCTCGGCCAGCAGCGCGTAGGCCAGCCGGGGCGCGCCGAGCGCCCGTCCGGCGAAGGTGCCGATCACCGAGGCGACCTGCGCGTGCAGGTCCCCGGCGAAGGCGGCCGCCTCGCGGACGGCCGCGACCTCCCGGCCGACCACCGTCCGGAAGAGCTCCGCGACCAGCTCGGCCTTGCTCGGGAAGGAGCGGTACACGCTGCCGGTGGCGATCCCGGCCCGCTCCGCGACGGCGGCCACCGAGCAGGCGGCGTAGCCCTGTTCGGCCAGCAGCTCGGTCGCGGCCCGCAGCACCGTCTCGCGCTGCGCGTCGAGCCGGGCTTGCACGGCGGGGGTCTTCCGGTAGGCCATGCGAAGAAGTGAAGCAGCCATTCAGAGCTTGGGCAAGACCCGGCGCGGGGGCGGCTGGGGTGGTCGGTGGGCTGGTCGCCGGCTGGTCGCGCCCGGCGGGTGGGCTGGTCGCCCCGGTGGTCGCCGGCGAAGACTCCCGAAAGAATTTCGGCAGAGCTGTCGAACCAGCCGCCCGCTGTTCGACGCAAGGGTGAGAGGCAGGGAAATCCCCCCGCCTCACCGACCGAGGAGTCACCATGCCGCGCTACCTGTCGCTGATCCGCGTCGACGAGCAGAACGCCCCCGCCCAGCAGCCCGGTCCCGAGTTCGAGGCACGGATGGGCGAGCTGTTCGCGGAGGTCACCAAGGCCGGGGTGATGGTCGACACCGCCGGGCTGCGCCCGACCGCCGAGGGCATCCGGATCACCTGGTCCGGCGGCAGCCTCAGCTCGGTCGACGGGCCGTTCACCGAGGGCAAGGAGGTCATCGGCGGCTACGCCATCCTCCAGGTCGCCGACCTGGCGGAGGCGCAGCTCTGGACCCGGCGCTTCCTGGAGGCCCACGGGGAGTACATGACGGTGACCGCCGAGCTGCGCGAGATCGACGGGGCCTGACCGGCCGGCACCGAACGGGGGCAGGGGTGCCCGCTCAGCCGAGGCCGAGCGGGCACCCCTGCGGACGGCGGCCGGTCAGGAGACGTTCAGGGCCGTGTCGTCGATCACGAAGCTGGTCTGGCTGCTGGAGTCCTCGGTGCCGGTGAAGGTGAGCGTGACGCTCTGGCCGGCGTACGAGTTCAGGCTGAGCACCCGCTGGGTGTAGCCGGTGGCGGCGTCGACGTTGGACCAGGTGGCCAGGGTGCTGGTGGTGGAGCCGCTGGTCGCCTGGAGCTTGAGGGTGTCGTAGGCCGTGCTGCCGGTCTCGGCGGTGTCGATGTGCAGCCAGAAGGAGAGCGAGGCGTTGGCGCAGCCGGCCGGGACGGTGACGGTCTGGCTGAGCGTGTCGGTGTGGGCACTGCCGTAGCCGTCCAGCCAGGCCTTCCAGCTGCCGGAGTGGGCGGGCTCACCGGTGGAGTTGTCGATCACGCCGGAGCTGGCGGTCCAGGGCGCGGCGGTGCCGGTCTCGAAGCCGGGGTTGCCGAGCAGCTGGGCGGCCGTGCAGCTGCCGCCGGCCGGGGCGACGGTCCAGCTGAAGGTGGCGCTGCCGGAGGGGCCGGTGGAGTCGGTGGCCGTGGCGGTGACCTGGTAGGTCCCGGCGGTGGTGGGGGTGCCGGTGACCTTGCCGGTGGCCGGGTTGACGGTCAGTCCGGTGGGCAGCCCGGTGGCGGACCAGCCGAGGGTGCCGGTCGCGGTGTCGGTGGCGGCGAGCTGCAGCGAGGCGGCGGTGCCGACGGTGCCGGTCTGGGCGGGCGGCTGGGTCACGGTGACGCTGCCGGTGGTGCCGCCGGTGGTCCAGGCGTCGGTGACCGGGGTGGCCTGGGCGGCGGCGCCGGCGTACGGGAGGCCGTACATGTCCTCGATGGTGCGCAGCACGCCGAAGTGGTCGAGCTGTTCGGCGTAGCTGCCGGGCTTGACGGGCTGGCCGTTGAAGATGGTGGTGATCTGGTTGGCGCTGGTGCTGCTGTCGTCCTCGTCGAAGGTGGTGATCAGCACGCTGTTGTGGGCCTTGGCCCACTGGACGTAGCTGTCCAGGTGGCTCTTGAGCCAGCTGTCACCGGTGGCGATCGAGCAGTCGTGGATGTCGTTGCAGAGGTTGGGGACCACCCAGGAGACGGTGGGCAGCTTGGTGAAGTCGGTCGGGAAGGCCGAGAAGGGCTGGTTGTCGGCGGCCGGCACGTTGCTGAAGTTGACCCAGGGGTTGTGCTTGCGGGCGTACTTGCCCGAGGTGCAGACGGTGGAGCCGGCCGAGGGCAGGTCCTCCGAGTAGCCGGTGAAGGTCAGGCCCTTGGCGATCAGCTGGGCGCCCTCGTTGTCGGCGCCGAAGGTGTGCGGGCAGGAGTCGTCGGTGACGCCCTGGTTGGAGCCGGAGAACAGGTCGAGGTAGTTCGGCTCGCTGGGGTGCTCGATCGCGAAGGAGTTGGTGAAGTTCGCCCCGGTACTGGCGAGCTGGTTGAAGTAGGGCGCGCTGGAGTTGCCGATGATGGAGCTCTGCGAGGTGTTCTCGAACAGGACCACCACCACGTGGTCCGGGCGCGGCACGGAGGCGGCGGCCGCCGCGCCGGGTACGGCGGAGGCGGTGGTGGTGGTCAGGCCGCAGAGCAGGCCCAGGGTGGCGGCGAGGCCGGCGGCCAGGCGGGGCAGACGCACGAGGTCTCCTCGGGGAGGGGGTTGGTACTTGCCATCCTTCGCAATTGACCATGTACGGACAAGATGGCTGGAGTGAACTTCGCACCGACTCCCCGTGCCCGCCGCGTGGCCGCGCGGCGCCGCCGCCCGCTACACCGGCTCGGCCAGGGAGAGCCCGAACCTCCCTTCGGGGTCGGTCCACCAGTGGGTCAGCGCGAAGCCGGCGGCGGCCAGTTCGCCCGCCACCCGCTCGCGGCGGAACTTCGCGGAGATCTCGGTGCGCAGCTCCTCCCCGGCGGCGAAGTGCACCACCAGGTCGAGCGCCGGGATCTTCACATAGCGCTCCTCCCTGGAGCGCAGGCGCATCTCGATCCACTCCCGCTCGGCGTCCCAGTGCGCGACGTGCTCGAAGTCCGCCGGGTCGAAGGCGGCGTCCAGTTCGCGGTCCAGCACGTTCAGCACGTTCTTGTTGAACTCCGCGGTCACCCCGGCCGCGTCGTCGTAGGCGGCGACCAGTACCGCCGGGTCCTTGACCAGGTCGGTGCCGAGCAGCAGGGCGTCGCCCGGGGCCAGTTCGGCGCGCAGGGCGGTCAGGAAGGCCGCGCGCTCGGCGGGCAGCAGGTTGCCGAGCGTGCCGCCGAGGAAGGCCACCAGTCGCGGCCCGCGCACCGCCCGCGGCAGCGCCAGGCTGGCGGTGAAGTCGGAGACCACCGCGTGCACCGTCAGCTCCGGGTACTCGGCGGTCAGCCGCTCCCCGGCCTCGCTCAGCGCGCTCTCGCTCACGTCCACCGGGACGTACGTCTCCAGGGTGCCCAGCTCGTGCAGCCCGTCCAGGATCAGCCGGGTCTTCTCCGAGGAGCCGGAGCCCAGTTCGACCACCGTGCGGGCGCCGGTGGCCGCCGCGATCTCGCCGGCCCGGGCGGTCAGGATGGCTCGCTCGGCCCGGGTCGGGTAGTACTCGGGCAGCCGGGTGATCTCCTCGAACAGCTCGCTGCCCCGGCTGTCGTAGAACCACTTCGGCGGCAGCCACTTCGGGTCCGCGGTCAGCCCGCGGCGGACGTCCTCGCGCAGTGCGTTCGCGAAGTGGTCGGCGGGGAGCAGCCGGGTGAGCTCGAAGGCGGTCATCGGGAATGGTCCTCTCGGATCGGATCGGTGGCGTCCAGCGGCCGGACGGTCACCGCGTCGGGGGTGGCCAGCAGGAGCGAGCGGTCGGGCACTGGGGTCCAGCCGGGCCCGTCGTCGCCGGGTTCGGAGGCGACCAGGACGGACCGGCCGCGCTCCAGACGGTGGAAGAGGGTGTCGCCCCAGGCGGTCGCGGCGATCAGCCGGCCGTTGGTGATCAGCAGGTTGAGCCGGCCCTCGGTGCGCCGGGCGATGTCCAGGACGACCCCGGTCAGCGCCCGCGCGGGCTCCTCGCCGGCCCGCAGCCGGTGCGCGAGCAGTGCCCAGACCAGCGCGGAGTCGCAGCGCGCCTCCAGGGACAGCAGTTCGGCCGGCGGCAGCAGCGCCGCCAGTTCACCGGCCGCCCCGGGCCAGCCGCCCACGACGCCGTTGTGGCTGAAGAGCCACTCGCCGTCCGTGTAGGGGGCGGCGGCGGCCTCTCCCGGCGCGGTGCCGTCGGTCGCCGAGCGGACGGCGGCGAGCACGGCGCGGGCGCGGACCACCCGGGCGAGGTCGGGCAGGTTCTGGTCGGCCCAGATCGGCCCGGCCCGGCGGTAGCGGGCGGGCAGCGGATCGCCGTCCGCGTACCAGCCCACGCCGAAGCCGTCGGCGTTCACCGTCCCGTGGCGTTGCAGGCGCGGTGCCCAGGACTGGCGGTGCAGCCCGTAGGGCGGCTGAACCAGCAGCTCGTGCAGGCTCAACGGCTCTCCGAGGTAGGCGAGATGACGGCACATCAGCTCTCGCCCTCGACGTCGCGGGCGGTGCGGAAGCCGGCGAAGATCTGCCGCCGGATCGGGTAGTCCCAGTTGCGGAAGGTGCCGCGGCAGGCGACCGGGGCGACGGCGAAACTGCCGCCGCGCAGCACCTTGTACGGCGACGGCTCGCCGGGGCGGGTGAAGAAGACCTCGGAGTACTCCCGGTAGGGCCAGGCCCGGAATCCCGGGTACGGGGTGAAGTCGCTCGCCGTCCACTCCCAGACGTCACCGATCAACTGCCGTGCCCCGTAAGGGCTGGCGCCCTGCGGGTAGCTGCCCACCGGGGCCGCCTGCAGGTGGCGCTGGCCGAGGTTGGCGTGCTCGGGGCCGGGCGCCGCGTCGCCCCAGGGGAAGCGGCGGGAGCGGCCGGTGGCGGGGTCGTGCCGGGCCGCCTTCTCCCACTCCGCCTCGGTCGGCAGCCGGCGTCCGGCCCAGCGCGCGTAGGCGTCGGCCTCGTACCAGCCGACGTGCAGCACCGGCTCCTCGGGCGGTACCGGCTCGGTGCGGCCGAAGCGCCGGCGCAGCCACTGGCCGTCCTGCTCGGTCCAGAAGAGCGGCGCGGTCAGCCCGGCGTCCATCCGGTGCTGCCAGCCCTGCGACGTCCACCAGCGCGGGTCGTGGTAGCCCCCGTCGGCGATGAACAGCTGGTAGGCGGCGTTGCTCACCGGGGTGGTGTCCAGCGCGAAGGCGGCAAGCGAAACCTGGTGCGCGGGGCGTTCGTTGTCCAGCGCCCACGGCTCGGTGTCGGTGCCCATGGTGAACGGGCCTGCCGGGACCAGGACTTCGCTCGGCCAGTCGGAGTGTGTCGCGGGCGGCGGCGCGGGCGCGGTCAACACGGCTGCCCCGGCGCGCAGTTGGTGGGTGGCCAGCATGGTCTCGTCGTGCTGCTGCTCGTGCTGGGCGATCATGCCGAAGGCGAAGCCGGCCCGCAGCAGCGGCGGTCCGGCCAGCTCGACGCCGGCCAGCAGGTCCATCACCCGCCCGCGCACCTCGTGCGCGTAGCCGCGGGCCTCGGCGGGCGGCAGCAGCGGCAGGGTGGGCCGCTCGGCACGCGGGTGCTCGAAGGCGTCGTAGAGCGGGTCGATCTCGGGGTGCATCGGGTCGCGCCCGGCGACGTTGCGCAGCAGCCAGAGTTCCTCCTGGTTGCCGATGTGCGCCAGGTCCCAGACCAGGGGCGACATCAACGGCGAGTGCTGCGTGGTGAGTTCGTGGTCGTCGAGGCAGTCGGTCAGGACGCCGGTGCGGTCCCTGGCGGCCAGCAGCTCGTCCGCGATCAGCTCGCGCAGCTGCTCGTCGGTCAGACTCGGGTCGGGGTTCAGCACGGCTGGTCCTCCTGGGGTGCGCCGGCGCCCAAGCGCGGCGGGTCGAGCAGGTCGTCGGCCGGACATCGGCCACGGGCGGTGTACCGGTCGGCGAACTCGGCCACCGTGGTGCGCAGTTCCTCGCCGGCGCCGAGGCCCGGCAGGGCGGCGTCGGCGGCCGCGAAGCAGGCCAGCGCGGCCCGGCGCAGCACCGGGTCGCCGGCCGCCCGGGTGGCGGCCCTGGTCCAGGCGGCCCCGCGCGGCCCGGGCTCCTCGCTCACCCGGGCCAGCGGCTCCAGCGCCTCCAGCGCCGCCTCGGTGGCCCGCGGGTCCTCGAAGAGCGCGGTGGCCAGCGCGGCGGGCACCATCCAGCCGTCCGCGGGCTGCGCGTCGATCATGCGCAGTTCCAGGTAGCCGCGCGGCCGGACCGGCGGGAAGAGGGTGGTCATGTGGTAGTCGAGGTCGGCCCGGGTGGGGCGCTGCCCGTCCGCCTGGCGCAGCCAGTCGCGGAAGGTCAGCCCGACCGGCGCGTTCCACGGCCGGCCGTCCGAGCGGCGCACGCAGAGCAGTTGGGCGTCCAGCACATAGCGGGCCCAGGCCTCGCGCGGATCGCCGTCCGGGCTGGTCGGGGCCTGGGTGCGGCTGGGGTCCATCCGCGACCAGACGGCCTGCCGGGTGGACCGGTAGCCGGTCGGACGCCCGTCCAGCATCGGCGAGTTGGCGAAGGCGGCGACCAGCACCGGGCCCAGCCGGTGGGCCAGCAGCCAGCGGTCGCGGAAGCCGTGCGGTCCCGGGCCGCCGGTCCCGGCGTCCAGGCAGACCTGGGTGGAGGCCGTGGTGGTCATCATGATCTTTCCCCAGGGGCCGGCCCGGCCGAAGAACTCCTCCATGGCAAGGTAGCGGGGCTGGCGCAGCAGGATCCGCCGTTCGCGGGGGTGGGGTTCGGCGCCGTAGCCCGTCAGGGTCAGGCCCTGGGCGGCGAATGCGGACCGCAGTGTCGTCAGGTCACGCAGGGTGCTGTCGAGGCAGTCGGTCAGGCCGTCCGCCGGTGCCGAGCTGAGTTCGACCTGTCCGCCGGGTTCTCGGGTGATCCGGGAGCCGTGCGGCAGCAGGGGGTCGTCGGGGTGCAGTCGCAGCGCGTCGATCGCGGCCTGCACGCGTTCGGGAGGGGGCGGCGTGTCCGGGCGACAGGAGTCGTGCACGAGCCACTCCAGCTCGACGCCGACCCGTCCGGGCGGGCCGATCTTGAAGCAGACGCTCGCCACATAGGCCTCGGCCGCCGACTGGGTCAGCGGCGTCACGGTCGCGGGGGCGTCGGGTTCGGTGTCGAGCGGGGTACTCGCTGGACGTGCGGCCTTCATCTCGTCACCTCGCATCTGGATCACCGTCTTCGGTCCGGGGAAGGGCAACCCGGTCTTCCTGCCCAGTCTGCGACGGGCCACACGGGCGCGCCGGATACCCGCCGGTAGTCGGGGGATAGGCGCTGGTCAGCGAGGGCATCCCGGTGATGTGACGTGAGTCACAGGGGGTCCGGAAATATCCGGGGAAGTTTTCCCCGTTTGCCGTAGAGTCGACGGAAGCGGGGACAAGTTCCCCGGATTCACCGGACCGGTTCCGCCGTCGCCGACACCCTGGAGAGGAGCGCCACCGTGGACATCCTGAAGACCCGACCGGCCGTACGGACCGTTGGCGCGTGCCTGCCCCGGCTCCGGGCGGACGCCAGTCGCAACCGGGAGCGGATCCTCACCGCCGCCCGTGAGGTCTTCACCGAGAGCGGCCCCGAGGCGCCGCTGGACGAGATCGCCAAGCGGGCCGGCGTCGGCAGTGCGACGCTGTACCGGAACTTCCCCGACCGTACCGCTCTGATCCGCCAGGTGGCGCTCTTCGTCATGGGGCGCATCCTGCTGGCGGCCGAGCAGTGGGAGGCGGAGGTCTCCGACCCCTTCGAGGCGCTGCGGCGCTTCGTGCTCAGCGCGGCGGACGAGCGCAGTGGCGCGCTCTGCTCGCTGCTCTCCGGCCGGGTGGACGTGCACCGGGACGAGGAACTGCTCGCCACCCGGACACGGCTGGAGGAGACGGTCGAGCGGCTGATGGAGCGCGCCCGGCAGGCCGGACAGCTGCGGTCGGACGTCGGCCCCGGTGACCTGTTCGTCGCCCTGGCGCAGATCACCCGCCCGCTGCCCGGCACCGCCTGCGTGAACCTCGACTCCTTCGTCCACCGCCACCTGCACCTGCTGCTCGACGGGTTGCGCGCCCCGGCCCGTTCCCCGCTGCCGGGACGAGCCAGCACCCTGGACGACCTGAGGCGCCCGTCCTGACCTGGGCCGAGCACCCGTCCACCGAACTTCGCGCCGAATTCATCCCGACTTTTCACTGATCAACGTTTCGTTTTCGCTCTGACTTCCGAGAAGCACAGCACCTCCAGCACCGTTAGGTGAGTACTCCCATGTCTGAAACCGTCCCCCAGGCCGATCCCCGGCGCTGGAAGGCGCTGGCCTTCATCGGTCTCGCCCAGCTGATGGTGGTCCTCGACGCCACCATCGTGAACATCGCGCTACCGTCCGCGCAGCACGACCTCGGCTTCTCCGACACCAGCCGCCAGTGGGTCATCACGGCCTACGCGCTGGCCTTCGGTGGCCTGCTGCTCTTCGGCGGTCGGATCTCGGACCTGTGGGGGCGCCGCCGTACCTTCATCACCGGCCTGACCGGCTTCGCGCTGGCCTCCGCGCTGGGCGGCGCGGCCGCCAACACCTCGATGCTGATCGGCGCCCGCGCGCTGCAGGGCATCTTCGGCGCGCTGCTGGCGCCCGCCGCGCTCTCGCTGCTCGCGGTGATGTTCACCGAGTCCAAGGAGCGCGCCAAGGCGTTCGGCATCTACGGCGCGATCGCCGGTGGCGGCGGCGCGGTCGGCCTGCTGCTGGGCGGCGTCCTCACCGAGTACGCCAACTGGCGCTGGACCCTCTTCGTGAACATCCCGTTCGCCGTCATCGCGGTGACCGGCGCCGTCCTGGTGATCCGCGAGCCGGCCGGCGGCCGCAACCGCAACCGCCTGGACATCCCCGGCGTGCTGCTGGTCTCCAGCGGCCTGGTCTCGCTGGTCTACGGCTTCACCAAGGCCTCCGAGGACGGCTGGACCTCCGGTGTGACGCTCGGCCTGTTCGCCGCCGCCGCGGTGCTGCTGGCCGCCTTCATCCTGGTCGAGAGCCGGGTCAAGGCCCCGCTGCTGCCGCTGCGCGTGCTGCTCAACCGCAACCGCGGTGGCGTCTACCTCTCGCTCGGCATCGCGGTCATCGGGATGTTCGGCCTCTTCCTCTTCCTGACCTACTACATGCAGAAGGTGCTCGACTACTCCCCGGTGCTCACCGGCGTGGCCTTCCTGCCGATGGTGGCGGGCATGATCACCGGCTCCACCCAGATCGGGGCCCGGCTGATGAACCGGGTGCCGGCCCGCTGGCTGATGGGCCCCGGCTTCCTGGTCGCCGCCTCCGGCCTGGTGATCCTCACCCAGATCAAGGTCGACTCGTCCTACTGGCTGATCCTGCCGGGCCTGGTCCTGATGGGTCTCGGCATGGGTTCCGCGTTCATGCCGGCCATGAGCCTGGCCACCTACGGGGTCGAGCCGCGTGACGCGGGCGTTGCCTCGGCGATGGTCAACACCTCCCAGCAGGTCGGCGGCGCCATCGGTGTCGCGCTGCTCAGCACCGTCGCCACCAGCGCGAGCAAGGCCTTCGGCAAGGTGCACCCGCCGAAGGGCCCGCAGGACACGCTCGCGGTCCTGCAGATCCAGGTGCACGGCTTCGCCACCGCGATCTGGTGGGCCGCCGGGCTGCTGACGCTCTCCTCGCTGATCGCCTTCGTGCTGCTGAACGCCGGCCACCAGGGCGGCAACGTGGCCGCCGGCAGCGACGTCGAGGACGCCGCGGTCCCGGTCATGGCGCACTGACGCTTTGTCCAGCGCCTGCTGACGCACTGTCAGAACGGCCCCTCCCACCGAAAGGCGGGAGGGGCCGTCGCGCGTTCTGACGCGCTTCGGCGCGTGGTGGGGCGTCCCGGCGCAGCTGGGCCGCCTCGTGGGGGCCTGCCTGCGGATCGCCGTCCGCTCGGGCGAGCCCGCCCTGCGGCGGTGGGCGGCCGGGCCGGCGGGCGGGGCGCTGGGTGATGCCGAGCCGGCGGTCCGGTACCGCACCGCCCGGGAGGTGGCCGCGTGGTCGGACGCCGCGCTCGCCGAGCGGGCTCGGTCCGTGCTCGCCGTGGACGCAGATGAGGCCGGCCTGCTGGTCTGGCCTGCGGAGGTGTGAGCCCGCTCCGGAGCCGGCCGGAGCTGTCGTGTCGCCGCGATTTCCGGCGGGTGATCAGGAGCAGAAAGGCAGTGGACACCGGATGGCGACCGTGATCCACTCTGGGGTCGGTGTCTGTCCGGAAGGGGAGCGGGATGAGTGCGAGCGGGGCCGATCCGGTGGAGCGGTTGCGGCGGGCGGTGCGGCGGACGGCTGAGGTGGTCCGTGAGCGGCCGGTGACCGGGCTGACGCACGAGGACGCCGACGGGCAGGCCGGGACCATCGGTACCGACTCCGCGATCGGCTTCGACCCGGTGGGCCTGCTGGCCGAGTTCGACCGGCGCGGTGTGCGGGTGGTGGCGATCGGGCAGGTGGCCGGCATCCTGCACGGCTCGGCGGAACTCACCGGGGACCTCGACCTGCTCTGGGACGGCTCGCCCGAGCAGGCCGGGCCGCTGGCCGAGGCCTTCGCGGCCGTCGGCGCCCGGCTGACGGACGACGACGGCCGGCAACTCCCCTGCGGGCCGGAGGCGTTCCTGCTGCCGAAGGTCGACTTCAGCACCCCGGCCGCCAGCGGGGACTGCTGCACCCCCGCGCTGAACTGGGGCGGGCTGGATGTCGCCGGCTTCGGCGCGCGGGCGCTGAGCGCGCCGATCGGGGACGGCGCGGTGATCCACTACCTCGACCTGGCCGACCTGATCGCGATGCGCCGGGCCGTCGGCCGCCCGAAGGACCTGCGCCGGGCGGCGGAGCTGGAGCGGTTGTAGCGGCTGCGGTGGCTTCGGCGCTACTGACGGCGGGTCCCCGGCGCGGAGCCGTGGGACCGCGTCAGTGGCGCCCGTTTCACGCTTGGGCGCCGTCCGGCTGACGGGGCGTCAGGCCGGCGCGTCGGCGCGAGTTCTCGCCGAGGGCCGCGAGGTCGAGGTCGCCGTCGCCGTGGGCCACGGACTCCAGCAGGGCGTCGCGCAGCAGGCTCGCGAAGGGCAGCGGGACGCGTGCCTCGGCGCCGGCATCCAGGGCGAGGTTGACGTCCTTGAGGCCGAGGGCCAGCCGGAAGGCGGCAGGCTCGTAGCGCTGTTCGGCGATCATCGCGCCGTAGCCGGCGTAGACCGGGCCGGGGAAGACGGTGCCGGTCAGGATCGCCAGCAGGTCGGCGGGCGGCAGGCCGCTCGCCTCGGCCAGGGTGGTGGCCTGCGCGAGCGCCTCGACGGCGGAGGCCAGCAGGAAGTTGGCACTGACCTTGGCGACGTTGGCCAGGTGCGGCTGCTCGCCCACCCGCCAGGTGGTCCGGCCCATCGCCTCGAACAGCGGCGTCACCCGGTCGATCAGTGAACTGTCGCCCGCCGCAAGGATGTTGAGGTTTCCGGCGGCCGCCACATCGGTGCGGCCGAGGACCGGGGCGGCGAGGTAGCCGACGCCGTGCCGGGCGTGCAGCTCGGCCGCGCGGTGGGCCAGCGCCGGCGAGACGGTGGCCATGTTGACGTGCACCTCGGCCTCGGCCGAGGCCAGCAGCTCGCCGTCCAGCAGCAGCGTTTCCACCGCGGCGTCGTCCGCGAGCATCGAGACGACCACCTGGTTGGCGAACACCTGCGCGACGCTCTCGGCCGGCCGCGCGCCGAGGGCGACCAGGGCGGCGGCCGGCTGCGGGGAGCGGTTCCACACCTGGACCCGGTGGCCCGCCTCGACCAGCTGCCGGGCCATCTCACGGCCCATGGCGCCCAGTCCGATGAATCCGACGTCCACGGTGGCGACTCCCTTGCCTGCTGACGGTCCGTTGGCTTCTGACGGTTCGTTCGCGGTCAGCCTATGCCCCGGGTGGCG
>FTKT01000228.1_pt2 | contig 21693 bp, 21 predicted proteins | sample 1658271 | NCBI WGS metagenome assembly FTKT01 (sample SAMEA3914811, study PRJEB12502) | metagenome | biome: forest; material: soil | place: Canada | collected 2011-08-04 | depth 0.3 m | reverse complement strand
GCCAAGGCCCCCACCGTCCCGGCCAGGACACCGACCGCCACCCCATCCGGGACACCCGCCTCCCCGGCCAAGCCGCCGGTCCTGACCCCGCTCCTGACCCCGGGCACGGAAGCGGACGGCGACAACCAGTGGTGGCAGCCTGACACCGGCCGCCCGCCCGTCGACCAGTTGCTCGCCGACCCCCTGCTGGCCGGCCTCGGCAGCGCCGTCGCGCCCTCGGGCGCGGGCCTCCAGCGCACCCTGACGCTGACCGTCGCCGAGCCGCTGGCCGCCGTCGAGGCCGAGCTGCGGCTGGACCGGGCCGACGCGGCCGGCGCGATGGCCTGGAGCACCCTGCCGGGCGCCCGGGTGACCCTCCATCAGGACGGCGCCGCCGTGGTCTACCGCTTCGCCCCGGCGCCCGGCGAGGACGTCCGGCCGGGCGTCTACACCTTCACCGTCCAGGACGCCCGCTCCGCCGTCCCGGCCCTCGCCGGACCGGGCGCGGGGGACGGCTGGACGGCCTCCGGCTTCGCCCTGCGGCACCCGCGCGCGGTCGCCGCCCACGGCGCCTTCGTGCCCTCCCGGCAGCACAACTGACGCAGCGCTAGGGTGGGGCTCGCACGCTTGTGCCGTACCAGCTGAGGAGGTCGCCGTGAACGCGGTCCTGACCCAGGGCGGCAACGCCCCGCTCACCGCCGCGCGGGTGACCGTCGAGGTGACGGCACCCCGACGGTTGGACGTGTCGGGACTGCTGCTCACCGCCGCCGGCAAAGTCCGCTCGGACGCGGACTTCGTCTTCTTCAACGCCCCGACCGGCCCCGGGGTCAGCCACCGCCCGGCCACCGGTTCCACGCCCGACGCGATCACCGTGGACACCTGGGCGGTGCCCGCGGAGATCGCCAAGATCGTGGTGACGGCCAGCCTGGACGAGAGCGGCGCCACCTTCGCCGGCACCGAGCCGACCGCCACCGTGCGCGACGCCGACAGCGGCCAGGTGCTGGTCACCTTCACCCCGCCGAGGCTCGGCCGGGAGACGGCGCTGGTGGTGGTGGAGGTGTACCGGCGGGGCGCCGAGTGGAAGATCCGCGCGGTCGGCCAGGGCTACGCCGACGGACTGGCCGGCATCGCCACCGACTTCGGCGTCTCGGTCGAGGACCCGGGTCCGGCCACCGCCGCCGCTCCCCCGCAGCCGGTGCGGTCGCCGGCCGTCCCGCCGATGCCGCCGGCCCCGCCCACCGGCGGGCCGCGGGTCACCCTGGACAAGGGCCGGATCAGCCTGGTCAAGGGCGGCTCGGTCTCGCTGGTGAAGGACGGCCGCCCGTTCCTCTCCTCGGTCCGGATGGGCCTGGGCTGGGAGCCCGCCGGGCGCGGGCGCAACATCGACCTGGACGCCTCCTGCATCGCCTTCGACGCCAAGCGCGAGCGACTGGAGACCGCCTGGTTCATGAAGCTGCAGATCTTCGGCGGGGCGATCCAGCACACCGGCGACAACCTCACCGGCAAGGGCAGCGGCGACGACGAGGCGATCACCGTGCACCTGGAGGGCCTGCCGCCCGAGGTCTGCGGGCTGGTCTTCGTGGTCAACTCCTTCTCCGGCCAGAAGTTCACCGAGATCAAGGACGCCTACTGCCGGCTGCTGGACGCGGGCTCCGGGCAGGAGCTGGTCCGCTTCGACCTGACCAACGCCGAGCCGCACACCGGGGTGGTGATGTGCAAGCTGGTCCGGCAGTTCTCCGGGGAGTGGGTGATGACCGCGATCGGCGAGTACGTGGACGCCAAGACCGCTCGCGGCATGGTCAAGCCGGCCGCGGCGATGCTCTGACTTGGGCCGTTCCCGGGTTTCCCGCACGGCCGACTAGAATCGGCCCTTGGGTCTGCGGCGAAGGCACGCGGCCCAGCAGGCGCGGAGCGGCATCCCGGCCTGGTGCCGATCGGTTGCTTGAGGTATTGAACACGTGAGCCACGAACAGTCCGTCACCACTCTGCGCCTCCTCGACGAGTCCGGCCGCCGCCGGACCTTCGCCGTCATCAGCCACCCCGACGCGGGCAAGTCCACCCTCACCGAGGCGCTGGCCCTGCACGCCCAGGCGATCACCTCGGCCGGCGCGGTGCACGGCAAGGGCGGCCGGCGCGGGGTGACCAGCGACTGGATGGAGCTGGAGCGCGACCGCGGCATCTCGGTGACCTCGGCGGCCCTGCAGTTCGACCACCGCGGCCATGTGATGAACCTGGTCGACACCCCCGGCCACGCCGACTTCTCCGAGGACACCTACCGGGTGCTCGCGGCCGTCGACTGCGCGATCATGCTGGTCGACGCGGCCAAGGGCCTGGAGGAGCAGACCCGCAAGCTCTTCGCGGTCTGCCGCCACCGCGGCGTCCCGGTGATCACCTTCATCAACAAGTGGGACCGCCGCGGCCGCGAGGCGCTCGCCCTGCTGGACGACATCGAGACCCACCTCGGCATCACCCCCGTCCCGGTGGTCTGGCCGGTCGGCAACGCGGGCAACCTGCGCGGCCTGGTGCAGGCCGAGAACACCGAGCAGATGCTGCGCTACACCAAGGTCCCCAGCGGCACCCACAAGGCGCTGGAGGAGACGCTCAGCTCGGCGGAGGCCACCGAGCAGGAGGGCGAGCTCTGGGAGACCGCGCTGGAGGAGCTGGAGCTGGTGCTCTCCTCCGGCCCCGGCTACGACCAGGAGGCCTTCGAGGCCGGCAAGATCAGCCCGGTCTTCTTCGGCGCCGCGCTGACCAACATCGGCGTGAAGCTGCTGCTGGACGCCGTGGTCGACCTGGCCCCCGCGCCCGGCCCGCGCCCGCTGGCCAAGGGCGGCGCCCGCGAGGTCGACGAGGACTTCTCCGGCCTGGTCTTCAAGATCCAGGCCAACATGGACCCGGCGCACCGCGACCGGATCGCCTTCGTCCGGGTCTGCTCGGGCGTCTTCGAGCGCGGCATGAACGTCACCCGCGCGGCCAGCGGCCGCTCCTTCGCGACGAAGTACGCGCACACCGTCTTCGGCGCCGAGCGGACCGTCGTCGACACCGCCTACCCCGGCGACGTGGTCGGCCTGATCAACGCCGCCGCGCTGCGCGTCGGCGACACCCTGTACGCGGGCAGGAAGGCCGAGTTCCCGCCGCTGCCGGCCTTCGCCCCCGAGTACTTCGCGGTGGCCCGCCCCAAGGACATCAGCCGCTCCAAGCAGTTCCGCAAGGGTGTCTCCCAGCTGGACGAGGAGGGCGTGGTCCAGGTGCTGGTCTCCGACCGCCGAGGCGACCAGGCGCCCGTGATGGCCGCGGTCGGACCGATGCAGTTCGACGTCGTGCTGCACCGGATGGAGCACGAGTTCTCCTCCCCGATCACCCTGGACCACCTCTCCTACCGGCTGGCCCGGGTCACCGACCCGCAGGGCGCGGCCGAACTGAGCAAGGCCCGGCTGACCGACGGCGAGGTGCTGACCCGCCGCTCGGACGGCGCGCTGCTGGCCCTGTTCGCCGACAAGTGGCACCTGAACGCCTTCCAGCGCGCCAAGCCGGACATCGTCCTGCAGCCGCTGATCGCCACCGCCGACTAGCAGAACTCACGGCAGCGGGCCCGTTAATTCGCTACGGTCCTCGGCTGATCGCTCGTACCCTTCTCGGAACCCGAGGGCGGATCACCCGCCCGGGTCCGAGAAGGGGCACCCCGTGACCGAGATCGTGGCATTCGCAAGCCTGGCGGAAGACGCAGTGTCGGCCGCCATGGCCCGCGTGCTGCCACCCGGGCTGTCCGGGCGCGATCCACTGGTCCGGCCCTCCGAGCACGCCGACTTCCAGTCCAACGTCGCGCTCTCGCTGGCCGGGCAGGCCGGCCTGACGCCCCGGGAGCTCGCCGGGGCGCTGCGGGACGAACTCGCCGACGGCCCGGTGACGGCCGAACTCTCCGGCGCCGGGTTCCTGAACCTGACGCTCGCCGACCCGCTGCTCTGGACCCAGGTCGCCGCCCGGCTCGCGGACCCGTGGCTCGGCGTCGGCGCCCCGCTCACCGGGACCCGGACGGTGGTGGACTACTGCGGGGTGAACGTCGCCAAGGAGATGCACGTCGGGCACCTGCGGACCACGGTGATCGGCGACTGCCTGGCCCGGGTGCTCTCCCGGCTCGGCGGCGAGGTGGTCCGGCAGAACCACCTCGGCGACTGGGGAACGCAGTTCGGCATGCTGATCCAGTACCTGGACGAGCACCCCGAGGCTCCCTGGCAGCACGGCGCGCCCGCCGACCGGGTGGCCCTGCTGGACGGCCTCTACCGGGCGGCCCGGCAGGAGTTCGACGCCGACCCCGCCTTCGCCGACCGGTCCCGGCGGCGGCTGGTGGCCCTGCAGTCCGACGAGCCGGCGACGCTGGCCGTCTGGCAGGACCTGGTGGCCGTCTCCAACCGGGCGTTCCAGCAGGTCTTCGACCGGATGGGCGTGCTGCTGACCGAGCAGGACGCGGCCGGCGAGTCCTCCTACAACTCGCATCTGCCCTCCGTGGTGGCCGAGTTGACCGAGTCCGGGATCGCCGTCGAGAGCGCGGGCGCGCTCTGCGTCTTCTTCGAGGAGATCACCGGACCGGAGGGCGAACCGGTGCCGCTGATCGTCCGAAAGTCCGACGGCGGCTTCGGCTACGCGGCCGCCGACCTGGCCACCCTGCGGTACCGGGTCCAGCGGCTCCGGGCCGACCGGATCCTCTACGTGGTCGACGCCCGGCAGGCGCTGCACTTCCGGATGCTCTTCGCGACGGCCCGGCGGGCCGGCTGGCTCAGCGGGGAGACCGAGGCGGTCCACGTCGCGTTCGGCACCGTGACGGGCCCCGGCGGCAAGCCGTTCAAGACCCGGTCCGGCAGCACCGTCCGGCTCGCCGACCTGCTGGACGCGGCCGTCGAGGGCGCCCGCGCGGCGGTCGCCGACAAGCCGCACCGGCTGACGGAGGATCAGCTGGAGGGGGTGGTCCGGGCGGCGGGCATCGGCGCGGTCAAGTACGCGGACCTGTCGACCTCGCGGGCCAAGAACTACGTCTTCGACATCGACCGGATGGTCTCGCTGACCGGCGACACCGGCGTCTACCTCCAGTACGCCCACGCCCGGGCCCGGCGGATCCTCGCCAAGGCCGCACCTGCCACACCGGCCACCGCACCCGGAACACCGACCACTGGGCCGACCACCGGGCCGATCGACCCCGCCCTCCCGCTGACCCCCGAGGAGCGCGCCCTCGTCCTGCACCTCGACGGCTTCGCCGCCGTCCTGCGCGAGGTGGCGCGGGAGCTGGAGCCGCACCGGCTCTGCGGCTACCTGTTCACCCTGGCCAAGGCGCTCACCGAGTTCTACCCGGCCTGCCCCGTGCTGACCGCCCCGACACCGGCACTGCGGGCCAACCGGCTCGCCCTGTGCGCGCTGACCGCGGCCACCCTCGCCCAGGGCCTGGACCTCCTCGGCCTCCAGGCGCCGGACCGGATGTAACCCCCGGTCACCGCCTCCCCTCGCACCTCCCGCGGGTCACTCGCCTCCCGTACGCTCTGGACCGCGTGAAGCGGAACGGCCTACGAGAGGGTTGAACGATGAGCACCACAGGGGGATGGCGGGAACCGGGGTCCGGCGAGGACCCGAAACCCGGAACGGCCCCCGGATCGGCCCCTGGGACGGCCCAGGGGCCGTGGCCGGGCTTCGGCTGGCCGCCGCCCGAGCCCAGGCCCGGCGTCGTCCCGCTGCGGCCGCTCGGCTTCGGCGAGCTGCTCGGCGGCGTCCTCGCCACCGTCCGGACCCACACCAAGGCGCTCTACCTCCCGGTGCTCGGCGCGGCCCTCGCCTCCTACGTCCTGGTCAGCGTCAGCGCCGTGCTCTCCTTCCTCTCGCTCAGCGGCCTCTACAGCGACGCCAGCCAGATCCGCGACTACCAGCCGACGCCCGGTCAGATCGGCGGACTGATCACCGCGATCACCGTCACCACCGTCATCCTGCTCTGCTGCGCCGCGGCCACCTACGCCGTCGGCTTCGCGACCAGCACCACCGTGGTCCGGTACGCCGTCCTCGGCCGGCCGGTCACCGCCCGCCAGGTCTGGGAGGAGTCCCGGCCGCACCTGTGGCGGGTCCTTGGCGCCCAGCTGCTCACCGTGCTGATCAGTCTGGGCATCCTGCTGGTCAGCGCGCTGCCCGGCCTGCTGCTCGGCCTGACCACCGACAGCGGCATCGCCGCCGGGGCCGCCCTGCTCCTGCTGATACCCGGCTGGTTCTACGCGGTCTACGTCCAGGTGCGGCTGATCCTGCTCGTCCCCGTCCTGGTGATGGAGGACCAGCCGGTAGTCGCCGCCCTGCGCCGGGCCTGGAAGCTCAACGAGGGCGCCTGGTGGCGCAGTCTGAGCCTGCCCTACCTGGTCAACATGATCGGGTCCTTCGCCACCCAGTTCGTGGCGGGCCCGTTCCTCTTCGTCGGCGCGATCCCCCTGATCACCTCCACCGCCGGCCAGGCCGCTCCCGACGGCCAGTCCCCGACCCCCTCCGCCATCGCCTTCATCCTCTTCGGCGTGGCCGCGGCCCTCGGCCTCGCGCTGGGCGCCACCCTCGCCCTGCCCCTCACCCCGGTCGCCTACGCCCTGCTCTACCTCGACCGCCGCCTGCGCCGGGAGAACCTGGCGGCGGCACTCCTGCGGGCGGCCGGCGTCGAGACGACCCCGGCCCCCCGCGACGACACACCTACCGCACCGGCCACCTGACGGAGCGTCGGCAAGGTGCGGAGAGGTAGGCCGGGCCCCGCGTCAGGCCGGTAGCCCGAGCCGGCCGTGCAGGACACACTTGACCTCGGGCCACTCGGGGCCGGTGATGCTGTAGACGGCGGTGTCGCGCACGAACCCGTCGCGCATGACCATGTGGCGGCGCAGGATGCCCTCGTGGCTGGCCCCGAGGCGGGTGATGGCGGCCCGTGAGGCGCTGTTGCGGACGTCGGTGAGGAACTCCACGCGGTTCATCCCGTGCCGCTCGAAGGCGTGGGTCATCATCAGCAGCTTGGCCTCGGTGTTGACGGGCGTGCGCTGCCAGCTGCGGCCGAGGAAGGTGAAGCCGATCTCCAGCCGCCGGTACGGCAGGTTGACCGACATGAAGCGGGTGGACCCGGCGATCCGTCCGGTGGCCCGGTCGATGGTCGCGAAGGCGAGCTGGGTACCGGCCTCGCGCGCGGCCAGCGCGTCGTCGATGTAGGCGGCGATGTCACGCGGCTGCGGCACCAGCGTGACCTGGAGGTTCCACAACTCGCCGTCGGTGACGGCCTCGCAGAGCCCGTCGTGGTGCTCGGGACCGAGCGGCTCCAGCCGGACGTGCGCACCCTCCAGGGTGGCGGCTTCCAGTCGCTCGTCGGACGTACGGGCAGAGTCCACGGGGTTCCCCTCAACGCTCGTGTCGTATCGGGCCAAGGCTACTGCCCGCCTCGGCCTCCCACCTGCACAGGCACCGGCCGGCCGAAGCGCCCGCGCAACCGGATCCGGCCCGGCCGGCGTCTGCGGTGAGGGAGTTCGAGGAAGGGCGGTTCGGTGGAAGCAGTGGCAGGGCCCGCTGGCCGGAGCTGGCTCCTCGGGGTGCCCGTGCTGGCGACGCTCGGGACGTACGCCGGACACCGGTGGATCCTGCGGACCTGGTCAGCCGCCCTGGCCGCCGCCGGCGAGGTGGAGCCCGGTCCACCCCCGTGGCCCGGATTCACGCTCGTGTACTGGCTGGCGCTGGTCCTGCTGGCGGCCGGTGGCCTGCTCGGCCTCTCGCGGGCGGGCCGGGCCGTGCGCTGGCCGGCGCTGGCGGCCCTGACCGCGGCGATGGTCTGGCTGCTCGACGCGCTGCTGGGCACGCCACGGCCCGACCTGAACCTCTGACGGGGAACATCTCCGCGCCCTCAGCCGAGGCCGTCCGGGGCGGGCCCGCTGCCGTCGACGTCCGCGAGCGCGTCGGCGGCGGCGTCGAGTTCGCGGCGGCCGCGCTCGCCGAGGAAGGGCAGCACCAGGCCGCAGTCACGGCAGGCGCGGGCGTAGTCGGCGTAGAAGGTGGGACGGGACTGGAAGAACCCGGGCCGGTCGAACCGCAGTTGCAGCCGGTCACGCCACGTCTCGGCGGACTGGAGTTCGGCGAGCGGGCTGAGCCGCTCGGACGCGCAGACGGGGCACTTCATAGCGGTCACCCTAGACCGACCGGTGATCGGCCTCACCGCTAGGTCGTCAACCCGCGAACGCGGCGAGCAGCGCGGCCAGTACGGGCTGACCGAGCGACGCTTCGCGGACCACCGCGTGGATCGCCCGCACCGGCTCCGGCCTGCGGACCTTGCGGACGACCACGCCGGGGTGCCGAGCGACCAGCCCCAGGTCCGGGATCAAGGCGAGGCCGAGGCCGGCGGCGACGAACCCCTGCGCCGTGGCGTAGTCCTCGCTCTCCACCACGAAGTCCGGACTGAACCCCGCGGCCCCGCAGGCGTCGAGGACGACGTCGAGGCAGGGCCCGGCCGATTCGCTGCCCACCCACGGCTCGGCGGCGAGGTCGGCCAGGTCCAGGACGCGCTTCGAAGCCAGCCGGTGCCCCTTGGGCAGGACGGCGCGATAGGTGTCGTCGATCAGGTGGACCAGCCGGACGCCTTCGACGGCGTGGTGGCCCGGCGGCCGGACCAGGACGGCCAGGTCGGCTCGCCCCTGCGCCACCTCGGCCATCGGGTCCTGCGGGCCGATCAGTCGCAGGTCGATCCGGACCCCGGGACACTCCCGGCGCAGCCGGATCAGCGCCGGTGCCACCACGGTGGCGCCGGCCGAGGCGAAGTACCGCACCGCCAGCGTCCCCGTGCGCCCCTCGCGCAGATCCTCCAGGGCCGTCTCGGCCTCGGCGACGTTGCGGCTGATCGCGGCGGCGTGTTCGGTGAGCAGCCGTCCCGCCGCCGTCGGCCGCACTCCCCGGCCGACCCGTTCGAGCAGCGCCGTGCCGGCCTCCCGTTCCAGCGCCGCCACCTGCTGGCTGATCGCGGACGGCGTGTACCCGAGATTGGCCGCCGCGGCGGTCACCGATCCACTGGTCACCACCGCCCGCAGGACCTGCATCCGTCTGACGTCGAGCATGTAGCTGAGCTTAACGGAGGTCCACAATCTTTTGCTTGTCCTATCGGATCGACTGGGAGACCGTTCGTGGGGACGACCGGCGGACGACAGCAGAGGGAGGCGAGGCACGGACGTGGGCACGGACATCAGCGTCGGCATCGGCGGAAGCGGACGACGAGCGGCCCGGGTGGCCGTGCTCGCCCTGCTGTGGGGCTCTACCTTCCTGTGGATCAGGCTGGCACTGGACGGACTGGCTCCCGTTCAAGTCACCTTCATCCGCTGCGCGTTGGGAGCGGCCGTCCTGGTCGCCGGGTGCCGGCGAAAGGGCCTGCGCCTCCCCCGTGACCGGGCGGTCTGGGGTCGTCTCGTCATCGCCGCGTTCTTCTGCAACGCCCTGCCCTTCGCCCTGTTCAGCCTCGCCGAGCGGAGTGTCGGCTCGGGTGTGGCCGGGGCGCTGGGCGCGACGACTCCGCTGTGGTCCGTGCTGATCGGCATCGTCATCGGCACCGAACACGGGCTCCGCCTGGCCCGCTCGGCCGGGCTCGTCCTGGGCTTCGCCGGAACGCTGCTGATCTACGCCCCCTGGCAACGCGGTCAACTCGCGAGCTGGGGCGCGCTGGCCGTCCTCGCGGCGGCGGCCGGCTACGCCGTCGCCTTCGTCTTCATGCGGCGCACGCTCGTCGGGACGGGCCTGCCCACCCTCTCGCTGTCCGCCGCGCAACTCCTCGCCGCGACCGGGTGGAGCGCGCTGACCCTGCCGGCGGGCGGGCTGGAGTGGCCCCGGGGCGGTCCCGGGGCCCTGATCTCCGTGGTGGTCCTCGGGGTGTTCGCCACCGGGATCACCTTCCACCTCACCTTCCGGATCATCGCGGACGAGGGCGCGACCGACGCCGCCACCGTCGGATACCTGTTGCCGGTGGTCTCGCTGACGCTGGGAGCGATCGTGCTCGACGAGAGGCTCGGGCTGCGGATCGCCACGGGAATGTCGGTCGTGCTCGTCGGTGTCGCGTTGACCCGGCGCCGCCGCGCGGTGCAGCCAACCAACGAATGAACGGATCATGCAGCCCACCTCGCCCTGGCGAAACGCCGACTTCCGCACACTGTTCAGCGCGACCGTCTTCAGCCAGCTCGGCACCAGCATCGGCTACGTCGCCGTCCCGCTCATCGCCGTCTCCGCCCTCGACGCGGGCCCCGGCCAGGTCGGCGCCCTCGGCACCCTGAGCACCGTGGCGTTCCTGCTGATCGGCCTGCCGGCCGGCGCCTGGCTGGACCGGATGCGCCACCGGCGCGCACTGGTCACCGCCGATCTGGCCCGAGCGCTGCTGTTCGCCTCCATCCCGTCGGCCTGGTGGCTGGGCGTCCTGACGCTCGGCCAGTTGTACGCGGTCGTCCTGCTGAACGGCTGCGCGACGGTCTTCTTCGACGTCGGGTCGCAGAGTGTGCTGCCGCAGCTGGTCGGCCGCGACGGCCTCGTCCGGGCGAACAGCGCCGTGGTGAGCCTGATAGCCCTGGGCAATGTCGCCGGGCGGGGAGCCGGCGGCGGACTCGTCCAACTGCTGACGGCGCCCGTGGCCGTCCTCTGCACGACGGCGAGCTACCTGGTCTCCGCCCTCCGGCTCACCGCGATGCGCCGCACTCCGGTGCCGCCTCCGCCACCGCACGGCCGGTCCGCTCGGCTGCGGGAGCAGATCTCCGAGGGGTTGCGCCACGTCCTCGGCAACCCGGAACTACGGGCCCTGGCACTGACCGCGGCCCTCGGCAACCTCGGCTCACAAATCGTCAACACCCTGCTCCCGGTCCTGTTCATCCGCGAACTCCACTTCCCGGCAGGCATGTTGGGCCTGTTCTGGGCGACGGGCGGTGTCGGCCTGCTCCTCGGGTCCCGCTGCGCCCGCCCGATCGCCGAACGCCTCGGCTACGGCAGGACCCTCGGCCTCGCGGGTCTCTGCCTCGCTCCTGCCGGGCTGCTCGTGCCGCTCGTCGGTCGCGGACCGTGGCTGTGGCTGGCGGGAACCGGTTGGCTGCTCGCCATGTTCAAGACGGGCATCGACAACGTGCTCGGCGTCAGCCTGCGCCAACGGATGACGCCGGACCCCCTGCTCGGCCGGATGAACGCCACCTTCCGGTTCCTGCTCACCGGCGCGCTGGCGATCGGCTCCGCCGTCGCGGGCCTGACCGGTGAACTGACCACCGTACGCACGGCCCTGTGGCTCGGCGGCGCCTTCATGGCGACGGCATTCCTGCCGGTCTTCCGCTCCCCGGTCCGCACGCGACGCGAACTACCAGGTCAGGAGACCGGACCATTCACCGAGATCCCCGCCGCACGCTCGCCCGCACCCCACGCCCCGCGCCCCTGAGCGGCGACCGGCCCCCAGGCGCCCCGGCCGTCAGCCCGCTGCAGCACTCTGCGAAGATCGCTGGCCATGACCACGAAGATCCGCCGCGCGGCGGGCACCCAGACCTTCTCCGACCTACTGCTCTCGGCACTGCGCCTACGTCGCCGGACCTCCGAGACCGACCTCGCCGAACTGCGCGCGGGCGGCACGCTCCAAGTCTCCTGCTTCAGTACCACGCTGGGCACGGTCAAGCTGATGCCGGTCGGCAAGGGACGCACGATCCCCCGGCTGAACGTCGGTGACCTGCAGCTCTCGACGGGGCAGGCCCTCTGGCGCAACCGCCGCACTGCGGAAACGGTCGCCCTCCGGGGACCGTTCGACCTGACACCCTCCGAAACCAGATCCGGACACTGGAAGATCGCCCGCTACGACCTCCTCACGGCGGACGGACCCCACACGATCTCGATCCCCAAGGTCGACGTCCCCCTGGTCACCCAGGTGCTGGCGGCCATCGAGAACTGAAGAACCTCAGGTCGGCCGGCCGCTACCACTCCGCTCCGCTTGGTGCGGCGTACCGGGGGCACCTGGTCATCGGGTGGGGTGCGGTGCCTTCGCGGGCGGCGAACCGCAGCTGCACCCGGAGCCAGACGGGCATCGTCAGCACGGGGTCCGCCTCCTCGGCGGGCCCGTGGCGGATGAGGCGGGCCAGGAGCGCCTGACCGATCGTCACCAGTTCGTCCAGCCGGGCCGGATCCGTCGGCTGCTGGTCCAGGGTGCCCACGATGTGCTCCAGGTCGCGGATCGTGGCGCGCCGGTTGAACGGTTCGTCCAGGCTCGCGCCGAGCGCCGGTGGGGGCGTCACGCCGTTCCCGCAGCGCTCGACGGCGCGTACCTGGAGCTGGTGCGCGTCCAGTCGGCCAACGCCACCCGGAACTGGTCGAGACACCACGCGAAGCGCCCGGTGTCCTGTGCCGGCCCGCCGGCCGACGGTGCTCCGACCGGGAATCCCTGCCGCACCGCGCAGTACACCCACCAGAAACGGAACACCTCCGCCTGAAGCAACTCACCGATACGCTCGCGGGCTTGCCCGGGTGCGAGGCCCTCCGCCGCTGCCAGCGCGTGCACGGCGTTGAACGTGTCGCCCTCGGCGCCGGCCGCGAGGTCGTTCGTCAGGCAGCCGCAGGTGGAGAACGATCTCAGCAGGGACTGGACGAGCGGGTCACGCCAGTCCGGAGTGACGACCTGCTCGGCCAACTCGCACCACATCGCGGCCAGCCACATCCCACCATCAGCCGGCCGCAACACCTGATACTCACGCAACGTCGGCGTACGGTCGGGCTGCACGAAAAGCTGCAACTTGTCAGCCGCCGCGAGTACCCATGTCTCAACGCCGGCCCGATACCGCTCCCACCACCACGCAGGCATCATCGGACGCGTCCGCTCAACCAGGTCAGCGAGAGCACGCGCCACCGGATGATCGTCCAGCTCCGGCGGACAACCGTTGCCCAACATGTCGACCAACTGCACGACCAAGCCGCCAAGCTCCCTGAGCGACGCATCCTTCAGCTCCTGATCGAACACGTCATCAGCCCGCCACATCCACAGCGCCCACTGCATAGCCAAATGCAACGGCGCACCAGTCGCACCCGGCCACGCCCGCAGACACAGATCCACATACCCGTGCGCCAGGTAAGCCGACGGATCGGGGTGGAGTTCGTGCTGGTGCAGGAACGTCGCCGCCGAGACGTACAGGTCCGTGCGCCGGGGATCATTCTTCTCGATCACGGGGTCTCCTCGGTCAGGACGGTCTTCCCCAGCCAGAGGGTCCCGGGGAGGAGATCGGCTACCAGGTGACCGACAACGGCCGAAAGGTCGGCGTCACGCGCCATCGGGGTACCGGTAACCAGGAAGACAATGGGGCCGCCGTCTCGTGCGAACCGACCCCAACCCGAAGCTGTCGGCACCAGGAGGCCGGTTGCACAGCCAGGCACCGTCACCAGGGCATCAGTTGTGGTGCACGCGAGCACCCCGCGGAGTTCCGGCATGGCCCGGTCGGGCGTCGCCATCCCGAGCGCCGCAGCCAGGGCAGCCATCTCACCCTCGACGGCCTGCGGGTGCGCGATCAGCAGGAAGCCCACCAGCCCCTCCGGAGTCGAGTCGATCCACGTCCACGCGGACAGATCCGCAAGGAACTGAGCGGTCAGAGCTAACGGACGTTCAGCTGCTGTCACCATCGGCCTCTCCCGAGCAGCGAGGTCTACCATCACGACAAGGCAACCGCGGTCGGCTACCCGCGGTCAGTGGCCCAGGGGGTGGCAGAGGGTGGCACTTCAGCCGCAGGCAGCCCGGAGGGGTAGGTAGGAGACATGAAGGAGCCGAACACCGCGCTCGCCACGTGGCTGGAGCGCGCAGGTCTGAGCCGACGAGAAACCGCGCGACTGGTCAAAGTGGCAGCTCAGGACGCTGGGCATCCGCAGATCTCCCCCGATACGACAGCAGTTCGACGGTGGGTGGAGGGGAATCAGCCCCGCCGGCCCGTCCCCGGGATCCTCGCCGACATCATCTCGGCGGCCGTCGGATATCGGGTCACAACGGTTGAACTCGGGCTCGGCGAGAGCCCGGCCGAGGATCGCTCACTCCTGTACTCCCGCAGCTACGCGGTTACTGTGGAGACCGTCGCTGACCTGGGGAGAGCTGACGTGGATCGCAGGATGTTCTTGTCCGCCGCACCGTTCGCTGCTGTCGCCGCCATCGGGCCCTCGCGAGACTGGCTCCTCAACACCCTGGACCAGCAGCCCGACGCCGGCCCCCGCGTGCGCCTGGAGGACGTCACCGCAGTGCGGAACATGTTCTCCGAGTTCCAGCGGATGGACATCTTCCAAGGCGGCGGCAGCGGACGCCTCCTCCTCGCCGCCTACATGAACATCCACGTCTACCCTCTGCTCCGCCGGGCCCAGTCCGACGACATCCGCCGGGCCCTGTGCGAGGCAGCCGCAGAGCAGACCTACCTGCTCGGCTGGATGGCCTACGACAACGGCGAGCACGGAACGGCCCAGCGCTACCTGATCCAGTCTCTCCGGCTCGCTGAGGAGTCGCAGAACGCCCCCCTCGGCGCACACGTCCTCGCGGGAATGGCCGACCAGGCCACCTTGCTCGGACACCCGCAGGACGGCCTGCGGCTCGCGCAGGCCGGCCGCCACGGACTGCGCGGCGGCTCGGCCGCGTGTCTGGCAGACCTGTGGGCCCTGGAGGGGCGCGCCCTGGCCACGATGGGCGACAAGACCGCCGCGGCTCACGCCGTCGTCCAGTCCGATTCCGCAGCCGCCCAGATCCGCCACGACGACGAGCCGGAATGGGCGCTGTTCATCGACCCGGCTTACCTGCATGGCGAACACGCGGTCACCTTCCGGGACATCGGCGATGCCGACGCGGCGCAGGAGCACGCGCGCTTGAGCATCGACCACGCCCGGATGCAGAAGCGCGCCCGCCGTGGCGCGATGTCTCAGGCAGCGCTCGCCGGCGCGCACCTTCAACGGCGTGACCTCGATGCCGCTTACGCCGCGGGCCTGCGCACGCTCTCACTGACGGGGCAGGTCAAATCCTCGCGGGCGCTGGAGGCCGTGGCCGACCTACAGCAACGCATGCAACCATTCGGCACCAACCGGCTCGTCGCGGACTTCTCCGAACGCGCCCGGACACTGCTGGCAGCCTGACGCCGGGTCATACACGACGAAGCGTCTCGCCCTCCCGAGGGAGAGCGGGGCGCGGTGCTTCCTCGGCTCTCGCCCTGGCCCGTGCGGGAACTGGCGGCGCGCATGAAAGAGTCGCAGCGGCAGCTGGTTCGCGCGTAAGGAGGCCCGCCAATGGAGTGGAAGAGCCATGGACGCCGCCGTGTGTACGGCAGCCCCTACGTCGAGGTCTGGCTGGACGACGTGGACATTCCTGGGGTCGGCAGGGTCGACCATCACGTCATCACCATGCCGAAGGCTTCTGTGACCTCGGTCGTCACCGATGCACAGGGCCGATTCCTGCTGATCCACCGGCATCGTTTCATCACCGGGCGGTGGGGCTGGGAGGTGCCGGCCGGTTGGGCCGAGCCGGGAGAGGATCCAGCGGCAGCGATGGGCCGCGAGGTCGAGGAGGAAACGGGTTGGCGTCCCGGCAGGATCACCCTGCTGACGGAGTACGACGCCCTGGCGGGGATCTCCACGATGCACTTCCGGTGCTTCCACATCACGGGTTGCCAGCGGGTGGGAGAGCCGACTGATCCGAGCGAATCGTCGCGGGTCGAGTGGCTTCCGGAGAGCGAGGTCGTGAAGCTCATGACCTCGGGAGAGATCCTTGACGGTCCGTCACTGACGGCGCTCAGCTTCTACCTCGGCCCCTACCGCCTCTCCAAGGGCGCCGAATAGCGCGTCAGCGAATCGTCGGGACACGCGCGGATGCGCGCCATGCGCCCAACCTCAGAACTCCCACCAGAGGTCGATGTTCCGATGGACGCGCTCGCGAAGACAGCTTGAGTGCGAGTAGGCCTTCTGCCGCACGCCACCGCCTCGTGCCGGGTCGATCGCACCGAACCTGAGCTCGGTCGGTGCCTCGTCCTGATCGAGATCGATGACCTGGTAGCAGAAGCAGCAGGTGGGGTTCTGGTCCAACGGTGCCCTCCCTTGCGTCTGTGGGACGGCCATGACCGCGCCGCCCCGCAGACCCTACGTCGAACACAGCCCTGAGGGAGTGGCGCCGGCCGTTGACCTCGACTGGCGGCAGGGCGACGTCCTGGCCGTCGAGACGCGCCAAGCCTTCCGGAGCCCCGCCGCGCCCTGCCACACCGCCCGCCGGCGCCGACGTCGGTAATATCCAGCCGCCCCGGAGTGATCTGATCAGATCAGCCCGTTGACACAACTCACGATGATCAACGGTGGCCGTCTGCCAACCGAACCACCGTCATCACCGTCATCACCGACCGACCAACCATGATCGCGGTCTACAGCTGAAGTATCAGGTGCCATGAATTGTTCCAGCAGATGTTCGCCGACCTTGGCATGATGACCCCATGTCGGATCACCAGAGGACCGAACCTTCGCAGTCGGACGGTGAGCGGGCGACACTCGGTCCGTTCACGACGGGGAGCCGATGAGCTCGAAGCGCGTACAGCCGCCCAAGCCGCTCAGATACCTCACGATCACGTCGATCGCCATGATCGTCGCAGGGCTGGCCGTCTCCGTCATGATGGTGCTCTTCACCATCCCGGACGACACCAGAGCGGCATCCGTCCTGACGAGCCGTGGAGTCCGGACCCACGGAATCATCAGCAGATGTCTCGACGCCCCCCACGACGACAACGGTGACCCCGGGCCGACCACCTGTTGGGTGAGGTTCACTCCGGCCGGCGGGAGCCCCGTCGAAGCACCGCTGGCCTTCAAACTGGGCACTCTCTCGAACGGTGCGAACATCGAGGTCGTCTACGATCCGCAGGATTCCGGAACCGTCGCCCTCCCCTCCGATCTCGGCTACTGGAAGACCCTTTTCCGCAACGGCACCGATGTGTTCCTGCTGCTTCTGGCGGTTGCGATGATTCCTCTCGGATTCGTCGGCCTCCTCCTGCGCAGGATGTTCGGCTCTTTCGCGAAGCGGTACACCGACCACTCCGACGAGGTCGATCACGCCGCCACCCAGGCCCTCGGTCCGACCGTCGCTCAGGCCATGGCCCGGACCTGGACCCAGAACAAGCCTTCGGGAGAGTGAGAGCGGCCACCAGGTGCCGGCCGGGTCACCCGGGCACGGCTGCACTCGGCGGGCAGCTCATCGAGGTCAAGAACATGACCGAGGCGCCGCCGCCGGCTCAGCGCGGCGCCGCGACGCCGGCGCGCATGGTGCTGGCCGCCGACTTCCTGGCAGCACTCGCGACCTGAGTTGACCTGAGCTGAAATGGATCCCTACGAGCACCCTATGGGGACTGTTTCGCCCCTTCGAACAGCCGAGCGGCACAGACCAGCCGAACGCCCCGGCGGCGGAGCCGAAATCAGCCCCGCCGCAGGTCAACTGACACACCGTCAGCCCCGGGTCGCCATCGCGCGCAGGAAGAACGTCAGGTTGGCGGGGCGCTCGGCCAGGCGGCGCATGAAATAGCCGTACCATTCCTGGCCGTAGGGGAGGTAGACGCGCATCGTGTTGCCCTCCTCGGCGAGGCGGAGCTGCTCCTCGGGGCGGATGCCGAAGAGCATCTGGTACTCGAAGGTGTCGCGGGCGCGGCCCTGCCACTCGGCGAGTTGGCCGGCGATCTTGATCATGTTGGGGTCGTGCGAGGCCACCATGGGGTAACCCTCGCCCGCCATCAGGACCTTGAGTGCGCGGACGTACGCGAGGTCGACGTCGCGCTTGCCCTGGAAGGCGACCGTCTCGGGCTCCTTGTAGGCGCCCTTGCAGAGCCGTACGCGGGAGCCGGGGCCGGCGAAGTCAGCGCAGTCGGCCTCGGTGCGGCGCAGGTAGGCCTGCAGGACGACGCCCAGCCACGGGAAGTCGGCGCGCAGCTCGCGGGCGATCGACAGGGTGGAGTCGGTGGTGGTGTGGTCCTCCATGTCCAGGGTGACCGTGGTGCCCGCGTCGGCGGCCGCCTCGCAGATCCGCCGGGCGTTCTCCAGCGCGATCTTCTCGCCGTCCACCGGCAGGAACTGGCCGACCGCCGAGAGCTTGACGGAGACCTCGGCGTTGGCCGCCAGGCCGGTGTCCTTGAGCGCGGTGAGCAGGTGCTCGTACGCCTCGGCGGTGCCGGCTGCCTGCTCGGCGTCCTTGGTGTCCTCGCCCAGGTGGTCAAGGGTGACCTTGCGGCCGGTGGCGACCAGGTCGTCGGTGGCCGTCACCGCGTCGTCGAGCAGGGCGCCCGCGACGAAGCGCTCGACTATCGCGTGGGTCGGCGGGAACTTCTCCACGACGGTGCGCACCTGCGGGGAGCGGGAGGCGGCGAGGAGGGCGGAACGGAGCATCGGTACTCCTGCGGGAAGAAACGAGGTGGGGGAGGAAACGAGGTGCGGGGAGAAACCAGGTGGGGAGGGCGGGCCGCCGCCCCGGGCTGATGGACGGTCAGCCCATGTGCGGGTAGCGGTAGTCGGTCGGCGGCACGAAGGTCTCCTTGACCGAACGGGTGGAGGTCCAGCGTGCCAGGTTCTGCTTGGCGCCGGCCTTGTCGTTGGTCCCCGACGCCCGGCCGCCGCCGAACGGCTGCTGGCCGACGACCGCGCCGGTCGGCTTGTCGTTGATGTAGAAGTTGCCGGCCGCGAAGCGCAGCTTCTGCATCGCGTACTGGGCCGCCTCGCGGTCCTGCGAGATGATCGCGCCGGTCAGGCCGTACGGCGACACCGACTCCATCTGCGTGAGCATCTCCTCGTACGCGGCGTCCTCGTAGACGTGGACGGCGAGGATCGGGCCGAAGTACTCGTCGCGGAAGTACTCGGCGGCCGGGTCCGCGCAGACCAGCACGGTCGGGCGGACGAAGTAGCCGACCGAGTCGTCGTACGTGCCGCCCGCCAGCACCTCCACCGTCGGGTCGGCCTGGGCGCGGTCGATGGCGGCCTTGTTCTTGGCGAAGGAGCGGTCGTCGATCACGGCGCTCATGAAGTTCGACAGGTCGGTGACGTCACCCATCGTCAGGCCCTCGACCTCGGCCTGGAACTCGTCCCGCAGGCCGGCCCAGAGCGAGGCCGGGACGTAGGCGCGGGAGAGCGCCGAGCACTTCTGGCCCTGGTACTCGAAAGCGCCGCGGGTCATCGCGGTCTTGAGGACCTTGATGTCGGCCGACGGGTGCGCGACCAGGAAGTCCTTGCCGCCGGTCTCGCCGACGATCCGCGGGTACGAGCGGTAGCCGGCGATGTTCTCGCCGACCGAGCGCCACAGGTGCTGGAAGGTCGGGGTGGAGCCGGTGAAGTGGATGCCGGCCAGCGCCGGGTGCTTCAGCGCGACCTCGGAGACCGCGAGACCGTCGCCGGTCACCATGTTGATCACACCGGCGGGCAGTCCGGCCTCCTCCAGCAGCCGCATCAGCAGGTGCGCGGAGAACTGCTGGGTGGGGGACGGCTTCCAGAGCACCACGTTGCCCATCAGCGCCGGCGCGGTCGGCAGGTTGCCGGCGATGGCGGTGAAGTTGAACGGGGTGATCGCGTAGACGAAGCCCTCCAGCGGGCGGTGGTCGCTGCGGTTCCACACGCCGTCCGAGGAGATCGGCTGCTCGGCGATGATCTGCCGGGCGAAGTGCACGTTGAAGCGCAGGAAGTCGATCAGCTCGCAGGAGGAGTCGATCTCGGCCTGCTGCGCGGTCTTCGACTGGCCGAGCATGGTGGCGGCGGCCAGCGTCTCGCGCCAGGGGCCGGCCAGCAGGTCGGCGGCCTTGAGGAAGATCGCGGCGCGCGAGTCGAAGGAGAGCGCCTGCCACGCCTCGGCGGCGGCAAGGGCGGTGTCGATGGCCTCCTGCGCGTCCTCGCGGGTCGCGTTGCGCAGGGTGCCGAGCTTGGCAGCGTGGTTGTGGGGCTGCACGACGTCGATCTCGGTGCCAGCGCCCATCCGGCGCTCACCGTTGATCGTCATGGTCAGCTGGACCGGCTCCTGGCCGCCCAGCTCCTTCAGCTTGGCCTCCAGGCGAGCCCGTTCGGGGCTGCCGGGGGCGTAGCTGCGGACCGGCTCGTTCACCGGCGCGGGAACCTGGGTCACAGCATCCATGAGCGCGCGCTCTCCTTCGAGTCGTGGGGGATCGCCGGCAGGGATCACCCGTCGGCCACAGGCCAACGCTATGCCGCGCGACCGGGTCAGATGCTTGGCCGGGCGGCTAAAGTCATCCGTACGGAGTTGTCCACTCGCACGAAACGCATGGAACGCAGGTCACGTGGTGCCCGAGCCCTCCCCCGCCGGCCTCCCGCTGCGGCAGTTGCTGATGTCGCTCGGCGAGCCGCTGGTCGAACTCCAGGCCGCGCCCGCCGGGCTGGACGTGCGGGTGCGCGACGTGGCCATCCTCGACCCCGAGGACCCGGCCACCGCCTCGGCCGGCGAGCTGGTGCTGGCGATCGGCGCCCGCGGCCGGGCCGCGCTGCCCGCGCTGCGCGCCGCCGGACGGGCCAGAGCTGCCGCCGTCGCCGTCAAGCTGGACGCCCCCGGCCAGGCCGACGCGCTGCGCGAGGCCGCCACCGAGGCCGGGGTGGCGCTGCTCTCGGTGCGCAAGGAGACCCGCTGGGAGCACCTGGACGCGCTGGCCCGGGCGGTGATCCTCGGCCCGGACACGCCGGAGAGCGCCGAACTGGGCGGCGGCGACCTCTTCTCGCTGGCCCAGACCACGGCCGTGCTGACCGGCGGGATCGTCTCCATCGAGGACACCTCCAGCCGGGTGCTCGCCTACTCCCGCTCCTCCGACTCGGACGAGGTGGACGATCTGCGCCGGCTCTCCATCCTCGGCTGGCAGGGGCCGGAGCCGTACCTCTCCAAGCTCCGCGAATGGGGGATCTTCCAGCACCTGCGGACCTCGGACCAGCCGATCGCCGTCGATCCGCACCCCGAACTCGGGCTGCGCCGGCGCCTGGCGATCGGGATCCGGGCCGGCGCGCAGCCGCTCGGCACGATCTGGGTGCAGGAGGGCGCGCAGCCGCTGGCCCCGCTCGCCGAGCAGGCGCTGATCGGCGCGGCCCGGGTGGCGGCTGGTCAGCTGGTGCGCCGCAGGCGCGAGTTGTCGGCGGACGTCCGGCTCACCCAGACCCTGCTGACCGGCCTGCTGGAGGGCAGCACCGGTCCGCAGTCGCTCGCCACCCACCTGGGCCTGGACCCGCACCGGCCGGCCACCGTCCTCGCCTACGCGGCCGAGGGGACGGACGCCACCCGGGCCGAGGTGACCGGATTGATCTCGGTGCACACCGCCGCCCGGCACCGCGGCGCGCTGCTCGCCGGGATCGACGCGCGGATCTACGTCCTGCTGCCCGAAGTGCCCGCCGCGCTGGCCACCGCCACCGTCCGGGACTGGACCCAGGAGGTGGTGGACGCGGCCCGCGAGCACCTGGGCGTCGGCCTGCGGGCGGCGATCGGCAGCACCGTGCCGGGCCTGGCCGCGGTGCCCGCCTCCCGGGCGCAGGCCGACCGGATCCTGGACGCGATGGGTCGCGGCGGGGTGGCCACCGAGGTGGCCGCGCTGATCGACGTGCAGGCGGAGGTGCTGGTCAGCGAGATGCTGGCGCTGATCCAGGAGCGCCCGGCGCTGCGCGACCCGCGGCTGGTCGCCCTCGCCGCCTACGACCGGCGGCACGGGACCAGGCTGGCCGAGTCGGTGCTGGCCTGGCTGGACG
>FTKT01457693.1_pt1 | contig 21724 bp, 21 predicted proteins | sample 1658271 | NCBI WGS metagenome assembly FTKT01 (sample SAMEA3914811, study PRJEB12502) | metagenome | biome: forest; material: soil | place: Canada | collected 2011-08-04 | depth 0.3 m | reverse complement strand
GCCGACGGGCAGGAGGGGCCCGTTCCTTGCCGGCCGACGGGCAGGAGGGGCCTGCTCCTTGCCTGCCGACGGGCAGGAGGGGCCTGCTCGCCGCACCGGCCGAAAGCCCGGGTACGACCCAGTACGAGGACTTCCGTCCGGCACGCCGGGAGCACGCACCGGACGCCGCTCCTTGGCGGGCAGGAGTTGCCTGACGCGGCACTGGGCGAGTCGTGTCGAGGGCGTGCGGGCGAAGCCGGAGCGTGGTCGGGTGTGGAACCGCGGCCCAGAGGTCGCCGGGGTTGTTCACGGTCGACGGGCGGGAGTTCGGCTGGTTGGGCGTGCTGGTCACGGCCGAGGCCGCGTTGGCCGGCTCGCGGCGGCTGTTCGGTGCGGTGGCCGAGGAGGCGCGGGGGCGCAGGCGGCCCGTTCGACGTACTCGCGGCTGGAGGTACCGCTGGGGTCGCGCAGACGCGGGAGGGGACCGGGCAGCTGTCCGGCGACCGTTTGCGGCTGCGGGTGCCGGCCGGGCGGCGGCCGGCGCAGATGGTGGACGTCGAGGGGGTCGAGCGGTTGAGGATCGAGCCGGGGCCGGCCGCGGGGCCTGTCCACGGTGTTCAAGAAGCGGAGCCTGTTCACCGTGTTCAAGCGGCGACGGTTGCCCGGATCGCCTACGGCGGCAGTGGGGTGGCCGCTCTGCACCGGGGCGGCGCGGCGCTGAGCCCGCCCGCCGGGACGCACGGCCACGGCCCGGCCGGGCTCGTCGCCGGGGAGGCGTCGCGCGGCTCGTTCCTGGGGGCGCGCGAGCGGGCTCAGCGCGGTCACCGCGGTGGCGGCCGGGCGGAGGGCCGGCGTCACCGTGAACAGCCGCTTGCGGTCCGGCCGGTCGGTCAGCCGGCCGAAGAACGGCGCCGCGCCGCGGGCGCCGGCCTCGTCGGGTGCGGCCGCCGGCGTGGTGACCTGGCAGGTGCGGACGGCGATCCCGTTGCCGGGCCGGCCGGCCCGCCATGGTGGCGACGACGGTGACGTGCCGTGCCGCCCGGATCCGGAGCGTGCCCGGCCCGATCACGATCCGCCGGTGCCGGCGGGACCGCGCCGGCCGGTCCGCCGGTGCTGGTCAGCGTGTCCGCGTCCGCCGGACCCGTCGTCACCGCTCGCCTCCTCGGTTCCTCACCCGCGCTCGCGGCCCGCCGGTGACGCCGCGCGGCTGCGCGACGTCACGGGCCCGGCCCCTGGGCACCCGCGTCCGCTCGCAGTCGGGGGGCGCCTGGAGTCGGGGGCGCCCGCAGTCGGCCGGCGCCCGGTTCCGGCGGGCGCCGGGCATTGCCGTCAGGCCATGCCGATGGCGACGCACCTCTCGGCCACGTAGTCGATCCGGCCGCCGTACGTCACCTGCGTCCAGGTGTCGCCGCCGCCGCAGGAGGTGTAGCTGCCGCCGGCCGTCTGGCTGTCCTGCAGCGGCCCGCAGGGCAGCCGGCCGCCGGCCGCCATGCTGGCGACCACGGCGTAGCCGGTCCCCGGGCCGCTGCGCACGTTGAGCGCGCTGCCCGCTTCGTTGTAGATGTAACAGCTCAAGGTCGCGGCGGCGGGTGCGGCCGCCGTCGTCACCGCGGCACCGGCGGGAACCGCCAGCGCCCCGCTCAGGGCGACGGCGGACGCACTCACGGCCAGAACGGACTTCCAGGACATGCGCACTTTCGGTGTTCCTTTCAAGATCATGACAGGGCGTCGGTCAACGTAGTCGTCGACCGTCGGTGGATACAAGATCCGTTTTCCGAGCCGATGATGACTGTCCGTCACATCGACTCCTTCTGCGACGCGCTGGTGCCCGAGCCGTGCACCGACGCCACCACGGCGGTGTTCACGGTCGACGGCAAGGGCGTGGCGACAAGGCCGCAACCGCGCGGGACGCAAGCGCTGCGGGACGCGACCGCGAAGGCCGCGACCACGAAGGCCGCGACCACGAAGGGCGCTGCCGCGAAGGGCGGCAACGCGACGCGCACCCGCCTGGCCGCCGGGCGGAAGCCCGGCCGCCGGCGGATGGCCGCCCTCGCAGCGGTCCGCGACGCCGGGTCCGCCGCCCGCGCGGACGCCGCGGACGCCGAGTCCGTCGTCGGCGGATCGGTCAGGGGGTGACCAGTTGCCACTGCGCGAGCAGTGGTGTGTCTTCGAGGGCGCGGCGGCACAGTTGGTGGGCGGCCAGTTCGGCGTCCGCCTCGCTTTCGGCGAGGAGGAAGAGCGCCAGGCCGATGCGTCCGGGTTCGACGTGCACCCGCAGGTGTTCCACCCGGTCGGCGGGCCCGGCGTGTGAGCGGATCACGTAGGCGAGGAGCTGTGGATCGATCGGGGTCGAGGCCGGGCCGACCAGCTGGATGGGTATCAGGTGCATGGCGTTCCGCAAAAGTTGGAGGACTGGCAGGGGATCGGTGAGGACCTCCATGGGCCTTACAGCTTGATGAGGATCTTGCCAAACACTGTTGGTGGCGTCACGGGAACGGAGCGTGCAGCATGGTGCCAGTCACCATGCTGCCTGGGACCAGACCATGCTGCCGGGCGCCGGCGGGACCGGTCGGCCCCTACAGCCAGCCCCGCTTCGCGGCGTTGACGCCTGTCTGGAAGCGGCTGGTGGCGTCCAGACGCACCATCAGGTCGGACATCATCCGTCGTACCGTGCGCAGTGACACGCCGAGCCTGCGGGCCGTGACGACGTCGGTGCAGCCCGTGTTGGCGATCTCCAGGAGCGTCCGTTCCAGCGGGGTGCACCCGTTGTCGTCCGTCTGGACGGCCTCGCCGAACGGGGTGGCCACGGACCAGACCTGTTCGAAGAGTGCGCAAGCCGTGGCGACCACGCCCGGGTTGCACACCTCCAGTGCTCCCTTGCGTGGATCGTCCGGGTCCAGCGGCAGGACCGCGATGCGCCGGTCGACCACCACGAGCGGCATCGGGACGGTCGGTGCCGTGCGCATCCGGCCGCCCATCGAGGTCATCCAGCGGGCGTACGCGAGGGTTTCGGAGTCGTTGCGGAAGCTGTCGCGGCAGACCGCCCGGATCACCACGCCGCGTTCGAGGGCTCTCTGGTTGACCGGTGTCGCGGCGCTTCGGGCGTCGGCCCGGTGCGCGCCGCCGGGATTCAGCGACAGGCACTCGGACTCGGTCATCAGTTGCAGTTCCTCCAGTCGCGAGCGCACCGCCTCCAGGCCCTGCCAGTGCAGGGCGCCGTAGTCCTCCGCGGTGGGCGTGATCTCGGCTGTGATCGCCGCGATCGCGGCCCGGGCGGTCTCGACCTGCGCCTGTTTGGCCAGCGCCTCCGCCTCGGCGGTCGCCAGCAGGGCCGCCAGGCCCACACTCGGGTTGACCGGCCGCAGTCCGAGGCCGGCGCCCTCGGACGGCTTGAGCAGGGCCAGGTCACCCAGTTCGTTCAGTGCGGCCCGTACTTGGGAGTCGGGCAGGCCGGTGGCGGCGGCCAGGTCGGCGACCCCGTAGCGGGGGTGCCGCAACATGGCCCGGTAGGTGGCCTCGGCAGGACAGGACAAACCCAGGTTTTCCAGCATCAGCTTCCCCGTTGAGCTTGGCGGTCAGGGAAGCATTTTCCCGAGCCGAGGATGGGAAGATCAAGTTGCGGGTGCGGACGGAATTGACCGGGCCCCGGCTCGTGCCCGGCTCGTGCCCGGCTCGTGCCCGGCTCGTGCCCGGGCTCGTGCTCTGCCGGCGGCGGGCTGTCCTCATGGTGCCAGGCATCTATGTGCACGTGCTTTCCCCGTGACTGGGCGCGCGGAGCCTGCCAGGATTCCTCACGTCGGAAGGAAAGGCACCCGGCGGTGCCGGCCTCCGACCACTTCCCCGTCTCTGTCACGTAGTTGGAGTCTGCCGTGCCGCGGTTCACCGCTGTCCTGCTCGTTGCCCTGATCGCCCTCGGTACCGGCGCCGCCGTGTCGGCGCCGTCCGCCCAGCCCTCCGGCGCGCCGACCCACTCGGTCGCACTCGACGGCTACGGCTGGGGCGGCGGGCGCCCCGGCTGAGCCGCGCGCCCGAAGCAGCGCCGAGCTCGGCACAGTCACACAGGGCAGCCGCTCGTCCCTCCCGGACCATCACACCCGGAGATCGCGACGACCACCCATGTGTGAAACCCGTCGTGCCGCCATCGGCGCCGCACCGACCGCCGCCGACGCCGGCGGCCTCACCACCGCCAGCGGCCTCACCATCGCCGCCGCCGGACCGGCCTCCGTCGCCGGACCGGCCTGCGCCGCCGACCGGGGCCGCACGGACACCGATCACGCGCCCCACAACAACGCCATGGGCCTCCACCGCTGATCCCGCGAGCGCGAGCCGCGGGCAGTCGTCCCGTCTCCTCGCACGCAGGCGGACGGCCCGACACGGGACCGGAAGGGAAAGTCGTGCACCGGATCACCAAGCGCGTCATCGCCCGGGCCGCGGTGGCGGCCCTGTTGGCCGCCGGCACGGCACTGGGCCTTGCGGGCGGCGCCCAGGCCGCCGGCTACAACGGCGCCTGCGGCGCGGGCTACACCGTCATCGACTCCAAGCAGCTGAACGCCGGCACGGTCTACCTGACCTGGAACAGTGCCACCGGCCAGAACTGCGTGGTGACGATCCGCAACACCCCGGGACCGGCCGAGCTGATGTCCGCCTCGATCCGGCTGTCCGGATCGAGCCAGTGGACCAACGAGGTCAACTACTTCACCACCTACGCCGGCCCGGTCCGGGTGACCGCCCCGGGCCACTGCATCGACTGGCAGGGCGCGATCGAGGACAACAGCGCCGGCGAGTTCGACTCACACTGCAACTGAGCGCGCACTGCGCGCACCACAACTGGGCGCGCACTGCGCGTACTGCGACCAAAATGGGGGATTTGACATGCGTGGAATAGTCAGGCGCTTCGTCGGCGCCGCGGCCATGTTGGCGACCGTGGCGGGCGGGCTCGTCGTGGGCTCGGCCGTCCCGGCCTCGGCCGCCGGCTGGGGCTGCTCGGGGAGCGAGGTCAGCGGCTCGCCGTACGCGGTGACGAACAACGGCGCGGTGTACAGCTACATGCACCTGTACTACGACTCGGCGAGCGGCGACAACTGCGCGGTGAACGTCAAGACCGGCAGCCTGTACGGTCAGGCGAGCTTCATTCGGGTGATCCTGGTCGCCTGCGCCAGCGACACGCCCTCCACGTGCCAGAGCGCCAGCCAGGTCGTCATGGACCCGCCCGCCAACGACAATTCGACGCTCTACAGCTACTACGCCGGGCCGGTCAAGGTGCACGGCCGGGGCCACTGCCTCCAGGCGTCCGCCAACACCTTCACCCCGAACTTCGCCGCCGAGGCGTGGTGGGACAGCGGCCAGCTCAGCTTCCACTGCTGACGGTCCACCAGCCCGTCCGGCGCGGAACACCGACGACCGCCTCCCGCCCCGCGCGCCGCATCCCCGGCGTCACGGCACTGCCCGTGATCCCCGCCCCCGCCCGCCCTCGCCGGCCCGCGGACGGCCTCGGCGGCCACGGGGAGCGGGGCGCCGGCGCCGGCCGCGGCCAACGTCGGCAGGACCGCCGGCACACGCGCCGCCCGGCGACGCCGGCCCGGCCGGCGGCCGCACCATCGCGGGCCACACGAGCCCAGCGGCGGCCGGCGGCAACCCCTGCACCCTGACCGCCGTGTGCGGCAGCGGCTTCAACGTCATCGACTCGCACAACCCGGGCAGCGCCGCGCTCTACCCGCTGTACAGCAGGTAGACCTCGCGGCAGAACCGCGTGAGCACCATGGTGACCACGCCCGGCGGCCCGGTCGCACCGAACGCGACGCTCAGCGTCCAGAGCGGCGCGACAGCCGGCGACCCAGGCAATTTCCACCTACTACGCAGGACCAGTGAAGCCGGCGGCCCCCGCCGTCTGCGGGCAGCGGGGCGCCGGCCACCAGGGCGCCTGCTGGACCAGCCCCTGGTCGCACTGCAGCTGAAAGGAAGACATCGCATGCCGCTCGACAACTCCACTGACGGCAAGGGCACCAGGAACGGCAACGGCCGCAGGCGACTGCTGCGGGCCGGCGTGACCGCCATCGCCGCGGCCACCGCGCTCTGCCTCGCCGGCACCGACGCGATGGCGGCCGATACCCAGGCGGCCACCTTCACCCTGTCCCAGCCGGACTGGTACCCCGGCAACTACGCGGTCGGCTCCGGATACGCCGGCTCGATTCACCTGACGACCACGCTCACCTTCCGGTCCGACGGCAACCTGGAGCTCATCCAGAACGACGGCGACCAGCCCGCCGTCGTCTGGGCCTCCGGCACCGCCAACAAGGGCGTGGTGCGGATGGACTGGTCCCAGTCCGGCTACATCAAGCTGCTGAACTCCTCCGGCGGCACCGTCTGCACCATGGGCGCCCTCAACCCCGCCCCCGGCGGCCACGCCGAGGTACAGGGCGACGGCAACCTCGTCTTCTACAACTCCAGCGGGCACGCCACCTGGTCCACCGGCACCTCCGGCGACCGCGTCGGCGCGCCCGGCGCCAACCTCGACTACTGCTTCACCTGATCCGAGAAAGCCCTCCATCAACCCCCGCACTCCCCGTCGCACCACGAAGGGCCGACACCTGCCGCGCGCCGCCCCGGCCCGCACCGCCGCCGCGACGGCCCCCGGCCCGACCACGACCGACGCTGCGAAGTCTCAGCCGGATGTCCCGAGTTCGTCTCACTGAGATGGCACGCTGGTGTGGGCCCGCGCGGCTGACACCCCAGCGACCAAGATCACCGACAGAGTCACTTACACAACGAGGTGCCCAGGGGAGCAAGTGGAGTCAGAACTGACCCACCGATGGAGTCGGCCGTCACTGACGCAGCCACCCCGAACGACTCCGGGGCCTTCAACGTGTGATGCCGGCAGTTGCACTGCGGGGTCGGCCGGCGCCTTGGGCGGCGTGCCGCCCGTCTCCCGTATCGGTTTTCATGGCGCGTACGGCGCATTCGGGCGCGGCCTGCTCGCCGGCACGGAACGGGACGGATGTCCGGGGTGAGTCCGAGGGCAAGAGCGCTGATCAATGGCGGTCTTCTCGATCGAGCCGACCGGCTGTCACGCGAGGGCCCGCGTGACCGGTGCGACCGGCACGCGGGCCTTCGTGTGCGCAGAACGTGTTCTCGGTGCCGGGTGTGCTGGAGCTGTTGTGTCAGCGCTGGCAGTACCAGGAGTAGGGGTTGCCCGCGTCCCAGTAGGCCGCGGTCGCGCCGGCGCCGTACTGGGACGCGCAGGCGGTGTTGACGTTGATGCCGATCTGGAAACCGCTGGTGGTGTTGACGCAGCGCCAGCTGAAGGCGCTGTTGGAGTCGGTGACCAGGGCTATCAGGCCGGCGCTCGGGTACTGCGTGTTGCATGCCTGCTGCATGTCCACGCCGCCGAGTGAAGTGGCCGCCATGGCTGGAGTGGCCGATGCCGCTCCCAAGGTGAGTCCTGCTCCGAGGAGAGCGATCGTGAGAATGCGCTTCATGTGGTCCTCCGGCTTGCTTGGCGCGCGCTGTTGCGCGACGCGGTGGCTGGTTCCGGTAGTCGATGTGCGCGGTGCGAAGATCGGGCTTATGAGCAGAGATGAATCATCTCGGCTCTCATACAAGCCGATATGAATAGCACTGTCAACGGCGTCGCTGTGGAGGACAGGGCCTGCGGGGCGCCGACGTGGGCAAGCGGATCTCCGGGAGTACGACCTCTCACCCCGGCCGCTACCGCGCGCGGAACGACGGCTGGGCCCGGCGTCGTCTCCCGTGACGCCGGGCCCAGCTGTCGTGCACGGGTCGCGGACACCCCCCGGTCCGGCTCCCCCGAGCCGTGCCGTCTCCGCGACCTGTCTTCCCCTCCCCGTGGAACCGTGAAGAGGGGCCCGTCCCCCGACGGGAGTTCGGAAACCCTCAGGTGTGACTGATCGTTGGATCTTTGTATTGGTCTCGCTCCTGACCTGCAGTGTCGTGGTGGAGTGAGACGGATTTCGGGGCGGTCGGGCGTGTTCCCTCGTTCTTTCTTGATCGTTTTCTGTGGATCTGGCGGCATTGCGGGGTGTTGAGCTGCTGGTGTCGGCGGTCGGCCGGAAATCGTGGGTTGTCTGCGATGTGGTGGGGACTGCAGTAGTTCTATCGAGTACCCGTTAGGCGGTTCGGGGGTCAAGGGTTTCCGGGGTAGGCACCGACCGGATCGAGGTGGAGTTCGCAGGGGCCCAGGCAGTCGGAGACCGTGGGCACATCGCATGTGACGTCTGCTGCCGCTGGCTGCGACGGCATCGCGTGGTCGAGCGGCGCGGTCAGGCGGTGGCGATGCCGACCTGTTTGGCCCAGGTGGTGATGAGGGTGCGTTCGGGTTCGGCCCAGGCCATGGCGTTGAGGGTTCCGTCGCGGGCGAGTTGGGGGGCTTCGGCGAGGCCGTAGTGCTGGAAGAGGTCGCCGATGAGCAGGGAGGCGGCTTGGAGGAGTGGGGTGGCTCCGTCGGCGAGGTCGTCGAGGAGGGTGTGGGCTTGTCCCGTGGCGGTGCGGTTTGCTGTGGTTCCTACCCGTATTCCGCTTTCGTGTCCAGAGAGGCGTTGGTGGGCGAGGTGGAGGGCCTGCCAGCGGGGAGTCGTGCCGGGGAGCAGGACGGGCGAGCCGGTGGGTGTACGGCTGATGAGTTGGGTACGCAGGGTGGTGGTGCCACTGGCTCCGGTGCGGGTCACGGCGTGGCGGGCGAGGTGGCGCAGGGCCGACAGCACGAGAGTGACGATGGCGTCGGTATCGGCGCCGTGGCCCCAGGGGTTGGCCTCGTTTGTCGTCAGCGGCCATGTGGGCACGGATACGGCCCAGGCGCCGGAACCGTCGCTGTGGAGTTCGGCGACGAAGTCCGGGGGCTGCCCGTGGTCCAGCAGGATGATGCGACGGTGGCCGACTCGGGTCTGGGTGAAGGGTGCGCTGGTGCGTCCGATCAGGGGAGCGGCTCGTAGCTCCTGTTCGGTGATGCCCCGGATGGTGCGGTTGTTGATGACCATGTCGCCGGGGACGTCGGGGACCAGGGATACGGTCAGCAGCGCGTGTCCGCCGGCCCGGTGGAAGGAGCGTGCGAGGTCGTCGGTGGTGTCCTCGACATCGGTCTCGACGCGGGTGAGGCGGTCGCCGCGTTCGGTGAGTTCCTGGAAGCGGCGCCTGTAGGAGGTGGCGACCTGGGCTTCGGTCAGCCAGCGGGTGGTGTCGCCGTCGCGGTAGGGGTACGCGAGCCGGTGGTCCTGGTTGTGTTCGATGACGGCGTGGGGTGCGTCGGGGCTGCGGGGGACGGCGATCAGGAGGATGCCCTGGTTGGATCCGGGTGCGTCTTCCTTGGCGATCAGTTCGATTCGTGGGGCGGGCCGTAGGTTGGAGGCGACAGTGGCCCGGATCTGGCGTAGGCGGCCGTCGGTGAGTTCTACCGGGACGACCGCGCTTGGGCAGCGGGATTTTCGGTCTTCGGCGAGCCCGAGGACCAGGACGCCGCCGATGGTGTTCGCCATCGCGGCCACGTCCTTGGCCAGTTCGGTTTTCTTGTCTTGGGCGTAGTGGATTGACTTGTAGTCGAGGTCTTCATCCTCGAAAGCGTCGGTGTTGCCGACCAGAGCGGCGAGTTGGGCGAAGGTGATCTGGTCGAGTCGGCCGCCGAAGATGGCCTCGATGCGGTGGAAGCGTGCTGCCATGGGCTGACCCTAACGATCGTGTCGTGTCCGAGGGGAGCGTCTGGGGGGTCCGTTCGCTTCGGCCTGGTGCGGGGCGGGGAGCGGACTGGTCAGCCGATGCGTGCCGGCGTTCGGTGGATCCAGGTCCGTAGGAGGTCGCTGGGTGGGGGTGTGAGGCGGGCGATGCCGAGGCGGTGGGCGGTGCGCTGGCAGAACGCGGTGATCGCGGGATGCGGGGTGGGTGCGGTGCCTTGCCGGGCCTGTCCGGGCAGGCGGGTGGTGGCCAGGGTGCGGGCGAGGACGACCGTTTCGGGGTAGGTGACGAGGTCGCGCGCGTGCAGGGCCCAGGACCTTCCGACGGGTGTGACGTGGGGGTTGGTGTCGGCCAGGCGCTGGAGTCGGTGCTGCCATCGTGTGGCAAGGACGGTCTATTGGTCGTACCAGCGGGTGGTGATGGCTGTGGCCCAGAGGGTGGCGTTGGCGGCGTCCGGGTGGCGGAGCAGGCGCTGGTGGTCGCGTTGGGCCTGGCGCAGTTCGGGCAGGGCTGCGGTGGTCGGGTGGTTGTCCGGATCCAGACTCCAGTGTCGGTGGAGCGGGCACAGGGCTTGGTGCGCCAGCGGGTGGATGCGGGCGCGGCTGGTCGCTCCTTGGGTGTGCCGCAAGGTGCAGGCGGGACATGCCAGGACGGGCTGTTCGCCGGCCTCGAGCGGTCGCTGGACGCCGACGGGCGACGGTAGCCCACCGGGGGTTACGGCGCGGCGAGTACCGGTGTCGGGGGAGTGGAGCTGGGTACGGTCGGCGGCCAGGTGGGGCAGGGCCCGGCTGAGGTCCCCGAGTGGGGTGCGGGTGAAGACGGCCAGTTGGTGTTGGGCCGCGGTGTCGAGGCGGAGTTCGGCGGTGCCGGCACCGGCGCGGCTGCTGCTGGGGTGGGTGAGGGCGATGCCGAGGGCGTCGAGGAGGTGGACGGTGGTGGTCCGGTAGGCGTGGGCGAGGCGGTGCAGGTAGGAGGCGGTGCTCTCGTGGGGGATCGGCCGCACCCGCACGGCTCCGGCCGTCGGTGGGTGGATGGGGCCGAGCGGCCGCAGTATACGGGGCTCTGCCGGGGCCGGCAAGGGGTCGGTGGTCGCGGTGCCCTGGAGCGCGCCTCGGATGCTGCGAGAGCTTCCAGGAACAGGGCGCCGGGCCCGGGCGGCCTGACGGGGCGGCCCATCCGACGAGGCGTCATCGGGCTCGCCGGGCGGGCGTTGTGGCCCGTGGGTTCCGGCGGATAGGGGTGCGGGGCCGGTAGTGCTCGTCGGCGAGGTGGTCCAGGGCGATGGCGTCCAAGCCGGTGCGGGTGACCTTCTCGCTCTGGTCGAGGATGGCGGTGATCGCGGCTCGCCGCAGCAGGCGGGAGAGGCTGCCGATGCGCCCGGCGGTGCGCTCGTGCAGGTAGGGGGCCAGGCGTACGAGGCTGCCTGGGCGGTGGTGCTGCAGGTCCAGGGCGTTCTCCATCGCGGCGACCGTCTCGCGGAAGGGCCGGATCAGCAACGTGCCGCTGGCCTTCCTCCCGCCCCCGTCGGCGCTGTGCCCGCTGTCGGCACCGTCCGGGCTCCTCCCTCCTCGCCCCCGCCCGGTCCTGTTCGCACCGCCCTGCGGTCCCTCACTGTCGCCATCGCGGCCGTCACCGGGGCTTCCGCCGCCGCTCCGGCCCCGTGTCGTGGCGCCGGCGCCGGGCCCCGTGATGCTGGTGCCTGCCGCGGCGGCACTGGTGCGGGCCACCACCGGCAGGGGGTCGCAGTCGATCAGACCGGCACGGCCGGCGAGTTGGGCACCGGCCGTGCCGGTGAACAGCGCGGTGGCGGTGACGTCGATGCCCGCGTACACGAACGTCACCGAGATCCGCTCCGTGAGGTCCTTGAGGAAGTCGGCTGCCTCGGCACCGGTGCTGGTGCGCGGGTTGAGGCGGTGGATCTCGTCGATCATCACCAGCCGCACCCCGGCGGTGTTGTAGGTGTGGCACACGGACGCGGCGATCTGGGCCTGGGTCATGCGGGCGGAGACGGGGATGCCGAGGTAGCGGGCGAACTCGAGCGCGAGGGCTTTGGCGCTGGCACCGGGCGGCACCAGTAGGTAGGCGACGGGGACCTCGCTGGCGCCTCGGCCGGCCCGGGCCTGCTCGGCCAGGTGACAGGTGCGGCCGACCTCCAGCAACGTGGTGGTCTTGCCCGTGGTGGGCGGCCCGGTGACGATCAGCGAGGGCCGCGCGGTTGCCTGCTGGTAGCGCCCCAACGCCATCAGAGTCCGCACCTCCAGCAGCGTCTTGACGACGGCCGGGGTGCGCACGGTCACGAACCGGGAGTGGTAGGCCAGGCGCTCCTCCAGCTGCGCGGCGGATCGCCGGGCGCGGGCGGTACCAAGGGCGGGTCGTCGGCGAAGCGGCTAAACAGCTCCCAGGTGGTGGGGGACGCGTCCAGCCCTGGCTCCGTCACGCCGGCGGGGTCGTCGGTCACCACAGTTCGGCCTCCTAGCGGGCGTCGTACAGGGCGAAGGCGCCCCCTGCTTCTTCTTCGGGCCACGTGCCCCGGCCGTCCAGGTCGTCGTCGTCCTCGTCAGCGTCGAGCTCGTCCAGGCTTTCCTCGCCCGGCCGGCCACCCCACACGGCCTTGCCGTCGTCGCGTCGGCCCTTCGGGGGCGCAGACCGCGGTCCCGCAGGGCCGGCCTGCGCCGTGGTGGGCAGCTCCGGGGCCTGGCCGTCGCCGGGCTGGTCGCCGGGTTCCGCACACGCCGACCCGGGGATCCCGCCGCCGGCGGCGGGCCGCCGGTCCTGGTCCGGGTCACCGTGCTGCGCGCCGACGCCCGGAAGCGGCCGTCCGGCGGCCTTGCCGGAGGTGGTGGCCCGCCCGGTCCGGTCCTGGCCCTCGATCCGGACTTCTCCCGGGGCCGGGCCGGGGGGCAGGTCGTGGGGGAGCGCGGCGGGTGCCTGGCGGGTGGCGAGGTGCCGCTCGCGGGCGCTGGCCTGGCCGGTGTGGACCTTGAACAGAAGGTCGTCGAGGGCGCGGGCGAGGTCGGCCTCGTGCTGTTCACGGCTGCCGCGGCGCTCCACCACCGTCTTCAGGTGCTGCCACAGGTCGTCGCCCAGCGGCTGGTGGACGTGCTCGGCGTGGATCCACGGCACCGCCGTGAACTGGCCGTCGGGCAGGCGGACCCAGACCTGACGCTGGTCGTGGGGGTTGTGGTGGACCTCCCACCGGCCCTTCTGCGCGGCGATGCCGGAGGGCCGGCCGCGGTGCGGGTTGAGGATGTGGTGGTCGTAGGTGCGGTGGTCGAGGCGGATCCCGCGCTCGGTGATCGGCTTCCACACCACGGGCAGCAACTCGACGCAGTCGGCGCCGGTCAGCGGGAGCGGGACGTGGCCGCAGACACCGAGCAGCGCACCCCACATCTCGTTGGGGGACAGCGCGACGGGGCGGGAATGCCTGGGGGCGCAGCCCCCCGTGGGGCCGGTTCTGCCACTCGGATCCGGCACCTGCAGCCGCCGGTACACCCATCCCACCCGCGCACACGCCGACCCCACCGCCGCGGCCGCACGCTGCGCCGCGACCCTGCCCGCACCAGGGGCGCCCGGGCAGTCGGCCAGCAGCCCCGTTCCGTCCGCGTACCGGGCGGAACACCTGCGGCACCCAGGAGCGCACCACGCCCCGCTCCTGCGGGTCGCGCCACAGCACCCGCACCGGCCGCCCGGCCATCGCGACCACCTGCGGATCGCGGTCCAGCAGCATCAACTGCACGACCATGGCCGCCGACCCGTGGGCCACGTGCCGTCCGGTCGTGGCGGACCACCACCAGCCTGGCCCCCACCGCTTGCCCGGAATCACCGGGAACGCCGACACAGGGGGCAACTCCTCGAACCGCACCCGTGCCGCCGCCCGATCCCACCGCTCCTGCTCAAGCTCTCCGCCGATGGCGAAGACAGCCTCGATGCCTCGGCCGGCACATCCGGTCCAGGCACGCTCATGTCCGTCATGACAGCCAGTCAAATATGTGAGAAAGCAGCAGATAGAACGGGACGGCAACCGCCCCATCCTTCCGAGCGAAGCCCAGGCGAAACTGTCCCGCCGCGCCTCACCGGCGTGATAGCGGCGCCGTCACCCGTAATGCTCCTCAAGGTTGTCGCGGTGGCCGTCGATGTCCTGTTGGAGGTCTTCTGCGGGGATGCGGGTCCAGGTGCTGAGCTCGTGGAGGGGGATGCCTGCGGTCTGCGCCGCGCTGGCGACGGCGATGGTGGCCTCGGTCAGGGCGGCGATGCTCTGGCCCAGACCGCCGATCAATTGCTGGGCAGCGGCGGCCAGGGCCGCAGTGTCATGCACATCTAGCCCAGCCAGCAGACCGGTCGCCTCGCGGATCTTCTCGCTGATCCAGGCACGCTCCTCCCCAGGCACGTCGGTACGCCAGCTGATGGTGCCATCAGCCCGTTGGGTCAGGGTCCGCAGCTGCGTCGCTACGGAGACCGGCCGGTCCTCGCGTTTGACCCACCACGGGTCCAGGATCCCGCTCGCCACTGTGACCAGAGCCGCGGCGCCGGCGCACGAGTGCTCCCCACCAGGCGGTGAGCGCACTGCTGCCGGGGACCGCGCCGACCTCGCCCAGCCACGGGCGGGCGAGTCTGCGGCCGAGCTCCTGGTACAGCGCCCCGTTGGGCGGGAAGGGGCGGATCCGCTCGGCGCCGCTGTCCTGCCACACCAGCTCCGCCACCACCGGGTCCACCAGTGCCCCGGCGACCGCGACGACCTCGGGGAACGTCGCCGCCTCCCGGGCCACCGCCCGCCACCACCAGAACTCGGGCCCCCGCGTCCCCGTCGGCCAGCTGGTGCAGCCGGGCCGGCCAGATCCGCTCCTGCTCCCACTCCAGCGCCAGATCCCACCACTGGCACACCACCGCCCGCGCCACCGCGAACACTGCGCCCTCCTCCACCCCGGCGCGCTGCGCCCGGCGGGCCACCGCGGGCCATCGCCGCTGCGCCGCGGCGATCTCGGGGCAGCGGTGGAGGTCGAGGTGCTCCAGGCCGTGCCCGCCGCCGGCGTCCAGGGCCCACCGCTGGTGGGGCCCGCACACCCGCCGCCATCGGGCGCGGTAGCGCATGACGGCCTGGTCCTGGCCGCTGCGGCGGGCCGTGCAGGGACGGCAGCCGTAGGCGACCGGGCCGTGTGCCGCGGACCCCAGCTGCCAGCGGGCCAGCGCCACCGCGTCCTCGTCCGGCTCCCGGAACACCTGCGGGCCCTGCGCCCAGGGCGGCAGCGCCCGCTCCAGGCTGAGCGGGTCGACCCGGCACAGACGGGCGAGCACGTCCTGACCGGCGCGGTTGAGCAGAATCTCGGCGTCGGCTCTGATGCCCGCAGTACCGGGAGAGCGCGGGGCCTGGTTCCTCCAGACCCACAGAGGCCGCAGGTCGCCCGCATCCACCGCGTACCGGGCGGCCACCCGGCGCAGGAGCGACCACGTCGTCTCCCCTGCGAAAGGGGCAACGCGCAGAACCCCCATGCGCACCACCGTCCTCCCCCCACGTTGTGAGCGCCGACCTTCAGGATCACCGCTCGCGGCCGGGCGCGGTGCCGGTTCGGCCCGACAAGCCGTCACTCGACTCGATGTGCAGCCCTGGAGAACCTCTTGATCCCGGCAGACGCCCGGGCGCCCGTTTGAGGCAGGGTGATAGTCACTCCTGAAAAATGTTACTTTCAAGAGTGACTATCAAGAGTTACTTTCACTGTTAGTCTTGCGCATGGAGGTGTTGCATGTCCGACGATTTGTTCGCCTCGGTGGACGCGCTGCTCGCGCGTCCGAAGACCGAGGACGACCTGCCGGCTCCCGAGGAGCGGGAGCGGCTGCGCAAAGCCGGCGACTACACGCAGGAGGACGTCGCCAGGGCACTGAAGATCCGCCGCGAGACGATGATCCGGTGGGAGGCAGGGACGGCCGAACCGCGGCCGCCCAAACGCGAGGCGTACCTGCGCCTGCTCGCCGTCCTGGCGCTGCGCCACGGCACGGTGGAGCCGGCTGGCTGGCTGGCTCGGGCGCAGGCCGCCGGCCTCGCCCCGGCTGCACCCGCCGCTGATCCGGCCCCGGCCGGGGCCGCCGAGCCAGCGGTGTCCGCGGCGTTCGCCCCCGCGCAGCCGGTGATGCTCGACCAGCACGCGGACGGGTCACTGGTGATGGGCGAGGCGGCGCCGTGCGTGCAGTGCGGCAACCCGTCGGTGTACCGCTCGCAGGGACTGCCGATGCACCTGGGCGGATTCTGCCGCCCAAGCACCGCCCAGGCGCCTGCCCCTGCGCCGGTTGCCGCGGTTCCCGTCCAGCAGCCCACCCCCACCCCCACCCCCACCCCCACGGTGCGTCGCCCAACGCCGTCGCAACCGGCGGCATCGTCCAAGGCGCGCAAGGCTCCGACGAGGAAGCCGGCCGCCGCGCCGGCCGGGGCGGCGGACTGGGAGCTGGCGGCCGCCGCCCGCTTCCCGGCCGGTCCGCTGGCGGTCCTCGACGTCGCCGCCGACGGCAAGGCGCTGGTGGCCTACCTCGCCGACGGCACGGTGGCGCCGACCGCGCCGGCCGGGCGCACCCTTGCCGCAGTGGTGGAGTGGGCGCTGGAGGTGAAGCTCGGTGCGCCGCGGCTGCACCGGCACGGCAAGGACGGCGACGCCCTGGTGGCGCTCACCGCCGCCGCGCTGGCCGAGCTGGGCCTGCCGCCGCTCGGTCGGGACGAGAAGCGCGACTTCGTGCCGCGCCTGGGCCGCCTGCCCGAATCCCACAAGGCGGTGAAGGCCCTCGGCAAGGCCGGCTGGCTGCTCACCCAGCGGGGCCTGGGCCCGTGGGCGCGGATCTATCGCACGCCCGAGGACGGCAAGCGGGTGTGCGTGCAGCTCTGCGTGCCCGGCTGGGGCGCGCTGGCCTCCGGCGGCTGGGACGTCCCCGACCACCTGGACCCGGCCGACCTGGCCCGCCTGCTCGGCACCTACGCGACGCGGGTCATCACCCCGCGCGGCACCACCGCCGTCTCCGGCCTGGAACTGATCACCGCGCTGCGCCCACCGACCATGGCGGTGCGCACCGAGTCCGGCTGGACGTCCGGGCCGGTGGAAGGCTCCCGGCCCAAGGACGCCTTCGACCCGGCGACCCCGGAGCTCCCGGACATGCACCCGCTCGCCGAGCACCGCGCGCCGGGCGACGTACTGGTCACCGAGGCGTGGGACTGGCACCGCCCGCTCACCGACACCGAGGCCGCGGCGCCGTTCGCGGTCGGACTCGACGTCAACATGGCCTTCCTCGCCGCCGCCGGCCGCCTGACGCTGCCGCTGTCGAAGCCGGTCAACGAACCGCAGCCGGCCTTCGACAAGAAGCTCCCCGGCTCGTGGCTGGTCGACCTCTCCCACCTCGAGCTGGACCCCCGGCTGCCGAACCCATTCACCGCGGACGGCACCGCGCCGACCGGCCCGGCCTGGTACTCGACGGTGAAGGTCGCCTACGCCGTCGAGCTCGGCGCCACGGTGCAGCCCCTGGAGGGCTGGCTGCGCCACGAGTCCGGCCCGTACCTGGACCCGTGGCACAAGCGGCTGCGCCAGGCGTACGTCGACACCATGGCCGCCCTGGGCGTACCGCTCGACCTCGCCGACACCGACCCGATGGCGTTCCTGGACGCCATGGCCGCCATCAAGCAGGGCGACCCGGCCGAGCTCGCCGTCCTGACCGCGATCAAGCAGACCGCCAAGGGCACCATCGGCAAGCTCCGCGAGAAGCCCCGCCAGGGCTGGAAACCCGGCCAGCGCTGGGCGGCCCTGGAGCGCCCGACCTGGGACCCACTGATGCGCGCCCTGGTCATCGACACCGCCACCGTCAACCTCCACCGCAAACTGCTCCGCATGGCCGACCACACCGGCCTGCACGCCATCGCCGTCCTCTCCGACTGCGCGGTCTTCGCCGCCCCGAGCCCCGGCGCCCTGGACATCCTCACCCGCCCCGACGGCACCCTGACCACCTCGCTGCGCCTAGGCGTCAGCCCCGGCCATGTGAAGTTCGAGGGGAGCCGGCCGATGGCGGAGATCGTGGAGATGCTGGCCGACGGGGCGAACCCGGCCCGGCACATCAAGACCGGCGGTGTCGTCTCCGACGACGAGTAGCAGCCCGCGGCCGCCGGGACCTCCCGGCGGCCGCCCACCATCCAGAGCACGGCAGTTCGGCGGCCTGCACGGCCGCCGGGAAGGAGATGCCCCGTGGGGGAGATCGACGAGGGACTGGAGCGCGCCGAGCGCACCAAACCCATCCCGCAGTCCATCGCGGCTCGGACCAACTTCCTGGTCAAGAACGCCAAGGGCTCCACCCGCAAGATCGCCCAGGAACTGGGGGTGAGCCAGCGCATGGTGCAGCGCTACCGCAAGGGCGAGGCGACCCCCAGGCCCGCGACCGCCCAGAAACTCGAGAAACTGGTCCGCGAACGGTGGCAACCCCGAGTAAAGGCCCGCACCCGCAAGGCCGCCGAGCGACACGGCTTCATGCTCCACCTGCAGGCCAGATTCGGCTTCAGCTCCGCAGTCGGCTCCACCGACGACCCACGCGAGCGCCTGATCACCCAGAAGATGCCCGGCGAGGTGGCCCGCGCGCTCTACGCCGCCCGCGACGCCGGCGCCAGCCAAGCCCAGCAGGAAGCGCTGCTCGCCCAGGCCCTCCAGGAGCACTACTTCAAGGACAACGGCCGCCGCGCCGCCGGCCTCACCACCGAACTCAACGACATCGGATGGCTCGACATCGAACTCTGACCCCCTGTGAAGTTGCACTTCGTTGTCGTGGGGTGCTGCAGTGGTTTGTCGTGCTGGTTTGCGGGCTGATGCTTGGTCAGAGGGGTGGCGGCTTGTGCGACGTCATCCTGGTGCGGTTTCCGGCGTCATGTGGTTGACGTTTCTGCTGGTCGGCGTGGTGCGGTTTCCCATGCGCTGATGGCATGTCCGGCTTGTACCAGATAGTTCCATGATGCGTCAGTGGAACGCGGTTTCCGGCGTCATCGTGGTGCGGTTGCTGCCTTCATGGATGCAGGCGGGCTCGCGGTCCTGAGCCCGCTGGCGGTAGGGAGGGCATAGGTGGTGACGGGTGATCTCGACGGAACCGACGGATCGCTGCCGTCTGCTGTCTCGGCGTTGGCGGTGCGGGAGCAGGTGGTGGCCCGGCTGCTTGTCTTGGAGGAGCAAGGTGGGCTGACGCCGGACCGGGTGCGCCTGGCGGCGGCTTCGGCGGGCCGCTCGGTGCGGACGGTACAGCGGTGGCTCCAGGCCGCCCGAGAGGAAGGCCGGCACACGCCCAGACCCCGGCCGCGGTTCCAGGTGACCGAGGAGGTCCATGCGCGCTTGGCCCTGTGGGGCGGGAACGCGGCGGCGGTCCATCGGGAGCTTCTCGCGCAGGCCCGCGAGTCGGCGGACGCGTCCGCCGACGGGGGAGCGGATGCGGCGTCGCGCACGGGGGCCGAGGGGGAGGGGAAAGCTGACGTACCGTCGTTGGCGACGCTGCAGCGGGCGGTGCACCGAGATCTGAACGCCGGTCAGCGTGCCGCACTCAAGGGCGGCGAACGGGCCCGGCGGGCGCACGATGTGCATCTGGCTCGCCCGCCGCAGTGGCGCAACGCCTGCTGGGAGGGAGACCACAAGCACCTGCCTGTCGAGGTCGAACTGGACGGGCAGCTGGTGCGGCCGTGGGTGACGTGGTTCATCGACTGCGCGAGGAACGCGATCACCGGCGCGGCCGTCACCCCGCACCAGCCCTCCCGGGACGCGGTGCTGGCCGCGTTGCGGATCGCCTTGTCGCGGGACGAGCCGGGTGGCCCGTACGGCCCGATCGGCGGACTGCCGGAACTGGTGCGGGTCGACCGCGGCAAGGAGTTCCTGTGCGCCACGGTCAGCCAGGCACTCGGCGCGCTCGCGGTCCCGGTACAGGACCTCCCCGCCCGCCGACCGGAGTTGAAAGGCACGGTGGAGAATCTCAACCACTGCGTCACAGCCATGTTCCTGGTCGCGCAGCCCGGCTACCTCCACGCCCCTACCGCCACCACCCGCCCGCCGTCCCGCAGAAGCGACCCGGCCGATGTGCTGTCGTTCACCGAGTTCACCGAGCGACTCCTTGGGTGGGTGTCGTGGTGGAACACCGAGCACCGTGTGCAGCCGCTCGGCGGCCGCACACCCCTCGAAGCCTGGCAGGACGACCCCACCCCGATCGAGGACGTCCCGCCCGACCTGCTGTGGTCCTTCACCCTCGAAGACGGCGGCCGTACCAGAGTGCTGACCACCAAGGGCGTCTACTGGCGCGGCCGTTACTACGTCGGCCCGTGGATGCACGGCATGGACGACACCCAGGTCCGGGTGCGGTTCATCCCGCACCACGGCCACGAGATCGAGGTGTTCGACGCCACCACCGGCGCCCACCTCGGCTCAGCCCACCTCGCCGATGCCGCCACGACGGCCCAGCGGGCCGCGCTGCGCCGCGCCAAGGACGCCGAACGCAGGCGGATGACCCGGGCGCTGGCCGCCGCGGATCGCCAGCGCCGCCAGCTCGGACGCTACGGCGCCGTCACCACGCCGACCCGGCCGCAGCCGCTGGCCGCGCTGACCGCAGCCGAGGCCGAGGAGCAACTCGCCGCGGCCGCCGGGAGCGCCTTGGCGAAGCGGGCTCTGCCGGACCTGATCCCGCCGCGCGAGGCACCCGCCTCGTGGGCCCGCCCGGTTCGCCGCTCCTGCCGGGCAGCACCCGGTACCGATGCCGATGCCGGTCCGTCGGCGCCCGGGGCGGCACAGGCCCCGGACGGCGCCGACGCGGTGGACGGAGCGGACGAAAAAGCGCCAGAAGAGGGAGGACGCCTGTGACGACCGCGGACCGACTGGGTCGGCTGCCGGCCGAACGCGAGGACCACTACATGCGCCTGAGCGGCGCCCACGTGGTCGGCACCTGGGCCTTGTTGGCGGTGCGGGAGAACATCCGGGCCGCGATCGAGGCCAGGGCGATGATCTGCATCTACGGCAGGGCCGGGCACGGCAAGTCGTTCGCGGTCAACGCCTCGCTGCGCGACCTGGCCCCGCAGGTCACCCACCGCATCCAGTTCCGGGCCCGCCCCTCGACCCGGGACCTGCGCCACGAACTGTTCTACGCCCTGGGGCTCCCGGGCCGTCCGCCCTCCCACGCGATCGAGTTCGACCGCATGCTGCGCGGGGCACTCGAGGAGACCCGGGTGCTGGTGTGCGACGAGGCCCAGTGGCTGTCGAAGCTGTGCTTCGAGTACCTGCGCTACTTGTGGGACGACATCGGCACCGACCTGACGATCGTCTTCACCGGCGGCAACGGCTGCTTCGAGATGCTGCAGAGCGAGCCGATGCTCGAGTCGAGGGTCTACTGCTGGCAGGAGATCGACCCCCTGACGCTGGAGGAGGTCCTGGACACCATCCCGGCCTTCCACCCGATCTGGACCGACGCCGACCCGGAGCTGATCGCCCTGTGCGACCGCGAGGCCGCCCACGGAAACTTCCGGGCCTGGGCGAAGATCACCCACCACCTGGCCGCCGGCATGAAGGAGTCCGGGCGCACCAAGGTGGACGAGGACCTGGTGCGCTGGGCCTACAGCAAACTCGGCCGACGACAGGCAGGCGCACCGTGCTGACCTGCCCCCACCCGCCGCCGGTCACCGTCGTCCTCGATGCCCACGACGACCTGCCCCACACCCGCGCCGCCCAGGCCGCCCACAACCCCACCACAGGCCGGGCCACCGTCCACCCCACCATCGGCACCGACTCCACGATCTGCCTCGCCTACGACATCCTCGCCGCCCTCGGCAAACCCGTCCCCGTCACCGGCTACCCCAGGCTCGACCCCGACCCGCCCTGGGCGATGGCTGCCGCATGGACCCTCGCCACCCCCATCACCCACCTCACCGTGCTGCGCGCCCACCTGCTCGGCCGCCGCCGCATCCACGACCTGATCACCCTGCGCGAGCGCACCGGCGTCCACCTGGTCCTGGTCTGCCACCGCCGACATCCCACCCCCGCCCTCGAACAGGCCCTGCGCCAGGTGGACCACCGCCTCGCCGACGCGGCCGCCCACC
>FTKT01000097.1_pt2 | contig 21726 bp, 18 predicted proteins | sample 1658271 | NCBI WGS metagenome assembly FTKT01 (sample SAMEA3914811, study PRJEB12502) | metagenome | biome: forest; material: soil | place: Canada | collected 2011-08-04 | depth 0.3 m | reverse complement strand
GCGTTGACGATCTCCCGCATCTCGTAGCGACCCTCGTGGCCGCTGACCGAGGGATGCTGGGCCTTCCACGAGGTGATCACCGGCTCGATCAGCGCCCAGCGTTCGTCGGATAAATCGCTCTTGTAGGGCTTGCGGTCACTCACGCAGTCACCTCAGCACGGCACCAGCCCCGCGACCTGCCGTAGACGGTAAAGCCACACGTTCAGGCGACGACAGAACGGACATCAGCTCACATTCCGCCCTCTGACATCATCGACGCGACCTACCTGGTCCCTACTTTCCGGTTCGCCATCGACCTCGACGGTGACGGCGAGACTGATCTGCGTGCGGCCGGCGTTGGCGGGCTGGACCAGCAGTACGAGGCGTCCGACTACCGGGATGGCATGGGAGGCCTCTTCCGGCTCCTGAACAGGGCCCAGGCGCCGACGGTGCCCCTGTCGCAGTGTGTTCTTTCGGGGAAGAGCAGCCTCTACGAGTGGCTCTACAACTACAGCGGCAGTAGCGAGGGCAAGAAGGACGTCACGATCCAGCTCACCGACGAGTCTGGGAAGGTGGTCTACGTCACCTGGAAGCTGGTGAACGCCTTCCCCACGGGGATCACGGGGCCGAGCCTGGACGCTTCGAGCAACGAGGTCGCGATCAAGCAGATCACGTTGAACGGTGACCGGATCACGGTCGAGGTCAACGAGGTCTGATCGGTCAGCCACTCTGGCGGGTGATTGTCGCCCCGCTGAGTGGTCCCGATCGGGGATCCCGTCTCGGAGTCCGACGCGAAAGTGCTGTCGTTGTCTCGTGAGTACGCGGACCAATCCCGGAATCCGGTCGGATGAGTGCAAACTCACCGAGCTGATCAGCACGTTCGACCCTAGTAGGGACCACCATGCTCGGCTGGTGCTCGGCGAGGGCTGGACGCGACAGTGGGTGACGACCTGGCAGCTGGACGGTGGCCAGGTCGTCTGGCCCGTCCGAGAGTTGAAGTCGGTTCCGGTACTGGAGTCGCGACCGGTCCGCGGGTTCACCTGGCGGGCGAGGCAACTGCACCGACCGGGGCTGGAGTTCATGATCTCCACCGGCCGGATGCACGGCTTCGAGTCGTTGGAGGAGCGGGGCCTGCTGCGGGCCCTGGACTTCTTTCAGGCTCGGGAGGTGCTGCCTCAGCCGTTCCGTCTGGACTTCGAGCACACCGGCGGCCGCTCGGCGCACATCCCGGACTTCCTGGCGGTGATGCCGGGCGGCATCTGGCTGTTCGATGTCCGCCCGGCTGCTCTGGTGAAGGACGAGGATGCGGTGAAGTTCGCCGCGACCTGGGAGATGGCGACGGCGGCGGGCTGGCGCCACAGCGTGGTTGCCGGGTGGCGCCCACACGTCGAGTCGGTGCTGGACGGGTTGTCGGCCCGGCGGCGGCCGCGCACCGATCCGCTCGGTCTGCAGGGCGAGCTGTTGGCCGTTGCCGCCGAGGGGCCGATGGGGTTCGGGAAGTTGGTGGAGGCGACGGCTTGGCCGGCGCTGGCCCGGGCGGAGGCGGTCCATCTGCTCTGGCACCGGCGGATCGGCGTCGATCTGGGCGTCCCGTTCGGTGACCGGTCGGCGGTCTGGCTCGCCGGGCAGCACCCCACCCTTGCGCTCTCACGGCAGGGTGGCCGGTCGTGAGCCGCGGTGTCCTGGTCCTGGCGCCGGGCCTGGGACTGGATTTGGACGGGGCCCGTTTCACGGTCGAGGAGCTTCAACCGCACCTGGGCCGGGTGGTGCTGGCCGACGTCGAGGGTGAGCGGAGCCACCGGTCGTTGCGCCGGCTGGCCAATCACCCCGACATCCGCCTGCTCCCGGCGGCCGGGGACACCTGGGCAGCGCAGCCGCCCCCCGGGCCCGCGCGTGGGCCGGCAGCGGCGACGACTCCCTCGAATGGCTCGCCGTCGAAGTCCTCTCCGGGTTCGGCGAAACCGAGGACGGCCCGTACCTGCTGAACGCCCTCACCACGGCGGCCGCCGAGGGCGCCTGGTGATCGGCCGAGTCACCCGCCAAGGGCCTCGGACGCCTCCGCGTCGCCAGAGCGACCGGCGTCCTGGTGCACGCCTGGGAGTCGACCGTCCGCTCCTACGCCCGGGAGGCACTCCTCGAAGGGCTGCGACCGACTCAGCGGCGGACGGATTCACCGAGGACGGGCTCGACGACTGCGAACCCCGCGTCCAGGAAGCCGTCTGCGCCCACGCTCCTGACGCGGCAGCCGCCCGAGCACGGCTCGCCGGGCTCCGTGTCGATCCGCTCTCGACGGTCATGGACGGCTGACCGGCGGTTCGAAGTTCAGTGGCTCGGGCCGGCGCGGCTTCCGGCTTCCTTGTGGCTGGGACCCGTCCGAAAACCCCTTGCTCCTCGGTCCGGCTGCTTGGTGGGATGCAGGGGCTTCGACGGTGGGAGGGGACGGCTTGGCGGTGTTCGGGTGTGCGGGCTGCGGTGGGGTTCTGACGGCGGCGGTGTCGGAGGTGGCGTTGCCGGTCCAGCTGGCCGACACGCACTGGGAGAAGCTGCACCCGCCGCTGCTGGTGGCCGGGACCTACGCCGTCGATCCAGAGCCGTACGGGCCGCCGTGGCGGCAGTGGGAGGAGGTCGGGGCGCGCGAGGCGGCGGAGCGGGGGTGGTTCGCGCCGTATGGCGCGCTGTCCGACGGACCGTCGGGAACCGTCCTCCTCGCGCCCGGTGACATGCGCGGGACCCGGTTGATCCTCGAACGGGCCGAGGGCTACTGCATGGGGATCGACGGGAGGGACGGGCCGAACCTTGCCTGCCTGGGCTGCGATCTGCCGGTGGGAACGAGGATGGACGACTGCGGGTGCTGGCAGCTCGTCCGGCTCGTCCCGCAGGCGGTGGTGCGGCTGCCCGGCCCGGTGGAGCAGCCGGTGATGGACTGGGCGGAGCTGCTGGCCACCGGCGCGCTGTGGCATCGGCTGAGCGAGTACCGGGACATCCCGGCGGGCGCGGCCCTCGCGCAGGTGGTGGTGGCCGCCGGGGGTGCGCCGGTCGAGGTGGCGCCCGGGCCGGTCGCGGAGTTGCTCGGCCGGGCACTCGGCGCGCTGCTGCCCGCCGGGGAGAGCGCGAAGCGGCTGGACCTGGCGGGACCGGGGTTCGGCGAGCCGGCCGCCGACCTGGCGCTGGTGCCGATCCATCCGCAGAGCGGGGAGATCTGGCAGCCGCACGCCGGGGCGGTGCCGGTACCCATGGACGCCGCGCTCTGGGCCGAACTCGCCTTCCCGCCGCACCGGACCCGGCTGCCGGTGGTCGGCAGGCTCCCGGCAGGCGTGGAGCGGGACGACCCGCTGCCGCCGCACCCGTGGTACCCGTTCCAGCCGTCCAGGGAGGCGTTCCGGTACACGCTCGCGCGGATGCCCGCCGTCAGGGAACCGTGGCTGCGGGCGATCTACGACCGAGGGTGATGATCCGTCAGGGGTGGTGTGATCGGGGTCGGGGTCGGGGGCGGCGGTCAGCCGGAAGATGACGTTGCCCCGCTTGTCGCCGTCCCCGGCCTGTAAGGCGCCGGGAGCCGGGAGCACCAGGGGTATCCACCTCGCGGGGCAGAGCTCAGCTCGGGGGAACCCGCTGGCGGAGAGAGCAGCAGGGCGCCCCGAATCGTTCACGATGCCGGTGCGGCAGCGTGCCCGACTCTCCGTCATCGCCAGGTGTCAGGTGTCAGGTGTCAGGCCGGCGTGTCCGTCAGCGGGTCAGGGCGTGCAGGTGGGGGACGATGACCTCGCGGGCTGGTGGAGCGCCGGCGGCATCCCACCGACCGGCGCGCCCACGCCGTCCACCTGCTGCCCGCGGGCCGGCGGCTGCACGCCGAGGCGGACGCCGTGGTGAGCGGGTTCGAGAGCGGACTGCTCGGCGGCCTCGACCCGGCCGAGGCGGCCACGTTCGTGGCGCTGATGAAGCGGGTGAGCGAACACGCCGGTCTCGACCAGGACGTCCACCCCGGCCTGCGGACGCCGGACACCCCGGACACACCGGGCACCCCTGACACCCCGAACGCCCCGGACACCCCGAAGGCGCCGGCGTCGCGGAGCTGATCGACGCCGACGCCGCAGGGCCGGTCAGCCGGCCACCGGGGCTTGGCGGGCGGCCGGTTCCGGGGTGCGACGGCCGTCGGTGGCGAGGGCCTGGAGGATCCCCTCGACGCTCTGCTTGGCGTCGCCGAAGAGCATGCTGCTGTTCTCGCGGAAGAACAGCGGGTTCTGGACCCCCGCGTAGCCGGCGGCCATCGACCGCTTGAAGACGATCACGTGCTCCGCCTCCCAGACCCGCAGCACCGGCATGCCGGCGATCGGGCTGGCCGGGTCGTCCATGGCGGCGGGGTTGACGGTGTCGTTGGCGCCGATGACCAGGACGACCGAGGTGTCGGCGAAGTCGTCGTTGATCTCGTCCATCTCCAGGACGATGTCGTAGGGCACCTTCGCCTCGGCCAGCAGGACGTTCATGTGCCCGGGCAGGCGGCCGGCGACGGGGTGGACGCCGAACCGGACCTCGACCCCGCGCTCGCGCAGCTGCCGCGTCAGCTCCGCGACCGGGTGCTGGGCCTGCGCCACCGCCATGCCGTAGCCCGGGGTGATGACCACCGAGCGGGCCTGGGCGAGCAGTTGCGCCGCCTCCTGGGCGCGGACCTCGCGGGTCTCGCCCTGCTCCTCGGCCCCGCTCGACGGGGCTTCGATGCCGAAGCCGCCGGCGATGACGGAGAGGAAGGAGCGGTTCATCGCCTTGCACATGATGTAGGACAGGTAGGCGCCGGAGGAGCCGACCAGCGCGCCGGTGACGATCAGCAGGTTGTTGTCGAGCAGGAACCCGGCGGCAGCCGCCGCCCAGCCGGAGTAGCTGTTGAGCATGGAGACGACGACGGGCATGTCGCCGCCGCCGATCGAGGCGACCAGGTGCCAGCCCAGCACCAGGGCGAGCACGGTGACCGCGATCATCAGGCCGAGGTTCGGGCTGACGGTGAACCAGCTGGTCAGGGCCACGAACGCGGCGAGCGCGCCGAGGTTGAGCGCGTTCTTGCCGGGCAGCGTCAGCGGACGCGAGGCGATCCGGGCGGACAGCTTGAGGAAGGCGACGATGGAGCCGGTGAAGGTGACCGCGCCGATGAAGATGCCGATGAAGACCTCGGCGTGGTGGATGCCCACCAGGTCCGCGGTGATCCGGGCCTGGGCCGAGCCGTGCGACTCGACCTCCAGGTAGCTGTTCCAGCCGACCAGCACCGCCGCGAGGCCGACGAAGCTGTGCAGCACGGCGATCAGTTCCGGCATCTGGGTCATCTCGACCTGGCGTGCCCGCCACAGGCCGATCGCGCCGCCCAGCGCCATCGCGAGGACGATCAGCGCGACCGCGCCGGCGGTGATGCTCTGGGCCGCGACCACAATGGTGGCGACCAGGGCGAGGGCCATGCCGGCGATGCCGTAGACGACGCCGGCGCGGGAGGTGCGGTGCTGGGAGAGTCCGGCCAGGCTGAGGATGAACAGCAGGGCTGCGACCAGGTCTGCGGCGTGGGCGGCCGTGGTGGAAGTCATCGGGCTCAGCGCCTTTCGGGGGCCGTCGAGAACATGTTCAGCATGCGGCGGGTGACGGCGAAGCCGCCGAAGATGTTCACGCTCGTCAGCAGGAGCGCCACGAAGGACAGCACGGTGACGAGCATGCTCTCGTGCCCGATCTGCAGCAGCGCGCCGATCACCACGATCCCGGAGATCGCGTTGGTCACCGACATCAGCGGGGTGTGCAGGGCGTGGTGGACCTTGCCGATGACGTAGTAGCCGATGACCACGGCGAGGGCGAACACCGTGAAGTTCTCGGCGAGTTGGGCCGGGGCGAGAGCGACCAGCACGAACAGCGCCAGCATGCCGGCGCCGATCAGGCCGAAGCGGACCGCCGGGGTGAGCCGGGGCTTCTTCGCCTCCACGGCCGCCGGCGCGGCGGCGGGCCGGGTGGCGGGCGCGGCCGAGACGGCCACGGGTGGCGGCGGCCAGGTGATCTCGCCGGCTCGGACCACGGTCACGGCCCGCTGCACCACGTCGTCGAAGTCGATCACCAGCTGCCCGTCCTGACCGGGCGTCAGCAGCTTCAGCAGGTTGACCAGGTTGGTGCCGAACAGCTGTGAGGCCTGGGCGGGCAGCCGGGCCGCGAGGTCGGTGTAGCCGATGATGGTGACGCCGTTGCCGGTGACCACCGTGCGGCCCGCCACCGTGCCCTCCACGTTGCCGCCCTGTACGGCGGCCATGTCGACGATGACGCTGCCGGGCTTCATCGCCGCCACGTCCTCGGCGGTGATCAGGCGCGGCGCGGGACGGCCGGGGATCAGCGCGGTGGTGACGATGATGTCCACCTCCCGCGCCTGCTCGTGGTACAGCTCGGCGGCCGCGCGGTCGTAGTCGGCGGAGGTCGCCTTGGCGTAGCCGTCGTCGCCCGTCTCCTGGAGGACCTCCACGGCGAGGTACTCGCCGCCCAACGACCGTACCTGGTCCGCGACTTCCGGCCGGGGGTCGGTCGCCCGGACGATCGCCCCCAGGCTGGAGGCGGCGCCGATGGCGGCGAGCCCGGCCACTCCGGCGCCGGCCACCAGGACCTTCGCCGGGGGCACCTTGCCCGCGGCCGTCACCTGGCCGGTGAAGAACCGCCCGAACACGTGGGCCGCCTCGATCACCGCCCGGTAGCCGGCGATGTTCGCCATCGAGCTGAGCACGTCCATCGACTGCGCCCGCGAGATCCGCGGCACCGCGTCCAGCGCCAGCGCGGTGACCGGACGCGCGGAGAGCGCCTTCAGCAGGTCGGGCCGCTGCGCCGGGGCGAGCAGGCCGACCACGGTCGCGCCGTCACCCAGCCGGGCGATCTCCCCGGCTGACGGGGCGTTGACCTTCAGGACGGTGTCGGCGGCCCAGGCGTCGCCGATGCTCGCGCCGGCCTCGGCATAGGCCGCGTCGGTGAAACCGGAGGCCGAACCGGCCCCGGACTCGACGACGACCTGGTAGCCGAGTGCGAGCAGCCCGCGCACGGTCGACGGGGTGGCCGCGACGCGGGTCTCCCCGGTGGCGGACTCGGCGACGACGCCGACGCGCTGTGGAGGGTGGAGCGTGGAGCCGTGTGCGGACATCTCTCGTGGCTCTCTCTCGTCGCAGGAGCTGTTGACGGAGCATCAGCGATTCGCGGGTGCTGGAGTGCTCCCCTTGGACGCAGGAACCTACACGTCCGAACCCGGTCGGCGGAGGGGTGAGAACCGTGACATGTTTCACCTCAAGGCGGGGCCGCCTCCTGACGGCTGGTCAGGAGGCGGCCCCGGAACTCGTCACACCGCCGTCAGCCGCCACTGCTGGGCTGCGCTCCCGGTGTTGCTCTGCTGCTGCAGCGTGGCGTTCTGGCTGGTGGAGGCGCCGGTGACGCCGAGGACGAGACCGCTGTTCACGTTGACGATGCCGACGTAGCCGCCGCCGGCCGGGGCTATGGTCCACTGCTCGTTGGCGGTGCCCTGGATCGGCCACTGGATGATCGGGGTCCCGGGCGCGCTGCCGCCGCCGGAGACGTTCAGGCCGAGGCCGGAGGACGCGTTGACGAGGTTGTACACGCCGCCGGGCAGCGGCACGAACTTCCAGGTCTGGTTGGCGCCGCCGTCGACCGGCCACTGGACGAGCGCGGTGCCCGCACTCTGGGAGGACCCGGGGTCGTCGACGGCCAGGCCGCTGTTGCGGTTGACCAGGACGTAGTTGCTCGCCGTGGTGCTCGGTGCCACGGCGGCGTAGAGGCGGCCGGCGAACCGGCGGGCGAAGCCGTCGCCGGTGTTGGCGGTGACGGTGTAGTCGTAGCGTCCGGCGGTGGTGGCGTGCAGGGTGGTGCGGACACTGCCGCCGGCGGCCACGGTGACGGTCGTGGCGGTGGCGCCGGCGGGGGCGAGGTAGGCGGCGTTGGGGTTGATGGTGAAGGTGGCGGCGACCGGGCCGGCGTTGCTGACGGTGAGGGCCAGGGTGGCGCCGTCCTGGTTGTCGACGACATAGGCCTCGGGGTGGGCCAGCGTGGTGCTGGTCCAGGTGAGGACGTTGCCCTGGAAGCCGCGGAGGTAGCCGTCGGGGCCGTGCACGTCGATGTCGTAGGGGCCGCCGCCGTAGGTCACGGCGGAGAAGTAGTCGGTGATGGTGGCGCCGACCGGGCAGGTCAGGTTCCAGGCCTGGAAGGTGCGGTAGTTGACGGTGTAGGCGGTGAGGTTGCAGCCCAGCGTGCCGGCGTTGGCGGTCTGGAACCAGAACCGGTTGGTCGAGGTGTCGGTCCAGCTGGCGGTGTTGAGGACGTAGCCCAGCGGCTGGGCGGGGCGGTCGCCGGCGTCCTGGGGCGGCACCGCGCCCGTCGCGGGGACGGTGGGCGCGGGCAGCGACTCCTGGTTGTTGGCGGCGGTGACCAGGGCCGCGGTGCTGGGGAGGTTGGTCGGGAACGCCACCGGGCTGACGCCGAAGTTGAAGGCGCTGGTGAGGTTGCCGCTGACCTCGCGTCGCCAGGCGGAGATGTTGCCGCACTGCACGCCGGTGACGAGTTCGGCGAACTGCAGCGGGGAGGTGTGGTCGAACACCTGGGAGCAGACCCGGCCGCCGGTGGACCACGGGGAGATGACGGTCATCGGGACCCGCGGTCCCATCCCGATCGGGGCGCCGTTGACGAACTCGGCGGCGGTGCCCGGCGCGGGGGCGGGCGGGGCGATGTGGTCGAAGAAGCCGTCGTTCTCGTCGTAGTTGTAGAAGACGACGGTGGAGTCCCAGGTGGCCTGGTCGGCGGCGATGGCGGAGAGCACGCCGCTGACGAAGTCCGCGCCGTCGGCCGGCCGGTAGGACGGGTGCTCGGACTTGGCGGCGGGGGCGACGACCCAGGAGACGGTGGGGAAGGTGCCGGACGCGATGTCGGCGGCGATCGCCGAGCTGACGTCGGCGACCCGGGCCATGCCGTTGGTGTGCAGCGGGGAGTTGGCGGGGGCGGTCGCGAACTGGGTGAACCAGGCGAGCGGGTTGCAGTCGTAGTTGTCCGCCTGCTGGTAGACCCGCCAGGAGACGCCCGCGTTCTGCAGCGACTCGGGGTAGGTGGTCCAGGAGTAACCGCTGTCGCTGTTGGCGGTGACCGGGCCGCCGGCGGTGCCCAGCGGGTCGATCATGCCGGTCCACAGGTAGAGCCGGTTGGGGTGGGTGGGGCCCTGGACCGAGCAGAAGTACTGGTCGCAGAGGGTGAAGGCGTCGGCCAGGGCGTGGTGGAAGGGCACGTCGGCGCGGTTGTAGTAGCCCATGGAGTACCCGGTCTTCGTCGGGATCCAGTTGTTGTACAGGCCGTTGTTCCAGGCGCTGTGGGTGCCGGACCAGGAGTGGTCGAGGTCCCCGACCTGCTGGGCGTCGGTGCGCGTGGTGTCCAGGTGCCAGGGCTTGAGCGTGCTGCCGCCGCCGGCCGCGCCCTTGGTGTTCTGGTTCCAGATGTTCGAGCCGCCCGGGAAGCGCAGCAGTGAGGTGTCGCCGAAGCCCCGGACGCCCGAGAGGGTTCCGTAGTAGTGGTCGAACGAGCGGTTCTCCTGCATCAGGATCACCACGTGCTTGACCGAGGAGAGCGATCCGGATCCGGTGGAGGCCGCCATGGCCTTGCGGACGTTGAAGGGCAGCGCCCCGAGCGCGGTTCCCGCGCCGACGGCGGCGACGGAGCCGAGCAGGGTCCTGCGGGAGATCGGCGACATGGGTGGTGGGCCTTTCGTCGATGCGGTGCGAGGTCGTGGAGCGCGGCGTGCCTGGGCCGCGCTACGGAGAAAGGTGTCGCGGGAGGATGGAACTTGTCATGACATATTTGGTGTCCGAAACGTGAACGATAGGCGGCAGAACGCGCGACACACCAGGGGTCTGACAAGAGAGATCCAGGGAGCAAGGTGAACAGCCGGAGAAGTTGTACCTACAGGACTTTGATTTTCGGCACTTCTCATGACAAGTTCGGACCATGATGTCTTCGGTGTCTTCGATGGATAGCGTTCCGGCCCGCTACGCCCGGTGGGACGGGGTCGGCCGCCCGTTCTCCGTGGTCCCGGCCAGCACCCCCCTGGTGCCGGGGCCCGGCGAGTTGCTGGTGCGGATCGACCTGGCGACGGTCTGCGGCAGCGACCTCCACACGGTGGGGGGCCGGCGGCCGTCGCCGGTGCCCGCGCTGCTCGGCCACGAGCAGGTGGGCACGGTGCTCGGCGTGGGAGCGGGCGGCGTCCGGTGCGTGGACGGGACGCCGGTGGCGCCCGGCATGCGGGTGGTCTGGTCGGTCACCGCGTCCTGCGGGTCGTGCGAGCGGTGCGAGCGGGGGTTGCCGCACAAGTGCCGGCGGCTGCGGAAGTACGGGCATGAACCGCTGGTCGAGAGCGCCCCGTTGACCGGCGGGTTCGCCACCCACTGCGTGGTCCTGCCGGGCACGGCCGTGGTCGAGGTGCCGCCGGAGCTGCCCGACGAGGTGGCGAGCCCCGCGTCCTGCGCCACCGCCACCGTCGCGGCGGCCGTCGCCGCCGCGGGCGCGGCGGCCGGCCGGCGGGTGCTGGTGACGGGAGCCGGGATGCTCGGCCTGACGGCGGTGGCGATGGCCGCCACGGCCGGCGCGCGGGTGGTCGCGGTGGACCCGGACCCGGCGCGGCGCGAGCAGGCCCTCGCGTTCGGCGCGGCCGAGGCGTTCGACGGCTCGTCAGCTCCCGGCGAGGCCGACCTGGCGATGGAGTTCTCCGGCCAGCCGGCCGCGGTCCAGATGTGCCTGGACGCCCTCGCGGTGGGCGGGACGGCGGTGCTGGTCGGCTCGGTCTCCCCGGGCGCGGCGGTGGCGCTGGACCCCGAGCGCCTGGTCCGCGGGCTGCACACCGTGGTCGGCGTGCACAACTACCGGCCCGCGGATCTGGCGGTCGCGGTACGGTTCCTGACGGAGCACCACCGCGCCTTCCCGTTCGCGGAGCTGGTGGGCGGAACGTACCCGCTGGACCGGATGGACGCCGCGCTCGCCGCGGCCCGGCAGGGCGTGGCGCCGCGGCAGGCAGTGGCGCCCGGGCTCTGACCTCAGAGCCCGGCGGTCCGCGCGCTGCGGGTGTTGGTGACGGTCACGGTGGCCACGTCCGGCCGGTAGCGGTCGTCGGACCACTCGATCGGCACGCCCTGCGAGTCGGTCGTCAGCCGGCGCTCGCGCAACAGCGGGGAGCCCAGCGGCACTTCGAGCAGCGCGGCGTCGGTGGCGTCCGCGGCGACGGCGTCGAAGGTGTGCCGGGCCGAGTCGAGATCCACGCCCCGCTCGGTGAGCAGGGCGTAGATCGACCCGGCGTCGAGGTCGGCGCTCAGCAGCGGCCGGCCGGCCTCCTCGGTGTAGGTCATCCGCTCCAGCATGGCCGGCCGGCCGTCCAGCAGGCGCAGCCGCAGGAGTTGGACCACCAGGGCGTCCGCGTCGATCTGCAGGGCCGCGGCCACGGCCGGGTCGGGACGGCGGCGGGCGATCTCCTGCAGGCGCTGGCCCGGCACGTGGCCGGTGAGTTCGGCGCGCCTGGTGAAGGAGAGGAACGACTCGAACGGCTGGGCGGGCACCGCGTCCAGCACCAGGGACCGCTTGCCCTGGCCGCCGCTGATCAGGCCCTCGTCGCGCAGCGCCGCCAGCGCCTGGCGCACCGGAGTGCGCGAGGCGGAGAACTCCTCGCAGAGCTCTGCCTCCGAGGGCATCGACTCCCCGACCTTGAGCGCACCGCTGCGGATGCGCCGGCGCAACTCGGCTGCCATGGTGCCGTGCAGAGACTCCTTCATTCGCCTGACCCTACAGGTGGGCGGTGTGCGGACTTCCAGGGCACGGGCACCGAGGACAGACCCTTCACCTGTAGCTACAGGATCACCTGGCGAAAGTCTTCCAACACCCCGTCAGCCAGCGGCTTTCCAGAGGCTCTCAGCCCGAGTCGGCTGCCAGTAGATGAACAGCCGGTGACTTGTAAGGACAAGTCATTGACCGGCTCGACGAGCGGCTGCGACAGTCTGCACGAGGCCGCACCGGGCGCGGCACGAGAGCAGCAGAGCGCGAAGCACCCGCCCCCGCAGCGCCCCTGCGGTCGCCGCCGGCTCCCGGCCGGGTGACCCTCCCCCGCCGATCGGTCCGCCGCACGGCACCGTCCCGCAGCAGGCCCCCTCCCCGCATTACGTCACCAAGGAGAACCATGCCAACCCCCATCCGACTGGTCTGCCTCGACATGGCCGGTACCACGGTCGAGGACGGCGGCGCGGTACTGGCCGCCTTCCACGCCGCCCTGCCGGCGGCGGGCCTGCACCCGGACACCCCCGAGCACGAAGCCGCGGTCCGCTACGCCCTCGACACCATGGGCCAGTCGAAGATCGACGTGTTCCGCGCCCTGACCGGCGGCGACGAGCAGCGTGCGGCACATGCGAACCAGGCGTTCGAGGCGGCCTACGCGCAGTCGCTGACCGCCGACGGCGTGCGGCCCCTGCCGCACGCCGCCGAGACCATCGAGAAGCTGCGCTCGGCCGGCCGCCAGGTGGTACTGACCACCGGCTTCTCCCCGACCACCCGCGACGCGATCATCGACCTCCTGGGCTGGCGCGACCTGGTGACCCTGGCCCTGTCGCCCGTCGACGCCGGACGGGGCCGGCCCTTCCCGGACATGCTGCTCACCGCCCTGCTGCGCACCGCCACCGACTCGGTCGCCCAACTCGCCGCCGTCGGTGACACCACGAGCGACCTGCTGGCCGGCCACCGCGCGGGCGCCGCGATCGTCGCGGGCGTGCGCACCGGCACGCACACCGACGCCGACTTCGCCCCGGTACCGCATACTCACATCCTCGACAGCGTGGCGGACCTGCCCGCGGTGCTGGACGCTCACGACCAGGGAGACATGCCGTGACCACCACCGATGCCGCCGGGCCGGCCGGCGTCCAGCAGACCCTGGACGACGCCCCGCTGGGCACCTTCCACCTCAAGGCCGCCGTCGTGGCCGGCGCGGGCTTCTTCACCGACTCCTACGACCTGAACGTGATCGGCACCGTGATGCTGCTGGTCAAGCCGCAGTTCGGGCTCTCCGCCGGACAGGTCTCACTGGTCACCAGCTCCACCCTGCTGGCCGTCGCGGCCGGCGCGCTGCTCTTCGGCCGGCTCGGCGACCTGCTGGGCCGGCGCAAGGTCTACGGGCTCGAAGCGGTCCTGATGATCGTCGGCGCCCTGGTCTCGGCGTTCGCGCCGAACTTCACCGTGCTGCTGCTCGGACGGCTGATCCTGGGCCTGGGCATCGGCGGCGACTACCCCGCCAGCGGCGTGATCATGACCGAGTTCGCCAACCGCCGCAACCGCGGCCGGCTGGTCGGCCTGACCTTCCTGTTCTACGTGCTCGGCCAGGTCGCCGCCTACCTGGTGGCGCTGCTGGTCCTCGCGGTCGGCACGCCCAACGACCTGGCCTGGCGGCTCGTGCTGGGACTGGGCGCGCTGCCCTCGCTCTTCGTCCTGTGGAACCGCCGGCACATGCCCGAGTCGCCGCGCTGGACCCTGGCCGTGGCAGGCGACGCCACCCGGGCCGCCGACGACCTCGCCCACTTCTCCGGACACGCCGTGGCCCACGAGGCCCCGGCCGGCGAACCGGCGCACCCGCGCCTGACCACCGTCCTGCGCGGGCGTCGCTTCCTGCTCGCCCTGCTCGGCACCGCCGGCGCCTGGTTCTTCTTCAACGTCGCCGTCTACGGCAACTCGGTCAGCCAGCCACTGCTCATCGCCAGCATCGCGCCGCACACCAGCACCATCCGCAACATCGCCGTCAACGCCTGCCTGGTGGTCTGCTTCAGCCTCACCGCCGCGATCATCGGACTGGCGCTGCTCGACCGCCTGCCCCGCCGGCGACTGCAGATCATCGGCTTCGGATGCAGCGCCCTGTCGATGCTGCTGATCTCCTCCATCGGCGGCCTGACCCACACCGTGGTGCCGTTCGCCCTCGTCTTCGGCATCTCGCTGTTCGGCATCGCGCTCGGGCCGAACTACACCACCATGCTGCTCGCCGCCGAGAGCTACCCGACCGCCGTCCGCTCCACCGGCCACGGCCTGTCCGCGGGCATCGCCAAGATCGGCGCCTTCGCCGGCGCGCTGATCACCCCGCTCGCCCTCGCGCACTACGGACTGCGCGTGGTCACCCTGATCGCCGGCATCTGCTTCCTGCTCGGCATCGCCGCCACCCTCGTCCTGCGCGAGCCGAAGGACCTGGCCCTCAGCGACCTCGACCGGAGCGCGATCCCCGAACGCGAGCCCGCCCTCGCCTGATCCACCGGCAGGACGCCCGAGAAGACAGCTGCCGCTCCGCCCTCCGGCGAGCGGCAGCTGTCTTCCCTGAGTTCGACGCTACGAGGTGAGTGCGGCCGCGTCGGTGGTGGTCCCGGCTGCCAGCCAGTCCTCCACCGCGGCGACGTGGACGGCGCTGGCGCCGGCGGCGAGTCCCGCGTCGCGGGCGGCCAGCGCGCGCCAGATGGCCTCGTGTTCGCGGTGGGCCTGCTCGCGGGCGGTCGCGTGGCTGGTGCCGCGGACGATGCGCAGGCGCTGGGTGTGGGTGGAGAGGATGCCCAGCAGCGTGGAGAGGACCGGGTTGCCGACCACGTCGGCGATGGTGCGGTGGAACTCGACGTCAAGTTCGATGAACTCCTCGATGGTGGCGCTCGCACTGCTCCGGTCGAGGATGGCCCGCAGCGCGGCGAGCTGCTCGCCGGTCAGCCGGCCGGCCGCGAGGGCGGCCACCTGCGGCTCCAGCAGCCGTCTCACCTGGAGGAGTTGGCCGGCGCTGTCGCCGTGCGAGACGTCGGCGGCAAAGGTCATCGCCTCCAGCAGCAGGTGCGGCTCCAGCCCGGAGACGTAGGTGCCGTCGCCCTGCTTGGCGACCAGGATCCGCATCGCGCTCAGCGCCCGGACGGCCTCGCGCAGCGAGCTGCGGGAGAGCCCGAGCTGCTCGGCGAGGTCGCCCTCGTTGGGCAGCCGCGTGCCTGGTCGCAGGGCTCCGGAGACGATCATCTCCTTGATCTTCTCGATGGCCAGGTCGGTCACCGCCATGTCGCTCGCACCTCCCTGTCGTGGGCCGTCCGTCCTCAGGGCCGCGGGTCGCAGGCCCGGCGGACGGACGGGGCCGAAGCGGCGCGATCCATCACCCCGACGTGTTCTGGATCGCGCCGCTTCGGCTGCTGGGCATTCAGATCTGACGGCCCGTCACTCCTGCTTCTCGCCGGAGGCGAAGCGGGAGATGATCAGGGCGATGATGATGATCGCGCCGTTGAGGAACTGGTTCCACAGCGGCGGGACGCCCGCCAGGGTCATCACGTTGACGACCAGTTGCAGCGTCAGGACGCCGGTGAGCGCGCCGAAGAGGGTGCCGCGGCCGCCGTTGAGGCTGACACCGCCGATCACGGTGGCGGCGAAGACCTGGAAGATCCAGCCGTTGCCCTGGTCCGCCGAGATGGAGCCGTAGTGGCCGGTGTAGAGGACGCCGGCGAAGGCGGCGAGCACCCCGCCGAGGACGAGCACGATCCAGGTGATCCGGTCGACCCGGATCCCGGCCGCCCGGGCGGCCTCGGCGTTGCCGCCGATCGCGTACAGCGCCCGGCCGTGCCGCAGCCAGGCCAGCGCGCAGCCGCCGACGGCGAAGAGCAGGGCGCAGATCCAGATCGCGGCCGGCGCGCCCAGCCAGGAGGCGGCGCCCAGGTACCGGAAGGAGGGGGGCACATTGACGATCGACTGCCCCTGGGAGATGGCGACTTGGAGTCCGCGCAGCAGGGTGAGGGCGCCGAGGGTGACGATGAATCCGTTGAGCCGCAGCTTGAGGATCAGGAACCCGTTGATCGCCCCGATCAGCGCGCCGACCGCGAGGCAGAGCGGGATGGCGCTCCAGCCGGGGAAGAGTCCGATGCCGTTGAACCGGGCGCCGTGGTCGGGGAGCACCAGCCAGACCGCGATCACCGGCGCGACGCCGATGGTGGACTCCAGCGACAGGTCCATCCGGCCGCAGATCAGGATCAGCGCCTCGCCGAGCACCAACAGGCTCAGTTCGGTGGCCTGTTGGCCGACGCCGAGCAGGTTGTCGCTGGTCAGGAAGGCCGGCGAGACGACGAAGCCGATCACGCCGAGGACCAGCAGCACCGGCAGCAGCGACAGGTCGCGGTAGCGGGCGAGGTCGATCCGGCGGCCGGGCGCCGGGCGGGGCGGGGCCGCGGGGGTGGCGAGCTCAGTGCTGGGGGACATGGTCTTCCTTCGTGTCAGTCGTGCCGGCCATGCCCTCCATGGCTGCGACCAGCTGTTCGTCACTCCAACCGTGGTCGAACTGCGCGACCACCCGGCCGTGGAACATCGCCACCACCCGGTCGCAGACCCGCAGGTCGTCGAGTTCGTCGGAGACGATGACGGCGGTCTTGCCGTCCTCGGCGACCTGGCGCACGGTGCCCAGCAGGGCCTCCTTGGACTTGATGTCCACGCCGTTGGTCGGGCGGATGGCGACCAGCACCTTCGGGTCGGTGGCCAGCGCGCGGGCGATCACCACCTTCTGCTGGTTGCCGCCGGACAGCGCCGAGACGGCGGTTGCCGGTCCGGGCGTCTTGATGTCCAGGTCGGTGATCATGCGCTGGGCGAACTCCCGGGTACGCGACGGCAGGACGATGCCGAACGGGCCCAGCTGGTCGCCCACCGTCAGGGTGGCGTTCTCGGCGACGCTGCGCTGCGGGACCAGGCCCTGGATGTGCCGGTCCTCGGGCACGAACCCGATCCCGGCGGCCAGCGCGGCCGGCACCCGGCCGGTGCGCACCGGTCGGCCCTCGACCGAGATCCGGCCGGCCTTGGGACGGTGCAGCCCGGCCAGCGTCTCGCCGAACTGGACGTTACCGCTGGCCGCGGCCCCGGCGAGGCCGACGACCTCGCCGGCCCGGGCGGTCAGCGAGACGCCCTGGTAGACCCCGGGCAGGTCGAGGTCCGCCACGTCGAGCAGCACCTCGCCGGCCGCTCGGGTTGCTCCGCCGGCCGACCAGGCCGGCGCCGAGCCCCGCGAGCTCTCGCCGGTCATCGCCTCCACCAGTGCGTGGTGGTCGAGTTCGGCGACCGGGGCGGTGGTGATGTGCCGGGCGTCGCGGTAGACGGTGACGGTGTCGCAGAGGTCGTAGACCTCCTGCAGGTGGTGCGAGATGAAGAGGAACGCGACGCCCTGGGACTGGAGTTCGCGCAGCTTGGTGAAGAGCCGCTCGATGCCGCGGGCGTCCAGCTTGGCGGTCGGCTCGTCCAGGATGATGAACCGGGCGCCGAACGAGAGCGCCCGGGCGATCTCCACGAACTGCCGCTGCTCGACGGTGAGTTCCTCGGCGCGGGCGGTGGGGTCGACGTCCACGCCGTACTCGCCGAGCAGTTCGGTGGCCCGCCCGCGCAGCCGCTTCCAGCTGATCGGGCGCAGCGCCGAACCGCTCTGCCGGTCGATGAAGAGGTTCTCCGCCACGGTCAGCGCCCCGATGACGGTGGAGCGCTGGTAGACGCAGGCGACCCGGGAGCGCCAGGCGTCGGTGTCGCCGGCCGCCGGGGCGGGCTCGCCGTTGAACCGCAGGGTGCCGGTGTCGGCGCCCTGCAGTCCGGTGAGGATCGAGACGAGTGTCGACTTGCCCGCGCCGTTGCGGCCCACCAGGGCGTGCGACTCGCCCGGCGCTACCGAGATGCGGGCGTCGCTGAGCGCGACGGTGGCGCCGAAGCGCTTGCTGATCCCGTCGGCCTCGACGACGGGGCTGGGGTCCGCCATGGCGGGGTCCTTTCCACTACCTGCCGGGACGATCAGTGGCCGACGTTGTTGCCCCAGAGGGTCTTGTCGTCGACGTTGTCCTTGGTCACCAGCGGCGCCGGCAGCTGGTCCTCCAGGCCGTTGGGCAGCTGGATGATGACGGAGTCGTGGTCGGTCGGGCCGGGCTGGAAGGTCTTGCCCGCGGCGGCGGCCTCGGCGTAGAAGAGCGCGTACTTGGCGTACAGGTCGGCCGGCTGCGAGATGGTGGCGTCGATCTGGCCCTGGCGGATCGCATCGAACTCCTGCGGGATGCCGTCGTTGGAGATGATCGCGATGTGGCCGGGCTGGCCGGCCGGCTTGAGCAGGCCCTTCTGCTGCAGCAGCGCCAGGGTGGGCTGCAGGAAGACGCCGCCGGCCTGCATGTAGATGCCGTTCAGGTCGGGGTTGGCGGCCAGCGTGGACTGCAGCTTGGCGGAGGCGACGTCGCCCTTCCAGTCGGTGGCCAGCTCGATCACCTGGATGCCGGGGAACTCGCTCTTCATGCAGGCCGCGAAGGCCTCGGAGCGGTCGCGGCCGTTGATCGAGTCCAGCGCGCCCTGGAACTCGGCGACCTTGCCCTTGCCGCTGAGCTGCTTGCCGAGGAACTCGCACGCCTTGGTGCCGTACGCCTTGTTGTCGGCGCGGACCACCATGTACACCTGCCCCTTGTCGGGGCGGGTGTCGACGCTGACCACCGGGATCTTCTTGGCGGCGAGCGCGTCCAGCGTGGAGGCGACGGCGCCGGTGTCCTGAGGGGCCATCACCACGGCCTTGGCACCGGTGTTCTCGAAGACCTGGACATTGGCGACCAGCTTGGTCACGTCGTTCTGCGAGTTGCTGACCGGCAGCGCGTTCAGGCCCTGGCCGGAGACGCCCGACTTGATGTACTGCGCGTACGAGTTCCAGAAGTCGGAGTCGGCGCGGGGCAGGTCGATGCCGATCGCGGGCTTGCCGCCGCCGGCCGCGGTCGTGGAGCTGCCGCGGTTGCAGGCGGTGGCGAAGCCGGCGAGGACCACGACCGCGGCGGCCGAGGCGGCGATTCTGGAGGAGTAGAGCTTCACGGTGCGATCTCCTTGACTGGACCGGCGCCCGGGGCGGGGCGAGGGGTGGGGTCCGGGGGTGGCTCGGTGCGGCGGAGGGAAGCGCGCCACGGGGGGTACGGCTGACTGACGACCGCGCCTCTTCGGCGAGTCATCGGATGGCTTGTGGCATGCAGGACATTACGAGCGCGTGACCACCATGGCAAGAGAAGAATGACAACCGTGACATTCAGGTTTCGCCCGAGGCACTGCATGGCCTCCTCTATCGCCTCTGAACTGCGCAGACCGTCGCCTCACCCAGGATGGGAAGGGAAACATCGGAGGACTTCTTGCACTTCCCTGCCATCGCTCGTATCGTCGGGGCACGACGGAGTCATCTGATGTATCGGCCCACGGGATGCCCCGTGGGCCCTTGGGAGGAACGCCATGAAGTTCATGCGGGTCGGCGCGGCCGGCGAAGAGGTCCCCGTAGTGCGTACCGAGGACGGCCGGACCTTCGCGCTCTCCGGTCTGACCGCCGACATCGACGGCGCCTTCCTCGCCGCAGACGGCCCGGACCAGGTCCGCGAGGCGCTGGCCGCCGGGACCCTGCCGGCCGTCGACACCGAGGGTCTGCGGGTCGGCCCCCCGGTGGCCCGCCCGGGCAAGGTGGTCTGCATCGGCCTCAACTACCGCGACCACGCGCAGGAGACCGGCGCCGCGATCCCGCCGCGCCCGGTGGTCTTCATGAAGGACCCCACCACCGTGGTCGGCCCGTACGACCAGGTGCTGATCCCCCGCAACTCGGTGAAGACCGACTGGGAGGTGGAGCTCGCGGTGGTGATCGGCCGCCCGGCCCGCTACCTCGACTCCCCCGCCGACGCGGCCTCGGTGATCGCCGGCTACGCGATCAGCAACGACGTCTCCGAGCGCGAGTTCCAGCTGGAGTACTCGGGCCAGTGGGACCTCGGCAAGTCCTGCGAGACCTTCAACCCGCTCGGCCCCTACCTGGTCACCCCCGACGAGGCGGGCGATCCGCAGAGCCTGGGCCTTCGGCTCTCGGTCAACGGCGAGCAGCGGCAGCTCGGCGACACCAAGAACATGATCTTCGAGGTGCACCACCTGGTCTGGTACCTCAGCCAGTACCTGGTGCTCCACCCGGGCGATGTGATCAACACCGGCACCCCCGCCGGCGTCGCCCTGGGCCTGCCCGGCACCCCTTATCTGCGCGACGGCGACACCGTCGAACTGTCCATCGACGGTCTCGGCACCCAGCGCCAGACCTTCCGCGACGCGTCCGCTCTCTGACGGATCCCCCCACTCACCGAAAGGCTCTCCGTTGTCCGCACACACCGCACGCATCACCGCGGTCGACACCTACGACATCCGCTTCCCCACCTCGCGGGAGCTCGACGGGTCCGACGCGATGAACCCCGACCCCGACTACTCCGCCGCGTACCTGGTGCTGCGCACCTCGGCCGGCGGCCACGAGGGCCACGGCTTCACCTTCACCATCGGGCGCGGCAACGACGTCCAGGTGGCCGCGATCAACGCGCTGCGCGAACACGTCGTCGGGCGCCCGGTGGCCGAACTCTGCGCCGACCCCGCCTCCCTGCACCGCGACCTGATCGGCGACAGCCAGCTGCGCTGGCTCGGACCGGAGAAGGGCGTGATGCACATGGCGATCGGCGCGGTGGTCAACGCCGTCTGGGACCTGGCGGCCAAGCGCGAGGGCAAGCCGCTGTGGCAGCTGCTCGCCGACGCCGACCCGCAGTGGCTGGTCTCGCAGATCGACTTCCGCTACATCACCGACGCCCTGACCCCCGAGGAGGCGCTGGACCTGCTGCGCAAGGGCAGGCAGGGCGCGGGCGAGCGCGAGGCCGAGCTGCGCCGGCGCGGCTACCCCGGCTACACCACCTCACCGGGCTGGCTCGGCTACTCCGACGAGAAGCTGACCCGCCTCGCCAAGGAGGCCGTCGCGGCCGGCTTCACCCAGATCAAGCTCAAGGTCGGCGCCGACCTGGCCGACGACATCCGCCGCTGCCGGGCCGCCCGGGCCGCGATCGGTCCGGACATCCGGATGGCGATCGACGCCAACCAGCGCTGGAGCGTCGCCGAGGCGATCGAGTGGACCAACGCGCTGGCCGAGTTCGACCCGTACTGGATCGAGGAGCCGACCAGCCCCGACGACGTGCTCGGCCACGCCGCCGTCCGGGTCGGGGTGCACCCGGTCAAGGTCGCCACCGGCGAGCACGTGCAGAACCGGATCATCTTCAAGCAGCTGCTCCAGGCCGGCGCCATCGACGTGCTGCAGCTGGACGCGGCCCGGGTCGGCGGCGTCAACGAGAACCTCGCGATCCTGCTGCTGGCCGCCAAGTTCGGTGTCCCGGTCTGCCCGCACGCCGGGGGCGTCGGCCTGTGCGAACTCGTCCAGCACCTCTCGATGTTCGACTACCTCGCGCTCTCCGGCACCACCGAGGACCGCGTCATCGAGTACGTCGACCACCTGCACCAGCACTTCACGGACCCGGTGGTCATCCAGAACGGTCACTACCGGGCGCCCACCGCCCCCGGTTTCTCCGCCACCATGTACCAGGCGGCCATCGACACCTACCAGTACCCCGCAGGCGCCTTCTGGGCCGCCGACCGGCTCGCGACGGAAACGGAGCTCAGCGCGTGACGAACGATCTGGACGGGCTCAACGCCCTGGTCACCGGCGGTGCCTCCGGCATCGGCCTGGCCACCGCCCGGCTGCTCGCCGAGCGCGGCGCGCAGGTCGCGGTGCTCGACCTGGACCCGCGCGGCGCCCGGCCGCCGCTGCTCGGCTTCACCGCCGACCTCGCCGACGACGCCTCGGTGCGCACAGCCGTCGCAGCCGCCGTCGAGGCCCTGGGCGGCCTGGACATCCTGGTCAACAACGCC
>FTKT01000170.1_pt4 | contig 21727 bp, 21 predicted proteins | sample 1658271 | NCBI WGS metagenome assembly FTKT01 (sample SAMEA3914811, study PRJEB12502) | metagenome | biome: forest; material: soil | place: Canada | collected 2011-08-04 | depth 0.3 m | reverse complement strand
GTAAACCGCTTTGCAGGCGGTTCCCTAAACCACTCGGGCACACGGCCGTGAGAAGGGCGCTGAGCAGCCCTTGGTCAGGCGCAGCAACAGGCGGGACAACACGCCTGGGGTCGACAGGAGGCGGCGGCGGTGACGGCGCGCTGTGTGCGGTTCATGGCCTGCTCCCCTCTCTGTCCTGTTTCGCTGCTGTTTTCTGCCGTGCTTTCGTGATTCATCTTATGCGCTGCGGTCCGGGGTGCGTCAATAGCCGAATGTGAATGGCGTATGAAGTCCTACGACCAAGGACCGAGAGCTGACGGGCCGTAGGTCAGGAGTCATCTGCATCGATGGGTCTTACGATGTTACGTATGACCACAGCCTCCCCCACCTCGGTCGACCCTGCCCTGCGACGTCCGTCCGACCCGGACGACGGCACCGGCGGGGTGCTCGGTGCGCGCTACCGGGCGCTCACCCTGGGGATCGTCTCGGTGGTGCTGCTGCTCGCCTTCGAGGCGACGGCCGTCAACACCGCGATGCCGGTGGCGGCCCGTCAGCTGCACGGCCTGGGGCTCTACGCCTTCGCGTTCTCCGGGTACTTCACCACCACGCTGTTCGCGATGGTGCTCTCGGGGGAGTGGTGCGACCGGCGCGGGCCGATGCTGCCGCTCTTCGCGGGCATCGGCGTCTTCGCGGCCGGGCTGGTGGTGGCCGGGACCGCGCCGGGCATGTGGATCTTCGTCGGCGGCCGGGCGGTCCAGGGGCTGGGCGGCGGGCTGGTGATCGTCGCGCTCTACGTGGTGGTCGGCCGGGCCTTCCCGGAACGGCTGCGGCCGGCCGTCTTCGCCGCCTTCTCCTCGGCCTGGGTGCTGCCCTCCATCGTCGGCCCGGTGGTCTCCGGCGCGGTCACCCAGCACCTGGGCTGGCGCTGGGTCTTCCTGGCCGTGCCCGCCCTGGTGGTGCTGCCGCTGGCGGTGATGGGGCCGGCGCTGCGGCGCTCCGAGCGCCAGCAGCCGGCCGCGGACGGCGGGGCGCTGGACGGCCGCCGGATCCGGCTGGCCGCGATGGCCGCGTTCGGCGCCGGCCTGCTCCAGTACGCCGGCCAGCGGCTCGACCCGCTCGCCCTGCTGCCCGCCCTGGCGGGCGCCGGACTCCTCTTCCCCGCCGTGGTCCGGCTGCTGCCGCCCGGCACCCTGCGGGCCGCGCGCGGGCTGCCGACGCTGATCCTGCTGCGCGGGGTGGCGGCCGGCGCCTTCTTCGCGACCGAGGCCTTCATCCCGCTGATGATGGTCACCGAGCGGCACCTGTCGCCGACCCTGGCCGGCCTGACCCTCACCAGCGGGGGCCTCTCCTGGGCGCTGGGCTCCTGGCTGCAGGGCCGGCCCGGCGCGGACCGGTACCGGGAGGCGCTGATCCGGCTCGGCTTCCTGCTCACCGCCGTGGCCATCGCGGGCGCCGCCCTGGTCCTGCTCCCGGCCGCACCCACCTGGACGGCCGCGGTCGCCTGGGCGATCGGCGGGATCGGGATGGGGCTCTCCATCGCCAGCATCAGCGTGCTGATGATGAAGCTCTCCCCGCCGGAGGCGGCCGGCGCCAACTCGGCCTCGCTGCAGATGTCGGACGCGCTGGGCAACGTGCTGCTGGTCGGCCTGGCCGGGGTGCTCTTCTCCGCCCTCGGCGGTGGCGCGGCGGCCGCCGTGACCGCCTCGGGCGACGGGGCGCGCGGCGCGTTCACCGCCATCCTGCTGGTGATGACCGCGGTCGCCCTGCTGGGCGCCCTGCTGGCCGGCCGGGTCCGGACCCGCGACTGAGGGCCCCGGCGGACATGCGTCGGCCCCCGGCTCCGCGGAGCCGGGGGCCGACGCATGTCCTAGGCCTGCGAAGCGTGCCGTCCGCCGGCGGTGCCGCTGGCGACGTCCTTGCGGGTCACCGTCAGGAAGGCGACGAAGCCGATGATCAGCACCGCCAGGACCAGGCTCACCGGTCCGGTGCCCAGGCCCAGCCCGCGACGGCTGTGCGGCACCCCGATCCAGTCCGCGAACGAGGCGCCGAGCGGGCGGGTGACGATGTAGGCGAACCAGAAGGCGAAGATCGCGTTCAGCCGGAACCACCAGGCGCCCAGCGCCGGAACGGCGATCAGCGCGGCGAACAGCAGGCCCGAGGAGAAGTAGCCCAGCTGCATGGTGTTCGCGGTCATGTCGCCCGCCGCCGTACCGAGCGCGAAGGTGGTCATCACGGTCGTCCAGTAGAACGCCTCGCGGCGCCGGGTGTGGATGCTGTGGATCGACAGCGTCTTCTCGCTGACGTACCAGGCCAACAGGACCGCGCCCAGCGCGACCGTGAAGAACGCGGTCGAGACGACGTACGGCACGCCCAGCACCACGTGCAGCGCGTCCGCGGCCATCGTGCCGAAGACGCTCACCATGACGACCGACGCCCAGTAGATCCAGGTCACGTACCGGCGCACCGAGAACTGCAGCGCCAGCGTTCCCGCCAGTACCAGTCCGGCGACGCTCACGGCGATCTTCGGGTCGATCAGCTTGGCGAAGTAGTCCGAGGTCGTCTCGCCCATGCCGGTGGTCAACACCTTGGTGACCCAGAAGTACGCGGTCACCTCCGGCACCTTGCTCATCGCACGCCGCGCGGAGGTCAGGGTCTCGCCCTGCTGGAGTTGAGCTGTCGTCATGGCGCACAGGATGGCACATCTCCCGAGCCCCTCCCGCGCCGCCTCCGGCCGGTGCTCCGCCGCCTCGGGCCGCGGAGCACCGGCCGCGGGCGGGGCGCTCAGCCCCGGCGCCGGCGCAGGTGGTGGACGGTGGCCGCGGCGGCGGTGGTCAGCAGGGTGGCGCCGGCCAGGGTCTCCGGGAGGTTGGGGCCGGTGCTGCCGCCGAGCCCGGCGTGGGTCGGGCCCTTGGGACCGGACGGGTCGTCGGGCCTGGTGTCCGGCTTCGAGTCGCCGGGGTGCACCGTGAAGGTGGCGGTCACCTCGGTGTGGGTGACCGAGGTGCACTGGATGGAGACCTCGTAGACGCCGGGCCGGGCGTGCTCGGGGATGGTGGTCACGGCGCCCATCAGGCCGCGCAGCGAGGCGAGCTTGACCGCGGGGATGTCCTCGCCCTGGTGCTCGCGCGACTTGAAGGTGGCCGTGCCCCCGGAGCTGTCGCAGTTGCCGCCGTCGAAGATGGTGAACTGGCTGCCGGGCGAGACCGGGTCCGGCTCGATGACGACCGGGCTCCCGGCGAAGGCGGGGCCGGCCAGGGCCAGCACCCCCGCACCGAGGAGGCCGGCGACTGTGGAGAGGTGACGAGCGCGCATGCTGCTTCTCCTGGGACGCGGTCACGGGGCGGTCCCCGTGGGGGAGTAGGGGAAACCGGGTCCTGGGATCAAGGGGAGCGGGTGTCGGCGCGGGCCGCATGCGCAGGAAACCCGGGAAACCCCGGAAAAGGGGCGGCTACCTGGGGTGATGGCAGGTGACGGGGGGTAGCGCCGATCGGGTTAGCGGGTGGCGTCGGCCGGGTCAGCGGGTGGCGCCGGCCGGGGCAGTGGCGGCGCCTGCCGGGGCAGTGCCGGCGCCGAGGAAGCTGGACCAGCCTCCGGCGGGGATCTCGCCGGGCGCCAGGGTCTGCAGCTTGCGCAGCACCGCCGGGTCCTGCACCTCCAGCCACTGGACCAGCTGGCGGAAGGAGACCAGCCGCACCTCGGGCTTGTCGGCCACGGTCTTCAGCACCTCCTCGACGGCGTTCATGTAGATGCCGCCGTTCCACTGCTCGAAGTGGTTGCCGATGATCATCGGGGCCCGGTTGCCGTTGTACGCGCGGTTGAAGCCGGCCAGGTAGGCGTCCCGGGCCTGGGTCTGCCAGGCGGCGTACATCCCGGAGTTCCCCTTGGTGTTGTCGCCGGACTGGTTGTACATGATGTTGTAGTCCATCGACAGGACCTGGAAGGAGTGCCCGGGGAAGGGCACGGACTGCAGCGGCATGTCCCACAGCGCGCCGCCCTGGATCTTCTGCGGCCACATCTGCAGTCCGCCGGGCCCGCTGCTGTCGTACTTCCAGCCGCGCGCCGCCGCCGTCGGCAGCAGGCCGCGCTGGCCCTCCAGGCAGGGGGTGCGGCCGCCGATCAGCTCCTTGTGGTAGTCGAAGGGGAGCGCCGGCAGGTCGGTGAAGCCCGTGTTGGTCTTCCAGTTCACGACGAAGTCGACGGCCTGGTCGATCTCGCTGTTCCACTCCTCCGGCGACCAGCGGCCGCCGCCGTTGGCGCCGCAGAAGTGGCCGTTGAAGTGGGTGCCGATCTCGTGGCCGTCCAGCCAGGCGGCGCCGACCTGGACCAGGGTGTCGTGGATGTGCTGGTCGCTGAGGTAGCCGATGTCGGAGGCGCCGACGTGGTGCTGCGGCGGGTGGTACAGGTCCTTCTTCGACTCCGGCAGGGTGTAGATCCCGCTGAGGAAGAAGGTCATCGCGGCGTTGTGGTCCTTGGCCAGCTGCCGGAACCGGGAGAACTGCTTGTTGTCGACCTCGCCGGCGCCGTCCCACGAGAAGACCACGAACTGCGGTGGCCGCTGGCCCAGTTCCAGCGGTACGGCCTGCGGCTGGTGCGGCTGCGGGCCGGTGTCCGAGGTGGAGCCGTCGCCGATCAGGGCGGCCGGCGGCTTCGCGGGGACGGCGGCGGGCGAGGAGGCGGCGGCGCTGCCCGCGGCCGGCGCCGGCGCCGCGTCGGACTTCGTGGTCCTGGCGGATCCGCAGCCGGCGGTCACCGCCGCCGCGGTGGCGGCGCCGGCGGCCAGCAGGGTCCGGCGGGAGAGGGCATCCATGGTCACTCCGAATCGCGGGTGGTCGGACAGCGGACGGACGGCGGCGGACGGCGTGGCGTCGGCGATCTGAGCTAAATGTGCCGGTAAGTCAGCTGATAGTCAGTTATGGGCGATTTGTCCACAGCATGGCACGAGTCCCGACGGGGAACGCGGAGGGCGTCGGCGGATCGCCCGTCCGGCGCACCGGCCCGGCGCGTCGGGTAGCGGAGACGTCCGAGGGATCATCACATCAATAGAGGACCGTGGCGCAGTCCACGACAGGAGGAGTCCGAGGACCATGTGGCAGTCGGTGCAGGACGCCTACCACTCACGCATCGTCGAGACCGGCCGGCAGCCGCTCTTCCTTCTGCTGATCGGGCTGATCAGCTCCTTCCTCTTCATCCGGTTCAGCGTCCGGATGATCCGGCGCGGCACCCGCTGGTGGCCGGGCAACGTGACCCCGGGCGGCCTGCACATCCATCACGTGGTCTTCGGGCAGGCGCTGATGGTGATCGCCGGCGTCGGCTCCTTCGCCCTGCGCGGCAGCGGCGGCGCGCTGCGCGACGTGCTGGCGGCGGCCTTCGGCATCGGCTGCGGGCTGGTGCTGGACGAGTTCGCGCTGGTGCTGCACCTGGAGGACGTCTACTGGAGCGAGCAGGGGCGCAAGTCCGTGGACGCCGTCATCCTGGCCGTGGCGATGATCGGACTGCTGCTGATCGGCCAGCTCCCGCTCGGCGGATTCAGCCCTCGGCTGTCGGCCGGTCAGGTGGTGGCGGCGGCGATCCTGCTGCTCCTGGTGACGGTCAGTCTGCTCAAGGGCAAGCTCTGGACCGGCCTGCTCGGGGTGATGGTCCCGCTGCTCGCGGTGGTCGGGGCGATCCGGCTGGCCCGGCCGCAGAGCCCGTGGGCCCGCTGGCGCTACCGCAGCCGCCCCAAGCGGATGGCGCGGGCCGAGCGCCGCGACACCCGGGTGCACCAGCGGCTGGTGGCGGCCAAGGCCTCGGCGTACAACCTGCTCGCGGGTACCCCGGACGCGGCCGCCGACGTGCTGGTGGCCGCGGCCGGGCCGGTGCCGGCCGTGCCGCCTGGGCCGCCGCCCGTCGAGCCGGTGAAACCGCTGCCGCGCTGGCGCCGGCGCTGCGCCTCCTTCGCCGAGTGGTACATCAAGGTGGCCGCCGCCCTCAACCTGCTGGCCGGGGTGATCGCCCCGTTCCGCGAGCGGATCCACCGGGCCAACAGCGGAGAGTTCTTCACCCCGGTCCTGATGACGGCCGGCTTCACCGGCGCGCTCTTCGCCGCGCTGCTGGCGGTGATGCTGCGCCGGCGCAAGCGGGCCGCCTGGATCGTCGCCACCGCCGTCGTCGCGCTCTACGCGGCGCTCTTCCTGCTGGCCCTCGCGCTGGCGCCGGAGGACCGCGCGCACCCGTTCAACTGGGTCTCCGCCACGCTCACCGTCCTGGTCCTGCTGGCCCTGCTGGCCAGTCGGCGGGCCTTCCACGCGCGCGGCGAGCGCGGCAACGTCCTGCTCGGGCTCTCCACGCTGGTGGTCGGGGTGGTGCTGGTCACCGGGCTCGGCGCGCTGCTGATCCGGGAGACCTCCACGCCGACCGCCCCCGACTGGGACGACAGCTTCCGGTACGCGGCGCTGCGGCTCTTCACCACCTCCGGGTTCGGCGAGCTGGTGCCGGCCGTCACGGTGGCGCGCTGGGCGGACCTGGCGATCAACATCCTGGGCGCCGCGCTCTTCCTGGTGGTGCTGCGGGTCTTCTTCCGCTCCCCGCGCGGCCGGGTGCAGCTGGAACCGGCCGACGAGCAGCGGCTGCGCGCCCTGCTGGAGCGGCACGGCGCCCGCGACTCGCTCGGCTACTTCGCGCTGCGCCGCGACAAGTCGGTCTGCTGGTCGCCGTCCGGCAAGGCGGCCGTGCTCTACCGGGTGGTCAACGGGGTGGCGCTGGCCTCCGGCGACCCGATCGGCGATCCGGAGGCCTGGCCGCAGGCGATCGAGGTCTGGCGGGAGACCGCCCGGACCAACGCCTGGGTGCCCGCCGTCACCGGCGCCGGCGAGCAGGCCGGCACGGTCTACCAGCGGATCGGCCTCAAGGCGCTGGAGTTCGGCGACGAGGCGATCGTGGAGGTGGACGGGTTCAGCCTGGAGGGGCGCAGCATGCGCACGCTGCGTCAGGCGCACAACCGGGTGCGCAAGGCGGGCTACCGGGCGGTGGTGCGCCGGCACCGGGAGATCCCGGAGGCGGAACTGGCCGACCTGGTGCACCTGGCCGACGCCTGGCGGCACGGGCGCACCGAGCGCGGCTTCTCGATGGCGCTCGGCCGGCTCGGCGACCCGGCCGACGGCGACTGCCTGATGATCGAGTGCCGGGACGAGAACGACCGCACCTGCGCGCTGCTCAGCTTCGTCCCCTGGGGTTCGCACGGGCTCTCGCTGGACCTGATGCGCCGTGACCGGGAGTCGGAGAACGGCCTGGTGGAGTTCATGATCACCGAGCTGCTGGTGCGGGCGAAGAGCGGCGCCGTCCCGGTCACCCGGGTCTCGCTGAACTTCGCGATGTTCCGCTACGTCTTCGAGCAGGGCGGCCGGCTCGGCGCGGGGCCGGTGCTGCGGCTGTGGCGCGGCATCCTGCGCTTCCTGTCGCGCTGGTGGCAGCTGGAGTCGCTGTACCGGGCCAACGCCAAGTACCAGCCCGACTGGGAGCCGCGCTTCATGCTCTACGAGAAGTCCTCCGAGCTGCCGACCATCGCGGTGGCCAACGGTCTGGCGGAGGGTTTCCTGGTCCGCCCGCGGTTGCCCAGGATCCGGGCAACCCGGCGGGAAACGTTTCCCGGCACACCTGATCACCCGTCCGGTGGCGCTGCCGGTGCGGGGGGTGCGCGGCCCGGATTGGCTGAGCGGGACGAGTAGGACCGGTCGGTCCGAGCGGGAAACGCTGACCGGAAACCGTGAGGGAGGCAGGGGTGGGCGAACGGCGCAGTCCCTGGCCGGCCACGGTGACCTTGGGGGCCGCGATGGTGCTGGGCGCCTGGCTGGTGCAGGACGGCAGCGGGCCAGGCCTGCCGCCGTCCCCGGCCGCCGCCGAGGCGCTGGGCGCGGGTCCGGCCCGGGCCGCGCTGAGCGGCACCCCGATGGGCGCCTCGCCGCCGGCCAGGATCCGGATCCCGGCGCTGGGCGTGGACGCCCCGGTGACCGCGCTGGGCCTGGACCCCGAGGGGCACCTGGCCACCCCCTCCGACCAGGACCGCAACCTGGCCGGCTGGTACCGCGGCGGGGTGACGCCGGGTCAGAGCGGGACCGCGCTGATGGTCGGTCATGTCGACACCGCCGGCGGCCCGGCGGTCTTCTACGGCCTGGGCGCGCTGCACCGCGGCGACCGGATCGACCTGGCCCGCCAGGACGGTTCCACCGCCTACTTCGTCGCCGACGCCGTCGAGGTGTACGCCAAGACCGCCTTCCCCGACCGGCAGGTCTACGGCCGGGCGGCCGACCCGCAGCTGCGGCTGATCACCTGCGGCGGCGCGTTCGCCAAGGGGCAGGGCTACCAGGGCAACCTGGTGGTCTACGCCCACCTGGTCGGCAGCCGGCGGCCGGACAAGCCTTAGCGGCCCGGCGGGCAGGCCGTGGCGGCCCGGCGGGAGCTGTCGGGAGCTGTCGGACCGGCTCTAGCCGAGCAGCTCGGCCAGCTCGCGGTCCGGGTCGAGGTGCTGGTGCTCGCGGCCCTCGGCGACCACCAGGTAGCTGTGCCACAGGAAGCGCCGCAGGTCGGCCGCGCCGAAGCGGAGCAGCGCGACGCCGTCGGGGGAGCGCAGCTCCACCAGGACGTACCGGCCCTGGCCGGGCCGGACGTGCACGTCGCCGAGCCCGGTCGGCAGGTCGAGCCCGTCGGCCAGCAGCCGCCGGGCGAAGACCCACTCGACCTCGCCGTCGTCCTCGGGCCCGCGGGCCTCGTCGAGGGAGAACTCGGCGGGGAAGCCCATCCGCACCGCCAGCGGGTCCGACACCCGGTAGCGCAGCGCCACCCGCAGTCCGGCGGAGGTGCGGGTACTGAGGATCAGGCGGGCGTGGACGACCTGCTCGACGGCGGCGCTGGGCATCTGGGGGCTCCCATGGGGTGGCGATGATGTGGCTTCCGGGGTGAGAGAGACCCCGTGGGGCGGGTGATTACACGGGTTGGGTGCGGCAAAGGGGTGATGTGACTCACTTTCCCCGGACGGCGCCACGGTGGCCGGAAAATCTGGTACCGGATTGGCCCCATCGCAGTAGTCTCGAACCATGGCCATGAACCTTCGCCTCCGCGACGACCAGGCGGAAGCCCTCAAGCAGCGCTCCGAGCAGGAGGGCGTCAGCATGAACGCCCTGGTGGTCAGGGCGGTGGACGACTACCTGAGCCGGACGGCCCAGCAGGCGCTGGTCCGCGAGACCGCCCTCAAGCAGGCCGCGAAGTGGCGCGAGCTGATGGACCGTCTGAAGTGAGCCCGCTCTACCTCTCCGCCGAGGACATCCTGGCGGTCGCGGAGGCGGCCTGTGACGGCATGCCGATCATCGTGCGCGACCTCGGGCTGCTGGAGTCGGCCGCGCACCGGCCGACGGCCGAGATGTTCGGCCAGGAGGCCTACCCGGACCTCTTCGGCAAGGCGGCCGCGCTGCTCCAGTCGCTGCTGATCAACCACCCGCTGCTGGACGGCAACAAGCGCACCGCCTGGCTCTCCTGCGCCACCTTCCTGGCGATCAACGGGATCGACCTGGTGCCCGACATCGACGCCGCCGAGGAGCTGGTGATCGCGGTCGCCACCGGTGCGCTGGACGAGGTCAAGGTGATCTCCCAGGGGCTGCGGGCGCTGGCCGCCGAGGCGTCCTGAGCGCCTTCGTGTCGGGCGTCGATCAAGCGGGGAGCCCGGTAGGCTAGGCGGGTTGTCCGACCGCCGTCCGACCGTGGGACGGGCCCAGCAAATGGGCCCTGACCTGCGACGATCCCCCTCGGAGACCGTGAGTACTGCCGCAGCTTCCGCCGCCATGTCGCCGTTGTTCTCCGACGCCGCCGAGCCCCACGCACCGGTCCGCCCCAGCGCCTCCGGGGCGGCCTCGCACCACCTGTCGCCGGCCTTCCCCGGGCGCGCCCCCTGGGGGACGGCGGGCAAGCTGCGCGCCTGGCAGCAGGCGGCGCTGGACCGGTACATCGAGAAGCAGCCCCGGGACTTCCTGGCCGTCGCGACCCCCGGCGCCGGGAAGACCACCTTCGCGCTCACGCTCGCCTCCTACCTGCTGCACAACCACCTGGTGCAGCAGATCACCGTCATCGCGCCGACCGAGCACCTGAAGAAGCAGTGGGCCGAGGCGGCGGCGCGGATAGGCGTCAAGCTGGACCCGGCGTACTCCTCGGGCCCGCTCTCCAAGGAGTACCACGGCATCGTGGTCACCTACGCGGGCGTCGGGGTCAACCCGATGCTGCACCGCAACCGGACCGAGGCCCGCAAGACCCTCGTGATCATGGACGAGATCCACCACGCCGGTGACTCCAAGTCCTGGGGCGAGGCCTGCTTCGAGGCCTTCGAGCCGGCCTCCCGGCGCCTCGCGCTGACCGGGACGCCGTTCCGCTCGGACACCAACCCGATCCCGTTCGTCGCCTACGAGCAGGACACCGACGGGCTGCGCAAGTCGGTCGCCGACTACACCTACGGCTACGGGCACGCGCTCGCCGACCACGTCGTGCGCCCGGTGATCTTCCTCTCCTACAGCGGCAACATGCGCTGGCGGACCAAGTCCGGCGACGAGCTGGAGGCGCGGCTCGGCGAGCCGATGACCAAGGACCTGATCGCGCAGGCCTGGCGGACCGCGCTGGCCCCGCAGGGCGAGTGGATCCCGAACGTGCTGCGGGCCGCCGACAAGCGGCTCACCGAGGTGCGCAAGGCGATCCCGGACGCCGGCGGCCTGGTGATCGCCACCGACCAGAACGCGGCCCGCGCCTACGCCAAGATGATCCGCGAGATCACCGGCAGCAAGGCCGTCCTGGTGCTCTCCGACGAGACCGAGGCCTCCCAGCGGATCTCCGACTTCGCGGACGGCGACGACCGCTGGATGGTCGCGGTCCGGATGGTCTCCGAGGGCGTCGACGTACCGCGCCTGGCGGTCGGGGTGTACGCCACCTCGATCTCCACCCCGCTCTTCTTCGCGCAGGCCGTCGGCCGCTTCGTCCGGGCCCGCAAGCGCGGCGAGACGGCCTCGGTCTTCCTGCCGTCGGTGCCGATGCTGCTGGGCTTCGCGGGCGAGATGGAGCTGCAGCGCGACCACGTGCTGGACCGGCCGAAGAAGGAGGGCGAGGGCCTCTTCGACCAGGAGGACCGGCTGCTCGCCGAGGCCGAGCGGGCCAACGACGGTCCGGACGGCGGCGGCGAGGAGCTCTCCTACGAGGCGCTGGGCTCCGACGCGGTCTTCGACCGGGTGCTCTACAACTCCATGGAGTTCGGCATGCAGGCGCATCCGGGCTCCGAGGAGGAGGACGACTACCTCGGCATCCCGGGCCTGCTGGAGCCGGACCAGGTGCACATGCTGCTGCAGAAGCGCCAGACCCGGCAGATCCAGCGCTCCAAGGCCAAGCCCGCCGACGAGGCCGACCTGCTCGAACTCCCGGCCGACCAGCGCCCGGTGGTGACCCATCAGGAGCTGCGCGAGCTGCGCAAGGAGCTGAACGGGCTGGTCGCCGCCTGGCACCACCGCACCAACCAGCCGCACGGCACCATCCACAACGAGCTGCGCCGCCAGTGCGGCGGGCCGCTGACGGCGCAGGCGACGGCCAATCAGCTGAAGGCCCGGATCGCCAAGGTCAAGGAGTGGGCCCGCTAGACGCGTGGCCGAGGCCGGGGCCGGGGGTCAGGGACCGGTGGTGGCCGGGGGTCAGGGGCCCGTGGGTGGCAGCAGCAGCGAGAGTTCGCGCTCCAGGGCGCCCGGCGGGAGCTCCTCGCCGACCGGTACCAGCAGGTCGGTGCGGAGCAGCACGGCCTCCAGCGCCGCGGCCGGGGCGTACAGCCGCGCCTCGCCGCACGGGCTGCGCAGCACGATCAGCACCTCCGGTCCGTCCAACGGCCGGACCAGCACGTCGCCCTGGCCGCTGGGCCGGTCCAGGCCGTCCAGCAGGAGTTCGCGGGAGACCGTCCAGACCAGCGGGGCGGCCGTCGGCGGGTTGAAGTGGAGCTGGACGACGAGCGGGTCCGACTCGTCGTAGCGCACCCCGACGTCGAGCCGCAGGCGCTCGCCGGCGCCGGTCTCCAGGTCCATCGCCAGCACGGCGTGCAGCTGCGTGTCGGCCTGCTCAGGGGCGCCGGGAGGGTCGGAGGGGTGCAAAGGGGGCTCCCGATGGGTCGACGTCTGCGATGGTTCGTCAACAGACTCGCGGCTTGATCAAAGGGTTACATCCTACGAATGTTCAGGAGTGATCTACGCTCATAAGGTAGGGGTAATTGGGCAGTACGGCGGTAGACGGGCTGTGCGCGAGCTGATATGTGGGGTCTCCGGTGGGCAGTGCTGGCAAGCCGGCGGTGACAGTCCGCGGAGCCCACCGCGAGGGACCCCGGACCGACCCTGCGACCGGCTCTGAGACCGGCTCTGAGGCCGACCGCGAGGCGCAGCGCGAGGCCGACCGCGAGTTCGGGCGGCTGGAGGAGCGCGAGCGGATCGCCCGCGAGGTGCACGACGGCCTGGTGCAGAACCTGGCCGCCGCCACGATGCTGCTGCGTGCCGCCGAGTACGCCGCCGGCCCTGAGGACCGGCTGACGGAGCGTCTGGGTGTCCTCTACGAGACCGTCCTGCTGGCGCTGGACCAGGCGCAGGACCTGACTTACGGGGCCGCCTACGCGCAGCTCTCCCGGGGCGGCCTGGTCGCGGCGGTGCGGCAGTACGCGACGCTGGCCGGCCGGACGATGGACTGCCTGGTCGAGCTGGACGCCGTCTTCCGGCGCCCGGGTACGCCCCCGGTCATCCGGCTGGAGGTCTCCGGCGCCGTGCTGCCGCTGCCGCTGCCGGCCGAGAGCGCCGTGCTGCGGGCGGTCGGCGAGGCGATGTCCAACGCGCTGCGGCACGCGGGCGCGGGTGAACTCCTGGTGCGGCTGGACTATCTGACGGACCGTCTGGTCGCCCTGGTGCAGGACGACGGGATTGGGCTCGGCGCGGGGATCGGGCCGGGCTCGGCGGCGGAGCCCGCTCGGACCGGCGGGCTCGGGCTGACCGGGGCGGAGCGCCTGGTGCGCCAGGCCGGCGGCGTCCTGACGGTGGAGTCCGCGCCCGGGCGGGGTGTCCGGGTGCGGGTCGAGGTCCCCGGCCCGGGGGCCGCGCCGTGCTGAGCGGTGCACCGCGCCGCCCCGCCGGCGGCTCCGGCCCGCGGCGTCACTGCGCCGGCCCGCGGCCGCTGGTGGCCTCGTGACGGCGCCGGCCGAGCCGACCCGGGTGATGGTGGTCGACGACCACCCGGCGATCCGGCTGGGCGTGCGGGCGATGCTGGAGACCCGCGCGGACCTGCGGGTGGTGGCGGACGCCGCCGACGACTCCGAGGCGCTGCGCCAGCTGAGCCGGCGGACCGGCCGGGACCGGCCCGAGGTGCTGCTGCTGGACCTGAACCTGGGGGCCGGCCTCTTCCAGGGCGTCGACCTGATCCGGGCCGTCGTCTCGCTGCCCGACCCGCCGGCCGTCCTGGTGCTCAGCGCGTACGCCTCGGAGCAGGACGTGTTCGCGGCGATCGACGCCGGGGCGGTCGGCTATCTGGGCAAGGAGGCGGCCGGGGACGAGCTGGTCGCGGCGGTGCGCACGGTGGCCCGGGGCGGCTCGGTGCTCGGTCCGGCGGTGGTCGGCCGGCTGATGCGGCGGATGCGCGGCGGGCTGCCCACCCTCTCCAAGCGGGAGGTCGAGGTGCTGCACCTGCTGGCGGACGGCAAGTCGAACCGGCAGATCTCCGCGGAGCTCTTCATCAGCGAGGCCACGGCCAAGAGCCACCTCACCAGCATCTACGGCAAACTCGGCGTGGAGAGCCGCGGGGCCGCGGTGGCCGCCGCGCTGCGGGACGGGTTGCTGAGGGTCGGCTGAGGGTTGGCTGAGTGCGGGCTGAGTATCCGTCAGGCCGGTGCGCGGAAACGCTACGCGCGTCACTTTTTCGGGGGGCCGCGGAAGGGGACGTGTCCGAACTCCGGACCAGCTCCCCTTTTCGCGCTGATAATCCTGCGAGGAATGACGGGGTATTGCCCGAAATCGCCTGAAATAAATATCTCGATCATGACCGAATTTTGGACAAGCACTTCCGCCGGGGCGAAACACTTACTACTTTGCCCCCACGCTCCTTCGACGGCACGACCCGAGATCGCAGCGACTCCAGGGCCGCGTGTGCCGATAACGGCACAGCCGGGCCCCACCCGCGTCCACCACCCCTGCGCGCGTCACCCCTGTCCCGGCGCCGGCTCCTGGCCGCTGCCGTCGACCGCCGCAGAAAGGAATGCGTGTCGTGACCGCTGAGACTTCCCAGACTCTCGACCGTGGAGTGCGGGTCCTGAAATTGCTGGCCGATTCGGAACGCGGGCTGACCGTCACCGAGCTGGCCGCCCGACTGGCCGTCAATCGTACGGTCGTCTACCGCCTGTTGGCCACCCTGGAACAGCACGGACTGGTCCGCCGCGACATCGGCGGCCGGGCCCGGGTGGGCCTGGGCGTGCTGCGCCTGGCGCACCGGGTGCACCCGCTGCTGCGCGAGGCCGCGCTGCCCGCGCTGCGCAGCCTGGCCGAGGACCTCGGCGCGACCGCCCACCTGACCCTGGTGGACGGTACCGAGGCGCTCGCGGTGGCCGTGGTCGAGCCCAGCTGGACCGACTTCCACGTCGCCTACCGCACGGGCCTGCGCCACCCGCTGGACGAGAGCGCGGCTGGCCGGGCGATCCTGGAGGCCCGCAACTTCCCCAGCCAGCGCCGTCCGGAGCAGGGCTTCGTGATCACCCGGGCGGAGGAGCAGTCCGGAGCCAGCGGAGCGGCCGCCGCGCTGCTCGGACTCTCCGGGATCGAGGGCAGCGTGGGCGTGGTGATGCTCAACGGCCTGGTGCCCGAGCGGGTCGGCCCCCGGGTGGTGGAGGCGGCCACCGAGGTGGCGGACGCCCTGCGCTGACCTCGCCCGGCCCCGGGCGGGCCGGACGGTGTGTTTGGATGCCCTTGTGTCTGTCGCCCCGAAGCTGCCCTCCGCGTCGAAGCTCTCCGACGCGCTCCCGTCCAAGTACCGCGCGGTCGCGCTCTGCGGGGTGGCGGTCGCCGCCCTGTTCGCGGTGGCGGCCCTGGCGCCGCTTCCGTACACGCTGACCACGCCCGGGGTCACCGCGGACGCGCTCGCCAGTTTCGAGGGCAATCAGGTGCTCACCATCACGGGCGCGCCGGTGCGGCAGACCAGCGGGTCGCTGCGGGTCACCACCATCTCCGCCACCGAGCCGCAGACCTCGATCAGCCTGCAGCAGGCGATCTCGGGCTGGCTGGACCCGAAGGTGGCCGTGCTGCCGCGCGAGGCGGTCTACCCGCAGGGCAACCCGGCCAAGGCCAACCAGGAGAACGCCCAGCAGATGACCCAGGCTCAGGACAGCGCGACCACGGCCGCGCTGAACTACCTGCACCTCTCCGCCGACCAGGTCAAGGTCACGGTCGACCTCGGTGCCATCGGCGGCCCCAGCGGGGGGCAGATGCTCAGCCTGGCGATCATCGACAAGCTCTCGGGCAACGGCCGGGGCGGCGATCTGACGGGCGGCCGGAACATCGCCGGCACCGGCACCATCGACGGGGCGACCGGCGAGATCGGCCCGGTCGGCGGGGTCTCGCTGAAGACCTGGGGAGCGTCCCGGGACGGGGCGACCGTCTTCCTGGTGCCGCGCGGCGAGTGCTCGGAGGCGAAGGTCAACACCCCGCCCGGGCTGCGGCTGATCCCGGTGACCACCCTGACCGACTCGCTGAACGTGCTGACCGCGCTCGACACCGGCGGGAGCGTCCCCAGCTGCTGAGCGGAGAGCCGGGCCGAGCCGATCAGCCGGCCGGGCGGGGCCGGACGGGGCGAGCGGGTGGAGCGGGTGGTTCGGAACGGACGGTTGCGGCGGGCGGGTCAGAGGCCGAAGGCCGCCGCGCCGAACTCGTCGCTGAGCCGGTGGTGCAACTCGGCCGCGAGCTGCGCTAAACGGTGCGTCTGGCTGACCGGCAGGGAGATCGAGACGGCCGCCAGCCCCGAGCCCGCCGTGATCGGCACGGCCGCGCCGATCGCGCCCAGCACGTACTCCTGGTGCTGCGTGATGGGGACGGCCCGGTGCGCGCCCTGACGCGGCAGCAGCGGCAGGGCGGCCGGCTCGCGCAGCGTGTACGGGGTCAGCGCGACCATCGGGTGGCGGGCCAGGTGCCGGCTGCGCTCCTCCGCGGTCAGCAGCGCCAGCAGGGTCTTGCCGGCCGCGTGGGCGTGTGCGCCCACCCGGAACCGGGTGGTGTCGACCACGGGCGCGCCGGGTGCGGCGGCCGCGTCGACCAGTTCCACCTCGCCCTCGCGGTAGCGGGTGAGGTAGACGGCGGCGTTCAGTTCGTCCGCCAGCCGTCGCAGCAGGTGGCTCAGCCGGTCGCGGCCGGCCACCGGGGCCTCCTGGCGGATCAGTCCGGCGACGGCCGGCCCGGTCAGGTAGCGGCCCTGCCGGCGCTCCAGGTAGTCGTCGTGCAGCAGGGTGCGCAGCAGGTGGTAGGTGGTGCCGAGGGCCAGCCCGGTGTCCCGGGCGAGCTGCTTGGCGGTGGCTCCGCGCGGATGGGCGGCGACCGCCTCCAGCAGGCGCAGGGCCCGCTGGGCGGAGACGATCAGGGTCGGCTGGGGGGTCATGGTCGAGGTGGTCATCGTGCGGCTCCGCGGATGCCGCGTGGGGTGGCGGAGCGGGACGGGGAGATCAGATATGCGTAGAGGTTGTCCATAGAGGCGATCTTGACCGGCATGGGCTGCTGGCATATGCCAACCGGGGCAGCGGAACTGACCCGGCGTGAGACCGGCCGCCGAGCGCACGGCCGCCGAGCGCACGGCTGCCGCCCGGCGGGTCGGTCCAGGGCTCAGCAGGGCGGCTCCGGCCCCGCCTCGGCCGTCGGTCCAGCGGGTCGGTCCGGGGCTCAGTCGGGCGGTTCCGCCCCCGCCCCCGACCCCGCCTCGGCCGTCAGCCCGGCGGCCTGCGCGACCAGTGGCAGCACCCGGTACGGGACCGGGTTCTCCAGGGCGATGGCGGTGGAGGCCCGCACGATGCCGTTGAAGCCGACCACCCGGTCGATCACCCGCTGCAGGTCGGCGTTGGAGCGCGCCACGATCCGGCAGAGCATGTCGCCCTGGCCGGTGATGGTGTGCAGTTCCAGCACCTCGGGGACGCCGGCCAGGTGGGCGCGGACGTCGGCGCCCTGGCCCTGGGAGATCTCCAGGGTGGCGAAGGCGGTCACCGGATAGCCCAGCGCGGCCGGGTCGAGTTCCGGCCCGAAACCGCCGATCACCCCGCGCGCCCGCAGCCGGTCCAGCCGGGCCTGCACGGTGCCCCGGGCGACCTGGAGGCGGCGCGAGCACTCCAGCACCCCGATCCGCGGCTCCTCGGTCAGCAGGGCGATCAGCCGGCCGTCCAGCGCGTCCACGGCGTCCATCGGTGACTGCATCGGGACCCCTCTCTCACTGGACATCCTGTCCAGCCGCTGCCGGTATTGTCCGGCCGGACGGTACAGCTTGACCAGGGAAACCCGGAACAGTTGCGCGATGCTGTGATCAGGGCCACGCTCCCCCCACAACCCCGTGGGCCGGGCCCCACACCGATCCGCGGGGCGGGGCGGGTCCGGCGTCACGGCGCCGGACGCGTCCGCACAAGCAGCCCCACACCCCGGGGCGCCACTGGTCCCACGCCCTACAGGGAGGCCGTCATGACCGATATCGCCGCTCAGTCCATCCCCGCCCACGCGGGCGAGGCCGATCCCTTCCCGGTGAAGGGGATGGACGCCGTCGAGTTCGCGGTGGGCAACGCCAAGCAGGCCGCCCACTACTACTCCACCGCCTTCGGCATGCGCTGCGTGGCGTACGCCGGACCCGAGACCGGCTCCCGCGAGCTGGCCTCCTACGTGCTGGAGTCGGGCGGCGCCCGCTTCGTGCTGACCTCGGTGGTCAAGGCGAGCAGCGAGCGCGGCCGCTTCCTGGAGCAGCACGTCGCCGAGCACGGCGACGGCGTGGTCGACCTCGCCATCGAGGTGCCCGACGTGTACGCCGCCTACGACTTCGCGGTGGACCGCGGGGCCGGCTCGCTGGCGGAGCCGCACGAGCTGACGGACGAGCACGGCACCGTGGTGCTGGCCGCCATCGCCACCTACGGGCAGACCCGGCACACCCTGGTCGACCGCTCCCGCTACGCCGGCCCGTACCTGCCCGGGTACATCGCCCGGCAGCCGATCGTCGAGCCGCCCAAGCAGCGCGGCTTCCAGGCCATCGACCACTGCGTGGGCAATGTCGAACTGGGCCGGATGAACGACTGGGTGGAGTTCTACCACCGGGTGATGGGCTTCACGAACATGAAGGAGTTCGTCGGCGACGACATCGCCACCGAGTACTCCGCGCTGATGTCCAAGGTGGTCGCCGACGGCACCCGCAAGGTCAAGTTCCCGCTCAACGAGCCGGCCGTGGCCAAGAAGAAGTCGCAGATCGACGAGTACCTGGAGTTCTACGGCGGCCCGGGCGTCCAGCACATCGCGCTGGCCACCGGCGACATCGTGCACACGGTCCGTCAGATGCGGGCGGCCGGCGTGGAGTTCCTGGACACCCCGGACAGCTACTACGACACGCTGGGCGAGTGGGTCGGCGACACCCGGGTGCCGCTGGAGGAGCTGCGCGAGCTGAAGATCCTGGCCGACCGCGACGAGGACGGCTACCTGCTGCAGATCTTCACCAAGCCGGTGCAGGACCGGCCGACGGTCTTCTTCGAGATGATCGAGCGGCACGGCTCGATGGGCTTCGGCAAGGGCAACTTCAAGGCGCTCTTCGAGGCGATCGAGCGCGAGCAGGACCGCCGCGGCAACCTCTGAGCGCTGTGGTGATTTCTGAGCGCCGCGGCAACCTCTGAGCGCCGCGGCGACTTCTGAGCGCCGCGTCCCCGGGCGGCCGGGTCAGCCGGGGACGGACTGGATGTCCGGCGGGTGCCCGTTCCAGGTGACGAAGAGTGAACTGACGCGCCCGGAGTCGGACTTGAAGTCGATCCGCATCCACTGGTCGCCGTTCCAGCGGGACATCTGCCAGCCGGCGTCGGGGATCGCCGAGACCAGCTCGGCGGAGTCCGGGTGGATGTCCAGGGCCACCCGGCCGCCGGGCAGCAGATAGCTCTGCACCGTGCTGGGGGTGGCCGATCCGCTGCCGCTCACCGGTATCCGGTGGGTGGCGGCGGGGGAGTGCGCGACCGGGGTGGGGACGGTGGCGGTGGGGACGGTCGGCGGCTGGGTGGTCTGGCTCGGCGCCGTGCCGCCCAGCGTGGTGACGTCCGGCGCGGTCCGGTCGGGCACCGTCACCGACGCCCCGGCGGTCGACGGCGGCACGGCCGCGCTGGACGTGGTGGGCAGCGGGGGAGCCTGCGGCGGCTCGAAGGCGGCCTCGGAGAGCGCCGTGTTCACGCCGAGCCAGGACAGCGCCACCGCCGCCCCGGTGGCCACCGCCCACGCCCCTGTCTGAACCAGTCCCCTTCGCATCGTCCGCCCATCCTGCCGCATCACCGCCCGGAGCAGGTCAGCACCCCTGTACCGAGTTCCGGGCGGTGCCGGCAGCGGTGGACGAACCAGCGGTCCTGGCCTGCGAAGGGTGCCCTCCTCGGGCGGGTCGGACTTAGACCGACCGGCAAATGGTGGGTGGATGAAGGAGCGGTGTCCGGGCCGAGTCTGGGCGGTGCCGACGAGGGAGTAGCAACGGAGTTGAAGGGCCCCTCCTGCCCGTTGCCGGGCAAGGAGGGCGACTGAGGAGAAGCCGTTCAGGGGAGAGTCCGGGCGACGCGACGCCGCCCACCATTTGCCGGTGGGTCTAAGGGCAAGCTTCCTGCGAAATTCGCGATGGCGTACCGTGCAGGCCCATGGCAACAGTGCTCGTGGTCGAGGACGACCCGTTCGTCCGCTCCGCCCTCATCCGGCACCTGTCCGAATCGGGGCACGCGGTCCGCAGCGTCGGCACCGCGCTGGAGGCGCTGCGCGAGGTCGCGCAGGTCGGCTGCGATCTGGTGATCCTCGACCTCGGCCTGCCCGATCTGGACGGCAGCGAGGCGCTCAAGATGATCCGCGGCCTGACCAACGTCCCGGTGATCATCTCCACCGCCCGGGACGACGAGGCGGAGATCGTCCGGCTGCTCAACGACGGGGCCGACGACTACCTGGTCAAACCGTTCTCCGCCGAGCACCTGGCGGCCCGGATGGCCGCGGTGCTGCGCCGGCTCGGCGGCTCGCTGGCACCGGTCGCCCAGGTGCTGCGGGTCGGCGGCCTGGCGATCGACGTGCAGCGGCGCGAGGCCGTGCTGGACGGCCGGCCGCTGGACCTGACCCGCCGTGAGTTCGACCTGCTGGCCTTCCTGGCCGCGCGGCCCGGCGTCGTGGTGCCGCGCAAGGAGATCCTGGCCGAGGTCTGGCGGCAGACCTACGGCGGCGACCAGACCATCGACGTGCACCTCTCCTGGTTGCGCCGCAAGCTCGGCGAGACCGCGTCCAGCCCGCGCTACCTGTACACCGTGCGCGGCGTCGGCGTCCGGCTGGAGGCACCGGCACCGGCTCCGGCGGGGACGGAGCGCAGGACGTGACGAGCGAGCGGCCCGCCGGGCAACCGCTGCGCTGGGCAATGGTCAAGGCGGCGGTCGCGGGCACCACGATGGTGGCGCTGGCCTTCCTCATCCCGCTCGGCCTGATGGTCCAGAAGACCGCCCGCGACCGGGCCTTCACCGCCGCCGACCGGCAGGCCGCCGCGCTCGGCCCGGCGCTGGCCATCACCACCGACCAGGGCGCCCTGGCCCGGGCGCTGGCCAGTACCGACGCGGGCGCGCAGGACCGGATCGCGGTCCACCTGCCGGCGCCGTCCGGCAGCACCGACGCGGTCGGTCCGACCATCGGCTACCCCCGGGCCTCGCCCACCGACATCGCCACGGCCGGCGGCTACGGCCGGTCGTTCACCGTCCACGTGCCCGGTGGTTTCACCCTGCTGCAGCCGGTCGCGGTGGACACCGCCCGGGTCGCGGTGGTCGAGGTCTACGTCCCCGAGGGCGACCTGACCCGGGGCGTCGACACCGCCTGGCTGGTGCTCTCGCTGGTCGCGCTCGGCCTGGTCGCCGTCGCGGTGCTGGTCGCCGACCGGATGGGCTCACGGATCGTCGGCTCGGCCAGCCGGCTGGCCGCCGCCGCCCGCTCGCTGGGCGCCGGCAACCTGGCCGTCCGGGTGCCGGTGGACGGGCGGGATGCGGACGGCAGCCCGGCCGAACTCCAGGAGGCGGCCGCCGCGTTCAACGCCATGGCCGACCGGGTCGTGCAACTGCTGGCCGCCGAGCGCGAGTTGGCCGCCGACCTGTCGCACCGGCTGCGCACCCCGCTGACCGTGCTGCGGCTGAACGCCGCCTCGCTCGGCGAGGGGGACGCCGCCGACGCCACCCGGCACGCGGTCTCCCAGTTGGAGCGCGAGGTGGACCAGATCATCCGCTCGGCCCGCCGCTCGCCGGTGGACGCCCCGGCCGTCACGGTGGGCTGCGACGCCGCCGAGGTGATCCGCGAGCGGGTCGCGTTCTGGTCGGCGCTGGCCGAGGACGAGGGCCGGCAGTGGCGGTTGGCCGGCGCCGAGGGGCCCGCGCCGGTGCCGGTGCAGCGCGGGGACCTGGCCGCCGCCGTCGACGCGCTGCTGGGCAACGTCTTCCGGCACACCGCGATGGGCACCGCCTTCTCGGTGGACGTGCTGGCCGCCG
>FTKT01300513.1_pt1 | contig 21923 bp, 17 predicted proteins | sample 1658271 | NCBI WGS metagenome assembly FTKT01 (sample SAMEA3914811, study PRJEB12502) | metagenome | biome: forest; material: soil | place: Canada | collected 2011-08-04 | depth 0.3 m | reverse complement strand
CGCACGCCTTCCTTGGATTCCTCGGTCTGGTAGAAGTGCTTGACGAGCTGCACGCCGAGGAAGCCGATGCCGCGGATGCTCTCGCTGTCGGCGTTGAACGAACGCTTGCAGATCGTCAGCGCCGTCGGGCTCATCTCGTTGATCTCCTTGCACCACTGGTCGACTTCGGCATCGAGCTCGGCGTGCGGGACGACCTTGTTGACGAGCCCCATCTTCTCGGCCTCGACCGCGCTGTACTTGCGGCACAGGAACCACATCTCGCGCGCCTTCTTCTCGCCCACGAGGCGGGCCAGGTAGGCCGTGCCCCAGCCCGGATCGGCGGAGCCGACCTTGGGGCCGACCTGGCCGAACGTCGCCTTGTCGCTGGCCAGCGTCAGGTCGCACATCGTCGCGAAGACGTTGCCGCCGCCGATGGCGAAGCCCTGCACGCGGGCGATGGTCACCTTGCGCAGGTCGCGCAGCGCGGTCTGCAGCTCCTCTATGGGCATGCCCACCGTGCCGCGCGGGCCATAGAGGCCGTCCTCGCTCAGGTGCACTTTCTGGTCGCCGCCGGTGCAGAACGACTTGTCGCCGGCGCCCGTCAGCACGATGACGTTGGCCGATCGCTCCTCGTCGGCGCGATGGAAGGCGTCGATCATCTCCTCGAGCGTCTGCAACCGAAAGGCGTTGTAGACCTCGGGGCGATTGATCGTCACGCGCACGACGCCGTCGCGCACTTCGTAGAGGATGTCCTTGTATTCGTTCGTCATGTTTGCAAAACCTCAACCGTGCATGGACAGGCCACCGGAGACGCTGATGGTCTGTCCGGTGATGAAGGAAGCGTCATCGCTGGCCAGGAAGGCCACGATGCCGGGATAGTCGTCGGGCACGCCGATGCGGCCCAGCGGAACGCCGCGCACCATCGCGTCGCGGATCTTCTGGCCCTGCTCGCCGGTGCCGACGAACGCATCCATCGCGGGCGTGTCGGTCGGGCCTGGGCACACCGTGTTGATGGTGACACTGCTGCGGGCCAGCTCGCGTGCCAGGGCCTTGCCGAATGCGATGGTGGCGCCCTTGCAGCCCGAGTAGACGACTTCGCCCGAGGATCCGACGCGGCCGGCGTCCGACGCGATGTTGACGATGCGGCCGGACTTGCGGTCGGACATGCCCTGCGCGACGGCGTGCGTCATGTGCAGCGGGCCGAAGTAGTTGATGGACACGACCTTCTTCCAGAACGCCTCGTCGGTCTTGAGGAACGGCATCGGCGTATCCCAGCCGGCGTTGTTCACCAGGATGTTCGTCGGGCCGGCGGCCGACTCGAACGTGGCGACGGCCGCCTTGACGGCCGGGTAGTCGGTGATGTCGCAGACGGTCGCGATCGCGCGGCCGCCGGCGGCCTCGACCAGGCCCGCCGTCTCGTTGGCGCCGGCGGGGTTGATGTCGAACACGCCGACGATCGCGCCCTCGGATGCCAGGCGCAACGCGATGGCGCGCCCGATGCCGCTGCCGGCCCCGGTCACGATCGCCACTTTCTCTTTCAGTCCTCGCATGAATGTCTCCTGTTGGATGTCGTTGGATCGGTGTGAAGATGTGCGGGCTTCAAGCTTCTCAGGCGCCCGCTCGTCCGATGATGGTGACCGCCGACACGTTCTGGTGCGGATGGCCACCCAGGTTCTGGGTCAGGCCGCGATCGATTTTCTTGAGTTGACGCTCGCCGGCACGCCCGTGCAACTGGAGGTAGACCTCATAGGCCATGCGCAGGCCGGATGCCCCCACCGGGTGGCCGAAACATTTCAGGCCCCCATCGGTCTGGATGGGCAGCACGCCGTCGAGATCGAACACGCCGTCGAGCACGTCGTGCGTGGCGCGACCCTCGGCGCTGAATCCGAGGTCTTCCATCAGCACGGCCTCCGTGATCGAGAAGCAGTCGTGCACCTCGGCCATGTGGATCTGGTCGCGCGGGCGCGTGATGCCTGCGCCACGGTAGGCGCGCGCGGCGGCCTCGCGTGCCGTGGCGATGAAGCTGCCGTCCCACCCCTGGTAGCCCGCCTCCTCGCCATTGCTCACGGCGAGCTCCAACGCCTTGATGGTGACGAGCTCGCGGCCGGGCTGCAAGGCGCGGGCGATCTCGGGCGTGGTGACGATCGCACAGGCCGCGCCGTCGCTGACGCCGGAGCAGTCGAACAGGCCCAGGGGCTCGGCGATCATCATGGCCTTGAGCACGTCCTCTTCAGTGATCCGGTTGCGCAGGTGGGCCTTGTCGTTGAGCGTGGCGTTGGCGTGGCTCTTGACCGAGATGTGCGCCATGGCGCGTTTCAGGTCCTTGCGGTCGACACGATGCCGGGCAGCGTAGGCGGAGGCGAGCTGGGCAAAGGCGCCGGGCGCCGTGGCGTTGGGAAGCCAGAGGTCGTTGCTGACGCCGCGGGTTCGCGACGGCAGGCCGCCATAGCCGGCGTCCTTGAGCTTTTCAACCCCCAGCGCCAGGACGATGTCGTAGGCGCCGGAGGCAACGGCATAGGCCGCGCCGCGCAAGGCCTCGGTGCCCGTCGCACAGGCGTTCTCGACGCGGGTCGCCGCGATGCGCGGCAGCCGCAGCCCCTGGGCCAGCGGGCCGGCCGTCTTGCCCACGTTGTTCTCTTCCAGGCACACGCCCAGCCAGGCGGCCTCGATCTGCGCGCAGTCGATGCCGGCGTCGGCGAGGGCCTCGTTGAAGGCCTCGAGCATGAGATCGTCGGCGCTGGCGTCCCAACGCTCGCCGAAGCGCGTGCAGCCCATGCCGAGGATGGCGACCTTGTCGCGGATACCGGATGCCATTTGCGTCTCCTCAGGCGATCGGGCGAACGGGCGTCGCCTTCCAGAAGTAGCGCCGAAAGCCGCGCTTCGAATCGAAATCCTTGATCCGGTAGACCATCCGCAAGGGCAGCCCCACGGCCAGCTCGCCTTCGGCCGTGTCCGCGAACTCCATCATCACCCGGCCGCCACCCTCGAAATCGACATGGCCGAACTGGAAGGGCGGGTGGGGCGTGTAGGCCAGGAAGTCGCTGGTATGGGACATCACGCGTGCGGGAACATCGACCAGCGAGACCGGATCCATCTCGTCCTGCGCGCGGCAGCCGGGCTTGACGCACAGCCGGGTGGCGGGAAACTGCACCGTGGCGCATCGTCTGCAGCGACCGCCTTCGAAATGCGCGATGCGCGTGTGATCGCGCCAGGCCGCACTCAGGGCGGTTTTCGTATCCATCTCCGCACGCATGCCCCATTCCGGTGTCACTGCTCCGGTGAAGGACAGGAACTTCAGGTAGCTGGTTTCCGGGACGCCATCGTCGGGTTCGGTGCCCGCGCACGGATGACTCGTGCGCCTGAGCAGGATCGCATCGCAGCCGCTGCCGAACGACACCACCAGGATCAAGGCGCCCGGCGCGGCGCTGCGGACCGCCGTGTCGAGCATGGAGATCGCCTGCGCGCAGCCGATGTCGCCCACGTCGTCCGACGAAGTGGGAACCAGTGCCTCGGCGCCGATGCCGACACGCCTCGCGACTGCCTCGTTGACCTTGGCCAGCGGCGCGGGCATGGCGAATCGGGCGATGTCCGAGGGCTGCACGCCGGCCTTGCGCAGGCAGGCACGGATCGCATCGACTGCGATCACCATGTATCCCTGCTCACGCACCCAGCGCTCTTCCCAGGCGTAGTCGTAGCCCTGGCCCGCTTCGCGGAAGTGGTCGACGAAGTCCGCCTGGGCGCTGACGGCGCATTCGAAATGCGCCACCGGCCTGCCGAATCCGATCAGTGCCGCGGCGGCGCCGTGGCCACAGACGAGCTCCTGGGCACTGGCGGGCCGGGCCGCCCTCAGCTCCGATGCCACCAGGAGTCGGCAATCCAGGCCGCCGCGCTCGAATGCATCGCGCAGTTCGATGCTGCCGGCGCGCATCGACGACGTGACGTCGCGGGCAATCGTGTCGCTGCGCAGGCCGAGCGCCTCGGCGACGATGCCGGCGTTCAGGCGGTCGGCGAAGGGCAGGGTGGTGGATGCCAGCGTCAGGTGGGTCGGCTGTGCGGAAGCCTTCGTCGCGAGCACAAGCCGCGCTGCTTCGACGGCCATCGTGATGGCGTCCTCGTCCCAGTTGGCCATCGCGCGACGGCCTTTGGCCAAGGACTTCAGGCCAGGCGCCATCCACTTGTTCTGGGCATGCACCTCACTGCGCTCCAGGCGCAGGCGCGGCACGTAGCGGCTGGTCGCCAGCAGTCCGAAATCCTGATCGGGAGAGTTCATGGTCAATCGACTTTCGCCGTCTTGCAATAAGTGGTGATGTGATTGATGATACGCTAGCGAACGATCGGCGGCAACGCGATCCGATGCGTTTTATTGCTGGGGTTTCCCCTCGGCCTCGAACCATGATCGGAGACATGAGAGATGACGAAAAAACTTCTTGAAGGCAAGGTCGCGCTGGTGACCGGTGGCGGGCGGGGCGTGGGGCGTGGTGTCGCGCTCGCGCTGGCGGAGCAGGGTGCGGCGGTCGTCGTGAACGACCTGGGCGCGTCGCTGGACGGGCAGTCGGATGCCGGCCAGCCGGCGGCTGAAGTGGTGGCCGAGATCCGGGCGATGGGCGGACGCGCGATCGTCGACGGCGGATCGGTGGCGGAGTGGTCGCAGGCCCATGCGATGGTGGACGCCGCCATGCTTGAGTTCGGACGCATCGACATCGTCATCAACAACGCCGGCATCCTCAGGGACGCGATGTTCCATCGCATGAGCGAGGCGGAGTTCGATGCCGTGATCGCCGTGCATCTGAAGGGCAGCTTCAACGTCAGCCGGGCGGCGGCGCCGCATTTCAAGGCGCAGGGCTCTGGCGTCTACGTGCACATGACGTCGACCTCGGGATTGATCGGCAATCTCGGCCAGGCCAACTACAGCGCGGCGAAGCTGGGCATCGCCGCCTTGTCGAAATCGATTGCGCTCGACATGCAGAAGTTCGGCGTTCGCTCCAATGCGGTGGCGCCGTTCGCGTGGACACGCATGATCGATTCGATCCCTGCCGAGACTCCGGAGCAGAAGAAGCGCGTCGAGGGGCTGAAGAAGCTGGTGCCCGAGCGCGTCGCGCCGTTCGTCGTCGGCCTGTGCGCGGACGAGGCCGGGCACGTGAGCGGCCAGGTGTTCGGCGTGCGCAACAACGAGATCTATCTCTTCAGCCAGCCGAGACCCATTCGCAATGCGCATTGCAGCGAGGGCTGGACGCCGCAGAGCGTCATCGACAGTGCGCTGCCGATGATGCAGTCGGGGTTCGTCCCGCTGGACCGTTCGGGCGACGTGTTCACCTGGGATCCGATGTGAGCCGATCTGTCGCCAATCAAGGACCGCGTTCGGGTTGCTACTAGAATGTACGCTTACATACAGTAATGGACGCGCGGTCATCGCGCGACGGATCCCATGGTTGAACGAGCTCACGACATCGACTGGGAGTTGCGCCTCGGATTCCTGATCCACGACGTTTCGCGGCTTCGTCGCAGTGCATTCGATCGCTGCCTGAAGCCCCTGAATGTGACCCGCGCGCAATGGTGGATGCTGGCCTACCTGTCGCGCGAGGACGGCATGACCCAGTCGCAGCTCGCCGTCGAGCTCGACATGGGCAAGGTGGCCATCGGCGGGTTGATCGATCGCCTAGAGAAATCCGGCCTGCTGCGGCGCGAGGCGGATGCGTCCGACCGGCGCGTGAACCGCGTGTTTCTCGAGCCCAAGAGCAAGCAGCTGATCGCCAAGATGCGCAAGGTCAGCCACCAGCTCAACGAGAAGATCCTGCACGGTCTCGAAGACGTCAACCTCGAAGGCGCCGCCCTGACGCTGGATGCGATGAAGCGCAACTTGCTGACGTACCTGCAGGCGTCCGAAGCCTGAGAGCGCGCGAGCGGCCCGGGTCGGGTCACTCGCGCCATCGGCTGCCTTTGCGCATCGCGGGATGCGATGCACGGCAGTCGTCGGGCGCTTTCATCCGATAGCCGCCCCGTTCCTCGACAGACCGTTGCCCGTCGGCCACGGCAGCGCTCGACAGCGCGCATTCGCCTGGATTTCCGCGGTGCTGTGGTGTCTCCCTGCACCGGGGCGATGCATTGCGCTTGCCCGCGGGAGGTCGAACTTTCACGTCTACCGGCCACGCCCCAATTGTTTGCCGACGCAAGGGTAAACATCAAATACCAAAGTACGCAGCGTGATGGTACGCTGACGTACGATAAGCATTAGATACGGAGTTGACCGCCTCGTCAGAAGGCGGCGTGCCGAGTAGATCGCGGGCAACGGTACCACGGTGGGCCCTCGTCGCGGGCGACGTGGAAGTCCCATCCATAACAGGAGACAAACGTGAGCAGATCCCAATTTCTGAAGACAGGCGTGGCTGCGGCCGCCGCTCTCCTTTGCGCCCATTCGGCGCAGGCGACCAGCTTCGAGCTGGGCGACGACTGGACGGCGAACTGGAACTCGTCGGTGTCGCTCGGGTCGAGCTGGCGCGCGCGCAAGGCCGACAGCCGGCTGTATTCCCAGGCGGACGGCGTGCTGGCCGGCAAGACCGACGGGCGTGCCCCGAACACGGTCGACGAGGGCGATCTCAACTACAACAAGGGCGATCGCTACACGACGCAGGTCAAGCTCTTCAGCGAGGTCGAGGTCAAGAAGGGCGACATGGGCTTCCTGGTGCGCGGCAAGGCCTGGTACGACGAGGCGCTGCAGAACGAGAGCGTCCACCTGGGCAGCCAGAGCAACGGCTACAACCACTACAACGTCGCCACGGACACCGAGGGCAGCGAACGCCCGCTCTCCGATTCCGGATTCGAGAAGCTCAACAAGTTCAAGGGGATCTACCTCCTCGACGCGTACGTCTACGACACCTTCCAGATGGGCGACCTGCCGTTGCAGGTGCGCGCCGGCAACCAGGTGGTGAACTGGGGCGAGAGCCTGTTCGTCCAGGGCATCAACACGATCAACCCGATCGACGTGCCCTCGTTTCGCAAGCCTGGCGCGCAGTTGAAGGAGGTCTTTCTCCCGGTGCCCATCCTGGACCTGAGCCAGAGCCTGGGCAAGTACGGCTCGATCGAAGGCTTCTGGCAGGCACAGTGGAAGAACACGCCCGTGGAGGCGAGCTGCGGCAACTACTGGTCAGTGGCCGTTGGCAACATCGGCACGAAACCGGGCGCCTGCAACGGTGCGATCACGCTGGCGAAGTCGCAGGCCTACGGCGACGCGGTGGGGGCCTACATCCCCACGATCGAGGGCCGCAAGGCAAAGAATGCGGGTGAGTTCGGACTGGCCTATCGATTCAGCTCCGATGCGCTGGACACCGAGTTCGGCGTCTATGCAACCAACCTGCACTCGCGCCTGCCGATCATCTCGATCCAGCGCGGCAGCACCACGCTGAGCCCGTTCTCGGTGTTCTGGGAGTACCCGGAAGACATCCACACGTTCGGCCTCAGCGCGTCGACCAACATCATGGGCTGGTCCGTGAGCGGCGAAGTGAGCCGTCAGACCAACGTGTCGATCCAGGTCGACGGCAACGATCTGCTTTTCAGCGGACTGGGCGCGTCGGGTGCGCTCGCTGCTGCTGGCGTGCCGGCCGGATCGCCGTTCGGCCCTTACGGCAGTGTCGCCGCCGCGGCCTGGGCCAGCCCGTCGGGCTACCTGCGCGGCTACGGGCGTGCGAACAAGAACCAGATCCAGCTCAACACGGTCAAGGCCGGCAACGGCATCCTCGGCGCAGGGCAGTACCTGTTCATCACCGAAGTCGCACTCGAGAACGCGAACGTGCCCGACTACAAGAAGGATCCGACGGCCATCCGCTACGGGCGTCCGTTCGTCTTCGGTGCGGGGTCGGCCGCCGGCTACGGCGGCAGCACCTGCGGCACGCTCAACATCAGCCCGGCGGGCTGCCAGGACGACGGCTACTACTCGCGCAACGCGTGGGGCTACCGCCTCAAGGGCGAGCTGACCTACAACGACCTCATCCCCGGCGTCGCGGTCTACCCGGGCCTGTACTTCTCGCACGACGTCAGCGGGTACTCGATCGACAGCCAGTTCAGCCAGGGGCGCATGGCCCTGTCCCCGAGCGTGCGCCTGAGCTATGCCAAGCGCTACACGTTCGAAATCGGAGCCGTTGTCTACAACCACAGCGCGAAGTTCGACCCGCTGCGCGACCGCGATTCCTACTACGCCACCGCCAGCGTGAGCTTCTAAACGACTTCTGGAGTAATCCCAAATGACGAAGACCCATCAACGATTCGGCCTCGGCCTCGGCGCCCTGGCACTCGCAATCTCGATGACCGGCGCGCGCGCCGAACTGGATGCGGCCCAACTCGATCGCCTGGGCAAGGACCTGACGCCCAACGGCGCGGAGAAGGCCGGCAACAAGGAAGGCACCATTCCCGAATGGACCGGCGGGCTGACCAAGCCGCCGGCCGGCTGGAAGCCCGAACAGGGCTATGTCGATCCGTTCAAGGGCGAGAAGCCGCTGTTCACGATCAACGCGGCCAATGCCGAACAGTACAAGGACAAGATCTCTGCCGGCATGCTGGCAATGATGAAGAAGTATCCGAGCTTCACGATGCCGGTGTATCCGACGCATCGGACGTTCTCCGAGCCCCAGGCCGTCTACGACGCGACGAGGAAGCAGGCGGCGACGGCCAAGCTCGAAGGCCTGGCCATCTCCGGCTATACCGGCCCCGGAACGCCGTTCCCGATCCCCAAGACAGGCCTCGAGGTCATGTACAACCACACGAGCCGCTACTTCGGCGGGGTCAAGACCTGCCGCGACTGGCTGCCCGTGCGTGCCAGCGGTGACTACTACCGTGTCGGCTTCTGCGAGGACATGGTGCAGGGCCAGAACATGGAGCCGCGCCAGGAGGGCGGCCTGTTCAGCTTCTTCGGCTACTACGACGCCCCGGAGACGTTGGTCGGCACGATCTATCTCGTGCACGATCCCGTCGACTTCACCAAGGGATCGCGCCAGGCGTGGATCTACAACGCCGGACAGCGCCGGGTCCGGCGTGCGCCGGACCTGGCCTACGACAACATCGACGACGGCACCGAAGGCATGCGGACCACCGATGACTACTGGGGCTTCCAGGGCGCGATGGACCGCTACGACTTCAAGCTGGTGGGCAAGAAGGAGATGTACATCGCGTACAACGCCTACAAGCTGCAGGATCCGGCGCTGAAATACAAGGACATGGTCGACAAGGGCTCGCTCAAGTCCGATCTGATGCGCTACGAACTGCATCGCGTCTGGGTCGTCGACGCCACCCTCAAGCCGGGCATGTCCCACGTCGTCAAGCGCAAGACGTACTACATCGACGAAGACAGCTTCACGATCGCCCAGGCCGACGGCTACGACGGGCGCGGCAGTCTCTGGCGTGTCTATTCGTATCCGCTCGTCGAGGCCTACGACGGCCAGGTGATGTTCCAGGCGCCGTTCATCAACCATGACCTGAGCAACGGCAACTACATGGTCACGGCGCTTTCCAACGAGCGCAAGCAACCGGCCTATGCCTGGAACAACAAGGGCAAGATCGCCGACTTTCAGGTTGACGCCATCCGTCGGCGCGGCACGCGCTGAGCGCACGCCATTCGAGTCCATTGCGGAGGTGTGACGTGAAACAGCGTACGAAGAGAGTAGCCGCAATCCTGGCGGTCTTGGGCCTGTCCACAGCGATCGCGGCAGACGTCGTTGCGCGCGCCCACGACGCCCCGGTGGCGATCCAGCCGGCGACGACAACCTTGCTCGATTTCGTGGAGGTCGGTCGCACCTTGATCGCGGTCGGCGAGCGTGGCGTCGTGTTCAGGTCGGACGACGAAGGCAAGACCTGGCACGGCGAGTTGACGCCGACATCACGGACCTTGACCGCCGTGGCGTTCGTCGATGCCAACGTGGGCGTCGCGGTCGGCCATGGCGGCACCGTGATGCGCACCGAGGATGGCGGCCATCTCTGGACGCTCGTGCCCGTCAAGGAGATCGGCACCGATGCCGTGCTGGGCGTCACGGTCCTGGGCGACGGGCGCATCGTGGCCTGCGGCGCGTTCGGGATGTACCTGGTCTCCGCCGACAAGGGCAAGACCTGGCGCCGGCAGTCGGTCATCGCCGACGACTTCGATCGCCACATCTCCAAGGTCATCCAGGTGGGCTCCTCGCTGATGCTGGCGGGCGAAACCGGCGTGATCGCGCGTTCGACCGACGGCGGTGCCACCTGGACGAAGCTGCAGGTGCCGTATGCGGGTTCCTTCTTCGGCCTGCTGCCGTTGCCCGCCGGCGGCGTCCTCGCGTTCGGCATGCGCGGCAACGTCTATCTGTCCGCAGACGACGGGGCGACGTGGAAGCAGGTTCCCTTTGCCTCCAAGGCGACCCTCAATGGCGGCTCCGTCGCCAAGGACGGCCGACTGGTGCTGTCCGGCAACCGCGGCCTGCTCGCGGTGAGCTCGGATGGCGGACGCACCTTCAGCTTCATCCAGGCACCGCAAGGCACGTCGATCTCCCAGGCCCGCATCGTCGACGACGGCAGTCTCGTCTACACCGGCAACCAGGCCACGGGCCGGCTGGCCGTCAAACAATGAAGGGCCTTCCATGCGCAACCCTGACCACAACCTGAGCGCGGCGCTCTCGAAAAGACGGCCCGGCATGAAGGCGCCTGTCGAATCCGAATCACGCACGTTCTTCGGCCGCGGGCTGATCGGCCGCAGCGGGTACCTGATCTTTCACTGGCGCTTGCCGATCCTGATCGTCGGCATCCTGATCACGGTCGTGCTCGGGTACTTCGCCACGCGCCTGCAGGTGACCGCGGGCTTCTCCAAGATGATCCCCATGAACCACGAGTTCATGCAGACCTTCCGCGACTACCAGAGCGATTTCGGCGGCGCGAACAACGTGCTCGTCGCGATCAAGGTCCGCAAGGGGGACATCTATGACAAGGACGTCCTCAACATCGTGCGCGAGGTCACGGACGAGGTGTTCTACGTCAAGGGCGTCGAGCGCAGCTCGCTGTTGTCCTTGTCGACGCCCAACGCGCGCTACAACGAGGTCGTCGAGGACGGCTTCAAGAGCGGCAACCTGATGCCGGGCGACTTCGCCGGGCGCCCCGACCAGATCGCGCTGGTGCGCGAGAACGTGATGAAGTCCGACCTGGTCGGGCGCATCGTGTCCGCCGACCAGACCGCCACGTTGGTGGTCGCCACTCTGCAGGATCGCGACCCGGACACCGGCCAGAGGCTGGACCTGCGCAAGATCGGCGCGCAGCTCGAGGCCATCCGGACGAAGTACGAGGGCGACCGCGTCTCCATCCACATCATCGGCTTCGCCAAGTCCATCGCCGACATCGCGGACGGCGCGTCCAGCGTCCTGGGCTTCTTCGTCAGCGCGTTCTTCATCACGGCGGCGCTGCTGTACTGGTACTCGGGTTCGGCGATGCTGACCGCGTCGGCGCTCGTCGCGGCCTCCGTGCCGGTGATCTGGCTGCTGGGCCTGCTGCCGCTGCTGGGGCTGGGCCTCGATCCGCTGTCGATCCTGGTGCCGTTCCTGATCTTCTCGATCGGCGTCTCCCATGCCGTCCAGATGACCAACGCCTGGAAGCTGGAGACCTTGCATGGCGCCGACGGCGTCACGGCGTCGCGCAATTGCTTCATGCGCCTGTTCATCCCCGGCGCCACGGCCTTGCTCGCCAACGCGCTCGGCTTCATGGTGATCGCCGTGGTCGACATCGAGATCGTGCGCGAGCTCGCGTTCACCGCCACGATCGGCGTCACGGTCATGATCCTGACGAACAAGGTGCTGCTGCCGATCCTGTTGTCGTACATGAAGATCTCGGCGGGGTCCGCCCACAAGCTGCGCGGCAAGGAGAAGATGGGCGACTGGCTGTGGGAGCGTCTCGGGCCGCTCGCCACGCGGCGCGGCGCCGTGGTGCCGATCGTCATCGGGCTCGCCCTCACCGGTGGCGCGCTCTACGAGGTGCGCAACCTGTTGATCGGCGACACCAGCAAGGGCGTGCCGGAGTTGCGTGCCGACTCGCGCTACAACAAGGATGTCGACGTCATCACCAGCCACTTCGCGATCGGCGTCGACCTGCTGCAGGTCATCGCCGAGGCCAAGGGCGACAACTCGCCGTGCATCGATCGCGGGGTGCAGGACAGCCTCGAGAAGTTCGACTTCACGATGCGCCAGACCCCGGGCGTGGCGGCGGTGCGCAGCCTGTCGTCCTTCGTCTCGGCGGTGACCCAGGACTTCGCCGAAGGCTGGGTCAAGTGGCACATGCTGCCCGAGACCAAGGAGCAGATTGCCCAGGCCGTCGGCTTCTCCACGCGCTCGGGCAACGAGTACCGCAATCCGCGCTGCAATGCGATGCCGGTGTCGATCTACACGACCGACCACAGCGCCACGACAATCTCGCGCGTCGTTGACGAGATCCGCAGGTTCAAGGCCACCAACGACTCCGACAAGATCACGTTCCGCCTGGCCTCGGGCAACGTCGGCGTGATGGCGGCGACCAACGAGGTCGTCGAACGCTCGGACAAGATCGTCAACGTCACGCTCTTCAGCGCAGTCACGCTGCTGTGCCTGATCACGTTCCGCTCATGGCGCATCACGCTGTGCATCGTGATCCCGCTCGCGCTCGTCACGCTGATGTGCAACGCGATCATGGCGCTGCTGGGCATCGGCGTGAAGGTCAACACGCTGCCCGTCATCGCGATCAGCGTCGGCGTCGGCGTCGACTACGGCATCTACCTGTTCGAGCGCATGCGCCACGAGATGGACGAGCGCGGCCGGCCGCTTCGGGACGCGTTCGTCGAGGCCCTGAAGCAGCGCGGAACGGCGTCGTTGTTCACGGCGGTGACGATGACCATCTCCGTGGCGACCTGGGCGTTCTCGCCGCTGAAGTTCCAGGCCGACATGGGCTTGCTGCTGGCGTTCATGTTCCTGGTCAACGTGTTCGCCGCCATCCTGCTGCTGCCGGCGCTGGCGGCGTTCCTCGTGCGCTCGCCGAAGGCGGCCTGAGCAAGGCTGACAGCATGTCTCGCGCCGCGACGTCCACGGGCCTGCGCCGTTTCCTGGGGACCACGACATTGGCGTTGGCATCCGGGTTCGCGGCCGGGCTGCCCGTGGCGGCGCGCACGCCCACCGGGGCTGAAGTGGCGGGCAACGAGGCCGGCACGATTCCGCCGTGGACCGGTGGCATGACCGCTCCGCCACAGGGCTGGAAGCCCGAGCAGGGTTACGTCGACCCCTTCGCGGGCGAGAGGCCGCTGTTCACCGTGACGGCCCAGAACGTCTCCACGCATCGGGAGCAGCTGACTCCCGGCCTCCAGGCCTTGCTGGCCGCGAACCCGGCGTTCAGGATGCCGGTGTACCCGGCGCACCGCACGGCCGCCTATCGCGTCGGGCGGCGCTCCTCGGTTCCCTATCCCGACCCGCATTCGGGGCTCGAGGCCATCACCAACCACCTGCTGCGCGATCTTGGCGGCGGCGTCGAGCGCAACTTCGATGCGTTCGTGATGCATGCCAAGGGCGACGTCTTGCGCATCGGTTTCCACGACCAGCGCATCTACGACGAGAACTTCGACCAGCCGCTGGCCGGGCGCCTGTTCTCCTACTTGGGCTATTTCACGAGCCCCGCGGATCTCATCGGCACGATCTATCTCGTGCACGAGCCCGACCCGCTCGGTGCCGAAGACCGCAAGGCCTGGATCTACAACACCGGGCAGCGCCGGGTTCGACGAGCGCCCGACCTGGCCTACGACAACGTGCAGAACGGCTCCGACGGACTCGCGGTGGTCGACCAATACGACGGCTACAACGGGCGCCCGGATCTCTACGACTGGGCGTTGATCGGCAAGCGCGAGCTGCTCGTTCCCTACAACGACTACGCGATCGGCGATCGCCACGTGCCCTACAGCCAGGTGCTGCTCAGGGGATCGCCGAACCCCGACCTGCTGCGCTTCGAGCTGCACCGCGTCTGGGTGGTGGAGGCGCGGCTCAAGACGGGACGCGCGCACGTCTATGCGCGACGCATGTTCTATCTCGATGAAGACAGCTGGTCGGTGTTGCTCAGCGAGGCCTGGGATTCGCGCGGCCAGTTGTGGCGCGTCGGGCTGCATTCGCTGATCGAGTTCTACGACGCCACGGTTGCCTGGTACCGGTTCGAGCTGTGGTTCGACCTGACCAACGACAGCTACGTCCTGACGGGCCTCGACAACGAATCGAAGGCACCGTGGAAATTTGGAGCGCATGGCCGGATGGTGGATTTCCAGCCGGATGCACTGAGGCGCGCCGGACGCTGACCTTCCGAGCCGAGAAAACAGGAGACATCAATGTTGACCGTCGACAAGAACCGCCCTTCGCCCGACTGGATCGCCTCGCTGCGCGAGCGCTTTCCGACAGAGACGGAAATCGACCGCGTCCTCACGCGCCGGCTCGAGCGCCGTGCCGGGCCGGCCTATTCGCCGCTGACGCTGGAGACGATGGTCTCCGGCGTCACCGCATTGATTCGATCCGGACACATCGGTGAGTTCGAGATCACCCAGGCCAGGTGGCTGACGGGCGGGGCGTCGAAGCTCCAGATGTCGTTCGTCCTCGACTGGGAGCGCCCCGGGGTCGGGCGCGAGCAGACCCGGATGGTGCTGCGCATGGAACCCTCCGAATCGATCGTTGAGACGAGCCGACTGCGCGAGTTCCAGCTGATCCGCGCGGTCGAAGGCGTCGTTCCCGTGCCGCCGGTCTTCTGGTGCGACGCCGTCGGCGAGTTCCTGCCTTACCCGGCACTGATCTATGGTTTCGCCCAAGGCGTGACGAAGCCGACGACGGCCACGAGCGGTGTGTCCGGCTTGGGAACACGACTGCCCAAGGCGCTGCGCGACGAACTCATTCCGCAGTTCATCGATTGCCTGGCGCGCATCCACAACTTCGACTACACGGGCGCCGATCTCGGCGCCTTCGAGGTGCCGAAGCCCGGGACCGAGTGTGCGTTGTGGAGCATCAACTGGTGGGAGCGCGTCTGGGAGGAGGATTGCGACGAGGATTCGCCGTTGATGCGCCTCGCGGCCGCCTGGCTGCGCCGCAACCTGCCGGTGCTCGATCGTCCCGGTCTCGTCCATGCAGACTACCGCGTCGGCAACTTCCTGTTCACCGAGAGCGACTCGCGTATCTCCGCGTGGCTGGACTGGGAGCTCGGACGGATCGGCGATCCCCACCAGGACCTCGCCTGGACGACCAATCCGGCCTTCGGCGCGCGCGACGAGGAGGGCCGCTTGCTCGTCTGTGGCCTGATGCCCGAGGCCGAGTTCTTCGCCGCCTACGAGAAGGCGAGCGGGCGCCGCGTCAATCCGAAGACGCTGCATTGGTACAAGGTGCTCAACGCCTACTCGATCGTCACATTGACGCTCGCCACGGGCTATCGCATCGCGCGTAACGGCAAGACCCACCAGGACGTCCTCGTCACCTGGTTGATCGGCATCGCGCCCATGTTGCTCGACGACATGCGCACCCTCATCGAGCAAGGAGACTGACATGCAGATGCGTCCCGAGATCCAGATCAAGAGCGTGCTCAAGGCGATGACCGATGTCGTCATGCCGGCCCTCGACCCCGCCAATCAGCTGGCCCAGGAACAGGTTCGCCTGTGCATGGGACTGCTCGACCTGCTGTCCCGACAGCTGCCCTTGCAATTCCGTTTCGATTGCGACGAACTCGCCCGGTTGCGATCCTTGGGTGAACAACTGCTCCCGCTTGCCGATCCGCAGGCGGTCGACGCCCCGACCCTGCAGACGCTTGCCGCGGCCATTCGCGTTTCGGGCGATGTCCTCGCCCGCGCCAAGGCGGACCCGGCAGAGGTCGTCGACTCGGTGCGCGCGCTGCGAGCGGTCACCGGTGCTGTGGTTCAACAGGCCTGCGCCGGCGGGCTGCGTTCCGATACCCGGCGCCTCGAACGCATCGTGCTGGATACCAGCCGCGAGCAGCTGCTGCGCGACCGCACCTGGCTGCTGGCCCAAGGATGGGAATCCGACCCGAAGGCATTCCCACCGATCGAGACCCTGATCCCGTCCATCTGACGCGCCCGCGCCCAATCCAAGGAATCAACATGAATCACGAGATCTTCGAAGGCCGCGTAAGCGGACAAGGCCAGCCCCTGTGGAACCAGAGCTTCTACTTCAACGCCTACGATCCGCAGACTCGCGCCGGCGTGCTGATCCGCATCGGCCTGCTGGAACACTCGGATCAGTCCAACAGCTGGCTGATCGCGTTCAAGGACGGCCTGCCGCTGTTCACGCGCACCAACCTTCACCTGCCCTACGTCGCGGACCGGCCGGCGGGCGGAATGCACATCGCCGGAATGCACGTCGAGGTGCTGGAGCCGTTGCGCAAGGCGCGCATCCGCTTCGAGGAGAAGGACTTCTCGTTCGATCTGACGTGGACGGCCTTGCATGACGTTGCCGATTCGCTGGCGATGAGCAAGGGCGACAACAGCGCCTTCGCGGAAGAGATCGCCGATATCCACCTCGAAGGCCCGTGCAGGGTGGCCGGGCACATGGTGGCGCGTGGCGAGCGGACCGAATTGAAATGCCACGGCTTCCGCGACATCGCGGCGGGCGTGCGCAACTGGGAAGGGCTGCTGCACTACCGGCTCGCGTGGCCGATCTTCGAGAACGGCATGACGTTCTGCGGCATCCGCGGTGTGGGAACCAGCGGCGCCAGCGCGTACATGCGCATGTTCCACGACGGCGAGAAGTGGCTGCGCGTGACGGCCATGACGGACGACAACACCTACGACGCCGAGGATCCGTTCGCCATTCGCACGATGAACTGGCGTTTCACCGACGAACGCGGTAACGAACGCTCCTTCACTGCCAAGCCGCTGTTTCGCTGGTTGTTCCCGCAGGATGGCTTCGTGGTCTGCGAGCAGATCATGGAATACCGACTGGCTGACGGCACGGTGGGCTACGGCCTCGCCGAAGGGGGCTTCCGCCTGCCTTGGCGTGGATTGAAGTGAGCGTCCCGCATTGTTCTTACCACCACGAGGAGCCCGCATGCTGATGAACCCGAACGAGCGCCGCCTGGTCGCTCATGCCGCCGTGATCCTGCTCATCGCGATGCTCGCCGGCGTCGGCTTGCTGATGTCCGTGCTGGGCGGCATCGAACTGTGGCCGGGCCACATCCTGCCCGTCACCGTGCCGTCGACGCCGTCAGGCTGGGTGCGCACCCACGTCGGGGGCATGCTCAACGCGATCCTGATGATGGTTGTCGCGCTGCTGATGCCAGGCCTGGGCTTCGCCGACGCCCAGGCGCGGCGCGTCTCGAATTTCCTGATCGGCACCGGGTGGGCCAATACGCTGTTCTACTGGGCGGCGATGTGGGCGCCGAACCGCGCGCTGACGTTCGGAGACAACCGGCTCGGGTCGTCGAACCTGTGGTCGGTGATCGGGCTGGCGCCGGCGCTGCTGTTCGTCTTGTTTTCCATCGTGGCGATCGCGATGGTCGCGCGCCAGGCCTGGCGCGCGCAGTGACTCGTCACTCGGCTCAAGCCCGAGCGACTTCGGGCGGCAACGGGGGAGGCGTCGCGAACTCGAATTGGCCGCGGCCTCGGGTCTTGGACGCGTAGAGCGCCAGATCCGCCGCCGCCAGGAGCGATTGGCAATCGTGGAAGCCAGTGTCCTCGTAGGCAATGCCGATGCTCGTGCTGATGCGGATGGCAAGCGGTATTGCGCCGTTGCCGTTGTCGATCAGGACGGGCGCGTCCATCACGCCAAGGATTTGCTTTGCGACCGTCGCGGCCTCGACAGGCAGGCGAAGCCTCTCCAGGACGACGATGAACTCGTCGCCTGCCAGTCGCGCAACGGTGTCCGTGCCGCGCACGCTGGCGCTCAGCCGCCTGCCGAACTCCTTGAGCACGTCGTCGCCGGCACCGTGTCCGTGGACGTCGTTGATGGCCTTGAAGCCATCGAGGTCCAGGTACAGCACCGCCAACGCTTCTTGCGAGCGGCTTCGGCGTTGCAGGGCGCCCTCCATGCGCAAGCTCAACTGGTGCCTGTTGGGCAGTCCCGTCAACGCATCGAACAGCGCCAATGATGACAACTGGCGTTCGACATGCTCCTTCGAGAGCTGGAACAATACCGCGATGGCGCCCATCACCCCGACGAAGCAGACGCTGAGCGCGGTTCGTAGCACGACCGAGGGTTGGATCTCTGCGTCGGCGAGGTCGAACCCGAGCCTGCGCGCGTTGGAGCACAGGAGAGTGCCTGCAGTCGCGGCGATTGCCCAGGCGAGGCCGCGGCTGTAGCCGCCGACGAAGCTGCCGATGATCGGGACCAGCGCGAACCACGCCAGCGTGCTCGAGCCGGCGGTGGCGCCATCGCGCCAGACCATGAACAGGAAGAGGGCGTACATGCTGCTGACGCCGACCTCGCCGGCGAACAGAGCATGCGGAGTGAGGCGGAGTAGCACGACGGAGAACGCCATCGCGGCGACGCCGATCAGGATGACGACGCCGTCAAGCGGCGAGCTGAGGCAGGCGTACATCCCGGCAATCGGGAACCCGAACGCGAGCGCAACGGCCGCGAACGCCACATGATTGCGCGCACGGCCCAAAGCAACCGGATCCGCGCGGAGTGCGGGCGCAATGAACTGCTCCATCATCACGATGAAGCGCTTCACCAGTGGACTGGCGAGTAGACCGCGGAACGGCACCTTCGACATGCGTTGATATCGGTGCACGGAGCGCCCTGCCTTGCGGGTTTGCGTGACCAAATTCGCGATATCGAGCAAACCTATTTCAGGAAGAAACCCTCACGTGAGCGCAGGCCGATGGAGACGTGATCCGAGCCCGAGACTCGCCCCTGCGCAAACGAGACGGCGTACCCGCCCAGCTCGATGACCGGTGCGCTCGCCAGGGCAGCAGCGACGCCGTCGCCGTCGGGGTGCGCCCCTGCACGACGGATTCCTTCGATTGCAAGCTTGGCCGCCATGTAGGCGGCCATGCCGTCAAAGTCGATCGCCTGGCCAGAGGAGTACAGGTCGGCCTGTCGCAGCAGGTCGAATGTCAACGGGATGTTGTCGGTCTCGGGGCTCGGAACCACTTGGGTAAATCCCAGCACTCGTCCAGGAAAGATGTTGCCGATTCCTTGAAATGAACTCGAAGAGAGGCTCATCAGGGTACGCGGCCATTCGGGCGAATTCCCGACCTTGCGATCCGCCAGCATGTCGACCATGTCGGGCACGATGTCCATGACGACCGTCTGATAGTCTCCCGTCGCGATGCTGCTCAATGCCTTCGAGATCGTTCCAGGACTCGACAGCGACACGTTCAAGGTCGTCTCCCGGGTTCCGCGCGCCTCCATCGCCTGCCGGAGCGCCGTCTCCTTTTCGCCGTTCCGGGGTGCATCGGTCAGCAACGCCGCACGGCTGATGCCGAGTGACTTCATCTGATTGACCAGTGCCGCGGCCTCGATCGCATAGCCGGGGCGCAGTGGAAAGAGATAGGGCGAGCGATCGTGACCCATCCCCCGGAGTCCGGATAGCGCCCCGATGAGAGGGACGTGCATCTGTTGCGCCGCGGTCGCGGTCGCCGCGCAGACGTCGTCGCCCGCACAGCCGATGATCGCGATCGCGCCATGCTCGTGCACCAGCGTGCGCACATTTTCGGCGTGCTTGGCGGGATCGTTTCCACCGTCGAGCGTGACCAGCTTGATCGGATGGCCGTGGATGCCACCGGAGGCGTTGATGAAGCCTACATAGGCGCGCGCGCCCTGGCTCAACGCAACCGTGGCCCGATAGGATCCGGGGCCGTTGGGAACGGATTGTCCGATCACGATCGGCTCGCCCGCAGCCTGCGTGGCAGCTGCGGCGAAGAGCAGCAGGGAAGTTAAAAGGCGGAGCAACCAACGGTTGAACCTGTCGGGCATGGTCATGGCTGGAACCTTGAAGTTCTGGAATGGGCGGCACATGCCGCAACCGGCCCTACGTCGACCCTTGAGCCTGCACGCGAGTCCGTGAGCGGGCGGCGATTCAGCGCACGCCGCGGCGTCGGATCGCTTCGACCTGGAAGTCGTTCCACTTCTTCTGGACGTTCCACACCACGGCCTCGCGGCGCTCGTTGGTGAGCGCCTCGACGAGATAGCCGCCGCCGATCAAGTCGTGCAGGATCCAGGGGGCCTGGTACATCACCGGGACGGTCCAGTCCACGACCAGCCCGAGTTCGTGGGAGCGCCAGAGCGTGCCATGGCTGTCGTACTCGTCTGCCAGGACAACCTGGTTGCTGTCCTCGTCGAGATAGAGGGTTCGTCGAGCGTAGGAATGGGACATGCCGGGCTTGAGGGTCGCCTCGACCTGCCAGACGCGATGAAGCTCGTAGCGCAGGAGATCGGAGCGCAGCGAACCCTTGTCGACCATGTCCTTGTACTTGAGGCTCTTGTCGTTGGCCTTGTACGTGTTGTAGGGCACGTACAGTTCGCGCTTTCCGATCAGCTTCCAGTCGTAGCGGTCGAGTGCGCCGTTGAAGCCCCAGTAGTCGTCGACGGTGCGCATGCCCTCGTCGCCGTCAGTGGCCGCGTCATAGGCCAGGTCGGGGGCGCGCCTGACGCGCCGCTGGCCCGCGTTGTAGATCCAGGCTCGGCGATTTCCAAGTGTGTGGTCGATCGGATCGTGGACCAGATACAGCGTTCCGACAAGGGTGGCGGGTGCGTCGTAGCCGCCAAAGAACGAGAAGATGTGATTGGGCTGGCGTTGATCGAAGTTCTGCGATTGCACGAGGTCTTCGCAGAATCCGACGCGATAGAAGTCCCCGTTGGCGCGCACGGGCAGCCAGTCCGAACAGCGCGCATAGCTGCCGATCCACCGGGTCAGGTGGTTGTACATCGCCTCCATCCCAGTCGTCGGATTCGGAAATGGCGTGCCTGGCAGCGAATAGCCCTCCAGTGAGCCAGCCTTCAGCGACACCTTGCCGGCCTGAGCCTTCGTCGCGTCGTAGACGGACCTGGAATTTGCAAACGTGCGATGAGTCGGATAGATCGGCATCGCGAGGTTCGGATACTTTCGCAAGATCGCGATCATCCCGATCGACAACTTGTCCTTGTACTTCTCGAGGTTCTGGCCATTGACGACGAACAGCGGTTTCTCGTTACTGAACGGATCGCCGTTCGCCGGGACACCCGCCGGGGCCTGCGTCAGGCCGCCGGACCATTCCGGAATCGTTCCTTCCTTGTTGCCGGCCCGTTCCGCGCCGTTGGGGGTCAGATCCTTCCCGAGGCGATCTGCTTCTCCTGCCGGCATGGCCGTGGCGACGCAGGCGGCGCCCAGCCCGACCGTCACGAAGATCGCCTGCAGGGCGCGACGGGCGTGCTGCCTGCGCTCAATTGAACCTGTGAAGTACCGCCTGGCGCGCGGCCGGGAATGCCGCAATGAGCCATTGCTCGCGGGGCGGGCATCTTGGGAAAACGGATTGATCATTTGTCTCTCGCTTGGCGCCCGCTTCGCTGGCCGGGTCGCCTTGTTGTGGATGCTCAATGTGGTGCGCAACTATACGGTACAGTAGCGCACATCAAAAAGACATCGAACAACGTGAGACGTGAACAATGTCTCTCGTTCCATGTTGCCGAGCGTTCACCGACCCGTCGGGAAGCTGCGCCTGATGGCCAGGTGCCCGCAAGACAAGGAGATCCTTTCCGGATGGCTCCCGGTCGCTCGAAAGGGCCGGCCGCATCGCGCTGGTTATCGGCGCTTCGTCGTCTTCGACGACTCTCCCCGGAACATTCACCAGTCCAGCGAGGGATGAATGCACGGATTCCCTGGCGACGCTGCGCGACAGAACTCCGGGTTGGATCGCATCATTGGCACTGCGTCTCGATGTCATACGCGCTGACGAGTTCCGTCAACGCCTTGGCCTGATCGAGCTGGCATTGCGCCGCCGCGGTGCTCTGCTCGACGAGCGCCGCGTTCTGCTG
>FTKT01003324.1_pt1 | contig 21942 bp, 12 predicted proteins | sample 1658271 | NCBI WGS metagenome assembly FTKT01 (sample SAMEA3914811, study PRJEB12502) | metagenome | biome: forest; material: soil | place: Canada | collected 2011-08-04 | depth 0.3 m | reverse complement strand
TCGATTGGAACAGCGCCGCGGGCTTCCATCGGCCTCCAGAAGAGGAAAGACGCACCCGTGAGGACAGGGCCACTAGCCCAAAGCTCAAATATGACCCTCAGCAAATCCCGGTGGCGCCACAGATGGGCCAAATTTGGGCCATGGATGGGCCACAAAGCAAAACGCCCACTGCGGAGTGGGCGTTGCTTTCGAGGTTTTCACCTCTGTAAGACGGTGGTTGCGGGGGCTGGATTTGAACTTTGGGTTATGAGCGCAAAAACCTAATGGGCTGATTGTTTGGTCTCAATCGTTCTTCCCAAAGTTTTTGCCTACTCCAGAACTTCGCGTTTACCTATGACGACGAGGGAAGTTTGCCTCATCTCTCTGCCTGTGACAAGCCCTTCGCGCCGCGGCACGGCCGCTCAGACCATGTCACAAGATTGCTTCTGCGACCGCATGCCTCCGTATATCCCTGTTGGGCTACTTCGACCGTTAGGCCGAATTGGACACGGCGCCTCTCCAGATAACCCAGCCCGAGAATTGATATCCGCAGATTCGGATATTTAGGAGCCTCGATCCGCATCGGACGGCCGCCGTCGATACCTGGTCAATCCTTTGCTGCAGATTCCCTGATCCAGGGCCAGATCGAGCCACGAAGAGCATCAGTGACTACAGCGAGGTCGACGGTGACTGTGCGGCTCCGGTTGAGGTAGGTCTCCCAGCCCTTCAACACGGACGCGTCGGACGCGAACAACCGATCAAGCGCGGGCGGCGGTGCTTCTGGCACGCTCCACCCCGCCGCCGCCAGCCTTGCGGAGATCGCCTGGGGCATCCGGCCGAAATCGATGCCAGTCTGGCGCAGGAGCCGGAAGGCATCGCTCAGCACCTTGGGTCGGCATGAGACCCCTTGGTCGATCATGTCGACGACCAGCTCGGCCATGAGGTCGCAAGCTGGTCGTCCCATGGGCCTCGACGCCGACAGGCTGCCCAGCGCTGACGCGAAGGGAAGGTCAGTGGGTGGGGCGGCGAACGGCACTTCGGGCCTGACGAGGATCGTCAGCGGACAAGGATTCGGGCCAAGCCGCGCCACGATCGACAGCGCAACGAGATCGGCCGCGGGTTCGTCCTTGGCCGTCAGTTCAAACACGAGGCCGTCGTCAAGAGTCACCTCGCAGACGGCCGCCATCGCCCCGTCGACTGCTTGGAACTCCTCGGGCCGGCACCGGAGCTCCGCCTCCCACTCATAAGGTGCTTCGCCCCCGCAGATCGCGAACAGGAGGAGGTCGCCGCCCAACAGAAACTTGTCTCGATGTCCATGGCCGGACATGCGGCAGACAAGCCGCTCCATGCAGAACCACGCCATCGTGGCGCCGAATTGCTCGCGCCGATCCAGCGCTCGGCGCGCCAGCGCCTGGCGTACTTCGCCCAGTCGCTGCCCGCTCATGCTGTCGCGAGCAAGTACGGCCGCATGACGACAGACATCCGAGCACCCTGGGCCAGCGTCTCGATCTCGGCGATCGTGACCAGGCGCCCAGAGCGCGCCAATCGCAATGCGGCGATCGCCACGTCGAGTCCGACGATCGACCGGTACTTGAAACAGTCGACGAGCGTCTTGGCAACGCTCGTGACCTTTAGTGCAACGCCATCAAGCTTCAAGTGTTGGACGCCGCTCTTCAAGGAAGCGCCAGACTGCCTGACCACCTCGATCGGGACGCCTTCGACGAAGGGGACTCGCGACTTGCTGCCGACGGCCACCCAGATGCTGGCGGCCTGCTGTCTCAGACCGTGCAACTGCAATGCCGTGAGGAGGCAGAACGGCGTATTCGGAGAGTGCAGCGCCACCTTCAGCAGATCCCGATGAAGCGACCACTCGGCCTCGGGGTGCACATAAGCCCCGCGCGCGAGGCGCGCCAACTCACCACGCAGCGCGCGGCGCTGGATCGTTGAACGGCTCCGCCGATCGGAATTCTTCGACTCTCCCTTGGCCGACTGGACGGGAGGCGGCACGTCCTGAAGCGGTTTCGGTTCAGCCATCGAGGAAAGCGGACGTGCGGTCCTCAGGCGCCGTGCGCCATCGCCTCTTGTGCAGCCGCGACCAGGAAGCCGGAGCGAGACATGCCGCGGCCCTTGGCGTAGTCGTCGATCTTCGCCAGCACGCGACCCGGTACCGTGATGTTGATCTTCTCGGCGGGTCCGAACAGACGCTCGATCGGTACCTCGACGACGGCCCATGTCCAGCCCTTGAAATCCTCGGCGTGTTCGGCCTGCAGCTGCGCCATCGGTAGAGGCATCGGCAGATCATTGCCGTCCTCGGCCAGCACCTCGCAGAACGCCTCGATGGCCTCGACGGCGTTGTCGAACGCTTCCTCGAGCGTGTCGCCCGCGGAAAAGCATCCCGGCAGCGCCGGCACCGCGGCGCCGAACGCCTCGGTCTCCGAGCCGGGCTCGATCGCGATCAAGAACTTCATACCTGCCTCTACCTCGCCCAGTCAGCGGTGGGCGTCCCCGCGGCCTCAACGGAGGCCGGCTTGCTTGCGTAGCTTGTGGACCAGTCCGGTGCCCAGATCCTTCTTCGGATGCGGCACGCTGATGTGGCCAGGCCTGTCCGGATGACTGAAGACGTGATGGCTTCCCTTCACGTTCCGCAGCTTCCAGCCGTCGGCTTCCAGTTCGCGGATCAGGTCTGCGCTACGCATGGTGGGTATCATAACCACTGAGGTGGTTAGAGTCCACACCGTCCTGCGCTAAATCTCTGACAAGCCAAACGTCGCCTCGACGTTTCAACGCAAGCCCCGTCGCATGAAGCTCGCAATGATTGTCGGTACATATAAATTATCACCTTCAATATAGGTCGTTTGGTCTCTCTTTTGACCGGTCCGGCCGGCAAAGTGCATCAGGCGTGCTGCATTCCCAAAAATTTGGGCCAGCGCGCCAACTCAAGAATCAGTGCATCCAACGACGCACTGAATCAATGTCAACGAGCGAATCCAGCGACCCATCTGCGCATGTCCCGACACCCGCGCTGCTGCTGACCCCGAGCAACCTGCAGGCTTTCCGAGTAGTCGATCCGTCCGAGGACGGTCAGGGGTCCGCCATTGCGGCGCGAAAGGTCGCTCGCTGCGTCAAGCGCGCAAGGGCGAGGTATCCGGCCGCCGTTGCGCCCGAATGGGTCGCGGAATATCAAACGGTCGCCGCCACATTAGAGGCGGCTGGACAAGACGCCAGCCCAGGATTTCTGACGGTGAGCGACAGCAGCAAGGGCAGCAAGCTGTTCACCGCATTCGTTCGTCCGCCCAAGTCCAACCTCTCCGCGGCCCAGACCGAGCGCCTCGAGGCAGCCGTTGGATTGGTGGCAGTGGCCAGCGCAAGCGTCGGACGAAAGCTCGCGGTGTCCTTCATCAGCACGTACATGACGCTGCTCAACTCCGGCGCGCCGCGAAAGGGGCGGCACCCGGACTTCTCGGCCCTGATGTCCGATTTTCCGGAGACACCCGACCAGCTGAAGTCCTGGATCAACCGTGATACCGACGCCGGGATCCAGCGATTCGCGGCGACGATCCTCGAGGCGCTCGAATCTCCGATCCAGGCTCCGGACGCCCTGATCACGCCGCGCTCGCGCGCGCAGCAGCCAAGTGGCGCGCCGAATCCGCAGGAGGCTGACGGTCTCGCGGACGCCACGCCAGGCGCCTCGGGAAGCACGAAATCCCAGCAGCCGAAATCCCAGCAGCCGACATCCGACGATGACGACCAGTTGGAACCCAGCCTCATCGCTTGGCTGCGCGGCCGGTCGGAGCAAGCCGGATATCGCGCTCGCTTCGGGTCGAAGAACCGGTGGGACAAGCAGACAGTCGACGAGTTGATCGCCATCTGTGGGCACATCAGCCAGGCGCTCAGGATCGCTCATCCGAATCGACGCTTCGCACTGTTTGCCGTGATCAGCCTGATCACATCCTTGCCAGCGGCCAAGGCGGCGCAGATCAAGCTGGGGTCGACGACGGATCTGTGGCTGGATCTTCCGCTGCGCGCCGTGCGCTGGAATCTGGTGCGACTCCTCAAACCGGAGCGGGCGCAAGGCATGTCGCCCGAGGAGGCATCTACTTCCGAGGTCGTCGATGTCTGGCTCCCAACCGTGGCAGCGGACGTCGCGGTCGAGCTATCCGCGCAATACCCGGAAGCGAACGATCTGCTGGATCTGATCGCAGGCACGGACCAGCCTTACAACCGCTCTGCCGTGATCGAAGGCTACCGCCGATGGCTGCGATCCATCGGCGTCAAGTCACTGCATGGCGTGGAGGATGCGCGATTTGCCCGTTCGCTGGGCCAGATCTATCGCATGCTGTCCGGCGACGTCGTCGCCGCGCTGCTGTCATTCGATATGGATGAGTGCAGTCTCGGCATGCTCCACTATGTCCAGTTGCTCCGCTCGTTCCTGCACCGGCTCAACGACGACGCCTATGCGTGGCTGGGCTTGGGCCCGGCGGTGCCGATGGGACTGCCCGATGGCCCGGTCGGATCGACCATCGCCTTGACGCTCGACGAGTTGGGGGCGGCGCTACAGCGCGTTCAGAACGACGTCGACTGCGCGGTTTCGGCGATGCGGGTCGCGGAAACCGCGGACGAACTCATCGCTGCGTTCCACCTGGTCGTGCACCTGCGCCTTCTGGTCGTGATCATTCTGTGCGCGGGACGCGGCGATCGGCTGGAGCGCCTGACTTGGGCTGCGGTCTTCGGACACCTCAAGTACCTGCACCTGGCCGACAAGGACATCGACAACTACTCCAAGGATCGGTTCGTCTCCATCCATCGTTATCCGCGCGCGACGCTGGATTGCTACGTCGGCGACATCCAGCTCCTTTGCGAACGCGCTCAGGCGCTGGGAATCAGCGTGACCGACGCGCGCGGCCGCCGCTTCGACGATCTCTCGCCGTCACGCATCTGCTTTACGGTCGCCTATAAGACGGAAATCAACGGTGCAGTCCACCTGGCGCGCACCGGCATCTCGCGCGAACTGCTGGTACGCATGGCCGGCAACTACTTCGGCGAGCTCAACGCGGGACGCCACACGATCGTGTCTCTGGCGGTGCAGTACGGCGTCGATCCGACCCTGCTCAAGGCACTCACGGGGCACTTTCGTGGACACGCCGAACCGTTTTCGGATGGCCAGTGGATCTCGCCGGCCAACGCGCTGAGCCTGCTTGGCCAAGCCCTCGACTGGATTTTTGCGCCCATCCTGCCTCGGTTCACGCCGCCAACCGCCAACAGTGTCATCGACTTGATGCAGTGGAAAAGTCGCCTCCCTTCCAAGGCAAGCGAGGAATACCGCAGCGCGGATTCGCGCGTGCGCGTGCTGCCACAGCCGTTCGATTCCTACACGACCCTGTCGCTTCGCGCCATCGATCACCTGCGGCAGAAGGTTACTTCCGGTGCAGGTCCGTCGCATCAGGGCGCCAATCGCGCGGGGAACCTCATGCTGGTGAACTGGATTCGCCTGTCGGACCTGAAGGCCTTCTGGCAATCGCCTGGCGAACTGACGGCCCTGGGGCAGAAATGCGTCGCGGCCACTTGGCGACGCGACAAGTGCATCGCCCGGATCCGGCGCCCCTTGGTAGGCACGGCCGCCCTGTCCTACCAGGCCCCTGACGAAGGCCTGCCGTCGCCGACGTGGGACCAGGTTTGCAGTCAATTGGCCGCATGGCTCAGGAGCAGCCTACCCATGCTGTCCTGGCCGGACAAGGATGAACAGGTCGTGGAGGCGCTGGACGCGCTGCTGGCTCGCTGGCTTCGCGTCAACGTACCGCCTTTCTTGCTGACGGCGTCGTCTGCACGAATCACGGCAGCTACGGCGAACGCGCGATCAGTTTGCAGACTCGTCGCCGATCCGCAACCGGTGAACCCGGATGAGGTGCTCGTTCATCCGGCCGCAAGGCCACGTGGTCACGGAAACCGAAAGAAGCGGCCCTCGGCACTCCAGGATTCCATCGCTGTCGTGCATGAACTCGGTACGTCACGCGGCAAGAAGAAGAAGGGCAATGTCGACTCGGTCGAGGACGAAGACGACGTCACTACCGAAGGTGAAAACTGGGCACGGATGAAGGAGATGGTCGCAAGGCACGCACTGATCGACACGACGGCTCATGCACCTGCGGCGACGTACCAAGAGGTTGCCGCCGAGGAGGCGTCTCGCTGGGAGGGATCCAAGGGCGACCGAATCAAGATCAGTTCCTTCAGCACCTACACCCGCTTGATCGAGGCCGCCCTTGACTTGTTTCGCCCTGACGAGGATTTGCGCCACTGTGAAGCGGACTTCTGGCACGATTTCTTCGCCTACCTCAAGACGTCGGCACGCGCCAAGACGCCCGAAAAGCTCGCCGAGCTCATCAAGGATCGGCACACTGCGGCGCGCCGCTTCGTCAAGATCCTGGCGGCACTCGGCTACAACATACCGCAAGATCTCCTGGACGCCGGCGACGAGGTGCGCCACGACGGGATGCGCAATTCAGCGGCGTCGACGCTCCTGCTGGAGGCCGATCGCCGGCGTACCACGAGCCTGATGGCTCGGCACTTCGCCCAGATCCCGCTGACCCGCTTGCTCGCGCCCTTGTACTCGGAGCTCCGCTTCGAATGCTCGTTGAGGTCGATCGAAGCGGCCGTCTTGCCCGTGATTGTCGTCACTCCTTCCGGCTGCATGGTCATCACGACCGATGGCTTTGCTCATATGAAGAGCCTCAATGCCAGGCGACTCATTTTCGTCGGCGTCGAGTTCGCAGACCGCGTTCGAGCTGCCGCGGACGTCGTCTCGCTCAATTGCGCCGGCGCGAAGTGGCTGTTCCTCACCAATGACCGCAAAGACTGGTCGCTGATCGATGAGATCGAAGAGGCGCACAGCGCGGCGCTGAAGCAGGGAACGAGCGATCCGAGCGCACGACCCCACGCGACGCGCGCCGTGCTTCCTCTTGAACAACTCTTTCCGAAGTGGGAAGCCATGCTGCGCCGATTCTTGCAGGGCAAAGCCACCACGGCCGAATGCGTCGCTTTCTGCGCCGAGATCCGCAGCCTGGGCTTCGGACACCTCGAGGAAGTGATTGTCGGCGTCGGACACGGCCACAGCCTGACCTTCATCAGGTATTACTTCGCTATCTGGGACTTGATTTTGTCGGTCTATGCACAGGCATCTCTCGATGGTCACGCGCATGCCACCCAGGCGATCAAGACCTCCGGAGCGGCGATTCACGCGGCGTTTCGCAAAGCGGAGGAACGCGCGCGCGCCGCCAAGGCGCCGCTGGATCCCTGGACGTGGATGCGCGGGTACCGCCAGAAGGCATCGGAATTCGTGGATATCGCTTCCTATGTGGGGGTCCAGGCTCCCCTCGTCGTGACCACGACGCCTGCCACGGTCGCGACCACGCGCGGCACGTTCGAGCACAGTCAGATCAAATACCTTGCACTTCGCGCGACTGGCCAGGTTCCCGTGGCGGCTGCACGCAGCGCCAAGCTCACGACCTCGGATTCGGCGATGCTGGAGACCAACTTCAGCGCAGCGTCGGTGGGTCACCTGACGCAGAGACACCAGGGCAAGCTGACACCCGGCGGCATCAAGTCGGAAATCAGGTACCTCGAAAGCGCGGATGGCGCACTTCTCATCAAGCACCTGCGCTCGTCATCGCGCGCAACGCTTGGTCGATTTGCAGAAGCGCTCACGCCAATGCGCGCAGGCAACATTGAGCTGCCGCCTCCAGAGGTCATCCGCGCAACGTTGGCCTCCTATGCAGCGTGCCTGCCACCCAGCTTGTCCGTGATGGCGCAATACGGGCATGACGTCCTGACCCCCGACCAGATCGCGCGCATCAACAGCACAGAACTGCGCATCCTGGTTGGCCCCAGTGACGGCGACCTCGGCAAGAGGCCGCGCATATCGATCTTCGAGACCGGCAATCTCAACAGCACTGCAGCGCGCGCCCGAAGGAAGTCCAACGTGCGATGCGCAATCGCGGCCATTCAACTTCTCGATGCCCACAAGGAGACATGACATGATCGTCAACAACGAACTGGTGAACCGACTCATCCGCGAAGGCGAGAGCCAATCGACCTTCTCGCTGCTGCCCAAGCTGAACGAGATCCTGGATGAGTCGGGAAAGCTCCTGCAAACCGGCCCTCGCGTTCCAATCCTCGATGCCATTCGGGTGCAACTGGCCACGGCTTTTCGCTTGCACCCCGAGCACATCCATCCGGTCGATCTCAGCGGCGTCTCCGTCCTCGGAAAGGACCTCGAGGCGCTCGTCGTATCGCTGGAGCGCATCGAACCCGCGCAGAAGGACTGCGTGACGCCGCAGCCGAAGCTCATCAAATCTGAAATCAAGGGCGCCATTCGCGCGCACGAGGTCGCAGAGAAGGTGTGCAAAGCGGTGGCCGACAATGGCGAGTTGACGATGCAGGACTTTGTGAAGCTGCTCGACAAGAGTCCCAACCCGGAGTTGACCAAGGACCTGTTGGTCGAGGCCGGACATCACGAGGGCGGTTGGATCACGTCGGACGGGCAACTCCCTTCCCTGCAGACCTTCGTGCCGGCAACTCTTCCCTCTTCTCGAGCACTGGAGGTCAAGGGAACGGTCTCGAACATCGATGACGGGAACGGCACGGCGTTCCTCACCATCAGCGAATACCGGAATGATCAGACCCGTGATCTCCTGGCGCACCATCCCGCGAAGGTCCAACTTCACTTCAATGCCGATGGCATCGAGCGCGAGGACTTGGTCATCCTTCAGTATCGAAAGGAAGCGGTGTGGTTGAAAGTGTCGGCGGCATGCGCGACACACGCCAGGCACGCGAAGAAGACCTCGCTGACGCTCAACAAGATCTTGATGAACCGGACGGCGATGAATTCGCTCCACTCGATGGTCAGTCAGATGGTGCTGGACTTGGATCATTCCCTCGCCTCATCCGAACTCGAAGCTTCCGGCGAATGATTCCCGTCACATCGGCAAGCGATATTCGTCAGCCATTGGCGCGCCGGTCAGCACTCGGAGCTTCGCGCGGCCAAGCCGCGCAGCGGCGAACACGGCGGTACTCATTCGTAGCGTGGCTGGTCGTTGGTCTGACGAACATATCGCCGCGTCGCTCCGCCGCATGGGCATGCCCACGGGCCAAGGCAAGACTTGGACCGCACAGCGAGTCTCGTCTCTACGACGCGTGCGAGGCATCCACACCTACAAATCCGCGGAGAAGGACGGCGAGTGGTTGACCATGTCGCAGGCGGCAACTGTCGGCGCCGACAGAAATTTGAGCTGGCTCGCTTTTGAATCGGCGCCAACACCAACAGGCGGCTTGGCCGAGCGGCTGCCACTTATTGGAGGCCGATTTGGCGATCAATCTTTCACGCCGAGCTCAAACCAAGCGTCCTCGCGCTGGGGCAGTACGACGCTGATGCGCTGGCATGTCTGGGCCGCACGCTGCTGGATGGCGTCGCGCAGCGCCTCGCGTTCGCGATCCTCGCCGTGCTGCACGAATAGCGTCGGCGCCACAACGCCGTCGCCGTCTTGCCGGCGCAGGAAAACCCAGTCCAGGAGGTCGGCTTGGTCGGCGTGGGCCGAGTAGCCGCGCAGGCGCGTCACGGTGGCGCCAACGTCGCGGATCGGAAAAGTCCTGCCTTCAGACCACTCGATGCTGCCGGGGTGGCGACGCCGCTCCTTCAGCGGCAGAGCAGCCAAAGTCGCCAACTGACCCATCACGCTGCGAGGCGCGGTGTAGCCAGTGGTGGCGATGGTGTGGCGCGCATCGGGCAGCAGAGTGGGCAGCCAGCTTGCGGCGGCGCCACCACGGCCATCAGCCGAGCCGCAGACGATGACGGTGGGGCCTTCGGGCGCGCTGCCGCGGTCCGGCGCGGCCTTGGTCGGCGGCTCGGTGAGTGCCCTCCACTGCTGCGCCAGCGCGTTGCCGCGTGCGATCGGGCGCGAACCATCGCCGCGCACGCCCGTCAGGGTCATTGCGATGATGTCGAGCGCCGCCTGGATGTCGTCGGGATCGGTGTCGTCAAGCCCCAGCTGCCGGAACACCTGCTTTCCTAGCCACAGCGGGCGGACCTTGTCGCGCGTCACGTCCACGCGCTGCATCGCACGGGCGACGACGCCCTGGACGCGCCGCGCCAGCGGCGCGTCGAGCACGATACGCAGGTCGCGGAAGCGCTCCGGGTCGGCGGCGACGACGGCGTGCAGGTCGAACATCAGATCCTGGGCACGTCCAACGGCAAATGCGGGCAGCAACAACGTGCCGCCGGAGTCGACGATGCTGGCCACCAACTCATGCAGGTTCGCCAGCCGCTGTGCGGGGTCGCGTTCCTGCGGCGTGCGCACCGTGCCGCCATACGTGGACTCAATTACCGCGAAGCAAGCGCTACGCGGATTCCACGGGAAGCGCAGCATGGGCGCCACTTCGGCGTCCTCGCCACCGGGCCCGAGGTCGCCGGAGAAAACGATGCTGCGCTGCCCGGCGCCCGGCGCGCCCCAAAGCACCTCCATCGAGACCGCACCGGGGATGTGCCCAGAGCGATAGGTGCGCAGGAACAGGTCCTGGGCCACCGGCCGAGGCTGGCCGAACGGCTGGTCCTCGCGGAAGGGCTTCCATGCGATGCGATCAACGTCGGCCTGGGTGACGCCGGACCCGGGCACCCGAGCCGCGTCAGCAAGGACCAGCTGGGCCAAGTCGGCCGTCTCGGGCGTGCAGCGCACGGGACCCTGAAAGCCGTCGCGGTACAGCGCTGGCAGCAGGCCGCAGTGGTCGAGGTGGGCGTGCGTCAGCGCCACGAACTGCAGCGCGGCTGGGTCGAACGGCCAATCCGTCGGCGCGCTTGGTGTGCGGCCGGGCTCGTCCTGTTGCAGGCCGCAGTCGACAAGGAAATTCCAGCCGCCAGCCGGATCCTGCAACCAACTGCATGAGCCCGTGACCGTGCCGACCGCGCCGAGGAAACGTACCTTCATCTCTTGCTCCGTGGGAAGTTGTTGATGGAGCGGATGTTGGAGTTGGATGGCACTCGTCGCAACAAATACGCATCGATGCTGCATCGATGCAGCATTGATGCATAAGATGTCGATCGGAACAGCTAGGAAGTAGCATGCGGTCGTTTTCAGGAAAGGCGACGAGGGAGAAGTCAATGGATCTGCGGTTTGCGGAAGCGATACGCAGGGCGGGTTACCCGTCCAAGGACAGCCTGGCCAGGGCGCTGAAGGAGCAGGCGCCGGATGCTTTCGCTGGCATCGAGCCGCGCGGCCTGGGGGCCAAGATCGGCGAACTGGAACGCGGGGTCAGCACTTGGTGGCGCAAGCGGCAGGACCGGGTCGAGGCGCTGCAGGCGCTGACCGGTTTCGATGCCAGCGAACTGGTGGCAGCGCTGGTGCAGAAGGCCCGGGGACGATGGAGCTTCCCGGAGTTCTCAACGCTGAAGCCGTTAGACCTGCTCGAGGAGTTGCCGGCCGATCTCGGCGCCGGTTTTCCGATCGATCCGAAGGCATCCGACCATGATCTCGAGGCCTGGATGCAGCGCGCCCTGCCGCCCGCACGCCAGCCCACTCGGCTAGTCGCACTGGATGGCGTGACCTGGTTGACCGTGAGGCCGGGTTGCGGCCGCGGCCTGCTGCTGGCGCGACTGCGCGCCGTCGGCAGCGTCGACGTTGTCGCCGCCGACACGCTGGACGAGGCCGTGGCGACGGTCAGCGGCGGCCGGCCCGTGGTGCTGGCGCCGCGGCGCGCGGTAACGCAGGACGACATGGAAGCACTGATGCGGCTGGATCCGGAGCAGCCCGTGCTGATCGTCTCCGACAGCGCCTGCCCGCGCCGGTCGCTGCTGTCAGAGGTGGCGTGGCATCCGCGCTGGGACTGGCTGGTCACGAAGGGCAGTGAGCGCCGGCGGCTGGAACTCGTGAATGGCAATGAGGGCGGGGTCTATGGGTTCCGCGGCGAATTGCGCGCCTTTGAGTGGCGCCTGGCACCGGATTGGCGCGTTCGCCTCATCGCTTGGCTGGAGCGTCGCTTGGCAGCCACGGGCGACACGCTGTTAACCCGCCAAGGATTGGGCGGCTGGCTGCAGTGTTTCGATCCGACATCGGTGTGGTTCTCGACGCCAGCGGATGTGATGGCGCTGGCTTCGTTGGACCATGTGATCGGCGAGCTAAAGCTGCCAGGCCCCAAGACCTTGGAAGCAGGTGCCCGCCTGCTGCATCACTTCGCCCCGATGGACAGCAGGGCCGAAAGCCTGTTGCTGCGCCTGGTCGACGTGCGCTGGCGAGACGCCACGCACGAGTGGCAGGCGCCGCTGGCCTGGGATGACTGGCAGGACCTGCTGGACGCGCAGTCGCGCAGCATCGCCGACAGCGAGGGCGCCAAGCCCCGCAAGAAGCAGCCGCCGACGCTCGACCTGGAGGCGCTCCGGCAGGAGGGCTTCCTGGCCGTCGACAGCCGCGGCTGGTGGACATTCGCGAAGCCTGCGCAGGCACGACTGGTGCTCCGCGATGCTCTGATGCGCTGGGTGTCGCAAGGCGACCTCGAGCGCTGGGCAAGGCCGCTGGCGGGCGACGCGTCGCGACAGGCAGCCCTGGATTCGGTGCTGGCCGCGATGCCGCCAGCGGCGCTCGATGGCTCGATCAAGGCGGTGCTGCGGGCGGCACCGGGCAGCCTCTCGGCATTGAACGCCGCGGAGGCGTTGTTCGTAGCTGTGGGCCGCAAGTTCGCGTCCGGCCAGGTGGCCTACACGCCGGAGCTCGCCGGGTTGCCAGCGCGAATTCTGCAGCAGCATGGCGAGGCGTGCGGCAACGTTTGGCCGCCTTTCACGCGCGCGGAAGGCGAGAACTGCCACGTTCCACTGCCATGGCTGCTGGCTTGCTGGGAATGGAGCCTCTGCGCGCCCCCGCCGGCGATGCTGCCGCCCGAACTGGCGGTCTGGTTTCCGGGCTGGCTGCCGCGCGGCGACGATGCCGACGGGAACTGGTACGGCCAACTGCCTCAAGCACTGCTAGAAACAAGCGAGGGCTTCGACGAGGAACGCGCAGGTTTCGAAGAAGCAGTGCGATCGGCCCAACGGGTGGTCGACCGCATAGGCTGCCAGGGGCTGGTTGGATTCGTGCAACGCGGGCCGGTGTGGGCGGCGCTCATGCTGGTGGCAGCAGCCCGTGGGCGGGTCGCACCGCAGGCCAGCTGGTGGGACGTGTTGTTGCGCTTGCGCGCGGCGCCGGGCCACTTGGTCAGCAGCCTCGAACACGAGGATGCAGATGCTGTCGCGACACGCCTGCTTCCGAGCTTTCTTGAGGCTGCCGACGGCCGTGATCGGTTGTCGTCAACGTTGGCCGTCCTGGGACCAGCCTGGACTTGGCTTCTCGGCCGGAGCCTCGCGTCAAAAGTGCTGCCCTGGCTGCCATCGGCGACAGTCCTCGCCCTGTATCGCCGACTTCGAGGGCTGCCCGCAACCTGGCAGGAGGCCCTCGCGGATCGCCTGGGGCCAGACGATCCGCAGTGGTGTTGGGAGGCGGTGCTTGCCGAGTCCGCGAACCCCGAGGCGCTGACAGATCGGCTGCTGTCCGCGGGCCGGCCCAACATCGCGCTGCTGCCGACGCTCTGGAGGGTTGCCCCGGCCCGGTGCATGGCACACGCGTGCGACCCGCAGGACACCTCGTCTTCGCTGCTCATCACCCTTTGCCCGACCGAACAGAGCGGCCGGCTGGCCGAGGAGATTGCCCGGCGTGACGACTTGTTGCCTCATCGTGCGGAGCGCCTGGGTTGGGTCTTGCGCCGCCTGCGCGAGTCGCGAGGCCAGGAGGCGGGCCTGCGCGCGTTGCTTGATCGGTTGGGGTTGCGCTAGTCTTTCTGCGGCAAATACGAAGTCTGGGGAAGGTCAGAACGGGGCCAACGACTGAGCCCGACGAGCGATGTACGAGCCCTGAGACAAGGACGATGAGCAAAGGACGATGAGCCGGAAGTGCCTCTGGGATGCGAAGCGCATCGGCGAGCGCAAGCAGGTTCGGCGTGAGGTGTCCCGAATAGTCACCCTGAGGCCGACCACGACCTGCGCGGCTATGTCGACGGCATCGCCAGCACGGTGGACGTCTTGTCGTCGTGCGAGCGACCCTCAAGATCGGGCTCAGTTCTTTGACTTGCCTTCAGAGACGAGCGCGCCCTCATGCGCGAACAAAGAGGTGAACGACGCGGCGCTTGCTGGTGAGAGATGCACGAGCGCGCGGGGCGCGGGGCGCGCGGGCGCCGAAGTGTTAGCTGCTTGGGCGAGGCGACGCATCGGCTCAGATACTTGCGCATTGCTCTCCGCGTCCCCCGGTCGCCGGCCTCCAGCGGCCGGACCGCCCCGGCCGATGCCGACCTACTTCGGCAGCCGCGCGCGCATCTGCGGCAGGATGAGGTAGCGCAGGATTCGCAGAATTCGTCGCTCGAGCGCGAGCTGCGCCTCGGTGCGAATCCCCAGAGTCAGCACGTCGTCTTGCGCCTCACCTTCCTGGCCGTCCCCGATCGCTTCTTGTTCGGCGGCAGCGTCTGCGTCGGCTGAGGCGGTCGCGTTGTCGACAGCCAGCGCGCCCTTGCTCAGCAGACGCGGCTCCTCCGGATAGTGCTCCGCGTAGATGCGGTCGAACGCTCCGAAAACGTGGTTGCAAACGCCGCGAACGGCTCGCAAAGCGACTGATTCAGGCACACCGAGCGTCGCCGCCGCAGCCATGACGGTTTCCGGGGTCACGTCCTTGAAGTTGCGAATCTCATCCGAGAGCCGAACGGCCATCTCGACGTCAGGCCAGCGCCCTTCGGCGCCAGCGATTGCGCGCGTGTGATAGACAGCCGTTGCCAGCAGGTCGTAGTGCGGCGCCAGCGAGATACCTTCGGGCCCCACCAGGAAAGACAGGTTCTTTAGGTGGCAGTCGTCGTTGGCCACGAGCAGGTTGAAGACGAGCCAGCGAAAGAGCCGCAGCGGCGCGGTCAGGGTGTCGCCCATCTGCTCGCACACCTCGCGCAGCGCCTCGACCGACGCGCCCGAGTGCTTGAAAATTCTGCTCTTGTTGAGCAGTTGGCAGGCGTCGATGGCGTGCAAGCGCCGCGTCGCTGGCGGGGCGTCGCCCGTCTCGGGCTTCATTGCGCCGGCGTCGGTCACGCGGTCGAAGCGCTCGATGAGGTAGACGGGGCGCGGGACGTTCAGCAACGTGACTCGGGGAATGCTCAATTTCGCTGCCCGTGCCAGCTGCATCGTGAGCCATTCGAGAAACGTGGAAGCCGGGTACGTTTCCTGGCGCGGATGGTCGGGCTTCAGGATGTGGGTCGACGCCACGGCACCGACAGGCTCGTAGAGATCGGCGCTCTTGTCGCCATCTTCCTTGAGTACCACCAGCAGCTTGTGCTGCGCACCAGCGATGGACATGCGCTTGGGCGCGTCCTTCTGCAGTGAGTCCCGCGGCAAGTCTTCGATTCGCTTGTTGAGCTCATCGAAGCTGAGAGGGCGCAACGCGCGCTGCTCGGGCAGTGCAACGCCCGGCGGCAGCAGCGTGAGAGAGCCGGCGGACTCAGCACCCAAGTACTCCAGCAGGGCGAAGGCGTCTTCAGAGTCTTTGAGGTTGGCGTCCTTGGCGACGATTCGTCGTAAGTCTTCTTCGGGCAGGAGGTTGTCGAAGTACCACTGCACGGGCCGCACGCTGCCCCCGTCGCGGTGCTCGGCAACGTCGCGCGGCAATGCGGGGCTGAGGTCGAAGCCTTGGGGATGCGCCGACCAAGCCGGGTCGTACTCGAACACCCAGAGGTTGTTGTCCTCGCGCAAGGTGCCAACGAACTGGTGGTCGACGTAGGTCTTGAGCTCACGCACCTGCGCGTCTCCGCTTGTCTGCAGACGATTGCGTGCCGCCTGCCGACCCCGCAGACTCTGGCGAGTCTTCCGATTCCGCCGAGATTGCCGCTTTCAGGCGTCGTCGCTTCTGCTCAGCCAGGATGGCTGGGCCTGCTGCATCTGGCACTTCCAGCGACATCCGCACCCCCATGGACTGGAGCATGGCCAGGACGCGGCCCATCTGTACCGTTGGGCGGCCGTTTTCGAGATCGCTCATGAACTGCTTGCTGACCTTCGCGGTCAGGGCAAAGTCGTCAATGCGGATGCCGCTTTGCTTGCGCAGCGCGCGGATGACGGTGCCTGCGTCTTCAACGGAAGTGAGAGCGATTTTCATGATGTTCCTAACAGAGTAGGAATTACAACAAACAACGCACAGATTTTCTCATAAATTCCTACTAAACCAGGAATTAAGCACTCCGAAGAGCTCACTCAGCCCGTAATTCCTAGTCGAATAGGAACAATGGCTCGGCTGGCACATAGGTGGCTTAAATTCCTGCCAAACCAGGAAACCAAGTGTGTTCAGCGGCTCAGAACCGTGCAACGGCTTCGGGACAGGGAGCCTTTTAATTCTGTTAATTCGCCGAATCTGCCCTGGCCAAGCTGGCCGGCGGGCCGGTTTCACAGCTCCAGCTGTTCTCGCGACTCTCCGGAACCGACTCGGTAGCCCATGGCGCGATAGCCTAACTGCCGTTTCTGCCACATTCGTGCCAGTGCCGGGTGGCCCGTGTCAACGACATCGATGATCCGCACATCCGACTTGCCAACGTGGTCGCGGTGAAGGCGCCCGGCGTACTGCTGTAGCGTTCCCTTCCAGGAGATCGGCATCGCCAGTAACAGCGTGTCCAGTGCCGGGTGGTCGAAGCCCTCGCCCACGAGCTTGCCGGTCGCAATCAGGATCCGAGGCTGGTCAGGTGGCAACGCATTGAGTTCGGCGGCCAGCGCGGCGCGCATCTTCTTCGATTGCTTGCCCTGAAGCACAAATGGCGCCGGCACACAGCCACCCAGCGCCGATGCGATGGCATCAACATGCTCCGTTCGCTCGGTCAGTACCAGGATCTTGCGTCCCTGCCGGAACGCGTCCTCGGCTTCGCCGGCGATCAATGCGGTCCGGCGCGCGTCCTGAGCCAGACATCGGAACACTTCCTGGATTCCAGCCTCTGCTGGTAGTTGGATCTGAGCAGACCATATTCGCGGCTGCACCTCCAGATCCCGTGGCGCTTCGGTCGACCTCACCGCGGTGTGACGCGTCGGCCCGCACTGCATGAAGATGATCGGCTGCTGCCCGTCCCGACGAATTGGCGTCGCCGTCAGGCCCATGACGTACTTCGCCTTGGTCCGATTCAAGATCGCATCGAAGGTGGCCGCACCGACGTGGTGACACTCGTCGACGATGACTTGGCCGTACTCTTCCACCATCGCCTTCACCTCCCCCTGGCGCGATAGCGACTGCATCACGGCCACGTCAATCTGGCCGCTCGGCTTGACCTTGCCACCACCGATGATGCCGATGCCAGCCTTGTCGATGCTCAGGAACGACTGCAAACGTTCGTGCCATTGGTTCACCAGCTCGGTCCGATGGACCAGGATCAGCGTGTTGACCTGACGACGCGCGATCAGCGCGGCGGCCGTCACTGTCTTGCCGAAGGCCGTCGGCGCGCAGAGCACGCCGGTCTCATGTCCGAGCATTGCGGCCACTGCGACCTCCTGATCGTCGCGCAACTTCCCGACGAACGGGGCGTTCACGGACACGCCCGCGAACCGCTCGTCGCGCAGCCGCGCCGCAATGCCACTCTCCTTCAGCAGCGTGAGCGCCGATTCGAGACAGCCGCGCGGCAGCGCGATGTGCTGCGGGAAGTTCTGCGCACAGCCGATGATCCGCGGCTTGTCCCAGACGGACATGCGCATCGCCTGCGCCTTGTAGAACTCGGGGTTCTGGAACGCAGCGAGCCGGATCAGTCGGTTGGCCAGCGCCAGGGGCAACTGCGCCTTCTGGAAGTAGACAAGGTTGGCGAGCGTCACATCGATCGCTTCCGGCAGCGGCCCCTGAAGTTGCTGCGTCGTGGGAGACGCACGCCGCCAAGGCGTGGCCAGATCCTCGTCGTCAATGAACGTGACGTCCAGCGGGTGAGCGCCGCCCGTCGCTCGCTGGACCGTGGGCTCGAGGTCAGTTGCTGACATTTGCCGCAGTCCGACCAAGAACGCCCACTGGTCGGCATAAGGCCGAAGTTCGCGATCGACGAAGACGCTGCAGTCCCTCTCACGTGGCGCTTTCTGGAGCGGCAGTGCGATCAGATTCCCGAAGCCCCCCTTGGGCAGGGTGTCCTGATTGGGGAACAGTCGGTCGTAAGAGCCGAGTTCGAGCTGACGAGTGCGGGCGCACGTGTGGCTGATGAGTGCGGCGCCCAGCCTTCGGGCGTCGCGTGCGTCGACCCGCCGATCGAAGAAGATCCAGACGTGCGCCCCTTGCCCGGATCGAGAGATCTCGAGCGCCACCGGCACTCCCAGTTCGTCGCACGAGCGCACGAATGCCAGGGCATCGTCGCTCCACTGGGCCTCGTCGAAATCCACGGCGAGAAAGTGGCAACTGTCGTCCGCCAGCAGCGGATAGACGCCCAGCGTGTGTTCGCCTGCCAGATGATCGTAGATCGCCGCGTCAGACAGCGGCACCAGCGCTCGGTGACCGCACTCCGCGCACTTGATGCGGGGCTTCTCGCAGACGCCGGGTCGCCATTCGTTCGCGCAGGCCGGCGCGTAGCCGGACTTACCCGTTGTCCTGCTCTCCCAGCGAACGGGAAAGACGTCGTCTCGCCCACGGAACAGCCGCCGAAACAGCGCGACCTTGTCCGCCGTGGATAGCCTGGACGGCTCGGGTTTCGGCGCCGAGCGCGCTGGCGCATTGCGCCACTCGATGCCATTTGCCTCGAGCAGCGCCACCAGCCGCGCGTTCTCGGCCTGGAGCTGGGCGAGCGTTTCCGGATTTGACATGGTCACTCAGATGCCGGGGATTGCTAGTCTACTGGTGCCGACGTGCTGGTTGCCGCGCACGGTGCGCGGCCGGCTTGCCAGGTGTTCAGCGGATCGCGGCCAACAGTCGTTGCCCAAGTCGCCGCGACCCGGATCATTCCTTCTCCGTCGCCTCGGAGCTCGGCCACCACCGCGGCGGCCACGGCTGCCAGGACGGCCCCGTCAAACACTCACCCAGCGTGCGTCGCCAAGGACTTTGCGTCTCAAGTTGCGCCCGCACGACCTGCAGCCACACCTTGGCCCGCTCCGGGTACGGCTCGACGAACTGATCGGCGTCCCGCTCGACCATCGCCAAGAACCGCCGAAGTAGGCGCTCCTGCTCGTACTGCTGCGACGCTTCGAACGCTCGCTTGAGCTGCTCCTCTCGTGCCTCGCGCTGTCGCCGCAAGTTGTACTGACGCTCGGCTTCCTGGCGCTGCCGCTCTTGCTCGACCTCGCGTTCCCTCCGGTGCGTCGGCTGCTGCGCCATCAGCTCCAGGCAGGTCGCCACCATCGTCCCCAGTTGCGCCTCGAGCCGCTCGGGCGTGCCGGACCAGCTCGCGTTCACGATGCGCTCCGTGCCCTGGACACTGATGCTCATGCGCCCTGATGGCCAGTACCTCCATTTGTTGGCCCACCGGCCCTCCCCTTTCAAGCGCGCCAACTCCTCGGCGTCGACCGCCTCGCGCTTGTAGCCTTCCACCACCGGCGTCAATACCAGTTCTTCACCATCCTTGGCCAGGCGAAGTACAGCGACCCGCTCGTCCTCGCGCGTCGTCCGCTCGATGCGAACGCCCTCCCCTCGCAACCCTTTCAGCAAGGCATCGACGAATCGCAGGATCCAGTCCATCGCCTCCAGCGAAGCGACGAGGGCCAAGCCGCCCGACACATCGAGCTCGTAACGACCGTTTCGAAGGAGTGGTCGGTGCGGTAGGCTCGCGGAGCCGCGCTGCATCGGCGTGGCACGCTCCCACCGCTTCAGAAGTGCAGGTAGCCGCGCCACGGCCACCGCGGTCGCGCGTACCAGCGGATGCGGCCGATCCAGCGTGTCAGCCATCGTCACGGCGAAGGTGTTCGTGCCGACGGGGCGGAGGCTGGGAGGTTCCGCGACGGCCTGCCCGAGATCCCCTTGAGCGGGCGCAACCTTCGTGTCGCTGGAGGCGCTCACGCCCGCGCGAACGCCGTCGTCGAACGCCTTCTTGCGTTCCTTGCGCTGGCGTTGTTCGGCAGTCGGCAGCGCAATGACCGGATCGAGCTCGGGCTGGGGCAGCGCCGGCTGCCGGGAGCGCTTTCCGGCCTTGAGCTTGGCCCAGTGCCCGCGCTCCGGTGTCGGGATGCCGCTGCGGGCACAGAGCTTGGCCAAGCCCGGGCCAGACAGGCCCAGATCGGCAGCCACCCGGATCATGGGCTCGGCCCAGACGCTGGCGTAGAGTTCACTGCGTTTCATCCGCGCTCCTGCCGCGCGCCACGTGCGCGCACGGCAGAATGGCAGACCCTTGTGACAGGTCCCGCGCGCCTGATCGTCAGCCCTGGCCGCGGGAGTCGAACCGGGGCGCCGGGCGCGTTGACATAAGCGCGGTTAGACGCGGGTCGAGTTTGAATCCCCTGGGCCGGACTCCCGCTTGACTATCGCCGATTGCACCGCGCGGACTATTGAGGGTAGCAAGCCGAATCGATCACGCACGCCGAGACGAATCATGAGCAGGATGGTCGTCCTATCATCCAGATTGGCTCAGCAAAACGGGTTTTCGCAGCCGCTTTTTCCGACGAGGTTCAGTAACGACGACTACGACCGAGGCGAGTTCGCCCATCTATCCAAACGTAACTGCGGTCGACGTCCAATTTGCCAGAGCGTACTACCCGCTACTTGTGGAAGTTGCCAAACAGAAGCAGCGCGTGACCTATGGTGAACTCGTTGCCAAGGCCAAGCTGGCGTATCCCGGTTCGGAGGTCGTTCAGCAGGCGATTGCGGTGTCGACGGGACGTCGACTCGACGTGGTTCGCCGCTTCACCAACGAACGCGGCTTGCCCGACTTGACCTCCTTGGTCGTCAATCAAGGTTCTGGAGAGTGCGGCGTTGGCTTCACACGATCGTTCGATCCCCAGGCGGCACGTGACGCCGCTTTTGACTTTGATTAGGGCGCGGTCGGTACCGAGTTCAGCGGCTTCATCAAGGAGACGGAGGCGGCCACCAAGCGCCGAAAGCCGATCAAGGAGTCGACGGCCCTCGAGGTCACCCGCGCAGCCGCATTTCGCCCGATCGGCCCTACGGCCGGCGCAACACAGGGAGTGGATGTCGGACTCCCCAACCTTCGATAGGCCCACAAGTAGATAAGTAGAGCCAGTGCTTGCCGGTCATTCGACAGTTTTCAATCTAGCGGGAGGAAGTAACGTGATGACACAGCGGACCGGCAACCAGATGTCGCGGGGAAAAGCAATTGCAGGTGATCAAAGTGAGATCGAGATGAGATCGTTTTTCGGCGCACCAAACGCCAAGATCGGCGCAATGACCTCGCACTTCATGGCGATCGCGTCGCTGTCATTCGCGGTTGTTTCCCCCGTAGGGGCAGTCACGCAGTCCCGGCCATCTGTCGCCCAGGATCTTCCGCCGGGATGGGCGTACCCGGTCAGCGCGCCCGATTCCAGCGGCGGTGCGGTAGGAGACAAGGCCGTCCTTCACGTTCCGGGAAGTACCGCAGGGTTTACCAGAGCGCAAACGACCGACCGATTCGCGCCGCCGGACTGGCATCCCCAGGAACATCCAGCGATGCCCGCGGTTGTCTCCAAGGGACGCCAACCGGCGCTCTACGCGTGCGCGTACTGCCATCTCCCGACCGGTGCGGGCCGTTCGGAGAACGCCAGCCTGGCTGGGCTTCCGGCCGGCTATATCGAAGAGCAGATGGCCGACATGAAGGCCGGTCTGCGCCTCAGTGCGGTACCGACAATGACCGCGGCGATGAACGCGGAGGCCGTCGCGGCCAGCGACACCGAGGTCAGGGAAGCCGCGGAGTACTTCGCGAGCTTGAGCCCAAGGAGCGGCTGGATTCGGGTCGTCGAGTCGGACACGGCTCCTCACACGGAAGTCATTCCGGTCAACGTGCTGGCGC
>FTKT01000008.1_pt1 | contig 22044 bp, 17 predicted proteins | sample 1658271 | NCBI WGS metagenome assembly FTKT01 (sample SAMEA3914811, study PRJEB12502) | metagenome | biome: forest; material: soil | place: Canada | collected 2011-08-04 | depth 0.3 m | reverse complement strand
GCCGGCTTCTACGGCGGCCTCGCCGACGTGCTGGCCACCGCGCTCGCCGGGCCCGACGGCGAAGGCGACGACCTCACGGTGGCCGTCGCCCTCGATCGCTGGTGGCCCACCGAGGGCACGCGCAAGACCGGCGCGCGCAACACCGCGGCGCGCCTGGTCGTGGCCGACCACCGGATCGTCCCGATGCCGCTGCCGGCCGCGGCGTCCAGCTGGACCTTCGGCGCGCCGCACGGCGAGCAGGCGATGGTGGAGCTGCCGTTCAGCGAGGTGATCACGATCGCGCGCCACCTGCGCCCGCGCAGCGTGCGCGCGCACCTCACGCAGTCGTCGCTGGACGAGATCCGCGACGGCGGCACGCCGCCGCCCACGGCCATCGATGCCAGCGGACGCTCGGCGCAACGCTTCGAGATGGTGGTGCAGGCCCGGCGCGGCGAAGCGCTGCGCACGGCCGTCGCGCGCGGGCAGGACATCTACGCCGTCTCGGCCCCGCTGGTGGTGGAGGCCGCCGTGCGCCTGATGCGCCCGGGCTTCGCGCATGCCGGCGCGCTCGCGCTGGGCCAGGCGGTGGACGCGCGCGACTTCCTCGCGGCCTTGTCGCCGCAGCCGTTGGACGTGGTGTTCTGATGCACCGACATCACGCTCCATGAAGATGCCGGTACCTGCGGGACACGATTCGGAACCTGGAGAACCTGCGGTTCGGATGTGCCGAGGGACAAGTTCTGGCACTTGTTCGAGATCCCGGCCGGAACTGAGGTTCCCGAGTCGTCGAAGTTCGAAGGGCCGGACTGGAACCCGGTGTTCAATGCGAACCACGACCAGATCGAGTGCAAGGCAGCGCCGAATGACCTGCGGATCGGCAACTGGCACTGAAGCGCCCTGCCATGCGGCGGCACGGCATCGTCCTCGAACGATACCGCGCGCAAGAACTCGGCAGCCAACCCGTCCGGTTTGGCCTTGACGACACTCGATGGGCGCGCGTCCCATTTTTTGGTTAGGCTTCGAGGCACTGCTGGCTCGTCGCGCCGCCCGGGTCTACGGCGCCGCGGAGCGGGCGGCCCTTTCTGGATCACGACGATTGGGAAAGCCATGAAGCGCAGAGACATTCTCAAATGGTCCGCCTCCGCGGGCGGCAGTCTGGGCCTGTTGGCGGGCAGGCCCTCCACAGCATCGGCCGCAGTGCCCGTCGTCAAGCCGACCTTGCCGCAGAAGACCAACCTGATCGATGCCGCGGCGCGCCGTCTGCAGCTGGTCGTGCAGCAGTCGCTCTACCTTTGGACCGACTCGCACATCAACCTGGCCGGGGTGCCGATGGGAGCCGTGTTGCCCCCCGGCGAGTTGCCCACGCTCGAGCATCAACTCAAGACGACGACGCTCGCCCTCGAGGCGGTCACCAATTTCGCGGCCTCGTTCGCCACCCCCAATGCGCTGGCGTCGAGCAGCCTGCAGTCGCTGGACAGCCTGCGCGGTCGGCTTGCCGCCACCCAGGCCAGCTTCGACAGCGTTGCCGCGGCGAACGCCGGCGTTCTGACCTTGCCTGCGATCGTGCTGACGCTGCTGGGCAGTCTCGCGAGCGCCATGGGCGACATCGCCACGCAACTCAAGCAGATTCACGGCGACTTGCTGGTACAGGGCGCGCAGGGCACCCAATCCAAGACGGTGTCGCAATACGACGCTCTCTTCGTGACCATCGGGAAACCCGCGATCGCGCAGCAGTTGCACGACAACGATACGTTTGCCTACATGCGAGTGGGTGGCCCCAATCCGATGCTCATCAAGCAGGTGCTCGTGCTGCCCGCCAAGTTTCCGCTGAGCGACGCCCAATACCGCCAGGCCATGGGCAGCGACGACAGCCTGCTCGAGGCTGCCGGCAGCGGCCGGCTCTACCTGCTCGACTATGAAGGCCTGGGCGACATCGCGCCGATGGGCCCGGTGAACAAGCCGCTCACGGGCGCGGGCTACGGCTACGCGCCGATCGCGCTGTTCGCACGCAGCAAGAGCGGCCGCTCGTTGGTGCCGGTCGCGATCCAGTGCGGGCAGGATCCGTCGCTGAGCCCGATCTTCGTGCGCGTCGACAACGCGACCGACGCCGCGGCGTACTGGGCCTGGCAATCGGCCAAGACCGCGGTGCAGGCGGCGGACTTCAACTACCACGAAATGTTCGTGCACCTGGGCCGGACCCACCTGATGTCCGAGGCCTTCGCGATGGCGACGCAGCGCCAGCTCGCGGTCGCGCATCCGCTGAGCCGCCTGCTCGCGCCGCACCTCGAAGGCGCGATGTTCATCAACGAAGCGGCAACGCTGATCATCATGGCGCCGCTCACCACGGGCGACGTGATCCTGGCGGCGCCGATCGAGACGCTGCAGCGCGGATGCGGTCGTGACCGCCTCGCCTACGACTTCTACGACAACATGCTGCCCAACGATCTGCGCGCGCGTGGCGTGGACAACGTCGACCAGCTTCCCGACTACCCCTACCGCGACGACGCGCTGCTGATCTGGAACGCGATCAACCAATGGGTCGGCGAGTACGCTGCCGTCTACTACGCGAACGACGGCGACGTGACTGGCGACTACGAGCTGGGTGCCTGGGCCGCCGAGTTGGCGCTGAGCGGCAAGATCAAGGGCTTCAGGGCCATCACCACGCGCAGCCAGTTGGTCAGCGTGGTGACGGCGATCATCTTCAATGCCAGCGCGCAGCACGCGGCGGTCAACTTCCCTCAGTCCTCGATCATGACCTACGCCCCGTTCAGCGCGGGCACGGGCGGCGCGCCCGCGCCCGCCGGTGCCGCGGGGCAAACCCAGGCGAGCTGGTCGCAGTTGTTGCCCTCCCGGCTGGCGGCACAGGAGCAGATCCTGCTGTTCCACATCCTCGGCGGCGTGTACTACCGGGCGCTCGGTGAATATCGCGACAATGCTTTTCCGTACCTGCCAGTCCTGCTCGACCCTGCCATCGCGAGCCCGGGCGGACCGCTCGACCGCTTTCGCAGCTCACTGGCCGGGATCGAGGACCTCATTCGGCAACGCAACGTAGCGCGCTCGCGGCCCTACGAATACCTGCTGCCGAGCCGCATTCCATCGAGCACGAATATCTAGTCGCCATCGGAGCTCGACGACCGTCGCGACCCGCGAGCGACTGCCGCTCGGCGGGCGTTCGGTTGCCGGCAGAGTCCGCCGAGCCCGCGCGAGGACTGTCAGCGAGATCTCGGGCCGCAGGACAGCATCGAATCGTCCCAACGATGCAGCAAGGCGCGGAGAAACTTTCGTCGGTGCGAATCGTGATGGACGCTACGTTGCCCGAGCCGTCGGTCACCGAATAGCTGAGGCCGCCGCCCGATTTGTCGGTGGCGATGAGCGTCTCGGCGCGGCGTGGCGCGGTGGACGGCAGGGTGGAGTCACCTATCGTGGAGGTGCTGTCCGAGAACGCGACGGGGCCGCCGTGTCCGTCCCGGCGACTGTCCACGCACACCGGCGGAGTGTCGGATCCTGGTTGTGCGCACCGCCCGGCGGCGGCCGCGCAAGCACGCGAAGTACCCACCGCGACCAGCACTACTGTTCGACGAGCTCGACGCGCCGATTCCTCGCCCGGCCATCCTCGGATCGATTCGAGGCCACGGGTGCCAGCGGCCCGGCGCCCTGCGCGGACAACCGGCCCGACGCGACGCCGTAGCGCGACGCCAGCGCCTGGACGACCGCCTCGGCGCGCGCCCGGCTCAACTGCAGGTTCGACGGCAAGCCGCCGACATTGTCCGTGTGGCCGACGACCAGCAACTGCAGCTCGGGCCGCGACTTGAGCAGTTGCGCGACCTGCTGCAACTGCGTGTCGGATTCGGGCTTGACGACGGCCTTCGCGGTGTCGAAGTAGATGCCGTAGACGGCCGCGTGGCCCTGGGAGGCCAGGTCGTCGCCGAGCGCCTTGGCGTCGACCTTCACGAGGCCCGTGTCCATCGGCTTGGCCTCGGTGACGAAGAGGACGGTCTCGGTTCCATGATCCAGCGCCGCCCACTGACCGACGTGGACCGTGACGGTGACGTCTCCCGCGGGCCCGCTGCGCCGAGCCGCGAGGAAGCGCTGGCCCTTGCTCCAGGTCCAGTCCTCGTGGCCGACGGAAGCGAGCTGGGTCGGGCCGTTGCCGCTGGCGATGCACCCCTCGTTCGCGCAGGCGAAGAGGATCTTGAAGCCGCCGGCGGTCAAGCCGTCCTGGAAGTTCTTGAAGACCTCCAGCAGGCTGCGCGGCGCCGGCGTGGCGTAGACGATGCGCGTGATCTTCCCCTCCACGGTCTGCGATTTGGCAGGCGTGCCGTCCGAGCCGAGCTTGCCCAGCGGCACCTGGAATTCGTCGAAGTCGACCTGCGCGTAGTCGGTGATGACCGAACCCGGGATTCGGCTGACCATCGGGTGGTCCGTGCTCTTCGGGATGTCGGCCTTCGGTGGTTGCGCTTGGGCGGACGACCCCAGGGACGTCGCGAGTGCCAATCCGAGTACCGAACCGATTCGACGGACCGCGGACGCGGTGCGAGCCATGGCATTGAACTGACTTCGTTCGTAGGTTTGGAGATCGAGCATGTCGCGGGTGCAAGTCGTGGGAGCGCCATTCTGCTTGAACGCCGGATGCCGTGATTGCTCGAACGGCGCGATTCGGCCAAACGGCTGACGTTGGCGAAAGACGGCAATCCGGCGCGCTTCTCCCGGCAAGGCCGCGACAGGCACGGCAGTCATGGAACAAGTTCTACACTTCGTCACCCGCCATCGTCTTGCCGTCGTGTGACTTGGCAAAACGCAGGGTCGCCGCCAGACGATGGACCTTTCATTCCAATCCACGCACCCGATGTCATTCATTTCTGCTGCTCGGAATTTCCTCGCTTTGGCGGCTGTCGCAGTCTCGTGCTGTGCCCACGCTGCCCAGGCCCGCCTCGGATTCTCGGTCTCGGTAGCTACCGATGGCATTTTCAGCACCACGCTGAAGCAAGTGCAGATCACAGCCGTCGTGGCCGGCGCGCCTGCGGAGCAAGCGGGATTGCTGGCAGGTGACGATGTGGAATCGATCAATGACGTGCCGATCATCGGCACGAGCGGTTCCAAGATCATGGACATGATCCACGCCGTTCAGCCAGGCGAGCACATCCGCCTCAAAGTCCGTCGCAGCGGCACGGAACATCTCATTGACATCGTCGGAGGCGCGCCGAAATGAGGGCATCTGGCCCGCTGAATACTTCTTTCGCTTGCTGAACGTCTATCGCCGGTCTCGCGAACGCCCCAAAGGCGCTTGTCGGCCATGACCTGCCGGTCACTGACGTCGGGTTTCGGGTATCCCGATTCAGCAAGTCCGGACACGCGCCTCGACTGCCTGCTCGCCACAATCCCAGCATGCCGGACAAGCAAACCCTTTCCCAGGTGCCTTCCGTGCGCTACCTCGATTTGCTGTCGCGCGCTGTCGCGCACGTCGGTGAGCACCTCGATGCCGTGCTGGACAACGACACCCTCGCGCGGCATGCCGCCTTGTCGCCGTACCACTTTCACCGCCTGTTCCGCGCCCACTTTGGGACCACCGTGGCCGGCTATGTCACCTGGCGGCGCCTGCAGCGAGCGTGCGAGTTGCTGGCCCGCCCCGATGCGGCGGTGCTGGACGTGGCGCTGTCCGTGGGATACGAGTCAGCGCAAGCGCTGGCCAAGGCCATGCGCCGCGAACTGGACACCACGCCCACTGCCGTGCGCGCCGGCTCGACGCCGCAATGGCAGCGCCTGTTCGAGCGCCGCGCCGGCGGCGTTCCGCTGGCTGGCGACTCATCGCCGCCCTCACAGGCGGTTCTGAAGCCTCGGCTCATCGAGCTGTCCGAGCGCCGGGTGCTCACTGCCACCGGGCACGGCATGCATCACGGCCGCATGGCGCGCGCAGCACGAGAAACCGCCGCCGAGCTGTGGGCCGCGCTCGAACAGGCGGGGCTCGCGCAGCGGGTGATCCGCAGCATCGGCATCCTCCCGGACGAGCCGGAGCATCCAGAAGATCCGCACGCGCGCATCCTTGTCGGCGTGGACTTCGACGACGAGCTCGCACCGTCGATCGCGCTCCACGGCAGTCTGGCATGGCGGCCCCTGGCGGGAGGCCGCTACGCGGTTTTCACGCATATCGGCCCCTACGATGATCTACACCGTGCCTGGGGCTCAGCCTACGGTCAGTGGCTGCCGGCGACCGGCTACGCCTTGCGCGATGTACCGCCCTTCGAGCACTACGTGAACGACCCACGCGCTCTGCCGCCCGAGCAGTGGCGCACCGACCTCCACCTGCCCTTGATGTGAAGGAGCCAGGATCATGGCTGAATCGAACGCCCTCAACCTCGCCGGGGCAGGCGCCGGTGAGCTGGCGCAGGCGCTCGCTGCGCGCTGCGTGAGCGCGCTGGAGGTCTGCGACGCGGCCATCGCGCGCATCGAGGCTGGTGACGCCGCGATCAACGCGGTAGTCGTGCGCGACTTCGAGCGGGCTCGGGATCAGGCGCGCGTCGCGGATGCTGCGCTCGCGCGCGGCGAGCGGCGGCCGCTGCTTGGCGTGCCGATGACAGTGAAGGAGTCGTTCGACATCGCCGGGTTACCCACAACTTGGGGTTTCGACTTCGCGCTCGAGCTGCCCGTCACTGAAGACGCCGTGGCCGTGTCGCGGCTGAAGGCCGCGGGGGCGGTGATCCTCGGCAAGACCAACTGCGCGTTCGCGCTGGCCGATTGGCAGACCAGCAACCCCATTTACGGCCGCACCGTGAACCCACTGGCCTCGTCGCGCACGCCCGGTGGTTCCTCGGGCGGCTCCGCCGCGGCGCTAGCCGCCGGTTTCGTGCCGCTGGAACTGGGCACGGATCTCGCCGGCTCGATCCGCATCCCCGCGCATTGCTGCGGACTCTTCGCCCATAAGCCCAGCCACGGCGTGCTTGCGCGCCGCGGCATGCGCTTTCCCGGCCACGACGGGGCGCACGAGGATCCACTCGGGGTGATCGGGCCGATGGCGCGCAATGCGTCCGACCTCTCGCTGGCGCTCGATGTGCTGCTGGGTCCCGACCCCGCCCAGGCCGTGGGCTGGCGCGTGGCGTTGCCTTCGCCGCGGCATGCGCGAATGGCAGACCTTCGAGTGCTGGTGGCGGGCGAGCACCCTGCGGCGCAGGCGTCGAACGACGTACGCGCCGCGGTGCAGGACGTCGCTGATGCGCTGGCGCGCGCCGGAGCCGAGGTGCACTCGGCAAGCCCACTGCTGCCTGACTTGATGGCGCTCACACACGCCTTCGGCAGCTTGGTGTCGGCCTTCGTGACGCAGGGCCAGCCCGGGCCAGTGATCTCGGCGCACGAGTGGCTGGCTTTGCTCGACGAGCAGGCACGCGTGCGTGCCCGATGCGAGAGGCTCTTCGAGGCGTTCGATGTGGTGTTGATGCCGGTGTTCGGCACTGTGGCGTTCCAGCATTTCGACGAGCCGGATTTCACGCGGCGCACCTTGCCTATCGACGGCATAGCCACGCTTTACTCGGCGCAAGGGGCGTGGTCGGCCTTTGCGTCGTTCGCCGGCTTGCCGGCCACCGTGGTTCCCGTCGCGTGCGATTCCGAGGGCCTGCCGATCGGCGTGCAGATCGTCGGGCCTTATCTGCACGATCGCACCACGCTTGCGGTGGCCACGTGGCTGGAGGCGCAGGGCTGCTCGCGCCAGCAGCGCTGCCGCTCGCGCGACATCGAGGGTGAGCACCACGCGACGATGTCATAGTGACGACGGATCGATCTTGCTCGGCAGTGCTGTTCGTGGCCGCAAGCCGTGACGGACGCGAGCCGGCCAGGAGCGGCCGTTCGTGAATGAGCGGTCTCAGCTGTGCATCGGGACCGGCAACGGGGCGATTTCTCTCTCAGAAAGGCTGGAGACTTGCATGACCACGATTGCCGAGAACACAACTTTCGTCACGTTCATCAACGTATTCACGGTCGAACCATCGAATCAACAGGAACTGCTTGACCTGCTCGCACGGGCTACGGAAACATTCGTTCGTGACGTGCCAGGGTTCATCTCGGCGGCGCTTCATCGCAGTGTCGACGGAACGAGGGTCACGATGTACGCGCAATGGAAGAGCGCGGAGCACTACCGGCGCTACCAATCGACGCTGTCAGAGCCGTTCGCTCCACCCTACGTGAAACAGGCACTCGCCATAGCCACCTTCGACCCCCGGATGTATGAAGTGGTCAAGGTCGTTGCCGGGCCATCCAAGCCTGATGCTGATTGATTCGACGGACGCGATGGCTTCGGCCCCGCAGGCCCGGCCCTCGACCTCGAGCCACGGGTCTGCGCTGCAGAGTGGTTAGAAGCCCGGGATGACCCGGCAAACGACTGGCAGCGGCCGCCGGAGGTCGCAGACCGGCCATCAGCGGTCTTCGGCGACGGTCGGCTTTCAGGTAGGCTGGTCGGCATGCAAGATCGCTTCTTTGCCGACATCCTGATGAATCGCTTCAACCGTGAGATCCTCGATCGCTGGAGCGCGCTGGCGCTTCCCGATGGATGGCTTGTCGCAGGCTGTTTGTTCCAGACCGTCTGGAATCTGCGGGATGGTCGACCTCCGGAGGCGGGTATCAAGGACTACGACCTCTTCTATTTTGACGCTGAGGACACGAGCGAGCAGGGAGAGACGCGTGTTCAAGCACTTGTCGACAAAGTGCTGGGCGATCTCGAGATCACCGTCGAGGCCTCGAACCAGGCGCGGGTTCACCTCTGGTACGAGGCGTACTTCGGAAAGTCCTGCGAGATGTTGCGAAGCACATGTGACGGCATCGATCGATTTCTCGTTCCGGCTACCTGTGTAGGTGTTCGGCCCGGCGAACTATATGCACCGCACGGCCTTGCGCTCCTGTATGACGGCTTGCTTGCGATGAATCCGCTGACGCCGCATCGAGACTTGTTCGAAAGCAAAGTGGCTTCGTATCGCGCCCGCTGGCCTTGGCTGAGGGTGATGCCAACGGTCCACAATCCTTCCGTGCCGGCCGTCAACTGAGTGGCGACTGCGCGCTGAGGGTTCGCGAAACGCCTTCCGGGCATTTGACGCGAGCCAAAGGTCTATGTTGGGTGGCGGGAACAAGCCGCGCGCCAGCCGAATACATGCGGGTAGTGTTCTGGAGCCACGATTCGCATCAGGGCTGTCGTGTTCGCTTCGACAGGGAAATGCGAAAGAGCGAGAGAAAGTTCTTTGGGCCGGCGCGACGAGTGTCCCATCATGATCACTGATCTGTCCTTGCCTCGTTGCAGCGATTCATGATGGAAGACCCGCGCGGAATCAGCCAGGATCACAGTTCCTGCGGGCCCGAGGCAACGCTTCCATTGGCTGCGCGGCACGAGGGCCTGCATTTTTTCATTCGTGCGCATCGGCATGTTGCCAAAGGCATCGCGTGCATCCTGGCTGCAGTGTCGCGGGATGTATTCGAACGGACCGCCATCTGCGGCAACATCATTGAGATACACGACTGTGCGCAGCACATGGAAGTCCTCGCAGTCCCTATGCCACAGGCGCGGTCCGACCTCGTGTCCGTCCGCGAACGAATACCGCAACACCGCGCCGTGATAGGCAATCGGGACACGCAGGTACTGTTCAGCCAGAAACAGGATCTGCGCGTTCAAGCCGAACAGATAGAACTCGGGCAGACGTGCCAGCAATTCTCCAGGCAGCAGATCAGTCGACGCGGCCCGCACACGCCACACCGGGTGATTGCGCACCGAGCACTCCGCCATGAACTCGGAAGCACGCGCCATCGCTTCGTAATAAGCCGGGGCCGCGCCGCCCAGCAAGCGTTCCACTGATGTGACGTGCACGCCTTCCGTGCGCAGATCGGCGATCACGTCCCTTGCAAGCTCCGAACACTCCGCACGCAAGCGCGGGTACGCGATCACCGACTCAAGCCACTGCGATGCCCTCAACAATGGCACACGTGCGCGTTCGGGCATTCGTTGGCGATGCAGCGTCACAAAGGGTGGCCTTGGACAGTGAGCGAGTGGAGGTACAAGCAAAACCGAACTCATCACAGCGCCGGGCCGACGCGATTGCCGACCGACGCGCTGATCGATTTGTGCCTCGCGATATCATCGCCTGACCCGCGCGCAGCTGCCAGCCGTTGCCGTCTGCAAAGATAGGGGTGTCGATGTCCGATCGACAAACGGGGACGGACGCGAACGCCGCTGGCCGGCCAGCGGCAGCCTTTCGTGAGCGTCCGGTTCAGGGAGGCGCATTCAAGGGCCACCGGCCTTTGCGGTCGTCCACCCATTTCTGCGGTAGCATCCCCGCAGGGGTGGACATGAGCTTGATTCGTTTGACCGCGACGGTGATATTCGTGGCGTCGATGGTTGGCCGGCCGTCATGTACAAACCTGCGCCGGCAGATGGTGCGCTGATCACGCCTTGTCTGCCTGCGGCCGCTACCTGCCGTCCGCGAGTGACCGATTTCCGGTTGCCAGCAAGGCGGCGGGAACCGAGCCCTTCCAGCCATCCACTCTCCGCCGAGGCAGGCGTCGATTTCGACGCGGTCGGTCAGTTGGCTGCTTTCTTCCGGTGGATGGATCGCCGTCGGCGCGCAAGCGCGCGACAGCCCGTCCGCTCGGCTCGCGGCTCAGCCGGCCTCGAGCACCATCGTGACGGCCTGCGGGGCTAACCCGGTCGGGGCCTTGCCGGCGGCCAGGACGCCCAGCAAAGCAGCTGGATCGACCGACCACTGCAGAGTACTCGCGGTGCCATGTCGGGAGACCCGAACCAGGGCCTGCTCGAAGGCCAATACCTCCGCCAGCAATGGCATGCGCCTCTGAAGGCGAGGCAGCAGGCCTTGTAGCCAATCGCAGAACTGCTCAGCCTCGACGGCTGCAAAGGGCTCAGGGGGACACGCTCTGGCATATTCGTCCAGAAGGGCCGACGTTTCGTACCGTCCCAGTCCCAACAGCAACAGGCTTAGCGTGTGGCGCAAAGTGCGGGCCAGCGCGCCGCGCCGGAAGTCGGCAATCAGGCCCCGCAGGACGCGCAGGCCCGGGTCGACGTCGGGGCTGGATGACAGCGGCGCAGATAGGGCGTCGACCAGGCAACGGAGGTCGAGGGCAAGCGCCTGGTCAGCCTCGTCATCGTCATCGCCAACGCCGTCGCCATGCTCATCGGCCGCCTCCGGCCTGAAGACGGGCAATGTCCAGCGCATCGGCGGACGCCGGCGCCACAGCGCCTGCAATTGCTCCAGCTGCCGCTGCACGCCGTCCAGGCCCACGACCGGCAGATGCTCGGGCAACAGCTCGAAGATCAGTGCACCCAGGGCCGGCAACCGCGGCAGCAGGCGCTCTGTCAGATCCATCAGCACCGACGGTACGGGGGCGCTGTGCGCATCCAGCCAGTAGCCGTGCTCCTGCATGCCCCCGGCGAGATGCAGCTCGCGCACCCGGTGCAGCGGCAGAGCCTCGAGAACAGCGTCCACCGAGCCACGGCCGTTGCGCTCGTTGCACCATAGGTTGTGCAGGTCCAGCAGAAGATCGGCATCGGCCGCCTTGCTAACAGCGGCAAAGAACTCGCCATCTGCCATCTCGCCCGCCTGCGGGCGCAGGTAGTGCACCCCGGTCTCGAAGGCCACCGGACGCTGCAAACGCTGACGGAACCGGCTGAGGTTGCGCGCCGCCTGCCGCACGGCCACAGAGGTCTGGGGCGGGGGCAGCAGGAAACCCGCAGATTCGACCCGCCCCTGCGGGCCCGTCGTACGGTTGAAACTAAGGTGCTCGCTGACCCACAAGGGGTCCAGCCGGTCCACGGCCCGCCGCCACAAGGGCCAGGGATCGACCGGGTCCTCGGCCACGTTGCAGAACGGATGGCCGACACCATGCAGCAGCTTCGGGAGCTGCACGGCGGCGACCTTGTCGAACAGGGCCTCGTTGGCCCGGTAGTGCGGCTGTCCGCCGTGGGTGACCAGTTCCCAGAAGGCCTGGGGCTCGATCTCGAGGACCGAGACCAGGTCAGCACCTGGCGCCACCAACGGAGCCAGGGCCGGCCACCAGACCAGCCCGACCCCGGGCGCCGCCGGAGGCGGAGTGCGACCTCTGGGAAGGGAAGGCATGAGCTGGCCGTGCTCAGGCAACCTGCCGGCCGGCCAGCACCTCGTGCGGCTCGAGCGTCATCGGGTTGATGACGAACTCGTCCAGCGCGACGAAGTCGAGGATGCGGCCCGAGTGGCAGCCACCGCAGCCCAGGCGGCCCAGCACGTTGGCCGTGATCTTGTTCATCTTGGCCAGGTCGTAGAGGGCGGCCTGGGACACATGCACGCGTACGCGATCGGCAAGGGGCGGCAGGGGTTGGGGATTGAGTTCGCTCATGACAGTCTCCAGCAATTGGATCGGGCGGGCCCGCCGCCCCGCGGGTGCCGGAAGCGGTTCTTCCGGCGGCACACGCATCGTCTGCCCGCGAGCCCCGAAGCATCATCCCCCGCATGTGGGGCTCCCCCCAGATCGCAGGCGGCGGCGACCCATAGCAAAGGAGTCGCTCGCGGAACGAGCTCGCCATGATGCCGCTTGCCTCCACAGCCAGTTCACAGCCATCACCAGTCGGCCAGCAGGCGCCGCTTCGGGACGAGAGGTCGCTCGCACTGCGCCGTGACGACCACCAACTCGCCAGAGACACCATGCCGGGAGATCGCAGTCCGGCCAAGAGCAGCCCTTCGCGAATGGCAGCTCTTGGGTCGATCACTTACGGGAGCGCTTGGCTGTGCGCAAGTGCAAGTGCATCCGCGCCCGCCGGCATCCGCATCGGTGCCGCCGGGTCCGTGACCGCGTGCCACACTGCCTTGGCCACGTCTTGCGTATGCGTGACAGGCGTCGCGACATCGCGCAATGCTGCAAACACGCGGTCCTTGAAGTTGGCATAGGCTTCGGGCACGCTGTCGCCCATCAATCGGCGGGCGTTGTCGCCGAAGCTCGTGGTGGGTGACCGCCCCGGCAGCACCAGGCGCACGCGCACGTCGAATGGCGCCAGCTCCAGCGCCAGCGATTCGGTGAACGCGTTCACCGCCGCCTTGCTGGCCGTGTAGACCGACAGCAGCGGCAGCGACTTCAGCGTCACACTCGAGGTCACATTCACGATCACGCCGGCGCGCCGCTCCCGGAACTGCGGCAACACGGCCTGCGTCATCGCGATCGTGCCGAGTGTGTTGGTCTCGAACACCTCGCGAGCGTTGGCGAGTGCAATGCCTTCCAGCGGCGCCAGCAGGCCGACGCCAGCGTTGTTGACGAGCGCGTCGATCGGCCCGGCTGCCTCGATGCAGTGGCGGATGCTGTCGGCATCGGTCACGTCGAGCGGCAGCAGACGAAGGCGGTCGGAGCGCGGCAGCAGGTCTTCGCGTGGCGTGCGCATCGTCGCGATGACGCGCCAGCCTTTTTCGAGGAAGAATCGCACGGTCTCGAGGCCAAAGCCCGACGAGCACCCGGTGACGAGGACGGTGGAATTGGTGGACATCAGAAGACTCCCGTGGGTTGAACTGGGTTGGCAGTCCTCGAACGATACGGACGCAGGGCAGGACTGACTACACTCGGAAGTCCATTCCTTTGTTGAGAGAGTCCGACATGGTCGACCCGCTTGCAGAAGTCGTTTCCTTGCTGCGGCCGCAAGCGCCGTTCTCGAAGCTGGTCATCGCGTCGGCGCCCTGGGCGGTGCGCCGCGCCGAGACAGGCCGTCCGTTCTACTTCGTCGTGCTCGAAGGCAGTTGTCATCTGACCGTCGATGGACCGTCGAGCGGCGAAACCATGACCTTGAACGAGGGTGACTTCGCCTTGATCCCTGCCGCGCGCGGATTCGCAACTTCAAGCTTGGATAGGCAGCCGCCTCTCGAGGACGAGGCCGTCGCCACCCCCATCGAAGCGATGCCCGGCGGCGCGCGCATTGGCGATCCTGGCGCTGCGGTAGACGTGCGCATGCTCGTCGGCAACTGCATGTTCGGATCGCCGGATTCGGCCCTGCTGGTTTCCCTGCTCCCGAAGTGGGTGCACGTGCGCCGCGAGCCCCGGCTGGCGACCCTGGTGCAACTCGTGGGCGAGGAATCGCGGGCCGACCGCCCCGCGCGGGAGATCGTGATGGCCCGCTTGCTGGAGGTTCTGCTGATCGAGGCGTTCCGATCGTCGGCCAGCACGGCCGCACAGCCGGGCCTGGTCCGGGGCCTGGGGGATCCGAAGCTGGCGCTGGCCCTGCGGCGCATGCATGAGCGTCCGGCGCAATCGTGGACGGTCGCCGAGCTTGCCCGGGAAGCCGCCATGTCACGCTCGGCGTTCTTCGAGCGCTTCAGCCGGGCCGTCGGCCTGACGCCGATGGAATACCTGCTGGCATGGCGCATGGCACTGGCGAAGCAGATGCTGCGGCAGAGGGAACTGGCGATCGCCGAGATCGCCGAGCGGGTCGGCTACAGTTCCGTCAGCACCTTTGGCGTGGCGTTCACCAGGCACGTCGGCGCGCCGCCGGGGTGGTACGCGAAGAGCAATGTCGACGCCGACTAAGAGAGGATCTGGGGGACAGTGAGTGACCGGATCCGCGCAGCCGGTTGCGGCTGCGGATTCAACTGGTCAACGCAACACATTGGCTGAACATCTCAGCCGGTGTTTGAAACCCGAGAGTCTTTCTTGGACGCTCGTTCAATTGTCTCGCAATGGCGTTCAGCTTGGCCTGAGAGATGTCTGAGATGTCCATGCCCTTTGGCATGTACTGCCTGACCCGCAGACATTATGGGCGCGTTGACCTTTGATCATGATGCCGCCGTTGCTGGGAGTGACGAGCTCAGGCTTGCGCCAGGGCGGGTTTGAGTCGGGCGCCAAGCGGGATCTCGCCGTCCTTCACGTAGCGCCATGGCGCCCGAGCCGTCCTGCATAGCCTCTTTCGAGGTGCCCAGAGACTCGAGCGACCCCCTCATGAGTGCAGTTCCCCAAATCGGTCGAACGATGACGCCTCTGAGGCGCGCTCGCATCTCGAGCCCGAGGAAGCCGACGGCGAGTCGCGGGAGGCGGGTCAACTTCCAAAGGAACTGCCGGCTTCAGGAACTTCAACGGCGTGCCACCCGACGTTGTTCAATCCAGGAATGACAGTGGTCGGCGAGGGTCTGCCGGATCGGCCTGTAGACGATGCCCAGATCCTGAATACTCCGCGCGTTGTCGATGGAAAATTGGATTGCGACGTGGTTGCGAATGTAATCTTGAGTGAGCCCGAACAACGGACCGATCAGCTTGACGAGCAGCAGCGGGATCTGGTTGCGAGGCAGAAGGAGCGGCGAGTCTTTGACCTCGCGCAGCACCTTCGAAATCTCCAGTAACGAGATCATCTTGCTCTCTGCGAGGATATAGCGTCCGTGTGCGTCCGGGGTGCGCGCCGCTGCGATGTGCGCCTGGGCCACCTCGCGCACATCCACGGTTGCCAGGCTCAGATCGGGTACGCCGTAGAAGAAATAGCCCTTGAGCATTTCGTCGAGCAGGAACAGGCTGCCCGAGTCCGAGGTGGGCGTCAATGAGGGGCCGAGGACCATGCCGGGGTTGATCGCCACCAAGCTCCAGCGATCCTGCGCCTTGCAGATCTTCCAGGCCTCACGCTCTGCCTCGACCTTCGAGAAGTGATACGGATTGTTCTCGATCGTGCTGGACGTGTTGAAGTACTCCTCAGCGAGCACACCGCTCTTCATCTGGCGGACGTCGATGTAGTCGCCGAAGATCGCGCCGATGGTCGACGTCATCACCACGCGTTCGACACTGGACGTCCTGTTGACGCTTTGAAGAACGTTGCGCGTGCCTTGTAGTGCCGGCTCGAGCAGTTGCCGGAGGCCATCCTTGATTTTTTCCGGCAACAGGAATGGAGAGGCTACATGGTGAACCACCCTGCAACCCGCGAACGCCTTGTCGAAGGAGCCAGGCTTGAGAAGGTCGGCCTCGAACAGCACGAGTTTCCCGGGATGCGCCCGCTGGAGCGCACGCAATGGCTGCACCTTGTCCAGGTTTTCCATTCTTCGGACGGTTGCGTGCACGGTGTAGCCGTCGGCGAGCAGTTGCCGGACAAGATGCGAAGCAACAAAGCCGCTGCCACCGGTGACGGCGACTGGCTGTTCCTTGTTCTGCATGGATGGATTCCGATTCGAACTGGTGTGCTCAGACGAGCTCGAGCCTGAGCTCACAGCTGCCAAGGGCCTGGACGGCAACAACTATAAGGTAGTTATGACTATCCAATAGTAGCAATCACCCGAAGGGCGAGCAATCGACTGTGGGTCTCAATGGACTTCAACCCTGTTGCACATGAGATCAGCCACGAGCAGCCCGGTGCCAGAGTTGGAGGCAAGCAACGTGTCGACGCTTGAGCCAGTGAGCGAACTCAATCGACGCTGACGGCCAGAACCGGCCTGTTGCAGAGGTCAGCTTCGGAGGAAGCCACTGGGGCGTTCGGGCCTACGACAAGGACCTCGAAGTTGCAATCGGACTCGAAGAGTGCTCGCCACGACACGGATCGCTTTCGACGAGATCGGAGGCGAAGTCTCGGTCGCAGACACACGCGATCGTCCCCCACCGGCCAGGAGCGGTCTAACGCGAATTCCGGCTAACCCGGTGGCGGCAGTGTCAATCCCGCCACATCGTCGAAGCGCCACTCGAAGCCCCATCCCCAATGCCGTCCGCTGGGCGAGTGGAGGTCGTTTGCCAGCGCAACGGCAATGTCGTTGGCACCCGCGCGCAGCGGGACGTCGAAGCCGCCGTTGTCGATCGAGAGCCGGCCCTGCGGCGACTTCCGTCCAGAGGCCGGGTAGTAAAGGTTACGGTCCGCGAAGACACGCTGCCCGTTCACGAATACCCAGGCTTCGCGCGCCCATCCGAACGCGACATGGCGCGTCGTGGCGCGATCGGCCACCACGGTCGTTCTGATCCATGCGAGATCCGGGATGCCGCGCGGCGTGCCGTGCTCGCGTCCGACGTCGACGAAGCCCTTGCGGCCGGCGTCCAGTGGTCGCCACGCCGCCGTGGCGGCTGGGCAAGCGCTCCAGTCCACCTCCTGGCCTTGCCACTGACCCGCCGGCGCGATCCACCAGTGACGAAGGTAGCGCCGGTCGTTCGCGACAGGATCGGGGAGTGGCGCGGGCGACAGTCCGTCGACTGCGCCCTCCGCCAGTACCAGGTTGGCGAAGGTCGCATCGCCGCGCAGTTGCAGCGAGCCCACCGCGGCGTCGCCTTCGAGGCGGCCCACACGCAGCGCCGGCGCGGCCTGGCCGTTGACGAAGACGTCCATCCGCGCGCCCGAGACGACCAGCCGCACATGGTTCCAGCCCGATGCGTGCACCGGCGCGCCGGCCTCGTATTCGGGAAAGACGTCCCATTGGACATTGCCGTGGCGCACTGGTGCGTACTGCACGCACTCGACGGACCGAGGGCAGTCCGCGTCGATGCGCAGGTAGACGTTCTCGGCGTCGTCTGCGTCGCGCTGGCGGAACCAGACGCCGGCGATGCCCTGGTTGTCGGCGTCCTCCATGATGTCGAAGTCAATCGTTCCATTGGCGAATCGTCGCCCGACGAGCGTGGCGCCGCCTCCGGTGACGTGCATCAACCCGTGCGGAAAGCCGGCCCGATGCAGGAACTCGACGTGGCCCGTCGTCGTCCAACGGCCAGCGGTCATCTCCACCTCGATCGGATGAGGCATGGCGTGTACAGCGAGGCATGGCAACGCCAACGACAAGCCGGCAGCGAAACGGCGCCAATGACCTGTGACATTCATGGCAAGACTCTGCAGATGGGGAGAGCACGACTTTAGGCACGTGGTGTAGCCGCACAGCTTCCATTGCGACGAAATCCCGATCTGGCATCCTGGGTGACGAACTGCCGCTACGGGACGGCCGTCATGCAGGTCGCGCGAGCGATCGTCGGATGTTTAAAGCGCCAGTGGCCGCTTCGCCGACGTCCAGTGCGCAATCCGTACTTCCGCTCGGAGTCAGCAGCGTTACGATCGACTTCGCCGCCCTCGGGCTGTACACGGCCAGGTGCAGTCGTTCATAGCCGTCGGCTTTGGAGGCACCCGGCGCTCCGTCCCATCGGCGAGTTGTAGACTGCAAAGATGCCTAACGTTCTCGCGTCGCGCGATGCCTGTCCGTCTTGCGGGAAGACCGTTGCTGTGCGGCCCAAGCTGCTCTTGATCGACGAGGCTTGGGTTGCTGAGCCGGGAAAGGATCCTCGGCTCGCGCATTTTGCGGATCTCCGCGTCGACGACGTCAAGCCTGAGCTGCTCAGCGACCGCCCGCTTGAGCAGTTCATAGAAGGGCTGTACTGCGATGCTTGCGGCCGCGGCTTCGTTACCGAGGACTCTTTGATGGCCAGCAGTCGCAAGTTGCTCCCGCGTCGTCCTCCGATTCCGCCCGCCGAGTGACCGCCGGATGGGCGCAGTTCGGCCATGACCGAACATTCGCGAACGACAACTTCCGGGTAGTCCAAAGCACGATGACAGAATCCAATCAAATCAGCTGCGATCAGCACGGCCTGCAAGACTCGACCTTCGTCTGCCAACACATTGCGTCGTCTCTGACGGTCGGGATTTCCGTTGGATTCCACTGGCCTCGCGAAAGCGAAGGAGATCCCCGACCAGACGCCTGGTGCAGCGCTTGTGAGCGTATGCGGGTCGACGGCGGAGGCGAATGGACGGAGAAGATGGGGACGCAACTCAACATCAAGATCCTGTGCGAAGGTTGCTATGACAGGGCGAAAGACCTATGGCGCGCCTACCGTCAGCATTGACGGGCAGTGCGCGGCCACAACCAGCCGTACGCCAACGACCGCTCCCAGGTAGCCACGTTGGGCGGCTACGCCGAACCATGCCGGGCGCGGCGCGTGGCTTGATTCGGCGGCTGTCGACTGGTTACTTCGCGACAAGCAGCAGCATGGATTGGGCGCACAAGCCATAGCTGGTGCCCGCGCCGCCGATCATCGTCTCGCTGCCCGCGGTGACCCAAGTGTTCGCGCCATCGTTCCAATCACAGGTATCGGTGACGCGGTACCAGTTGGATCCGGTCGGGGGCGCGGGGAGGACGAAGTTCACGCTGCCCGAGTAGCCGTTGAACGCGATATAGATGGAGTTCGCGTCGCCGAATGAACTGCCGTTGATCGTGTACGCGAGCGCGTAGTTGGACGAGTTGTTCCAATAGGTGGAATCGGCCTGCGCGCCGCTGGGTTCCCACCAGACGACCTGGCTGCTCGTGTACCAGGTTGCCGGACGCAGCGCGGGGTGAGCCTTGCGGAACGCGATGGCGCGCTGGGCAAAGTTGTTGAAATTCGACTGGTCGGTCGTCCACGAGTAGTTGAGCCAGTTGCTGGAGGAGTCCAGGTTGTAGGCGTTGTTGTTGCACTGGAGAGTGCGCAGGAATTCGTCGCCACCTTGAACCAGGGGCGTGCCGGCCGAGAGCATTTCCATCGCGAAACCGGTGCGGGCCGCGCGTCGCTGATCCAGTGCTGCACCGCCCTGGTCCCAGCTGTAGTTCGTGCTGGTGCCACCGCTAGACGGCCCCCAAGGCCACGCCTGCGTGTTGTTCGAGCCGTTGCAGGAGTAGACGTCCTTGAGCGTCAGGCCGTCGTGCACATCGATGAAATTGGTCGAGTTCCATGGCTGGCGATTCCACTGGAACAGCTTGGACGAGCCGGTCCAGTCCTGGGCGTCCTGGCCGATCGAGATCGGCATGTTGCCGAGCTCGTTCTGCGCCTGACGCATCGTGTCGCGGAAGCTGCCATTCCACTCGGACCAGCCCGCCGGAAAGCCGCCCAGCTGGTACGAATTGCCGCCGATCGCCCACGGCTCCGCGTAGAGATCGAGCCCGCTTCCGCCAGTTGCCGGGCGCACGGTGAATTCGCGCAGGATCCGGTTGATGGCGACATTGGAATCGGACGTGCTGAAGTTGTAGCCGCCGTTCGGGCAGTTGGGCGCGCCCGAGTTGTAGCTGCCGTTCAGGCAGTTGTTGGCCAGCACCGAGGCGAGGTCGAAGCGAAAGCCGTCGACGCCCATCGTGGTCGCCCAATAGGAGAGCGAGTCGACGATCAGATTTTGCGCGACCGGGTTGTAGGTGTTGTAGTTGCCGCCAGTGCCCGTGTTGTCGTAGAAGTACTGGTTGCCGGAGGTCAGTTCGTAGTAGGTCTGGTTGTCGAGACCGCGCCATGAGTAGATCGTCGCGGTGGTCGGGTCGGTGCTGTTCCACGTGCCGCCTTCGGCCGTGTGGTTGTACACGACGTCCATGTACACCTTGATGCCGACGTTGTGGAAGGCCTGCACCATCGCCTGGAACTCCGCCGTCGGGCCGCCAGGCGCCTGGTTGTACGCGTAGTAGCGATCCGGCGCGAAATAGTTCTCCGTCATGTAGCCCCAATAGTTCTGATTGGCATCGGAATTGGGCACGACGTTGTTGGCCTGGTTCTGCGTTTCCTGCACCGGCAGGAATTCGACGGCCGTGACGCCCAGGCTCGCCAGGTAGGACGCCTTGCCGGCGGCGCCCTTGTAGGTGCCGCGGTAGGCCGCCGTGGTGTTCGGATCCTGCTCGGTCAGGCCGCGAACGTTGACCTCATAGATCACGTCGTCCTTCTGGGCACGGGTCGGCTTGGTGCCCGTACTCTGCGTCGACGTGGCGAGCACGATGCCCTTCGGCGCGTAGATACCGCTGTCGGTATTGCGGTTCGTGGCGCCGGATGCGAAGACGTTGCCGTTCTGGTTCTGCGTGTTCAGCGGATCCTGGCTGATCTCGCGTGCGTACGGATCGAACAGCAGCTTGTTCGGATTGAAGCGATTGCCCAACGCATCGACGTCCGAGATGAAGCCGGTCGCGGAACCCTTGGTCCAACTGCTGCTGTAAGGCCAGTTGGGGCCCCACGCGCGGTACCCGTAGTACACGGTTCCAGTGACACCGGCGCTCTGGAGCGTGGACACGGGCACCGTGACGGCCCAGACGTTGCTGCCCGCCGGGCTCAGCGTGTAGCTGGCGGACTCCTGGACACCGTAGCCCGCGGTGTACACGTACAGCTGGACGCGGGTGGCATTGGCCGAATAGACGCGAAAGGTGATGCTCGTCTGGCCGCTGTTGTACGCGGCTCCCAGGGTCGTGCTGTTGATCGCCGCTTCGGCGATTGACATCGGCGCGAACGAGCCGACGAGAAGTGCGATTGACATCGCAAACCTGGCGAAACTTTTCATGAATGTCTCCAACGGTTCCGTTATTGAAGCCATTCGTTTCCTCACCCATTCGAACGGGAACTGACGACAGCTGCATTTGTGTTGGTAACTTTACTACTTATGAAAGCCCATAAATCGCCTTGTATTCGGATCGTTTTCCCTTAGCCGCACTGCACAACAATGCCTCTTCAGTCAATGACTACAGTTTTGTAGTTATATATCTAGGCAGTTGATATAAAGTAGTTAAGCTACCGCTCAGACTGCTTGCAACTCCAGTGCCACCGCGCCATGAAATGCTTGCGCCCAAGCGGCGCTGGCACGCATGTCTACGTGAAGTTCATCGGCAACTAGCTTGGAATACGCCTGTTGCCGGCCACAACCAGTCGCTCGCGACTGGCTGCTATCGAGTAGGCTAGGTACCTTCTTCATGCCGGGACAAGTTGCACGTGGCTCGAGATCAAACCGAATCTGATCAGCATCCGAAGCGGTTGGCCCTGCGAGCTTTCATAGGCAAGAGAAAGTTTCTCGCTGAGCCTCTGTATCCCGGGGCAACCAACGAGGCTACCCGCGAGAAGTGCCAGACAGTGATCGACGCTTTGGCGGAGAGGCTGATCCCTCTCGCTGACGCACCCGTCGATCAACGTCTATTCGCAAGGGAGCTGACGCAGACCATGCTGGATTTCGGGCCTGCTGACTCCGAGGAGCGCGAACGCGCCGCCAGCTATGTCGAGGAAGTGATGGACATACTCGAGGTCGAATCTTCGGGCGGTCTACTGAACATGTGGGCTTACGGCTTCGATCCTGCCGAGTTGCTCGCCAAGTCGCCCGATGTGCCGTCACGATGACCTCAGGATTAGCCAAGGGGCAGACCGAGCCGCTGCTGTCGGCCA
>FTKT01000041.1_pt2 | contig 22121 bp, 21 predicted proteins | sample 1658271 | NCBI WGS metagenome assembly FTKT01 (sample SAMEA3914811, study PRJEB12502) | metagenome | biome: forest; material: soil | place: Canada | collected 2011-08-04 | depth 0.3 m | reverse complement strand
GTCGAGCACCACAGCGACTCCTCCGAGGCCTACTACGCGGCCACCCCCGGCCTGCACGTGGTCACCCCGGCCACGGTCGCGGACGCCTACGGGCTGCTGCGCGCCTCGATCGCCTCCGACGACCCGGTGGTCTTCCTGGAGCCGAAGCGGCTCTACTGGTCGAAGGCCGAGTGGGACGCCTCGGCGCCGGTCGAGCCGGTGGGCCGGGCCGTGCTGCGCCGGCCGGGGCGCTCGGCGGTGCTGATCACCTACGGGCCCTCGCTGCCGGTCTGCCTGGAGGCGGCCGAGGCGGCGGTGGCGGAGGGCTGGGACCTGGCGGTGCTGGACCTGCGCACGCTGGTGCCGTTCGACGACGCGACCGTCTGCGAGGTGGTCCGCTCGGTCGGCCGGGCGGTGGTGGTGCACGAGTCCAGCGGCTTCGGCGGGGTCGGCGCGGAGATCAGCGCGCGGGTCACCGAGCGCTGCTTCCACCACCTGGCGGCGCCCGTGCAGCGGGTGGCCGGCTTCGACATCCCGTACCCGCCGCCGATGGTGGAGCACCACCACCTGCCCGGGGTGGACCGGATCCTGGACGCCGTCGCGCGCCTGCAGTGGGAGCAGTGACCATGATGCCGATCGTGCGCGAGTTCACCCTGCCCGACCTGGGGGAGGGACTGACCGGGGCGGAAGTGGTGCGCTGGCTGGTGGAGGTCGGCGAGGTGATCGCCGTGGACCAGCCGGTGGTGGAGGTGGAGACGGCCAAGGCCATCGTCGAGGTGCCCTGCCCGTACGGCGGGGTGGTCACGGCGCGCTACGGCGAGCCGGGCGAGGAGCGGGAGGTCGGGCAGCCGCTGGTGACGGTGGCGGTCGGGCCCTCGGCGGACCGCACCGAGGACGGGGAATCGGGCAACGTCCTGGTGGGGTACGGGGTTTCGGCGGCGCCGAAGGGCGCCCGCCGCCGTCGCCTCGGCGGCCCGGCTGCCGCGCCGGCTCCCGTGCCGGTCGTGGCCCCGGCCCCGGTCGTGGCGCCCGCGCCCGCTCCCGTGCTGCCCGCCGTGGTCGCGGTGATCTCGCCGCTGGTACGGAAGTTGGCGCGCGAGCACGGGATCGACCTGACCCGGCTGGCCGGCAGCGGACCCGACGGGCTGATCCTGCGTGCGGACGTCGAGCGCGCGGTCTCGTTCCCGGTGCAGCAGCCCGCCGCCGCCCCGGCTCCCGCCGCGCAGCCGTCCGCCGCGTCCGAGGAGGGCCTGGTCCCGCTGCGCGGACTGCGCCGTACGGTGGCCGAGAAGCTCACCCGCAGCCACCACGAGATCCCCGCCGCCACCTGCTGGGTGGACGCGGACGCCACCGAACTGCTGGCCCTGCGCGCGCAGATGAACCAGGGCGACGGCCCGCGGATCGGCCTGCTCGCGCTGCTCGCCCGGATCTGCACGGCGGGTCTGGCCCGCTACCCGGAGCTCAATGCCGGCGTGGAGCTCGACGCGTCCGGCGCGCCGGTGGCGCTGCGCCGGCACTCGGCGGTTCATCTGGGGTTCGCGGTCCAGGGCGAGCGCGGTCTGATGGTCCCGGTGGTGCGCGCCGCGCAGTTGCTGACCACCGAGCAACTCGACGCCGAGCTGGGCAGGTTGACGGCCGGCGCCCGGGCCGGCTCGCTCACCGCGGCCGAGCTGACCGGCGGCACCTTCACGCTGAACAACTACGGCGTCTTCGGGGTGGACGGCTCCACGCCGATCCTCAACCACCCGGAGGCGGCGATGCTCGGGGTCGGCCGGATCGTGGCCAAACCCTGGGTGCACGAGGGCGAGTTGGCGATCCGTCAGGTGACCCAGCTCTCCTTCACCTTCGATCACCGGGTCTGCGACGGCGGGACCGCGGGCGGCTTCCTGCGCTTCGTCGCGGACTGCCTGGAGCGGCCGGGGGCGCTGCTGCGTCAGCTCTGAGCCCGGTGGCCCGGTAGCCCGGTAGCCCGGTAACCCCGTCCGCGCCCCGCCCCGTCCCCGCTCTGCGGCTGGCGGGGCGGGGCGCGGACGGGCATGGCGCAGCGGCGGGGCGGGTTCGGGCCCGTCCTCGCGCGGGGCGGGCGAGCCTAGCGCGTGGATGGGCTGTCCGTCCGGCATTCGCTCGATTTGTCGGATGAGCTGTTTGGGCGTGCCACGCTACCAAGGCGTTGCTGGGACGACCGGAGGCGAAACGATTCTCTTGAGTACGCGTCAGGCTGAAATGAAGTCGCTCCCCGCGCTGCTGGTCCGCTCCGGGCACGGGTCGGTCGCGGTCTCGGCGGTGCCGGGGATGCCGGCCCCCGCGCCGGCCCGGACCGACGCCCCGAGGGCGGGCGACGCCCCGGGGGCGGGCGGGGCGGCGAGCGAGGAGCCGGCGCCGCCGCAGCCGGCGGCAGGCCTCCCGCCGGTGCCGCCGCGCCCCACCGCACCCCCGGCCGTCCCGGCGCACGCTCCGGGGCTGGCCCCGGTCCAGAAGCTGGAGCCGGTACCGGCGTCCCCCGCGCCGGTACCGGACTCCTTCCTGCCGGTCCCGCACCCCCCGATCGAACCGCTCTTCAACTGGGCCCCCGGTCTGAACTGGGCCGGACCCGGCGACCACTGGAGCCAGGCGTGGGCGGTCGAGACGCTCGCCGAGCCCGCCGCCGCGCCGCCGGCCGCCACCGCGCCGCCGCAGAGCCCCGAGGCCGCGGCCCAGGCCCCGACCCCGCGCGACATCGAGCTGATCCGGGCCAGCCTGGCCGTCGTCGAGCCGGTCGCGGACCGCGCCACCGCGCACTTCTACGCCCTGATCTTCCTTCACCACCCCGAGGTCCGCGCGCTCTTCCCGGCCTCCATGGACGTCCAGCGCGACCGGCTCTTCCGCGCCCTGCTGATGGCCGCCCGCAGCGCGGACGACCCGGCCGGCCTGACCGCGTACCTGACCGGCCTGGGCCGCGGGCACCGCAAGTACGGGACGCTGACCGGCCACTACGGCCCGGTCGGCGAGTGCCTGGTGGCGGCGCTGGCGAAGTACTGCGGCAGCCGCTGGGACGCCGAGACCGAGCTCGCCTGGCGCCGGGTCTACGGGCTGATCGCGCGGATCATGACCGACGCGGCCGAGGACGCCGCCAAGACCTCGCCGCCCTGGTGGCAGGCCGAGGTGGTCGCGCACCAGCAGCGCGGCCGGGACGTCGCGGTGATCACCGTCCGGCCCGACCAGGCCTACCCGTACCGGGCCGGGCAGTACACCACCCTGGAGACGCCCTGGTGGCCGCGGGTCTGGCGGCACTTCTCGTTCGCCACCGCGCCGCGCGCCGACGGCCTGCTCACCTTCCACGTCAAGGCGCTGCAGACCGGCTGGGTGAGCAGCGCGCTGGTCCGCCGGGCCGCGCCGGGGGACGTGCTGCGGCTGGGCCCGCCGGCCGGTGCGATGGTGGCTGACCACGCCGACCCCGCGCACCTGCTCTGCGTGGGCGGCGGGACGGGCATCGCGCCGATCTGCGCGCTGGTCGAGGAGGTGGCCGAGCGCGGCGCGGGCAGCCGCCGGGTGGAGGTCTTCTACGGCGCCCGGCAGGCGGCCGACCTGTACGGGCTGGAGGCGCTGAGCCTGCTGGCGCAGCGTCATCCGTGGCTCTCGGTGCGCCCGGTGCTCTCCGAGGAGCGGGTGCGGGCCGGCGCGGCGCTGGCCGGTCTGCTCTCCGACGTGGTGGTGCACGCCGGGCCGTGGGACGGGCACCACGCCTTCCTGAGCGGGCCGGCGGCGATGGTGCGGCGCGGGGCGGCGTCGCTGGTCCGCTCCGGGGTCCGGGCCGAGCACATCCGGCACGACCTGGTCGGCGACCTGGCCTGACCCGCGCCGCGTTCTCGGCCCGTGCCGCGTTCGCACCCCAGGCCGCGTCCTCGGCCCAGGCCGCGTCGCTCCCCAGGCCGCGTTCGCACTCCGCGTCGCGCCCTCAGCCCAGGTCGGGGGCGAGCATCGCGCGGACCCCCTCGATGTTGGCGGCCAGGAAGGCGCGCAGCGTGGGCGGGACCAGGTTGACCGAGGTGACGCCCTCCCGGGTGAAGGGCAGCCGGACGATCTCGTACTCGCCCTGCGGCTCGTCCACCTCCGGTCCGTGTCTCAGCGAGGGGTCCATCGCGGCCAGCCGGCAGACGAAGAAGTGCTGCACCTTGACGCCGTGCGGGTGGGCCGGGGCGCCGTGCTCCTCGTGGGCGTGCGAGACCGTGTCGACGAAGACCGGGACGACGTCGCAAACCTTGCCGCCGAGCTCCTCGTCCACCTCCCGGTGCAGCGCGTCGACGACCGACCGGTCGGCGGGTTCGACGCCGCCGCCGGGCGTGATCCAGTACGGGTTACTGCCGGGCCTGGTGCGCTTGATGACGATCAGTGAGGCGGCGCCGTCCGGATCGTCGGCGGGCAGGTCGAGCAGGACGGCCCGGGCGGTTCGCTTCACCACCGGCCGGGGATGCGGGGTGCGGGACGGGTGGGCGTCGGTGCGGCCCATGGTCACCTCTGGTCACCTCCGAGGGCCCGGCGGGCGCCGGGCCGGCTCGTTGTGCGGGAGTCTCCCGCGCCTCGCGGTGGCTGAAACTCGCACAAATGGCCGAAGGGGAGGTGGCGGTTCCGGTGCGGCGTGCCCGGGCGCGTTCCGCCCGGGGAGAACGGAGAGGAAGTATGGGATTCTCCAATAAGAAGACAAATCCCGCATCATGGCTTGGAATTAAAGTCATGGTAGATGATCTGCCTTGGCATCCAAGACATTTTTGCAATCATGGGCCTTACAGTGATTGCGGCGGACTGGCGGCTGTGCTGCAATGAGCCCCAGTCGGATTAAACCGGATCAAACCGTTCCGATTGTCGTCCTGTGCCATCGAGATTCGGGTTGGGGGCTGAGCGTGGCCGTACAGCGAGCCGTGAACTCCGCAGACGTGATGAAAGCGTTTCCTGCGACGTCGTTGGCGTATGGCGAGCGGGGGGCCAGGGCGGTACGGCCGGGCAGGTCACCCATGGTGCCGAAGAGTGCTCGGGCTGCCCATTCGGATAAATCGGGCAGAACGGCCAAGTCGGGCAAACAGGATGACCGTGCCGAGCCGCCGATACCACCCGGCCCGGACGGCACCGCCAAGCTGGTCGGCGGCACCGGACCGACCCTGATCGCCTCGGTCCAGCGCGCCCTGCGACTGCTGGAGGCGGTGGGCGGCTTCCTCCAGGGGGCCACCGCCAAACAGCTCGCCCGCGCCGCCGACCTGCCCCTGGGCACCACGTACCACCTGCTGCGCACCCTCACCCACGAGGGCTACCTGCGCCGCAGCGAGGGCCGGTTCTTCTACGGCGCCTCGGTCGACACCATCAGCCGGGCCGAGGACCGGCAGAGCGGTCGGGCCGAACTGCGCCAGGCGATGGACGGGCTGCGCGAGGAACTCGACGCCGCCGTCTACCTCGCCGCCTACCGCGACGGCGAGGTCCAACTGCTGGAGGTGGCGGCCGGACCCGCCCAGCCGGCCGTCGCCGAATGGGCCGACTTCAAGGCCACCGCCCACGCCCACGCGATCGGCCAGTGCCTGCTGACCCAGCTCACCGAGGACGACCGCCGCGACCACCTGGCGCGGCACCGGCCGACCGGTCTGACCGCGGCCACCGTGACCGAGGAGTCCGTCCTGCTGCGCCGCTGGGCCGGCGCCCAGCCGACGATGCCGGTCTTCGAGCACCAGGAGTACGCGCTGGGCACCGTCTGCGCCGCGGTGCCGATCACCATCGGCTCGACGGTGGCGACCGTGGCCCTCTCGCTGCCCGCGGACCGGGCCGACCGGCTGGCCGCCGCCGGCAGCCGGCTGCGGACCAGGGCGGGCGGTCTGCTCGGTGCGCTCTCCTCCTCGTTCACCATTTGAAAAAGCACACCTTGTCCACTAGGTACCCAAACGTGGAATATGAGGCTTGAACGGGGAATCGGGGCCATAACAGCACAATCGGCAGCACGGCAGACCCAGCTGCATCCCGCGTCCGGGCCGGACAGGCCCAGGGTGCCGTTCCACTACAGCGAACTCATGTCCGGCCTGCGGATCGTCCCTCACGACACGCAACGGGCGGGCAGAACGAGAGGTACTGGCGCATGCACAGCACAGTCCAGGGGCACGTGGTGATGAACCTCGTGGTCTCCAGCGAGCTCTCCTTCCGCATCGTGGTAGATCTCGAGTACGACCCCAGCGACCCCTACGCGGTCCGGCTGACCTTCCACCTGCCCGGGGACACACCGGTCACCTGGGTCTTCGCCAGAGAGCTGCTGCTCGACGGGGTCAGCCGCCCGACCGGGGAGGGGGACGTGCACGTCCATCCGGTGGGCGGCGAACTGTCGGACGTCTGCATCCTGCTGCGCTCCCCCGACGGGGACGCGCTGCTGCGGGCGGCGGCTCCGCCGTTGATCGCCTTCCTGACCAGGGCGGACCGGGTGGTTCCGATGGGCGAGGAGCTCGCGGTCGGTGCGCTGGACGCCCAGCTCGCCGAGATCCTCAGCCGCGGCTGTGAGAACAACGCCGGCTGAGCCCGCGTCAGCGGATCCGGCGCACCCGAAAGGGGGCCTGCTTCTGGAAGCAGGCCCCCTTCGGGGTTTGCCCGGACTTTGCCGAGCGCGCTCTCTCGCCGGTGCTCTTACCCGGCTCTGTGCTGCTCCTAGTCGTCACCGAAGGCCAGGTTGAGGCCCCAGGAGACCAGGCTGATCAGCAGCGAGCCGAGCAGCGCCGACCAGAAGCCCTCGACGTGGAAGTCCAGGCCCAGCTTGTCCGAGGCGAAGGAGGTCAACGAGAGCATCAGGGCGTTGATCACGAAGGTGATCAGGCCCAGCGTGAAGATGAACAGCGGGAAGGAGAAGAACTTCACCACCGGCTTGATCAGCCAGTTCACCACCCCGAAGACCAGCGCGACGCCGATCACGGTCAGGGTCTTGTGCTGCCAGTCGCCACCGGAGAGCTTGATCCCGCTGACGAGCCAGGCGGCCACCCAGATGGCCGCCGCGTTGATAAGGGTCTTGACCACGAAGTGCTTCATGGCCCGCATCGTCGCAGGCCCGGACGGCCGGCGGAAGCTCTCGGCGCCGGATGTCGGTCCGGACGGTGTTGAATGCCGCTGTACCGAGTGGAGGAGGAGCAGGGGCGATGAAGGTCTTCCGGTTGGACGAGCTGGACGCGGAGCGGTCCGCGAACCAGGGGGCGTACCTGCGCTTCCTGAACGAGCGGAACATGTCGGCCGGCCTCTACGCGCTCTCCCCCGGCGAGAGCGACACGCAGTCCGCGCACGAGCAGGACGAGATCTACCAGGTGATCAGCGGCCGGGCCTATCTGACGGTCGGTGACGAGACCGCGACGGTGGCCCGAGGCAGCGTGGCGTACGTGCCGGCCGGGGTGCCGCACCGCTTCCACCACATCACCGAGGAGCTGCGGGTCCTGGTGATCTTCTCGCCGCCGGAGGCCTGAGCCTGCTGCTGGGCCGGAGGCCTGAGCCTGCTGCTGGGTCGGCTTGGCAGGCCTGAACCGCCGCCCGGACCGTCGCCGCGGGCCTGAACCGCCTTCCGGGCCGCCCTCCGCGGGCCTCCCGTAGGGTCGTCGGCATGACGCAGACGCTGACCGAGGAACTCTGGACGGCCATCGAGCCGGTCTACGCGAAGATCCTCGACCACCCCTTCCTGGCCGGCCTGACCGACGGCACCCTGCCGCGCGCCGCCTTCCGGCACTTCGTCGTGCAGGACTCGCACTACCTGCGCGACTATGCCCGGGCGCTGGCCGTCTGCGCGGCCAAGGCGCCGGGGGAGCAGGAGGTCCGGGCCTTCGCCGACGACGCGATCGGCGCGCTGGCCGCCGAGCAGGGGATGCATGCCGAGTTCCTGGACGCCTTCGGCGACACCGCCGAGCAGGCCGCCGCCGAACCGGTGCTGCCGACCACCCGCGCCTACACCAGCTACCTGCTGGCCACCGTCTACGGCGGCTCCTTCTCCGAGGCGGTCGCCGCCGTGCTGCCCTGCTACTGGATCTACGCCCGGGTCGGCGAGCAGCTGCTCGCCAAATCCTCCCCGGACCCGCTCTACGCGAAGTGGATCGCGACCTACGGCGACGAGGCGTTCCAGTCCGTGGTGCGCCGGGTCCTGGAGCTCACCGACCGGCTCGGCGAGGAGATCTCGCCCGCCGAGCGCCGCCGGGTGACCGAGCACTTCACCACCACCACCCGCTACGAGTGGATGTTCTGGGACGCGGCCTGGCGGGGCGAGAGCTGGCCGGTGTAGGGACGCCGTGAGGGGAACCCCGAGGTGGTCGCCTCAGGGGGATCTCCGGGTTCTCTCGGGGACCGGATCCCTCGTTTCCGCTCGTCAGCCCTCGTACGATCGAATTACCGAAAGCAGACGGGATGCGGCGACCAGACGTGGCCGACCCGAGGGGAGAAGAGGAACGGACATGGCTGAGCTCTGGAAGTCGCTGCCCTCGTGGGTGCGCAACATCGTGGTTCCGATCATCGTGCTGGTGCTGGTCTGGAACGTCTTCTGGTTCGTCTTCGGCGTGGTGAGCGCGCTGGTGGGCTTCGTGATCAAGGCCCTGGTGGTGGTCGGTATCGCGGCCGCCGTGGTGATCCTGGTGAAGAAGGCCGCCAAGAGCTGACGCTCCGTAACCGAACCGGCGCCCGCCCCCTGTACGCAGGGGGCGGGCGCCGTTCAGTTCGTGCAGCTCGCTCAGTTCGTGCGGTTCGTGCAGCTCGTTCAGTTCGTGCGGTTCGTGCAGTTCGTGCAGTTCGTTCAGGAAGCCTGGTCCGTCTGGACCGGGATGGCCTGGGTGGGGGTCTTCCTGGCCGGTGCGGACTTCGCGGCGGCCTGTTCGGCCGCCGGGGCGCCCTCGCCGTTCATCGTGCCGAGCAGCTGGCGGGCCAGGCCGAGGCCGGTACCGCCCATGGTGAGCGCCTTGGCGAACATCTCGCCCATCCCCTCGGCGCCGTTGAGCAGCACCATGTGCTCGACGTTGCCGAAGGCCTCCGCGCCGGCCCGGACGATCTCCGGCCAGTTCTCGGCGAGCTGCTGGGCGACCACGGCCTCCTGGTTCTCGGCCAGGGCGGCCGCGCGGGCCTTGATCGCCTCGGCCTCGGCCAGACCGAGCGCCTGGGCGGCGGCCGCGGCGGCCAGACCCTTGGCCTCGGCCGCGGCCGCCTCCGCCAGACCGGTGGCCCGGGTGGACTCCGCGGAGGCGAGGCCGCGGGCCTTGGTGGCCTCGGCCTCGGCGATCGCGGCCAGCTTCACCCGGGTCGCCTCGGCGCCGGCCTTGAGCTCCGTCTCCTTGGCCTGCGCCTGGGCGGCGGAGATCCGCGCGTCGCGGTCGGCGTCGGCCTTGGTCCGGGTCTCGTAGGCGCGCGCGTCGGCCGGCTTGCGGACGTCGACCTGGAGCTGCTGCTCCTTGCGGTTCGCCTCCAGCTCGGCGACCCGGGTCTCCTGGACCACCACCTCCTGGCGGGAGGCGGCCTGCGCGAGCGGCCCGGCCTGCAGCGCACGGGCCGCGGCGGTGTCCATCTCGGCCTGGTAACCAGCCTGCTGGATACCGGAGTTGCGGGTCGCCTCGGCCTTGCGGGCGAAGGCCTCCTGCTCGGCCTCGGTGGCCTGCCGATCGGCGTTGGCCTGCGCGATGCGGGCGTCACGCATGACGGCGGCGGCGTGCGGGGCGGCCAGGTTGGCGATGTAGCCGGTGGGGTCCAGGATCTCCTGGATCTGCAGCGAGTCGATGATCAGGCCGAGCTTCTCCATCTCGGAGCCCGAGGCGGCCCGGGTCTCGCCGGTGAGGCGCTCGCGGTCGCGGATCATCTCCTCGACCGTCAGGCCGCCGACGATGGAGCGCAGATGGCCGGCGAAGACGTTGTGGACCCGGTGGCCCATCATCTTCTGCTGGTCCAGGAAGCGCCGCGCGGCGTTCGCGATCGACACCTGGTCGTCGCCGACCTTGAAGATCACCACGCCCTTGACCTGCACCGGGATGCCCTGCGACGTCACACACTCGACGTCCAGGTCGGCCTCGTTGAGGTCCAGCGAGAGCTTGCGGACCACCTGCACGCCCGGCGTGACGAGCGTCCCCCGTCCGGTGACGACCCGGAACCCCAGCCCGTCCGCGACGCCCTCGGTGCGGTGCCGGGAGCCGGAGATGATCAGCGCCTCGTTCGGCTCGGCGACCCGCCACATGAGCTTGAACAGCACGATCAGAACGATGACGGCGGCGGCCGCACCGCCTGCGATGATGCCGATGAGCATCGGCGTATTCCCCCTTCAGGGCACACCGGTTCCGTGGCTGCGCTCGGTCGTGCAGGATGGCGCGGAACGCGGTGGCGACAGGAGATTCTGCGCCTGTTCGGATCAGTTGTGAAGTACGGAGCGGCGTGTTGTCCGAACCTGTGGCAGAACTCTCGCGAAGCGTGGCGGGGGCGCTGTTTCGCCGGGCGGGCGGTGGCGCTCCGTCAGAACGCGGGTGCGACGTAGACGGTGCGCGGTGGCTGGTACTCCACCACGACCACCGGCGTGCCGACAGGCAGCGGCTCCCCCGGTACGGCCGGGTAGGCGAGGAACGCCTCCGTCCCCTGCCGCTCCGGCACGTGCACCAGCACCTCGCCGACCAGCCCCGGCCCGACCTTGCCGGTGACCCGCCCGGTGTATCCGATCACCGGCTCCCCCTCGCCCTTGTCCGTGCCCACCCAGTCTGCGCCCTTGGCCGGGTTCCGCCCATGGCCGGGACCCCCTCTGGACCGTTCGCTGACCTGCGGCTACCGTATGGGACGTCTTAGTGCAGGCAAGACCGCCTGTGGACACGGGAGCTCGGAGCACCGGGCTGAGAGGGCGCTGACAGGTACGCGAACCGCGTGCCGACCGCTGCGCCGACCGCAGGAACCTGGACCGGGTAATGCCGGCGTAGGGAGTAGAAGGTCAGATGACCATGAATGAAGCACGTTCGGCTGCCCGGACGACCGAAGAGACCCCTGCCCGGGCGACCGGCGACGCCGTGATCAGCGCCGGCTCCGGCTACCCGACCCCCGCGTGGCGCAAGGCGCACCTGGAGGGGTCCCGCCCCGACCTGCGCGTCCCGTACCGCGAGGTGCACCTCACCAACGGCCGCACCGTCCCGCTGTACGACACCTCCGGCCCGTACACCGACCCCGGTTACGAGCCGGACGTCCGGCGCGGCCTGCCCGCGCTGCGCGACCCGTGGATCCGCCAGCGCGGCGACGTCGAGGAGTACGACGGCCGCGAGGCCCGCCCCGAGGACGACGGGATCAAGCACACCGCCCCCCGGGGCGGTGACCTGCGCAACCTGGACGCCGTCTTCCCCGGCCGGCCGCGCCGCCCGCTGCGCGCCCGCGACGGTGTGGCGGTCACCCAGCTCGCCTACGCGAAGTACGGGATCGTCACCCCCGAGATGGAGTTCGTGGCCCTGCGCGAGGGCCTGGAGCCGGAGTTCGTCCGCGAGCAGGTGGCCCGCGGCCGGGCCGTCATCCCGGTGAACGTCAACCACCCCGAGGTCGAACCGGCCATCATCGGCACCGACTTCCTGGTGAAGATCAACGCCAACATCGGCAACTCGGCGGTCACTTCGTCCATCGAGGAGGAGGTGGAGAAGATGACCTGGGCGACCCGCTGGGGCGCCGACACGGTGATGGACCTCTCCACCGGCCGCAACATCCACACCACGCGTGAGTGGATCCTGCGCAACTCCCCCGTGCCGATCGGCACCGTGCCGCTCTACCAGGCGCTGGAGAAGGTGGACGGCAAGGCCGAGGAGCTGAGCTGGGAGGTCTACCGCGACACCGTCATCGAGCAGGCCGAGCAGGGCGTCGACTACATGACCGTGCACGCCGGCGTGCTGCTGCGGTACGTGCCGATGACCGCCCGCCGCAAGACCGGCATCGTCTCGCGCGGCGGCTCCATCATGGCCGCCTGGTGTCTGGCGCACCATCAGGAGAACTTCCTCTACAGCAACTTCGAGGAACTCTGCGACATCCTGCGCGCCTACGACGTCACCTTCTCGCTCGGCGACGGCCTGCGCCCCGGCTCGATCGCGGACGCCAACGACGAGGCGCAGTTCGCCGAGTTGCAGACGCTCGGCGAACTCGGCCGGATCGCCCGCTCGCGTGACGTGCAGGTGATGATCGAGGGCCCGGGACACGTCCCGATGCACAAGATCAAGGAGAACATGGATCTCCAGAAGGAGATCTGCGACGACGCGCCGTTCTACACCCTCGGCCCGCTGACCACCGACGTGGCGCCCGGCTACGACCACATCACCTCCGGCATCGGCGCCGCGATGATCGCCTGGTGGGGCACCGCGATGCTCTGCTACGTCACGCCCAAGGAGCACCTGGGCCTGCCCAACCGCGACGACGTCAAGACCGGCGTGATCACCTACAAGATCGCCGCCCACGCCGCCGACCTCGCCAAGGGCCACCCCGGCGCCCAGGCCTGGGACGACGCCCTCTCCGACGCCCGCTTCGAGTTCCGCTGGCAGGACCAGTTCGACCTGGCCCTCGACCCGGAGACCGCCCGCGCCTTCCACGACGAGACCCTCCCGGCCGAACCCGCGAAGACCGCGCACTTCTGCTCCATGTGCGGCCCGAAGTTCTGCTCGATGAAGATCAGTCGATCCATCACAGAGAAGTACGGCGACGGTGCCGCTGAGCCGGAGTACGACGCTGCGGCCGTCGAGGGGATGAAGGCCAAGTCGGACGAGTTCGCGGCCCAGGGCAACCGGGTCTATCTCCCGCTGGCCGACTGAGCCTGCGTCGCTGAGCCGGCGCTGCTCTGGGAGGAGGAGGGGGCTTCCCAGAGCAGCGTCTCGGCGGTGAGCGCCCGTATCCGACGAACTCGGCACGCTGTGACGGACATGGAGGTTGCAGGGCTCCGCCCTTGAGTGATTGGCCGATTGGGGTTCGGGTGGAGTCAGGTCTTGTCGCCGAGCTCTACTTGATCCTCTGCGTGGAGGACGGCATCTCCGTCCTGGAGCATCCAGCGTTCTGACCTGTTTCGTTTGCGGACTGTAGTCAGGCTGAGACAGGGTCTCATCTCGAGGATCCGGAGATGATGGGCAATCAGAAAGGTCTGATTTGCCCGTTTTTGACCCACATGTAGATGCTCTGCTACGACCGGGTCCGATGAACCGCTGGCTGACCAATCGTCACTCTGGGTATGATCTGGATCACGAAAATTGGGTGCGGGGCAGGGGGAGTCACTGCGACTATGAGCCGCATGAAGCAGACCACGATGCACGTTACGTCCCTAACGCTGGACGAGACCAACCCCAGGCATGAAAAGAGGACCAGCAGCCTCGAGGAGTCCATTGCTGCTCTTCTCGGAAAGAACCCCGACAAGCTTCTGCGGCTGGCACGCGACATTGCTCAGCATGGCATGAACCCGACCGAACTTCCCATCGTTGTCCTTGAAGGGGATCGGTATGTGGTTGTTGAGGGGAATCGAAGGATTGCGGCGCTTAAGCTGCTCGTGAAGCCTGGATTGGCGCCGACGGAGAAGCTGAGGAAGCAATTCGGTGCGATTTCTAGCAGCAATGACGCACCGCGGAGGGTGGCGTGCATCATTGCGGAAGACAGGCTCCAGGCTGAGCACTGGATTCGGCTAAGGCACACAGGCGAAAACTCCGGCGTCGGAATTGTTAAATGGGACTCTGGAGAGGTGAGCCGCTTCAGTGGCCGGTCCACGCCTACTGAAAAGGCTAGGCTCCTGATTGATGCTGTGGGCTCTTGGTACTCTGATGACGAACTGATCGTGAGTGCTGCCCAGGATGTAAGGGCGGGGCGGATTACCAACCTGGGCCGGATGATTGGCGATCCGGATGTACGGCACAGGTTGGGCCTTGAGTTTGACGGGGATCTCGTTCTTCTCGGGTTTTCCAAGGAGAAAGTTAAGCCCGTTATTTCCCGGCTCTTCTCTGATCTTGCTGGTCCTGTCTCGGTGGATCAGATTAAGAGCAAGGAGCAGCGGCGGGAATATCTTACGCAGGTTGAGGCGGACCTCCCGCGCCTCTCGGACAGGCTCGAGAATCCGGAGAAGTTTTCCAGGAAGCCAGTCGCTGAGAGCGCTGCTAACGCGGAAGATCCTGCCGGACTGGTTGGTAATTCTGGTGTCGAAAAGCCGGGTCGGCGCAAGAGGATGGACTTCGAAAAGCGGCTCTTTCAGGGAGTCACTTTGAGGCGTGTCAGCCTTCGGACGGCCGAGACACTAGAAGAAGCCAAGAAGATCAAGATCGACGAGATGCCCAACGTAGCTGCGATCATGATCAGGGCAGTGGTTGACATCACCGTCACGGATGTCGCGGAGCAGCAGGGCTGGAAGCGGAACCAGGACACGCTGAAGGGTAGGATCGGGGCGGTCTTGAACCAGATCGATCCTCAGAAGACTGACCCGGCTCTGCAGAACGCCTGGAGGCTGTCTCAGCAAGAGGACGGCGCTCTGGTACTGAAGACCTTGCACGCTTTCGTGCACTCTTGGCAGGCGAGTCCACTCACGACGGAGGTGCGGAAATTGAGCGCGGCGTACGGACCCTTGCTGCAGGGAATTGACGAATTCCTTGAGAAGAAGAGCCGATGAGGTACATCAGTCCGCTCCGATACCCGGGCGGAAAAGCGCGACTTGCTCCATATATCTCCCAGCTAATCGCGCGACAGAGCCCGCGCCCCCGGTCTTACGCAGAGCCTTTTGCCGGGGGTGCGGGCTCTGCTTTGCGGTTGCTCGTGGATAAAAATGTTGAGAAAATCTACGTGAATGACCTGGACCCGGGCATTGCGGCGTTTTGGCGCTGCGTCTTCCAGGATACCCAAGAATTTGCAAGAATGATTAGCCGCGAGGAGGTTAGTATTGATGCCTGGCGTCATCATTCATCCATTTACACAAACCCACAAGGAAGGTCGGATCGGGAGCTAGGATTTGCCACATTCTTTCTGAATAGGTGCAATCGGTCTGGGATTCTCAGGGCGCGCCCAATTGGTGGTCTTGATCAGTCGGGAAAGTGGAAGATTGACGCTAGGTTCAATCGCGAAGCCCTAGTTGAGCGGATTAAATATCTAGGCTCATTTTCTGCTGGCGTTTCTCTTTCTGAGCTTGATGCGCGCGATTTTATTGAGGGCCTTGAGGGGCAGGGTTCCGATGTCCTTCTGTATGTTGATCCGCCATATCTAGTTCAAGGCGATCGGCTCTATCTGGACTCACTGACGCGTGATGATCACGCGGAATTGGCGGCAGTTCTCAGGGGGACGAAGCTCCAGTGGTTCTTGACTTACGATGCCGACCGGCGGGTCACGGAGGAACTCTACAAGGGTTTTAGGTGTGCAGAGTTCAGTATCTTTCACACTGCTCAGATTCAGCGCATGGGGGTTGAGTACGCTGTTTTCTCTGACAGTATTGCGCTCCCCGACGCTACTGGAATAATCGGTGAAGATAATTTCCGGCGCATGGCCTGAATGACAGTAGCTCCTTCTTGCTCGCTTCTGTGTCATCTCTGGTGCTTCCCATGGGCCTGGGTGAGAACGCGTCAAGGCGGCGGTGCGCCAGGCCAGGGGCGGCTTTGCGCCTACCCTGCTGGGTCAGCGAGTGGCACTGACGCGCGCCGGCGCGCGCCGGCTTGTGGCTCTGGGTTCCGAGCCCGGCATCGCTCTCATCCATCGATCGTCGAGGGCGTGACTATTCGTCACTCTGACGCAAATTCGACAGAGTGGCCCCGTAGCCCCTCCTCTCTGACATGCTGAGAGTCCGTCGAGAGGGGCCGCAGCGATGCAGTGGAAGATCCACGGGGAACGTCCGATCTACGAGAACCCATGGGTGAACCTGTGGATGGTCGATGTCGAACAACCCGATGGGCACCGCTGGGAGCACCACGTCTTGAAGCTGCGGCACCTGGCCGTGGCTGCTGTGGTGGACAGCGAGAACCGGGTGCTGATGATGTGGCGGCACCGCTTCATCACTGACTCGTGGGCGTGGGAGCTGCCCATGGGACTGATCGAAGCGGACGAGACTCCGGCGGAGGCAGCGGCCCGGGAGGTGCTGGAGGAGACAGGTTGGACGACGAGCGACATCCGTCCGCTGATCTACGCTCAGCCCGCGAACGGCATCACCGACTCCGAGCACTTCGTCTTCCGCGCCGATGCAGTCGAGTACGCGGGACCTCCGAGTGAGCGCAACGAATCCGATCGGGTCGAGTGGATTCCGCTGTCCGAGTTGCGCGGCATGATCGACCGACGGGAGATCGTCAGCAGCGGTTCGCTTGTCGGGGTGCTGTACCTGCTGCTGGACGAAGCCGGCCTCTGACTCAGGCAGCCAATTCGCCGATCCTGCTGACCAGTTCGGCTGCTGGCTGAGCATCAGCGTACGGCTTGAGTAGCTGCCGGAACTCTCCGAGGTGTGCGGTGACCCTCGGAGAGTCCACAGCCGCCGCGAGGTCCAGGGCCTTTCCTGCCGTTGCGCAGGCCAACTCAACCTCTCGTAGCTGGAGGTGGGTCCGAGCCAGCCAGAACGTGTGAAATGCCCGCCCCCGCAGGTTCGTTGTCGGCTCGATTCGCAGGGCTTCGGCAATGAGGGGTTCCGCCGCGACCGCGTCCCCGAGCTGCCCCAAGGCGATGCCGGTGTCCACGGTGAGCTTCGTCTGGTCGAAGTACTGGACCCAGGCGGGATCGTCATCCGACTGGCTGATCATCCCGAAGTAGCGGTGGGCTTCGCTGATTGCCTGGTGGGTTGCCTGCTTGTCCCGGGCACTGGCGTGGGCGAAGGCTTCACGGGTCGAGAGCATGGCCAGCAGCCGCGGCGTTCCGCCGTCGAGGAGCACGCTGTCTTGTGCGGCTTGTGCCAAGGTGATGGCGTCGTTGGCCCTGTCCTGGTAGGTCGCTTGGAGGCTGAGGCAAGCGAGCACGTTGGCGACGAACGGGTTGTCGTCGATCTCGCGTGCCAGCCGGAGGGACTCCGTGAAGTAGCTCTGAGCGGTCCTGTGCTGGCGCGCGTCGAAGTAGGTCCAGCCGGTGAGGCGCGCGAGTTCAGCCGCGATGCCGTGAAGGCTGCGCCGATAGTTGGGGTCGGTGGTCTCTCGCAACACGTTTATGACGTACCTGAGTTGCCCGATCACTGCTGGCCGGAGCGCTTCGCCGCCGTGCTCGTCGTCACGCCGCCAGTAGTCCTCAATGGACGCTTGGAGCGACCGCAGCACGCTCGGTGTCACCCGGGTGCCGGCCGCGATGGACAGGATCTCGTCGAGCCCTGATCCGGCCGGGAGAACTGGTGGTGTCCGGGACTCCACGATCGTCGGAGCGGCCGAGACCTCCAGCTTCGGAGCGGCCTTCGGGCGCTCCCACTCCCGGGATGCGAGCCCGAGCAATTGGCCAGGAATCCGGAGTCCGTCCGCGATGCGCTCGATGACGGTCATGTTGGTGATCTGCCGTTGGCCGGACACGACCTCGCTGACCCTGCTGGGCGTCATCTCGCACACACGGGCGATCCGAGATGAGTGGAATCCGCCCTTTGACCTGGCAAGTTGAAAGATCCGACTGAAGTCTCGCGCACGGCATGCAGTGATCATTTCCGGGTCTGCCAGCAGGTGCCCTGGGAGCCCTGGCGGCGCAGTGGAATCAGTCATATCCGGTACCCCCACCACCGGGACGATCATCGCTCACTGTCACGCGGGATAACTGACCGCGAGTTTACCCACCATGGGTACCCACGCTGGCCTTATACCTGAACTCCCTCAGTCGCGATTGTTGCTCTCAGCCGCCCGGGGTGATGGGCCAGCCATACCGGTCCTGTCGGGAAAGGCCCCCGGGCGGCGTCACCAAGATCTGACCTGCACTCACAGACCGGAGGTTGCATGTCCGTCAGCGTCGGCACCACGCCTGCTGGCTCCCTCGACGCCATGCTGATCGAGATCCCGGTCATGTGGCCTGGTGATCTTGGATGCCTGCTGGAGCTGCCGGGAGTTCCCGAATCCGCAAGGTGTGCAAGACAGTTGGTGACCGCTGCGCTGGCGGCTTGGTCCGCTACCGAGTTGGGCGACGTGGCTGAGCTGCTGGTGAGTGAGTTGGTCGCCAACGCGGTACGGCACACGGGCTGCACCCGGATCGCTGTGTCGGCCAACCGGCAGACGACCTCGGTGTGGGTGGGTGTCCGAGATTCGTCCGGGGCTTTGCCGTGCCGCACGGTCCCGGCATGTGAGGCGGAGTCCGGTTACGGCTTGGGGCTGGTGGAATCCCTCTCCTCGCGCTGGGGAGTGGCGTGGGCGCCCTTCGGTAAGTGGGTCTGGTTCGAGCTGAGGACGACGAAGCCATGACCGTTGAGCGGGCCCCGGCCGGCGGGCGCCACCGAGGAGAGCACCGTGATCCGGTCGGTACGGCGCTGGCAGGCTTCTGGGCCCTGGGCCACGTGGTGACCGTGTTCCTTCTCGGTACTGCTGCGGTGCACCAGTTGGACGACGACCACCTCAGCTCGGTGCGGACTGCGCACTCGGTGCCGGACCGCGAACCGCCGGCCTGTGCGCGGGCGCACCTCACTCTCCACCCGTCTCTGACGAAGCGGGTCGGGTGGACCCTGGCGCCAGCCGCCGTACCCCCCCTCGGCTGGCTGGCGCCACCCAAGTCTTCCCGCCGGAACCCCGGCGGGAGTTCCCCAAGTGAAGGGAAGAAGCACATGGTGCAGGACACCCCGGCGGCTCCGGCCGCTGACGGTGGTCTCCTGGTCGCTGCCAGGAAGATCAACGCCGCTCGGACCCGTGCCGAGCAGCCGTCCGACAACACCGGCGGTCGTTCCGACCAGAACGACACCTGAGCCGGACGCCCACGATGCTTGACGCTGCTTCGTGGGCGGTGCGTCTGGGCGGGGATTCGTTCCTCGCCCAGACGCTCCACCGCTCCTATGCCGTCTTCCCGGGCACGGCCGCCGATGTCGCCGGCCTGCTGTCCTGGGACGACCTGAACGGACTCCTCGCCACGCAGCGGCTGGAGCCACCGCGGCTTCGCCTGTCTCTGGACGGTGAGGCCGTCCCGCACAGCCGCTACACGGTGCCGATGACCAATCGGCGGGCCGTGACCTGGCACCGAACCCTGCCGGCCGAACTGCACGCCCAGTTGGCCAAGGGCGCCTCACTCGTCGTGGACTCGATCGACACCATGCACCCTCCGATCGGCTCCGCCGCTGAGGGCCTGGAACGCTTCCTTGGCACGCTCGTGCAGGTCAACGCCTACGCCTCGTGGACCGAGCGAGAGGGCTTCGGGACGCACTGGGACGACCACGATGTGGTGGTGGTCCAGATGTACGGGTCGAAGCGCTGGAAGCTCTATGGGGCCACCCGGACCGCGCCGACCTTCCGGGACGTGGAAGCCCCGGAGGAACCGCAGGGCGAACCGGTCGCCGACCTGGTGCTGACCCCCGGAGACGTGCTGTACCTGCCGCGCGGCTGGTGGCATGCGGTCAGCGCGGACCAGGGAACGGAATCCCTTCACCTGACCTTCGGCCTGGTGACCCACACCGGGGCAGAGCTGCTGAACTGGGCCGTGGATGAGCTGCGTTCCCACCTCGCGCTGCGGCTGGATGTGCCGCGTCACGGATCACCGCGCGAACAGGTGGCGTTCGTCCGCGAGTTGCGTGAGGCTCTGGCGCTCGAACTGGCAGATCCGAACCTGGTCAGCCGGTGGGCGGAGTCGGTAGACACCACCCACGTCGGCCGTGCGGTGCCCTCGCTGCCCTACGTCAACGGCCTTCCGGAGCGTGCGGAGGTGTCGGTTCGGCTGACCGCTCCTCGGGCCCGGCTGACGGAGAACAAGGCCGAGGGAACGGTGACTCTCGCGGCGGCCGGGACCGCGTGGGACTTCGCCGAACAGGCTGCTCCGGCGCTGCGGGTCCTGATGGCCGGTCACCCGGCCACGCTCGGGGCGTTGGCCGCGACGGCTGACCTGGAGGTCAAGGACGTGGCCTCGCTGTTGTCTGTCCTGATCGAGGGCCAGGCGGCGGCTGTGGTGGGGACGGCGCTGTGACGGCCGCCCTCGCGTTGGGAACCTACCGGGTGCGCGCCGTTGAGCAGGCGGCGCGCACCGCCCTCGCCTCCGGAGCGGTGTGGGTGGACACCGCTCCCAACTACGCCCACGGGCAGGCACATCTGGAGCTGGCGCCCGTCCTGGCTGACCACCCCCAGGCTGGGGTCAGCACCAAGACCGGGTTCCACACGGCCGAGCAAGGCCGCGCCGCCGTCGCGGCCGGTGTACTCAGCCCGGAACGGGCGGGCGTTGGCCACTGCCTCGCCCCCGTGTTCGTCCGCTGGCAGACCGAGCAGTCGTTGAGCGTGCTGGGCCGCGCGAGCATGGTCTTCGTCCACAACCCCGAACGTGCCGTGCGGGGAGGTGATCGTGCCCAACTCCACAGTGAGCTGCGGGAGGTGTTCAACGTCTTGGAGGACTTCGCCCAGGCCGGCCGGATCGGCGGGTACGGCGTGGCCACCTGGTCGGGCCTGGCATCGGGCGCGTTCACGGTGCCGGAACTTGTCCGCCTCGCCAGGCAGACGGCTGGCTCGGACTCGCACCACTTCACCGGGCTGCAACTGCCGGTGAGCCTGGTGATGGCTGACCCGATCACCCAGGGGCTCACGGGCGTTGGGCCGCTCGTGGAGGCGCGGCACCTCGGGGTTGCCACCTTCGGCTCGGCACCGCTCCACGGCGGTGAGCTGCCCGAGCTGATGACACCCGAACTGGTGGAGTTGATCCGCCCCGGCCTGTCGGCCCCGGCCGCCGCGCTGCTGGTGGCGGCCTCGTGCCCCGGCCTGGACGTGGTCCTGCTGTCGGCCAGCAGCGCCCAACACTGGGAGGATGCTGCCCTGGCACTGGCTGAACCGCTGGACGTGGACCGACTCGGGAAGGTGCTGGATGTACTCGCCACCGGATGACGCGATCAGGTTGCGCATGGAGGCCGCTCTCTGTGATGCGGCCGACAGATTGGGGGTGCAGTGCGATGGCACCCCTGTCTGGGGAGTCCTCGGCCTCACCCTGAGCCAACAGGCCGGGGACCGGTGGTTGCGCGTCTTCTCGACCAAGCGCACGGACGGGGCCCGGCCTGGTGGTGAGGGCATCGTGGGCGCCGAAGCGCTGGTGCCCGACGACGTGCCACGCCCCCGGCTGCACAGCTCCCTCGACTGGGTCACCGACGGGCTCGGCTACGGAGCCGACCTCTTCGACTTCGTGACCGACCCGGTCATCTCACCCCACCGCCCGGACCTGGACCACGACCCCGGACTGACGGACGAATGGTGGAGCACCCTGCGCCACGCCACCGTCAGCCTCGGCCAGGCCCAGGGCGGGCGCACGACGGTGCGGGACAGCTGGATCGAGAAGGCGTTCCCGCAGTTCCTCGGCATTCCGGCACCGGAGAAGGTCGAGCGGGTGACCGGTCACGCTGACCTGCACTGGGGCAACCTGACCGCGCCGCTGAACATCCTCGACTGGGAGCGCTGGGGCATGATCCCCATCGGCTACGACCCGGGCATCCTGCACGTGTACAGCCTCCTGGTCCCCGAGGTGGCCGCGCGCGTGCGGTCCGAGTTCGCCGATGTGCTCGACACCCCCGCCGGCCGAATCGGTGAACTCGTCGCCCTGGCCGAGATGCTGCAAGCCGTCTCGCGCGGGTTCTACCCCGAACTGGCCCCGCTCCTGGCCGCCCGCGCGGCCGAACTCACCGGCGTTCGGCCACCGGCTCCGGTGAGTTCGGAGATCCCGGTCTGACGGCCAGGAGGACGTGAGTGTTTGCCGAGTGCCCCGCACCGAGTGGTGTCGGGGCACTCGGCGTTCCCGTGCTCGGCACCGCCCGGGGCGGGGACCATTCCGGCCGGGCTCCCCGATAGCTGCCGAGAGTAGGGGCGGGCGGGTTCGGTCAAGCCCGCTGGACGGGCCTGCGCCTGGCCATCGGTGGCGAGCGTTGCGGGTTTGACGGGTTCCGTCCGCCCCGGATCATCGGGCAGCGGGGAGCCTGGACGTACGGCGGGCAACCATCGGCCTTGACCTGGGCCACGCCGGGCCGGACCGCTGTCCGGGTCGTCCTGGCCCTGCTCGACCGCCATCCCCGTTCCTTGCGCCGCCAGCGGGGCCGCCCATAGCGGGGCGCGAGACAGGAGCGGCGGGCGGGAACGCGGCGGCGC